>Ga0209737_10000799_pt1 | contig 24241 bp, 20 predicted proteins | sample TergutCu122P3_FD_187284 | JGI IMG/M metagenome (GOLD analysis project Ga0209737, IMG submission 187284) | Cubitermes ugandensis P3 segment gut microbial communities from Kakamega Forest, Kenya - Cu122 P3 (SPAdes) (version 2) | ecosystem: Host-associated > Arthropoda: Insects > Digestive system... | reverse complement strand
GGGCGACTGCGAGGCGAGTGCGATACGCGGCTACCCCCATAGCGGGGCCTCAATCGCCGGCCCCGCAACGCCCCGCTGGGGAGCGGGCGAACGCAGTTCGCCCCTACGCAAAACATCGTCGCCTTTGGATTGAAATGATTGTACCTTTTTGATAAGTTTTGCCTAAGGCCATTGCATCGCTTGTGAATGACGATGCATGACCTTATTTTGTCAAAGCGTTTCTTCTGTTTGCAAGTCAGGACATGTCGCCACAAACAATAACATTTTTCCCTTCACCCACAAGCGATACTTCGTATCGCAGGGGGTGTGGGGGAACAAGTTCCCCCACATAAAAAAGAAAACTGAAAATGCTGAATATGATTTGGTGGTTCATTTCCGGGCTTATTTTTACATGGATTTTTTTAAAGCTGTTCATCGACAAAATCAGCAAAACCAGGTTTTTTCGAAAAAATGAGAATATAGACAGCATAAAAAAGCCATGTATCAGCGAATTGCATAAACACAAGGCCTCAACGCCGAGCATGGGCGGGATAGCGATAAATCTGGCGCTGCTGGTTTTTACGGTCATTTATTCGATATTGACGGCGCAGATTCAATGGGTCGGGCTTATACTGCTGTTATTTGGCATGATGGGTTTTATCGATGACTATATCAAGCTGAAAAAACCCAGAGACGGCGTGACGCCAAAGCAAAAGTTGCTTGGCCAGACCATCATCAGCATTCTCTGTGTGGCATACCTGTATTTTTCCGATCAGATTCTCCCGTTTATTCAAATACCTTTTTTATACGACACTTTTGCCATCGAAATGCCCGTATACCTGTTGCTTCTTGTATTGCTGATCGTCGCCTCCAGCAACAGCGTCAATATCACCGATGGTCTCGACGGTCTTGCACTGGGCATCTGCTCACTTGTACTTGGTTTTATCATTTATTACGCCTGTCAGATTCAGGATACGGAAGCACTTTTTGTCGCCGTCATACTCGAAGCCGCCTGTCTGGCTACATTATTCTTCAATCGATATCCTGCTAAAATCTTTATGGGAGACACCGGTTCCCTGATGTTTGGGGGTGCGATAGCCGTACTCCTGATCAAGCTCGGGATACCTCTGTTCATACCGCTGCTTCTGATCGTCTGCATGTTCGAGCTCATCAGCGTGGTACTCCAGGCATTTTCACTGAAATTTTTCAAAAAACGGGTATTCAGAATCGCACCTTTTCACCATCATCTGGAAAAGTGCGGATGGAAAGAAACCACCATCGTCTATACATTCTGGGGCACAACGGCGGTATTTTGTTTCATTGCCTGGTTCGGGATAACCGTATGAGGAACCCTATGATAAGAGCGGGTATTTTAGGCGGAACAGGTTATGTGGGCCAGGAACTGATCAGACTGCTGCACAACCACAGCCATGTGGAATTGACTAAAATTATCTCAGATTCCTATTCTGGAAAAAGCTTTAGTTCTGTATACAGGAATTTCACAGGATTAACGCATCACCAGTGCCAGGGCATCGACTATGCTTCTATGCCCGATGATATCGACATACTGTTCACGGCACTGCCGTACGGCATTCTAATGGAACACCTCACCGCGGAAATCATGGATAAGGTTAAAATCATTGACCTGGGCGTGGACTATCGCTTCATGAACGCAGAAGATTATTTGAACTATTACGGAAAAACCCACGCTTCCATACAGCTTGCCAACAGGTTTACCTATGGCCTTTGCGAATGGAATGACACCAACATACTTAAATCCAGCCATATTGCCAACCCCGGGTGTTTTGCAACCGCCATTGAATTGGCCCTTATGCCCCTGCTCAGGGAGAACTTAATAGACGAAAGCATCATTGTCGATGGCAAATGCTCTGTCTCCGGTTCAGGACGAGCGCTTACGCTGGGAACACACTTTGCCGAAGCCAATGAATCCGTAAAAGCCTACAAAATAACCAACCATCCTCATACCCGCGAATGCGCAAAAGCCTTTGAATTTTTTACAAAAAAACAAATTGACCTCACCTTTGTGCCCCATATCGTCCCCATGCAAAGAGGCATCTTGGTCACATGCTATACCAGACTTAAGCAACGCTTTGATGACGACACCATCAGGCGTATCTACCACGACTGTTATGCTGACAAACAGTTTGTCCAAATCCTCGACAAAGGCATGTACGTTGAAACCAAATGGATACGAAATTCCAACCTGTGCCACATCAATTTCGAAATCAATCCATCCAGCAACCAGCTGATCATTATTGCCGCCATCGACAATCTGATAAAAGGCGCTGCCGGCCAGGCCATCCAAAACATGAACATCATGTTTAACCTGCCGCAAAATACAGGCCTTAATCTCGTGCCAACATGCATTTAGAACATTTTTAGTTTTTTCGTGGGGGAGCATTGCTCCCCCACACCCCCTGCGATACTTCGTATCGCTTGTGGGTGGAGTGGCAAAACGTATCGATTGTGGCCACATACCCTGCATTGCCCGCAGAAGCGACGCAATCTGTCAATATTGACTGGGAGCGCGGGAATTCTGCTCGCTTGCTTGGCTGTGTCTGAACTGCTGAATCCAAGTACCATTCAGATGTGGCATGACTCTAAATTCCCCTCCATTGGAGGGGGGCCCGAAGGGCGGAGTGGTTATTCAACTATGGCACGCAGAGGTGAAGCCATCTGCCGAGATTGACTGAGAGTACGAGCATCCTGCCCGCTTGCCGGGCTATGCCAGAGCTGCTGGAATGCAAGTACCATCCAAATGTGGCACGGCTCTAAATTCCCCTCCGTTGGAGGGGTGGCACGAAGTGCCGGGGTGGTTATTTTCAACTATTACCCACAAAGATGAAGCCATCTGCTGATACTTACTGGGAGTGCGGGCGTCTCGCCCGCATATGCCGCTAAGCACCGGAGGTGCGAAATGTGAATAACCGCCGGTGAAGCGATAGCGCAACCGGCGGTCAGCGCCCCCCCTCTCCATCAGCCCCGGCGGGGCTGAACTATGAATCTATATGTCAAAAAACTGAGAAAACATGCCACTCAAACGACTCTTGGGGAACCCTGGGGCAGACCTGCGTGTCTGCCCTTTTAGGCCATACCGCCAGCTCATGATGCCGGAATAAGACCTGCCGCTATTCCGAGATGCCGGAATAAGACCTATCGCTATTCCGAGAACAAAAATGTTCTCGGAATAAGACCTGCAGCTATTCCGAGATGTCGGAATAAGACCTATCGCTATTCCGAGAACAAAAATGTTCTCGGAATAAGACCTGCAGCTATTCCGAGATGTCGGAATAAGACCTATCGCTATTCCGAGAATAGCGCTTAATCCGTAAACAGCCTGAGATAGTCATCAAAACTGAAAAACCGCTCACGCTGTTGACCAGTGATTTCCACGAGGATACCAAGCCCCACTAATTCCCTGATAAGTGCATGCGCCGTGGAACGAGAAATGCCCAGCTCCTGTTTCAGCGCGACGGCATCCACAACGGGCTGTCGATACAAAAAATCCAGTGCAGCCTTGGCATTTGCAGCACGCTTCCCCAGTGACAGAACTTGTTTCTCCGTTTTCATGCGCAGTTCAAGTACGTTACGAAACACATCACGTCCCTTAGCAGCGGTCTCCATGACACCGGTCAGGAAAAAACGAATCCAATGAATAAGATCATTTCCGATGCGGACTCGCATCAAGGCATCGTAGTAGCTGGCACGATTCCGCTCGAAGTAGGCAGAAAGATACAAAGAAGGCTTGGTCAGGAGCTTGCGGTTGATCAGGTAGAGCGGAATCAAAAGCCGCCCAATACGTCCATTGCCATCCAGAAACGGGTGAATGGTCTCAAACTGATAATGACTGATGGCGATACGAATCAAATGCGGCACAGTGATTTCATCGTTGTGCCAGAAGAGCTCCAGATCACCCATTAACGCTGCCACACTATCCTGATGTGGAGGGATGAACGCAGCATCGTTCAGGCTGCTGCCGCCAATCCAGTTCTGGCTAACACGAAATTCACCCGGCTGCTTTTTTTCGCCACGCACCCCCTGCATCAAAATAGTATGGATATCCTTCAGCAAACGGTTGGAAAGCGGAAAATCGGTCATTTTATCAACAGCGGTGTTGAGCGCAGTGATGTAGTTATGCACCTCACGCCAGTCATCACGCCTCTCAGGACGAACATACGCTTCAGAAAGCAATACTTCGTCCATGCTTGTCTGTGTTCCTTCAATGCGGCTGGAAGTCTGAGCCTCCTTAACAACATGCATCTGAATAAAAAGATCAACATCCGGCACAATGAGCGAAAAAGCATTCAGCTCGCCCAGCGCATGATTGGCAGATTCCAGCAGCTGATGAATCTTTGTATCCTTCCACGTCCAATCGTGGTTGACCAACACAGGCTCAAAACTCTTGTACTGGTAACGCTGTTGCCAATGACCTGCTTTAAAACTCTCAAACTCCATATTCTCCCCCCAACATATGTATGACCCGGACGCCAACACCGGTCGGGCTAACCCTTTGCCATGCACCACAAAAGACAACCAAAACTAACGCAAACCCGCCCAAAACACAAGAGGACGACGAGATAACGACAAATATGTTACCCAAAAGCAAACATAGTACTCGACAGCCAGGCCGCTTCGATGATATTCTTGCTTAAGATTGTACCTGCCCATGGCAGTGTCGTCGATATGGATGCTTTTCAATATTTTTATAAAACTGCATAAATATTTGGACGCATGATGACTCCCAAGCCACCACATCATACACTATGGGCAAAGAAGTCTATTAACTCAGATACAGGCGAACTTCTGTGGCTGTCTTTGGTGGATCATCTTAAGGATTGTGCTGAGGTTGCAAAATTGCTTTGGGATGAATGGCTGCCCGAAGCGACGAGAGAAGCCATCAGGCGCGGCATTGAACGCAAAAATGGCGAACAGGTAGACGGTGACTTTGCACGGCAACTCTTCGTATTTTTGGCAGCCTGCCACGATTTGGGCAAGGCGAGTCCGGTGTTTCAGGCGCGAAAGGGCATATACCACCAACGTGGGGTTAATATCGAGCTCCAACGCAAGCTGGACGAACACTTGCACGGTCAACTCAAAGGTGCTGGCCTAGATATGGAGAAAGACTACCAGAGCAAATCGTATACCAGACATGAGTTGGTGACATACGCCATTTTAAAAAAGCATGGTTTTAATGACGATTTGGCAGGCATCCTCGCAAGTCATCATGGAAAACCTCCAAGCATCTTGCTAACGAATGATATACAGGATCGTCTCAACTGCTGCTGTCATTGCGGCTTCAACAAGACGCAACAATCATGGCAAGATGTTCAAGAGCATCTCTTGAATAACGCTTTGTCGACAGCTAATTTTTCTTCCATCAACGAGCTCAGAAACCTAAAGATCAAAAAATTTACGCAGGTATTGCTCAGTGCTCTTGTCATCATGGCAGATTGGATTGCAAGCGACGATAAAAAATTTCGATTACTGTCGTTGGATGGCCATGTCATCGCTCACAAAGAACGTGCCAAACAAGCTTGGGGGACTCTTGATCTAAAACCACATTGGAAACCGCCAGAACGCGGAAACTGGGATGATATCTACTGCGAACGGTTCATCTCCAACACTGAATCTGAGTTCAAGCCACGGCCATTGCAGGAAACTCTAATCCAGACCTTACAGCACGATTGCTTAACTCCTGGCATCGTCGTTATCGAAGCTGCCATGGGCGAAGGCAAAACCGAGGCAGCCCTGGCTGCTGCTGAAATGCTCGCCTGCAAAAAGGGATGTGGCGGCATTTATTTTGCGCTTCCAAGCCAAGCCACGTCTAACGCCATGTTCAAACGAATTGAGGATTGGTTGAAAGAAGCCAGCACAGATGCGCACAGTATCCTCCTTGCTCATGGAAAAGCCGATTTTCACGAAGATTACCGTCGTCTTAAATTCAAGCTCTCTTCAGTAAACATTGATGACGAAGATGGAAACGTTGTCGTCCATGAATGGTTCTCTGCTCGCAAGAAAACGATGCTTGCTGACTTCGTTGTGGGAACGATTGACCAGCTGTTGTTGGCTGGATTGAAGCAAAAGCACGTCATGCTGCGCCACCTTGGTCTCGCCAACAAAATTGTCATCATTGACGAATGTCACGCTTATGATACCTACATGATGAGCTATCTTGAGATGGCACTCAATTGGCTTGGTGCCTACAAAACACCGGTCATTGTTCTTTCTGCAACGCTTCCCAAAGCCAGACGTAAACGCCTGATTGAAGCGTGGCTAAACCCCAAAAAGCCCTTGCCTGCATCATCATGGGCAGACTCTGAAGCTTATCCCTTGATAAGCTACACCGATGGCGATGTCATTAAGTCAAAAGCCGTTCTAAGTGAGACTAGCACCCGTGAAGTTGAGATTCGCCTTATTGCTGAGTCCGATGATATTGCTGAGACCGATAAAATAGTGAAGCAAATCGCAGAGATACTCTCAGATGGTGGTTATGCAGGCATCATCCTCAATACTGTTAAGCGGGCCCAGCACTTTTTCAATGAATTTAAGCGACGTTTTCCCGAGATCGAATGTATTCTGCTACATTCTCGATTTATTTCGCCCGACCGAGCTAAGAAAGAAAACGAGCTGCGCGAACGGCTTGGGCCCTCTGGTACTCCACGTTCAAAACCTCTCATCGTAGTGGGTACACAAGTTCTTGAGCAGTCGTTAGACATAGATTTCGACGTGCTCGTTACAGACCTTGCTCCCATGGATTTGGTCTTGCAGCGCATAGGACGATTGCACCGCCACAAACGCAACCATCAAAGATCATCCAAGTTGGCAAGTGCTATTTGCTACATCTTGAGGGCGGGCGATGAAGATTTGGAAGAAGGGGCAAAAAGTATATATGGCGAATACTTCCTAATGCGCACCCGAGCTTTGCTTCAAACGAAAACTCAACTGCTTCTGCCCGATGATATCCCATTTTTGGTTCAAAGAACGTACGAAGATGCAGACATCCTCTTGCCAGAGGAACAGCAAGAGGCATACAAGCGTGCCAAGATAGAGGCTAACAATCGCGAGGAGGAGCAAAAAAGCAACGCACGGACTTACCAGATTAAAGAGCCAATGCGAACCGATCAAAAACTTCTAAATTGGCTCGAAGACTTTGTCGACAATACGGGGAAACGCGGAGAAGCTGCTGTGCGCCAGGGCGAAGACAGTATCGAAGTCATCGTCGTTGAAAAGACTGCTTCGGGTCTAAGACTACTCCCGTGGATAGGAGAAGAGTTTGGCAAATCAGACATCCCAACAGATGTGGAACCCGAAGACCTTTTGGCCAGAACCTTGGCCTCCTGCATGGTTCGTTTGCCGACGAAACTCACCGGTTCATGGATCATTGACGATGTCATCAAGTCTCTGGAGAAATCCTGCCAATGGCTAGGCGTGTGGATGCGATCTCCGTGGCTCAAGGGTGAGCTTTTTTTGTTTGTCGAGCGCGAAGGTAACGATTATGTTGCAGAATTGGCGGGGTATCGGTTATACTACAGTCGTGAGTTAGGTCTGGTTTGTAAATAAATGGAGGGCGAGGTGTGATGGACGACAAGCAAAACAAGCATGAGTCTAAGAAAATGGATGATAAGCCTGTCTTGCCTGAGTTTAACCTGCTGGAAGAACCATGGATACTGGTGTTAAACACAGACGGCCAAACAGAGACTGTCTCAATGCTGGAAGTATTCGAACGCGCCCACTCGCTGTCTTGCCTTGCTGGCGAGCTTCCGACACAAGATATCGCTATTCTACGTTTGTTGTTGGCAGTACTCCATGCCGTTTTTACACGCAATAATGAAATAAACGAAGATGCACCTAACGAAGATGCACCTATCGAAAATTATGATGAAGCCATACAGCGCTGGAAAACACTTTGGGAGATGAAAAAATTTCCCACCGTTCCAATTCAGGAATATTTTAAAAAATATAGAGACAGATTTTATCTCTTCCATCCAGAGTATCCGTTTTGGCAGGTTCCTAATCTTAAGAAAGGCACACCCTATGATGCACCAAAACTTTTTGGTGATATTTCAGAAAGTGGCAACAAGGTTAGACTTTTTCAGCATCGATCTGGTCAAAGCAAAGAAAGGCTCAATGAGGCAGAGGCAATACGATGGTTAATCCACATCAATGCCTTTGATGACCAGTCGGCAAAAGCAACTCGTAACGAGGATCACCTTCCTGTAGGGGTAGGTTGGCTTGGGCAGCTTGGAGTTGTCTATGCTTCTGGCGACACTTTATTCGAGACTTTGATGTTAAATTTTGTTTTATTAACGGAGGATGGAGACACTTGGAAGGGGGGATCACCCGTTTGGAAATTGCCAGTTAAGGCTGATGAAAGAACAAAGATTGACCTTCCACAAAGTCAGATGTCCCTTCTTACGCTTCAGTCTCGCAGGATTTTTTTGCAACGTGATCGCTTGGGCATTACCAGTTATATGCTTCTCGGAGGAGATTTTTTCAATAAAGAGAATGCCTTTATAGAACAAATGACAAAATGGAAAAAAGTAGAGAAAGGAAAAGGAACTCAACCTGCTTATCTCCCCAAACCTCACAATACTTCTAAGCAGCTTTGGCGTGATTTCGCTTCTCTTCTTAGAGGCATGGATTCATCAAGGCCACCAGGCATCATTAGTTGGCTAGAACGTTTAAAGTCGGAGCGATTTCTGAAAAACAAGCTGATTAATATTCAAGCAACTTCTATAAAGTACGGCGGCGGAACTCAAATGTCTTCTGTAGATGATGTATGGGGTGATTCGCTCTCGGTGAATGCTGGCTTTCTGTCCAAGTGCGCACAATCCTTTGTTTCGGATATCACTAATTTGCTAAAGAAAACCGACGACGGTGTTAAGGCTCTGGGAGTCTTTGCCAAAGATCTGCTCATGGCGGTTGGTGTTAAATACGTTGCTGAAGGTAAAAATAAGATTGAGAAATTGAAAAGTGTTTCCATGGAACGAGCATATTTTAATTTGGATATTCCATTTCGAGGTTGGCTATTAGATATCGACCCGGACATGAGTAATATGCACACCGAATCTGAGCGTTGGAAAAAAGAATCTGAGCGTTGGAAAAAAATCGTACACAACACCGTCACGGCGCTGGCGCAAGAAATGGTCGAAGAGGCTGGTCCTAAAGCATTTGTTGGAAGAGAAGACAAAAAATTAGGACTAATCACCGCATCAAGTGCACACTTAAAGTTTTTCAAAGCGGTCAAAGACGCATTGAAGCAATAGCTTAACGGAGATTCAAATATGAACTGCGGAGAAGGTGTTGGAGAGTTTGTTCGGAAAAAAATCAGCACATTAGATAAGAAATTAAAGAAGGAGGACTCATGGGCACGCGGTATGCTCGCCAAACTTAGACGCGGCGTAGGCAGGCCTCCTGGCAGTGTTCCTGATATATGGGAAATCACCATGGAATGGGATGATGCAATAGGGGTAAAGCCCAAGGATTGGGAAGGATACGACAAAAATCCGAGCCGTTCTGAAATAGTAGTACATCTTGCACTCACCCTATATGCTATGCACCGACAAGGAAAAAGTGACTCAATGAGCCTTTTTGCAAATGAAAGAGTTAATCAAGTATCTTTTGGTTCGGCAATGGCAAAGCTATGGGGAAAAGAAAAGGAAGAAGGCGTCAGAAAGCGGTTTAATGCAGTGGCAACAGCTGGTAGCTTTGAAGAGTTGACGCGCCATATTCGTGGAATTGTTCAGCTCCTTAGGGCTAAAGACATTAAGCTTGACTACGCGCGTTTTGCAAAAGATATGTACGCCTGTTTATCAAACGACGGTACTTCTCTATCGAACAATGGTGTCTCTGGAGTATTATTAGGCTGGGGGCGCGATTTCTACCGTAATAATAACGATGATGTAGATTTGGAAAACAATTAAATGATTCGTTTATGACGAATTCCTCAATTGCTTTTGGAGGTGATGATAATGAGTAAGGTTTATGTTGATTTTCATGTAATTCAAACTGTGCCCCCTTCGTGTGTCAATCGCGATGACACGGGTAGTCCTAAAACTGCCATCTACGGTGGTGCAACAAGAGCACGGGTAAGTTCACAAGCATGGAAAAAAGCCATGCGAGACATGTTTCGCGATTATTTCGATGAATCACAACTTGGTGTGCGAACTAAAAAAATTGTCGAAATGGTTTGTGATGAAATTCTCAAACAGGATCGAAATGTTTCTGAATTGAACTTAGCAGATAAAGTCCGTGAAACGATAAATTTTGCATCTGCCAAGCCAGCTAAACCTATTCTTCCGGCTGTTAAGCTAAAGGATATTTTCAAGCAGCTTACAGAACTTGAGAAAGAACTTGAAAAAACAGAAAATTCAGAAAAAATAATGGAATTTGTCGAAGAGCTGAAAGATTTGACGCTTAGTATCATTCCAACTTGTTTTAATGGTATGAAAACCGAACAAACCATTAAAAAAACAACAAAGCAAATAGAAGATTATCTAAAAAAGACAAAAAAGGATGATAATAAGGAAGTCCTTTTGCAACAAGCATTGCTCAACTCGCCTTTGATTGCAAATGCAATCGGTGCAGATGCGGACGCTTTGTTCTTTATGGGAAATAATGAAGCTAGGGGAATTGCTGGCTTGGTTATGAACTGGATACAAAATGGCGATGATCATAAACCGACGAAAGAAAAAGTACAGGAAGTATTAAATCAGGATAAAGAGAACCAAAGTCATGCTGTTGACGTCGCACTATTTGGCCGCATGGTAGCCAAGGCTCCAAATATTAATGCGGATGCCTCGGCGCAAGTGGCGCACGCCATATCAACGCATAAGGTAAATAACAACGAATTCGACTATTTTACAGCCGTCGATGACCGCGCTCCAGAAGATAATGCAGGCGCAAGCATGATCGGTACGGTCGAGTTCAACTCCTCCACGCTGTACCGTTATGCCACAGTGGCTGCACACGATCTACACCGACAACTCGGACATGATGACACAGCATTGGAGAAAGCCATCAACGAATTTGCGCGTGCGTTCGTGCAATCTATGCCCACTGGCAAGCAAAACACCTTTGCCAACCGAACTGTGCCCAATGCACTATTAGTGTGCATTCGCAAGGATCAACCTGTCAATCTCGTGGGTGCTTTTGAGAACCCCGTCAAGCTTGAGAATAGCAAAGAAGGCGGAGACGGATTCGTGTTACAATCGATTAAGAAGCTCTCAACGCATGCGAAATCGGTCTACGCTTTTTGTAGAAAACCCACTAAAAACTTTGTGATTGGGGAGGAATTGCAGGAAGCGCTAAATAATGAAGGACAGGTTGAAGTGAGCGATAAAATCGAAGATTTATCAAGTTTGCTGAATCAACTAGGGAGTGAGGTGAGCAAAGAGTTGGAAATTCTGACGAAGCTTTAAGGAGAGGCAATATGAGTACATTATTGCTACGCTTTGCCGCCCCCATGCAGGCATGGGGTGCGGACAGCAAATTTGAAGAACGACGCACGCAACGCGAACCAACAAAAAGCGGCGTGATCGGTTTCTTGGCGGCAGCGCTGGGCTATCACAGAGACGAAGACGATAAAATCCGAGGTTTAGCAAAATTGAGCTTTGGCGTTCGATTAGATCAGCCAGGAGTCTTACTGCGAGATTACCATATTGCGAAACCTGAGGGCAAAAATGCTTACACTTCCAACCGCTACTACCTCGCCGATGCCATCTTCCTAATCGGTCTCGAAAGCGACGACGAGGAGCTACTAGATCGTTTGGAAGATGCCATCAAGTCACCAGCGTTTCCGCTGTTTTTAGGCCGGCGCTCCTGTCCGCCATCAGGCAGAATCGTGATCGGCAAACGCGATTTGGCGTTGCGTGATGCGCTCGATCCACGCAACGAACCTTGGCTAGCATCGGAATGGTACAAAGAGAAGCAAGATAAATCCCTAAAGCTGACGGTTGTTTGCGATTCTGATCATCCTACAGGGCTGTATCGACGCGACACCCCCATATCATTTTCGCCAGAGCATCGAAAATATGCATTTCGCCATATCAAAGACGAAGTGGAAGGCGTCACCATCTCAAATCCAGCCAGCCGAAAAAGTCGCAACACAGCGCATAGTGCCATGGAAGCCCTAGATCAAACCGAAAAATCGGCATTAGATACGGAGAACGACGATGTTTCTATCTCGGATTGAGCTTGACCTCGACAAACGCAAGACTGTTCACGCGCTTAACTCGCCGCAGCTTTTGCACAAGGCCGTTGAAGGATGTTTTTCGAGCACGTCTTCCGAAAAGCAAAAACCAAGAAAAAATCTATGGCGCATTGATGAACTCGGGGGCAAACCGTTCTTACTGCTGGTGAGCCCGGATAAGCCCGATTTTTCCAGTCTAGCCAAAGAATTTTGCAAACCAGAAGAACAGGGCATGTCAAAAGATTATGGCGTGTTTTTAGACAAACTCGAAGTTGGGCAAACATGGCAGTTTCGACTTACGGCGAATCCTATTTTTAGCAGTAAAAGAAAAGAACATAGGGAGCACGAGAAGAAACCAGAGGCTCGTGAACCAAAGGCCCGTGGAACCGTTATCGCATGTGATTCGTTGCGTTATCAGCATGAGTGGCTTTTCAACAAGACACTAGGGAGCGTTAATTCAGCGAAGGTTGGTTTTGATGTGTTGAACTGTCCTGTGACTGAGCTTCCGCCTAAACCAAAGACAAAAACAGAAGACAAAGAAAACAAAGAGGAGTGGGATAAATACTTAAATGCAATTTTTGAGCATTCTGATTTTAAAGTTGTCAGAAGTAACTTGTTTCGTTTCAAGAAAGATCCCAAAGATCCCGAGGACAAAAAATTAGAACTACGTATCGTCGAATACGAAGGATTGCTTACAATAACTGACAGGGCGTTGTTCGTAGCCGCCCTCACCGAAGGCATCGGACGCGCTAAAGCCTACGGTTGTGGTTTGTTGACCCTTGCCAGGCTAAAATAGGGAGAAATGCAAAAATGCCAGCATTAAAACAACAAGCGTTAGATTTGTTGAGCGAAATGCCAGAAGAGAAAATGCCATATGTCATTGATATCTTAAAAAAGCTAAAGGCTCAATTCGTGTATAACAATGATGATAACCAGCGAGTTACTAAGCAGTTCAACCAGGAGCAGGCATTGGCGGCTTGGAAAGAACTTCAAAAGTTTAGGGGAATCATAGATGATGACATAGATGTCAAAGCGGAGCTGAAAAAAGCGAGGGACAGTAAGTATGCGAGAGATGCAATGTGCTAGAGTGCCGGTAGGCACTCAATGTGAATAACCGCCGGTGGAGCGAAGCGCAACCGGCGGCTCAAGCCCCCTCCTCTAGCAGCCCCGACGGGGCTGAACTCAAACACACTATGTCAAGTTATCGCCAACTCCTCTATCATATTGTATTTCGAACGAAAGACAGTGAGCAAACACTGCCGATCGAGCACAAAGACACGCTCTACAAGTACATCTGGGGCGTCATTAAGAACTGTGACTCTCACTTGTACCGAATCAACGGCATGCAGGAACACATCCATATATTGACGGATATACACCCGACAACATCGCTGGCTTCATTTGTTCAAAAAATAAAGACATCTTCCTCAAAATGGCTCAAGGAAAACGCATGGTTTCCTGAGTTTAGGGGTTGGGCAGAAGGCTATGCGGCTCTTACACTAGGATGGCAAGACAAAAATGTCGTGATGAACTATATCATGAACCAACAAGAACATCACAAGAGGGTTTCTTTCATTGATGAATATCAAACTCTGATTAAGGATGCTGGTATTCAAGTCGACGAGAGGTATTTTCCATGAAGCACTTTCCATTGTTCAGCCCCGTTGGGGCTAGTATTTGGGAATGCTGTCCGCCGGTTACGCTATCGCTTCACCGGCGGTTATTTACATTTCGCCCCTATCGGGGCTCTGGCAACACCGCAAGACAATACAAATCGCATAAAAAACGCTATCTATAGATTTTAGATACCAATCTCATCTACACCTAGCTACTATTCTCACCCACAAAAAATAGAACACCCAAAATCATGACCTTACCCAACGACATCCCCGGCGCGCAAAAACCGGAATTGCAGGCACTGCCACAAATCAAAGAGCGGCTTTCGTTTCTGTATCTGGAGCGTGCCGTCATCAATCGTGCAGACAATGCTATTTCGGTGACCGACGCACGGGGGACGGTGCATGTGCCTGCTGCCGCGCTGGGTGTCGTCATGCTGGGCCCGGGCACGAAGGTGACGCATCGGGCGATGGAGCTGATTGGCGATACTGGGGCGAGCATCGTTTGGGTGGGGGAACACGGCGTTCGGTATTATGCACATGGGCGGCCGCTTACCTCCTCTGCCCGGCTGGTCATTGCACAGGCTGAGCTCGTCTCAAACACTCGTACGCGCCTCGCTGTTGCCCGAAAGATGTACGACATGCGATTTCCCAACGAAGACGTCTCGCAAATGACGATGCAGCAACTGCGCGGCCGCGAAGGCGCCAGGGTGCGCTCGGTGTATCGCAAAGAGTCAAAAAGCACAGGTGTTCCCTGGAGCGGGCGCGAGTACGATCCCGACCACTTCGATGCAAGCGACGCGGTCAACAAGGCGCTCAGCGCCGCCCACGCATGCCTGTATGGCGTGGCCCACAGCGTCATCGTCGCCATCGGCTGCTCCCCTGCCCTGGGTTTCATCCACACGGGGCACGAGCGCTCCTTTGTGTACGACATTGCCGACCTGTACAAAGCCGAAATCACCATCCCCGTCGCCTTCGAAACCGCCGCACTGAATCCCGCCGACATTGCTGCCACCACTCGCCGGGCCGTTCGCGACGCCATCAACAACGGCCACATCATGGCACGCATCACAAAAGATATCCGAACCCTTCTACTGCCTGACGAAGAAGCCAAAGCAGAATTGTTCGAGGTCGACATCCTGCGCCTGTGGGACGAAAAGCGCGGATTCGTCAAACACGCCGTTTCGTACGGCAAAGATATCGACGACGAGGACCAGGACGAAGACCTGGTCGAGGGGTACGGGAAATTGTTGCAGTAGAGACAAGGCATGCCTTGTCTGATATTGTTGTGGGCAGCCGCTATTGCCGCATACGGCAATACGCGACTCGAACGCGGCTATTGGCTGTGCCAATACGCCGCTTGACCGTCGCTATCTGCGATACGCGCCGGTTTTGTGCCAGTGTTAAGTCAAAACTGGACTCATCGTTCTAGTTATAAATTGAGGAATCTGTCATTATTCAGGCAGATTTTAGAATGGCTCATGCAAGGAGGATTTCGATGGAAAATTTTGATCAGGTTGTTAACCACCACGATAATGTAAACACTCAGCCTGCGCCAGAAAAAGCAAGTACAGGCATAAGGTTTTTTGCATTTATGATCGACCACATCATCATTTGCATTATTTTACTTACGCCATTCATGCTGCTTGCAAACAGCACAAGCAATCCATACAATACGATATCACTTTATCCGTTCTTAATGTTAGCAGCATTTTTTGCCTATGCCTTAAAAGATATTATCAAAGGTCAAAGCCTTGGAAAATATCTGTTGGGAATAGCTGTCAGAAATCGTATTGATCCCTCAGAAAAACCTTCTACATCAAAGTTATTTTTAAGAAATATTTTTACGCTTATTTGGCCGATAGAATTTCTCGTTCTTACATTTGGTGCACAAAAAACAAAAATTGGAGATAAAATCGCTGGCACAGATGTTTATTATATATCCAAAAAGTCGAAGGGCGTCATTTTTATAACCGTCATTTTTGTTATTGTAGGTTTTTTTATTTCGATGAATTATGTCACTTCGATAATCGTCAAAAACGATCCTTCGTATGAAGTCGCCATAAATTACATTGAAACGAATCCAGAACTTCTTGACTTGCTTGGAGACATTGAGGGATATCGTCTGTCAAACAAGAGCCTTACTTACTCTGGGAGATATGGTCAGGCCGATTATACGATTAAGGTGATCGGAAGGCATGCCACCATCCATGTTCATCTAAAGTTAGAAAAAACACCTGATACAGATTGGGAAATTTTTTATTTTGATTACAGAAGATAACTTAAGCAAAAAACGCCATTAACAGTGCCCATTCTCAGCGCAACGCAACGCACTTTACCCACAAGCGATACGCAGTATCGCAGGGGGTGCGGGGGAGGTGGCTCCCCCCACATAAAAAACAAAAACGCTCTAAACTTTCCTCCAAACCGCCACTGCCATGGGAATTTTACCCGCGACTTGGATGATCTCGCAATCTTCAAAACCAATGGTGGGCAAAAATGCCGCGTAGGTATCGGCACAGAATTCTATTTTGGGTGCGAATCCAAATAGCCGATAGAAACCAACGCCAAGCTTCGCTGTACCACGCAAATTTTTGGTAAAGCTTATCGGCAAAATGACCATTTGCCCAGCCACTCTCCGGAATTCCGCTGCCGCCTTTTCTGGCTGATCAATCAGATGCAGCACTTGCCCGGCAATGACGACATCAAACGCATTGTCCGGTTCAGCCAGATCAAAAATGCTCCGATTCTCTATCGTGATATTCTGCACATCATGTTTCCTGACTTTGCGCCGGGCAACATTCAACATGTTCTCGCTGATATCCGTACAGAGAACCTTTTCGGCCCTGTCTGCCAGCGCAAGACTGATAGATCCAGTCCCCGCCGCCGCTTCCAGCACGGTCGCACCCAGGGGGATGAGCTCACGGACGATTTTTAGCATTTCGCCATAAGCACGGCCATTGACCTTTTCGGCAAGATCGTAAAAAGGTGCACAAAAATCCCAGAAAGTTCCCATCAGCCAATCCCTTTTGCTAAAGATTTCAAGAGAGCATACATCTTCGTATCCAGCACTTCTCCGTTTTTAATCGCATTTTGGCGCAGAATGCCCTCACATTGAAATCCAGCTTTTTCCAACACGCGGCAGGAAGCGACATTGCGAACGAATGCTGTGGCAAAAATGCGGACGATGTCGGTATTCTCAAAAACCTGGGCGCAAACCTGTTTGACTGCCCTGGTCATAATCCCTTTGCCCCAATAGGGTTCGGCAAGGTGATAACCGAGCTCGGCGGTCAACCGGTGAATATCTTCCTTGCGAAACAGATGGACACTGCCGATAACCTTCCCATCGCATGTTATCGCAAAAGGATACTGTGAATCCTTTTCGACAGACAGCATTTTACGGATAAATGTTTCGGCATCCTTTTCCGTGTAGGGATACGGTATGGTATCTCCCAAATTGTTCAACATATTCTCATTGTTGATGGTCGCCACCAGATCAGGAATGTCACTCATTTGCCACATGCGCAGGGCGATATTCATAACGCTCAATCCTTTTTGCGGGGGAACACGTTCCCCCGCACCCCCTGCGATACTTCGTATCGCTTGTGGGTGGAAACAACAGATTCTACGCCTGCTGCCCATTGCCAGAGCATTTCGACGTACTTTCATGTTGCTGTTTTCTTCACTAAAAGTAAAGCAATCACGACATCATGGCATGTAACGCTCTGAATTCAACAGAGGGCAACCACAGGGGGTTGCCCCTGCAGAATTGTCACCGTCAATAATATCGCGTAGGAGCACCCCCGCTGCGCCTGCCCTTCTATGTTTTGTGACAAAAACTGCCTTGGGGTAACATTTTTGTTTTGTAAGGGTATAGCCGATGCATCATGTAGGGGCGGCAATCTGCCGCCCGCCATAAAAAAGCGGGGGCGTATTCGCGCCGCAGGCCGAATAGCCACCGCCGCAGCCCGTATTCGGCCAGAGGGCCGAATAGGGCACGCCATTCCTATGTTCAGACATGGCAAATTCATGTAATCTGTCTGTGCGTATTCGTTTGGAGGTCGGTATGATCGTCATTGCCTTAACGAATTGCCCGGTGGGTTTGCGCGGCGATTTGAGCAAGTGGTTGTTGGAGATTCAGGTTGGCGTGTTTGTGGGGAACGTCAGTGCCAGGGTGCGCGAGAATCTTTGGAAACGCATCGTCGAAGGGTGCGGTAGCGGGCGAGCGACGATGGTATTTAGTGCACCCGGTGAGCAGAAGCTGGATTTCAGGACGGTGGGGGATGCCTGGGAGCCTATTGATTTTGATGGTCTCAAGCTCATGCTTCGTCCGTCGCCTTCGCGTCTTGTGGCGCAGCCAAGCACGTTGCAGCAAGGGTTTAGCAAGGCGGCAGTGCGCCGGCTGACGAAACGCATGAAACAAGGACAAATGACTTTTCCAAAATCGTACGTGGTCATTGATTTGGAAACAACGGGGACGAATGAGGCGCAGGATGAAATCATTGAGATGGCGGCGCTGAGAATTGAGGAGGGCGACATTGTGGGGCGCTATGTTGCGCTGGTTCGGTCAAAGGCCGCTGTTCCAGCCAAAATCGAAGCGCTCACGGGTATTTCTGCAGATATGTTAGACCGCGAGGGCCTGGTACTGTCAGAGGCATTGTCTGGGTTTCTGACATTTGTGGGCGACGGAGCGGTGGTGTCACACAATGCCAGGTTCGATTTTGTCTTTCTTCGCCAGGCATGTGCGCAATGTGATTTGCCGCTGTTCAGCAATCGATGCATCGACACCCTGGCATTGGCCAAACAGCTTGTCGAGGACGCAAAAAGCCATTGCCTGGCAGATTTACTGTCGCATTTTGGGCTTGATACTGAACAGCCGCATCGTGCTGAAAACGACTGTATAATGGTATGGCGTCTGTATGAAAAATTGATAAAATTGTTAAATGGAGAAGATTTGCAGGATAAATCTGATGTATAATCAGCGTTTCGTGCGAAACCATCGCGCAACGCCTGCTCGGGGGAACCTGGCCCTCGTTGACTACATGTACTTTGCCAACTTTACCTTGGCCATTTTATCATCTATCGCGAGTTTTTCTCTGGTCAACTTTAGTGCATACCTGGCTATCTTTTTGTCATCTTCAGAAAATCCACACAAATCGGAATCAAGAAAGCTGTGCGCAACACGTTCCAGCCAGTCTCCTACTTCTTCGCAGAATAAGTAAAGATAACAGTCTACAGGTGCTCCGATATCTTTATGCAAATCGCCTGATATTTTAAAATAGGCACCCGGCTCTCGAAAGAATGATTCTATCTTGTCTTTATCGTAAGAATTCTCTTCATTGACAAATCCAAGATCCAAACCATTTTCGCCTTCGCCAAACCGGAAACGGCGATTGTAAACTTGACACACTAAAGTGAGAAAATCCGCAATATTTCCAATTTTTGAAATTAACCCTCTGAAGTAACTATCAAGCCAAAAGTCAAATTGGCTGATATATGCCTGATATCCTTTAGGACTGTATCTATAACCAGTCATCAGGTCTTCGCCCTTCGCAGCATTTCTTTTACACCAATGATATACAAAAAACAAAATCGTCATGACATTGACGCCCTCATAAAACTACTTGTCATCATCCATGGCCAGCTTATGTTTTAGTGCCTTCACAGTTTCTTCGATCATGCTTTTTTCTTCATGCGTAAAATGGCACGCTACTGAATCAAAGTAACGAACCATCGCCAGCTCCAGGCATATGCCAACTTCTTTGTAAGTCAGAAAAACCCACCAATTGTCAGACCCCGGATTTTTCGTATAGCATTCATCGATACCGAATATAACTGGTTCAATATAGAAAAACGCCCCTGGTTTAGCTAAAAATATTGATTCGCCAGCATAATCATCGTAATCTAATTCTTCATAAAATTCGAAGAGAAGACACTCGTATGGATAACAATAGGATCGATGCTCACGAAAACCATTCACTCTGGAGAGAACGGTGGCTAAGTCATTGGGTTCCTCGTCAAAAACTGTTCCAAAATATTGCCCCTGCCACCTCTCTATTTCATCCCGTATTTTCCCATCCGTCTCTCCACCAAGTGTCGTAAAGTAAATCCCCATTTTTACTATTAGCCTCACACTCTATTTTTAATTTGAAAATTGTGTCGTCAGAGCTGTCCTCGGTACACAATCTCTGGCTCCCACTCTCCACGATCGAAAGCTCTACTCTTCTCCCACCACTCCATAAGGAATTCACGGAATTCCTCCGTATCCATTTCAAAGGGGATATCTCCATTTTTTACATATTCCCGATGATACTCATCCAATTGAACTCGCGTTACTTCCTTGGTGATGGTTAAACCAACAGCATTTCCACTGATTTCTCCCTCCTCAAGCTCACCAGAAAGAACTTTGTCAATTGTAGCAATAACCAATTCGTATTGACGAGGATGAAGTTCAACTGCTAAAAAATCATACAAATGATGGAGAACTACGTCTTCCCCTTCTGGAAAGGTAACTATCAAATTTCGCTGACTTTCGTCAGGGAAGTTCGGAAAATACATTGCAATAACTGAATTGCGTTTACGCATAAAAGTTCATTTGACTTAGTTTAAAAGCTTTTAGAAGGCTATTGGGTTCTCAATACTCAATGCCTTGAGTATTTCTGCCACTCTCTTTATATCATATGGTACAACATCTCTGTCATTTACACACAATCGATTAACTTCATTCAAGTCATCAGAAATTTGCCCCAACGACAAATCATTTGGTTTTTCATACGGATTATACAACTGTTCCTCTGATATATCCCAGTAAAAATCATTGCTAATATCAATCTCATTTCCCAAACTATCACTCAAATTAGATAATAACACATTAATAACCTTGCTCAAATCATCAATTCGTATCTTCATAGCTTACCTCTTTGTATTTTTTGAATGTTGTCTCTGAACTTTTGTATTTCTTTTTCTAGCTTAACAATTCTATTTTGAATTATTTCCTGCCTCACAACATCATTTGGAGCCCCCTTCAAGCGACCTTCATTATCATATTTCCACGGCTCAGCTTTGTATGCTTCAAGTTTTTCAATATGTTCAGCAATCAACAATTCAAACGATCTGATAGATTTGCTCTGAGATTTAGTGAGATTCGTCCCTCCCATTGCGACAGTCTCAGGCACCACCTCTTGTTTGACTTCGAGCTCATGTTTCGCCTTAGACTCTGCTGTTGCTTCGATTTTGGGCTCAGTCTCCGATTCTGCCACTTGTTCAACATCGACAACTGTTTCACTCTCCCTCTCCTCCGTCCTCAGCGCCAACAACGCATCGCCATCAACCTTATCAAGCGCCATCTGCTTATCAACCTTGCTTGATGCCAGCTGCCACTTATCATAATCCTCGCGCGTCATGTCAGGCGGCAAATCCCCTTCAGGGCCTTCTTTCGCTCGCCAGTAAGCCTCATAGCGCTCTTGCTCTGGGTCGCGTTCGGATTCGACCTCATTCGAGGACTTCTCAACGAATTGTTCTTCCTGTTCGACTTTGGGCTCCTGCTCAATCTTAGACTCTGCCTCCGGCTCAACCTTGACTTCCTCGACCTTAGGCTCCACTGTTTGCTCGGTCTGGGTTTCAACCTCTACCTTTACCTCTTCTTCGACCTTAACCTCAGCCTCCCTCTCCGCGCGTTTCTCCTCAGCCTTCGCTTTCCTCTCCTCCTCCCTCTCCTTCAACATCGCCACATTATCGAGGTTCACCCCGAGATTCCCGATCTTGTCGCCATTAAGGGCACCAACGATACCCTTCGAATCCCAAACCTGTCCTTTGGCTTTATCCGCCTGCGCCGCACGCTGGCTGTTGGTCCAGGCACTTGTTCTGTCGGCAAAACCCTGAGCGTTGGCATTGACGCCACCGAGCGTTTGCCCAACCCCAGTCTGACCAAACTTGTCGACCCCACCCTGAATCATGGGATCGACCTTGGCACTGACCGCGCCAATCGCCCCATCGGCCAGGTTTCCGGCGGCGCCAACCACTGCGCCTTTAACGGCGGCTTTTGTGTCGTCGATGGCAGCTTTGCCCTTGGTATAGGCTTGCCCCACCTTGGTTTGCTGCAGTTTGCCGATCACCTTGTCGATGGCGGCCTGCACTTTGGTGCGGATCTTCGTGAGCAGGCCCTTCACGGCGCCGCCCACGTTGATCCCCGCTAAGCGCAGGAGCAAATCAATCACCAGCGGAATCACCTGGCAAAGCGTCGCCTCGACTGCTGTGGCAACGCCTGAACTGTCACCCTTCGCCGCACCGGCCATCAGGTTCACCACGGCACCAGCAAGCCCAGAAATCGCCGACATATTCTCGCGCACAAACTGAACCAAATCCCAAACGGCTTTGAGCGCGGCCACGATGCCGCTGACGGGGTTCGTCAGCATCGCAAGCTTCGCAATCGCCGCCGTCGCCGCCTTCTGCACAATCGTCTGAATCGCCTCATTCATGACTTCTTGCGCAAAATCTTTGAGATAATCCCCAAGATAATTGACGATGGCCCCAATCCCGTTCTGTTTTACATCGCGAATGAACTTCGGAATCGGTGCCTCGGGGTCAATTTGGCCCAAATTATCCAGATCGACCCCAAGCTTGCCCAGAATGCCATCGATATTCACACCAATGACCTGAAGCCCAAGCTTAATCAGCGACCCAAGGCTAAATGACTCGGGCATGGTGAGGCCATTTGTGCCCAGCCACAGGTTAAACAGATTCGTAAAGATTGCCTTGATGTTCTCTTTGATGTTGGCGGCAAAGTTCTTGAACCCCTGAACAAACCCCTTACCCAGCGTGCTGAAAAATCGCCCCGGATTCTCAATGATGTCGCGCAGCGCGCCAAAGGCGGTCGCAAAGATACTGGGATCGATGCCGGCAAACTGACATGCCGCCTCGAAGATCTTCTTCAGGATGTCGCCGAGGGCGCTTTCCATGATGGCTTTGGCAAGCGCTTCGAGCGCGTCGAGAGCCGCAAGAAGGGCAGCCTGAATGGCCTTGAGCGCGGCTTTGAGGCCGTCGATGAGTGCCTGGATGGCCTGAATCAGCCACTGTGCAATCGCCTCAAGCGCGGCTTTGATGGCGTCGATGATGGCTTCGACAATCTGTTTGAGCGCTTCGATCAGTTTGGATACCAGACTCTTAAGCGCATCGTAAAGTGCACGAAGCTTGTCGGCCAGGCCCTGGTTGATCTTCGCCACGAAGTTGATAAAGCCTTCGACCAGTTTGTCGATGAGCTGGCGAGCCTTGTCGAAAATCGCCTTAACCTTGGACTTGAGCCAATCGCCGACTTGTTTGAGGGCATCGGCGGCTCTTTCAAGCAACGATTTCTTCTTGTTTTCGCCCTCTTTCGCGGCAGCGCTTTCTTCCTGCTTGGCCGCATCGTACTCGGCATCGACCTTCGATTGTGTCTGGGCCTTTTCGGCATCAATTTCGGCGCGCGCTGCATCCGTATCCGCCTTGGCTTCGGCCGCCTTCCCTTCGATCTCGCTGTCAAAACTCGCCTTCTCGCTGTCGAGCTGACTGTTGAGTTCCTGCCCATGTTGCGCCACTTCGGCCTCTTCGTCGGCATGCGCTTTATCGCGCGCCGCCGCCGCATCGGTGTCGTATTGCTTAACCGAATCGTCGACAGAGTTTGCATGCGCCTCGTAGGCCTGCTTTTCGCTTTCCTGTGCTGCCTTCAGGCTATCGACATTTTGCTCCGCAAACTCGCTTGCATCCAGAATCTCCGCAGCCTCGCCCTCGACAAGGTCCAGATCCTGCGCATCAATATCGCCAGACGCCTTGTACTCAGGCTTTTCGATGTCGATTGTCTCGGCAACGACGTCGGTTAAACCTCGTGTTTCGAGCGTTCGGTCGATATCGGCATGTGCCGTAGCACCGTCCATCTGAGCTGCCACCGTTTCAGAATCGGCCGACTGGGCTGCCGCCTCAATGGCCGACAAATCTGCCTCGACAGGCGGTTTGGCACCCAAAGCATCATCCGAACCCGCCATCTTGACGGCCGACTGTTGGGGCACCTTCAGCTCGGGCGATTGGCGATTTTGTGCGGCAATCATGACCGCTGCTGCGCCTTCGCCGGCCCTGGCCTTTTGCGCAGCACTGTTATCAACTTTCTCTTCTGCCTTACCCTCATCGGGCAATTTGGCATCGCTGTCGTCAAACGCCTGCCCGGCGTCCGTGCTAAGACCCTCACCCAACTTCGAAAACGCCTTGAGGCGCCCCGTCATGCCCGGTGCCGCCCATCGCCCCACAGCACCGTCACCGAGGTTGGGCTGCTTGGGCGCAGGAATCGCCACCGCACCGCCCATGGCGGGCGCTTTTCCTTCCGATTTGTCACCTTTGCCAGCGTCATGCGACGGGCCGCCTATGGCCGACCCTGTAGAGGCATCTTTGGCATCATGGGACGGATGGC
>Ga0209737_10000798_pt1 | contig 24255 bp, 22 predicted proteins | sample TergutCu122P3_FD_187284 | JGI IMG/M metagenome (GOLD analysis project Ga0209737, IMG submission 187284) | Cubitermes ugandensis P3 segment gut microbial communities from Kakamega Forest, Kenya - Cu122 P3 (SPAdes) (version 2) | ecosystem: Host-associated > Arthropoda: Insects > Digestive system... | reverse complement strand
TTCTGAAAACGCGCCCTTGGAGACAACCAGGGCGATGGGGACTTGCCCCCACTGCTCGCTTGTGCGTGCGCCGACGGCCACCTCGCAAACACCGGGGCATTCCAACAGCACGCGCTCAATTTCCGCCGGGTATATGTTTTCTCCGCCAGAAACAATGAGGTCCGTGCGGCGCGACAACACCACGAGGCGGCCTTGCGCGTCGAAATGGCCCAAGTCCCCCGTCTTCAGCCAGCCTTCTTCAACCAAAATGGTTTCCCCGCGTATTTCTATTTCTCCTGCTTCTCCTTCGCCTGCTTCTTCATGGCCAATGCGAATCTCCACCCCCGGCAGCGCAAACCCACAACTTCTGCCGTCCGCCATCTCCAGCGCCTCCGTCGCTGCTTGGGAGCAGGCTTCTGTGAGGCCATAGCTGCACAGCACGGGAATCCCCATCTGCCTTGCCTTTTGAAACAGCGCCAAGGGGACGTGCTCTCCCCCGAGGAGGCAGGCCTTCATCCCCGGTGGAAGGGGCTTGCCTTGGCGGTGCTCCACCCAGCGCGACAGCATGGTTGGCACCAAACTCAGGTGCGTTATTTGCCCGGCCTCTGCCTCTGCGTCCAGGGCTTCTGCTTCAAACTTTGAGGCAAGGTTGAGCGTCGCTCCATAGAGGGCGCAGCGGCTTAAGTTGACAAGGCCGCCTATGTGGAACATTTGCAAACACAGGTGCCAGGTATGCTGGGGGGAGCCACCCAAATTGGCAGCGGAGGCCTTCGCATGCGCAAGCAGGTGGCGGTGGCGAATGTCGACGCGCTTGGGGGTTCCGGTTGTCCCGGAGGTGAAGAGGGTGACAGCCACATTTTCTTCTAAGTAGCTTGAAGGCGCAGCATGGCACGTCGGTGGAGTCCGCGTTGGAGCAAGGCTTGGAAATACTTCTGCGCCGGGGAATTTTTCGAGAAGCGCTTCTTCTGCAAAGCAAAGCTTCGGCAAGGACAGTTGCCCAAGCGAAGACAATTCATGCGCTGTCAGGCGCGCATTCAACAACACCAGCCGCGCTCCCAGGCGGGCGCAGGCATGGAAGAGCGCGACGGTGTCGGGTTTGTTGAAGGCCAACACGCCTACCCCTTCGCCGGGTTTTATGCCTCGGGAATGCAGGGCCTGCCTCCACACCTCCACCCAGGCGTGGAGCTCCGCCCATGTCCACGCCTTCCCCTCAAACCTCAGGGCAATGGCATTCGGCGTTTCCTTCGCCCACTTCTCAACAAGACACTGCATAGGCACCTAGGGAATCCCCCATCCGGGTTGGTGGGGGAGAAATATTTTGCCTTCCTTCGGGGAAAAAAAGTCTCCCTCAAAGCCCTCCAACAACTCGGGGGAGCTTAAGCCGTGCGCCTGCTGGGCTTCCCCCAAAAGCCGGGCTTCTTCCAAAACGAAGGCCAAATGCGCGGCGGCAGCCCGGCCCACAGGGCCGTCCAAAAAGGTGGTGACAAGGGAAGAGACGTTTTTTTGCCGCGCACGTCTGGCCAGCTGCAGGGCGGGAAGGAGTCCTCCCAGCGCCGCGGGCTTGAGGACGAAGGCGTCTATTTGTGCACTTCCTTCCAGCAGGGCATCGGCATTGCCTTTGTCCAGCAAAGCCTCGTCGGCGGCCAGCTGAATGCCTAGCCGCAGACGGTGCAAACGGCGCAAGGCGTGCACGTTTGCTGCGGACACGGGTTGCTCGCACAGCTCTACATGCAGCATGCTCACCGCTCGCAGGAAAATCCTCGCCTCCCTTTCGCTCCAGGCGCCGTTGGCGTCTATGCGTATGCCTACGCCGTCTCCCAGGCTTCGGCGAAGCCTCCCCAGGCAGTGGGCCTCCCACTCCAGGGAAGCTGCCCCCACTTTGAATTTCAATTTGGAAAAGCCGGCCTCCACCGCCTTCATGGCGGAGTGCTCCAAAGACGCGACGTCTTCTCCGTTTACCAGCGCATAGCATGCAATTTCAGCAGGCGCCTGCTCGGAAAACAGCCGCCATACGGGGCATGCTCTTCGAAGTGCCATGGCTTCCAACACAGCCAGCTCTACGCCAAAGCGCGTGCAGGGGAAGGGCTCCAAACCCTCCAGCGCCGCTTCGAGTTCCTCCAGGGTGTCAGGCAGCTTCGCCACCTCCAGAGAAGAAAGCGCCCAGGCCGCCTGGGAAAGCGTCTCTGTCCCAAAGGAAGGCAGGGGGAAAACTTCTCCTCTGCCCACAAGGCCGCCCTCGTCTTCTGCAAAAACTTGGAACCCCTCCCGCTGCTCCAGGCGGCCATGGGAAGTCAGCAGGGCCGCTTTGAGTTTCAAAACACAATGCTCAAACCGGAGCCTCACAGCGCTACCCCTAGGGCCAGCAAAAGCCCGAAGCTTGCCATCAAAAGCGCTGTGCGCCCCAGTACGGCATTCAACGCACGGCCTTTCAATGAAAACAAACCCCGCGTGGAATGCACTGCCAGCGGCAAGGAGAGAAACACCAGCCACGCCCAGGGGAAGCGGCCCAAACACAGGTGGAGGGACAGGCCATAGCTCCACGCCAGCATGAGGACATATTGCCACTTGCCGAAGGCTTCTCCCCAGCGCACCACCAAGGTGCGCTTGTTGGCTTGCGCGTCGGTTTCAGCGTCTCTCACGTTGTTGACGGCCAAAAGTGCGACGCCCAAGGCGCCCACCATGGAGCCCAGCCACAATGCCTCTGTGCTGAGTTGGAAGCTTTGGACGAAGTAGGTGCCGCTGACGGCAATGAGGCCGAAGAAGACGAAGACGAAAATGTCGCCCAGCCCGTGGTAGGCCAGCGGGAAGGGGCCCCCCGTATAGAGGTAGCCGGCCACCAGGGAGAGAAGGCCCACCCATAAAATGGGCAGGCCCGCAACACTCACCAAATAGAGGCCTGCAAAAAACGCCAACGCAAAACAGGCCAAGGCGGACGCCAACACGGCTTTGGGTGGAAGCCAGCCTTGTTGGGTGGCGCGTGCGGGCCCTAGGCGAAATGCATTGTCGGCGCCGCGTCGCCAGTCAAAATAGTCATTGGTGAGGTTGGTGCCCACTTGAATCAGCAAAGCGCCCAGCAAGGCCACCCCCATGGTGTCCGCGCGAAACACCGCGTCCTTCCACGCCAGAGCGGAGCCGACGGCGACGGGCACGGCGGCGGCTACCCAGGTGCGGGGACGGGAGGCCAGCAGCAACGCCCACAAACGGTTGGGGGGGGGTGTCACGGCCGCCTGGGGAATTTTGAGAAATTGGGTTTGCGCTTTTCCAAATAGGCCCTCTTCCCCTCTTGGGCTTCCTCCGTCATATAATAAAGCATCGTCGCATTCCCTGCCAGCTCCTGCACCCCCGCCTGGCCGTCGATGGCTGCGTTAAACCCGGACTTCAACATACGCAAAGCCAGAGGGCTCATCTCCAAAATTTCTGCACACCAGCGCAGGGTTTCTTCTTCCAGCTTTTCCAGCGGCACCACCGTGTTGACAAGCCCCATCTGCAGGGCCTCTTGTGCGTTGTATTGCCGGCACAAAAACCAAATCTCCCGCGCCTTCTTCTGGCCTACAATGGAGGCCAAATAGGAGGCGCCGAAGCCGCCGTCAAAGCTGCCTACGCGAGGGCCCGTTTGGCCAAAGCGCGCGTTGTCGGCGCAAATGCTTAAGTCACAAACCACGTGCAGCACGTGTCCGCCTCCAATGGCGTAGCCGGCTACCATGGCAATGACGGGCTTGGGCAGGGAGCGGATTTGCTTTTGCAAGTCCAAAACGTTGAGGCGGGGGACACCGTCCTCGCCTATGTAGCCCTCTTCGCCGCGGATTCTCTGGTCTCCCCCGGAGCAGAAGGCTTTGTCGCCTTCTCCGGTTAAAATGACGACGCCTACCTCTGTGTCCTCTCTTGCATCCTCAAACGCGGCTTGAAGCTCAAACAAAGTTTGGGGGCGGAAGGCATTGCGCACCTCAGGGCGGTTAATGGTTATTTTGGCAATGCCATTCCACTTCTCATATTTTACGTCGCCAAATTCTTCGGCCAAGGCGTCTGTCTTCCATTCCGGCTTCATGCTCACCTCATAAAAAGGTTTCTTGTTCAACGGCTGCTTCAAATCCAACTGCTTTTAGACCGGTTCCACTTTGACATGATCTCTTCGTTGGGCTCCGGTTCCGCTCAGGTCACGCACTCAAGTGCGCTCCCATCGCGGAATCCTCGCCCGCCTCGACCTCATGTCAAATTGAAACCGGTCTAGCATCTTGCTCTCGGGTGCTCGCAAAAAACCCAAGACGGCTTTCAACCATGGCTGCGGCGACTCCAAGTGCACAGCATGTCCGCACCCCGGCACAAGGGTGTGCCAAGCCAAGGGCAACGCGCACAACATTTGTTGAGCAAGCGCGGAAAACTTGGCGTCCTCTTCTCCGGACATCAGCAAAACCGGCAACCGCAGCCCCGAAAGCAAGGGCCAAAAATGGGGCTGCACCCCCAGCCCCATGCAGCGCAGGGCGCCTGCCAAACCAGAGGCGCTGTGCGCTTTGCGCCTTTGCTGCAGGGCTTTTTGTTTCTCGAGAGGCAAACGCGCCTGCGTTGCAAACAAAGGCAGCTGTTTCCAGGCGTCCATGAAGGCGGCAACGCCCTGTTGCTCCAACAAAACCGCTTTGGCTTCGTCTTCCTCGCGGCGCTTCAAACGCAACTCCTCGGAGTCCAAGCCGGCGGTGCCGGACTCCAATACAAGCCGGCGTATGCGCTGGGGGTGTCTCAAAGCCAAGGCGAGGGCCAGGCGGGCGCCTTGGGAATAGCCCACCACATCCGCTGGGCCTTCTATGCCTTCTATGCACTCTGCCAGGGCGTCTACCACCTCGAAGAAACCCTCTTCTCCGGAGTGCTTTGGCAAAGGCGCCTCCGCATGCCCTGGCAAGTCCACCGCCACTGCTTTGGAAAACGTGGCCAAACCCTCCATCAACTCTTCCCAGCTGCCTTGGCTTCCGGCAAAGCCGTGCAGCAACAACACCGGAAAGCCACTGCCTCGCGTGGACATGGGGAGTGAAAGGCTCAAAAAAACGCCTCCAGGTTTTTCAAAACGCCCTCATAGAGTGTTTGGTGTGCGGCTACGTTGCTGTGGCGGTCCGTGCACACTTCAATGAGGCTCACCCCCCCCTTCGCCGCAAGGGACAATGCCCTTGCAAACTCGGACAAAGTTTTCGGGTTGGAATAGGCCGCCTCTGCCAACTCAGCCACCTTGGAAAACGAAGTGTCATGCGACAAGGCAAAGCATGCTTCAAAGGCCTCCTGCTGCTTCGCCACCGGGAGGAAATGGAAAATGCCGCCTCCTTGGTTGTTCACCACCACCACAACAAAAGGCACCTCCAGGTGCTTGGCCTGCATCCACCCTCCTATGTCATGCAAACAGGCCAAGTCCCCTATCAGCAAAAACGTCGGCCTTTGCGTGGCCACCGCAACGCCTTGCGCCGTGGAAATGAGTCCGTCAATGCCGTTGAGGCCTCGGTTGACATACATGTGCAGCTCCTTGGAGGAGGCGGCAGCAAAGGCGTCTATGTCTCGAATGGGCATGCTGTTGGCAACAAAGCAATTGCTGCCGGAGGGAATGGCCTCCATCAGCTTCCTCGCAATGGCCGGCTCACACCAGGCCTCTTCCAAAAGGCCACTCAATGTTTGTTGTGCCGCTGCTTCTATGCGCGAAAAACGTTCTGCGTAGGCCTTGGGGCTGCCTGAAACTTCGTCTGAAACATGCGCCTCCAGGTATGTGCAGGCTTCGGCCACATTGCATTGAATGACTGCCTCCGCTGCATGCTGAAAATCCGCCTCCACCCCGTGCTCCAACAGCATGAAAATGCGTGCGCTGGACTCCCCAAGCCATGTCTGCACTTGTTTGGAAACCAAAGTCCCTCCCAAACACAGGACACAATCTGCCTTCATCTGCTTTCGGAAACCCTCATCGCGAAGCAAAATGTCATAGCTGGCTATAACAGGTATGCCGGGAGGTTTTTGAAACCTCAAGTTGGAGGCGGCCTCCACCAACAGCGGGGCGGACAGCTTTTGGGAGAGGCGAAAAACAGCCGAAGCAAAGCCAGGGGCCTGGGGGTGGTTGCCCACCAAGAGAAGCGGGCGAAGCGCGGCATTGAGTGCGGAGCACACCTTCTCCAGGGCCTGCGGCGCCAGGCCGCGCTCTGCATAGGCAAAGCTGGGCGTTGGAGGCAAGGGCGGCAGAGGCAAGGCCGGCGAGGGCTCCTGCGCCAGTGTCGAGCATAAAGGCTCGCGGAATTCAAAATTGAGGTGCGCAGGAAGTGAGTGGTGTTGTGCTTGGGCCAAGGCCTTGGCCACCACAGCCCGCATGTGCAGCCATGCGGCCCTGTTCTCTGTGGGCGCGGGAATGTTTTCTGACAAGCAGACAAAGCGGCCATAAAGCCCAAGCTGGGGCATGGTTTGGGGCGCACCAAAGCCATGCAACTCCCAGGGCCTGTCGGCTGTCACAACCAACAGAGGCGCTCTGCTGAAAAACGCTTCGGCAATGGCCGGGAAAAAATGCGTGCCGGCGCTCCCAGAGGTGCACAGCAATGCCACGGGGCGCTGCGTGGCTTTGGAAAGCCCCAGCGCAAAAAAACCTGCCACCCTCTCGTCCAAAAGGACATGGCTTTGAATGTGTTTTTCTCGAAACAACGCCAAAGCCAGCGGCGTGGACCTGGAGCCTGGGCAAAGCACCGCATGCTCCACTTGAGCGCCAAGCAGCTCGGCAACAAAGGCCCTCGCCCACCACAGGTTGTGCTCTGCACTCATAAAACCCCCAGCGCATGAAGCAAAGCTTGTGCCTTCTCCTCCGTCTCCTTCCACTCACTCTCCTCGCAGGAGCCTTGTACAATGCCTGCACCTACAAACAGCTCCGCCCTCTTGGCGTGCATTTTGGCAGAGCGCAGGGCCACAAACATGCTCAACTCTTCCTCGTTGCCCCAGCCCAGGGCGCCTGAATACCAACCTCGGGGGAAGGGCTCCTTCTCTCTTAAGAAAACCATCGCCTCCTCTTTGGGAATTCCCGCAACGGCGGGGCTTGGGTGCATGGCCCGCGCCACTTCCATGGGCGAAACACCTTCTCGCAGAAAAGCGCAAATGGGCGTATGCAAGTGGATGACGTTGGGAAGCCGCCGAATGCCTGTGGAAGGCGCCACCTCCACCGCTTCGCTGAAAGGCTCCAGCACCTTTTGGATTCCTTCAACCACCCAACGGTGCTCCCGCAAGTCCTTCTCTGAGTGCAGCAAGGAAAACTCTTCGCCTGTGCCGGCTGTGCCGGCAAGCGCCTCTGTCTTCAGTTGCCTCCCCTTCACCTGGCATAACACCTCGGGCGTCGCCCCTAGGAAGCAACTGCCGCCTTCGCCGCGGACGAAATATACCCAGCAATCCCCAAAACGACTTTCCAGGTTTTGCAACACCGCCCCTAAATCCCAGCCGGCCTCATTCTCAACGTGAATTTGTCTGGCCAACACCAGCTTGTGGATGTTGCCTTCTTCCACCTTCTCAAGCGCTGCCTTCACCAAACGCGCCCAGGACTGCCTCTCTTGCTGCACATCTCCCAGGCGGTGGGCCACAAGCGGCAGCTTTGGCGCGCTCAACACCGCGCGCTTCTCTTCATTCACCAGCTGGGCCAGGCTCGCCTTCGCTGCTTCCTGCGTTTGGCCAAACCCGCATGCGAAACAGTGCGCTTCGTTTTGCCACAGCAGCTGCTTGGGCAAATGCCACAGCTCCTTCTCAAACTCTGGCCAGGGCCTTTGCTTGTCGAAAACCCAGCCCCCCAAAAAGGGGCCGGGCAAACCCTCGGGCTTTCCTGCGCACCACTTCAGCGAAACCATGGAATGGCTCGCTGCGCCCCAAGCCCATAATTGGAATTTTTGGCTGGGCTTTGAACAATAAAAGTCCGCCGTTGCCAAATGGGCAACCCTTCCTTCGTCGAAGTCCAACTTTTGAAAACAACCCCAAAATCTGCTCATGTCGGAATACGTAGTGTCGGGCGAGTGAAACGAGCCTCCATTTCCAAGCCTTATTAGAACAACAACGCCCTCCTTGCATCTTCTAGTTCAAAACACTTTGAACTTAGGGTAGGCCTCGGCTTCGTTTGTTTTTGTAAACTTGGAGCTGGGCTTGAGTGAATCTGTACGCAATATGTTTTCCAAAATTGCTCCACGCTATGACTTGGCCAATGACGTCTTGTCGCTGGGCACACACCGCCGTTGGCGCAAAAAGGCCGTGAAACTTGCGCGCGCCGCACCCGGCAACACAGTGCTGGACTGCGCAACGGGCACAGGCGACTTGGCGCTTGCCTTTAAGCGCGCTGTGGGTCCACAAGGCCATGTCATTGGCACGGACTTTTGTGCCGACATGCTCAACCTCGCTCCCGCCAAAGCCAAAAAAGCAGGGCTGGAGGTCCACTTTGAGGTGGCCGATGCCATGGCACTCCCCTATCCGGATGCCTCCTTTGACATTGTCTCCATCTCCTTTGGCATTCGCAATGTCGACAACCCTCAGCGCTGCCTCCTTGAAATGGCCCGCGTCCTCAAACACGGCGGCCGCGCCCTCATTGTTGAATTTGGCCAGCCCAAGGGCCTCTTTGGCAACTTCTTCCGCCTCTATTCAAAACACGTCATCCCCTTTGTCGGCAAATGCTTGACGGGAAACCGCTCGGCTTATGAGTACCTCCCCAAAACCTCGGCTGCTTTCCCTTCCGGGGACGCCTTCCTCTCACTCATGGAGCAAACCGCCGCCTTCCACACAACCCAAGCCTGCCCCCTCTCTTTTGGAATTGCTTATGCCTACATCGGCGAGGTTTCCAAACCGACGTAGGCCTTAAAAACCACGAAAATATTGTTGTTTTTTTTCATCCCTGCACCATCGCCCTCCTTCCAAAAAGATTTTCTTGGAACACCGTTGACATGCGCAAAAAACACTCTTATTCGCCTGTAGACTATGAGCATAGACTTCACCTGTCATAAATGCGGCGGCAGCTTCGAGCTCGATATTCAAGACTTGGTCGATGGAAGCGAAAAAATGGAATGTCCTCATTGCGACTCAAGCCCTTCGCCAACCATGGCCCATGACTTTATTGCCGCCGTTGCCGACATGCGCTCGCAGATTGCAATGCTCGCAAAAAAATTCGACATCTCCCTGACTCTCTCCACAGAGGAGCTTGACGAATCTGCCGAAGACTTCGACGACGACGACGAAGAGGAGGAGGAGGAGGACGAAGAAGAAGACGAAGACGACTATGACGACGAGCTCGAAGACGACTATGAGGACGAGGACGAAGAAGACGAGCTCGAAGATGAGGACGACGAGGACGAAAACTAAAAAAAGGCCGGCACCTTCAAAGCCAGCCCTCCAGCCCTCCCATGCTCTCAAATACAAAGCGCGCCTTTGAGCGCGCTTTGTTCGTTTCAACCCCTTCGCCTCAACCGCCTCAACTTTGCCGTTTATTTAAACAGTTTCGCCGCCAAATCCGCCACAAAAGGAATGGGCCAGCGAAAACCACTCAAGGCTTTCATAATTGCAAAAATGACGAGCGCCAACATCCCCAGGCTAAACACGCCCATGAAAAGCACGCTCAAAAAAGGTATAAAGCTGATAATAACCGCAACTATTTGTACCGCAATCCATGCAACAACCGATGCAATACACAGTGTGACTCCTTGCCTGGCATGCCATTTGACATACTCACTCTTCGTTATGAAAAAAGGAATCAACGCAAACAAACCGAGATAAGACAAAATCAGCATGACTTTGTCTTCGTTGTGCACAGGTTCTGGACCGTCTTGTAGCTCACTCATAATCACTCCCTGCAGCAGAAACATTCTGCCGCCTCCGACATACCACCACACAAGGCCCCGTTCCACCAACAAAAGCGCCCTTCATGACAAGGACTTAACGAAAGCTTTTGAAAGTTTCAAGGGACCTTGTGTCACGGTGGACTATAGCTTCACGCTGTCCACCGTTTTCTTCACAGAGGCAAATGACTTAGCCATTTCTCCCTTCTCAAAGTCATTGAGCTCTATCTCCAAAACCTTCTCGACGCCTCCTGCCCCAATTTGCACGGGGACGCCGAAGAAATAGCCGGAAATGCCATATTCGCCTTCCAGCAACGTGGCACACGGCAAAATCCGCTTGCGGTCCAACAAATAGCTCTCCACCATCGCAATGGACGAAGCGGCAGGTCCAAAATAGGCGGAGCCTGTCTTGTAGAGGCCTACAAGCTCTGCGCCACCTTCGCGTGTGCGCTTCACAATGGCATCCAACTTGTCCTTGGGCAAAAGCTCCGTCAACGGCACGCCGCCAACCGTGCTGTGGCGCAACAGCGGCACCATGTCATCGCCATGCCCGCCCAAAACCAGCGCGTCGATGTCGCGGATGGAGCAGCCAAGGGCCTCGGCCACAAAGCACTTGAAGCGGGAAGTGTCCAAAACACCTGCCATGCCCGTCACCAGCTGCTTCTTCTGGCCGACAATTTTATGCAAGGCAAACACCATCGCATCCAAAGGGTTGGCGACGTTGATGACAAAGGCATTGGGGCATTGCTTCTGAATGTTGACGGCCACCTCCTTAATAATTTTGAGGTTAATCTCCAGCAAGTCCTCCCGGCTCATGCCTGGTTTTCGGGGGACGCCCGCGGTAATAATAACGACGTCCGAGCCGGCCAAATCCGCAGGGTTTGTGGAGCCCATACACCGACAGTCATAGCCGTCCACCGCCGCCAGCTGGTTGATGTCCAGGGCCTTCCCCTTCACCATGCCCTCCGCCGCGGGAATGTCGAAAATCACCACATCTCCCAAGGCTTTTTGTACGCAAAGCAACGCCAGGTTGCCGCCAATTTGTCCACCGCCGATAAGCGCAATTTTTTTCTTCATTTCAATGTTCTCACTTTTTACATGTTGTGGATGATAGCTTGACCAAACTCGCTGCACTTCACTTCTGTTACGTGTGACTCACCTTCTTGACGCATCAGCCGCGCAAAGTCATAGGTAACCGTCTTTTGAGAAATGGCCGCGTCCATCCCTCGCAAGAGGCACTCGGCTGCCTCGTCCCAACCCAAATGCCTGAGCATCATTTCAGCAGACAAAATGACAGAGCCGGGGTTGACTCTGTCCAAGCCGGCATATTTTGGGGCGGTTCCGTGGGTCGCTTCGAAGACGGCATGTCCTGTTTGATAGTTGATGTTGCCTCCGGGAGCAATGCCTATGCCTCCCACCTGGGCAGCCAATGCGTCCGACAAATAGTCGCCGTTTAAATTCAGCGTGGCGATGACATCAAACTCGTCAGGACGCGTCAACACTTGTTGCAGCGTAATGTCCGCAATGGCGTCCTTAATCAGCAGCTTCCCTTGGGCCAGGGCCTCCTTCTGCGCCGCATTCGCCGCCTCCTCGCCCTTGGCAGCTTTCACCTTCTCCCACTGCTGCCAGGTGAATGTTTTGTCGCCAAACTCCTTCTCCGCCAAGGCATAGCCATGCTGCATAAAGGCGCCTTCTGTAAACTTCATGATGTTGCCTTTGTGCACCAACGTCACGCTCTTGCGCTTTTGGCGCAGGGCATACTCAATGGCGGCGCGAATGAGCCTCTCGGAGCCCTCCTTGGAAACGGGTTTAATGCCAATGCCCACTTCCCGGGGGAAACGAATTTTGCCAAAGTCCTTGGGGAATTCCTTCTTCAGAAAATCCAACACCTTCTGGCTGGCCTCGCTGCCGCCCTCATATTCAATGCCCGCATAAATGTCTTCCGTATTCTCCCGGAAAATCACCATGTCCACCTTCTGGGGGGCCTTCACCGGAGAGGGCACCCCTTTGAAATAGCGGACGGGCCGGAGGCAAACATAGAGGTCCAAAAGCTGGCGAAGGGCCACATTCAGTGAGCGAATGCCCCCGCCAATGGGCGTTGTCAGCGGGCCCTTTATCCCCACCAAATATTCCCGGAAGGCTTGGACTGTCTCTTCCGGTAGCCAGTTGCCGACCGTTTTGAAGGCTTTTTCTCCTGCCAGCACTTCCTTCCAAATAATCTTCTTTTTCCCATGGTATGCCCGCTCTACCGCCGCATCCACCACCGCCACCGAGGCACGCCAAATGTCTGGGCCTGTTCCATCTCCTTCGATGAAAGGAATGATTGGAAAGTCCGGAACCAGAAGTTTTCCATCTTTGGGAGTTATTTTCTCCCCACTTGCCAATGACATATGTAAACTCCATGCGAGGGGCTTTTTGAGAAGTTCACTGTTTACTCCCAATTGAAAGAAATCTTCAACTCCAATGAAGCAACAAGGCACAGAACCTTTACAACATTTGGAAACACTTCTTCGTTATGACCGAACCACGGGCACTTTGCGTGAACGGCGCTATCAAATTGCCGTCATCGCAGGTCCTGATACGGGGCGTATTGCCCACATTGACGGTCGTCTCACAGTCGGTAGCCGTCCTGGCATTGGATTTCGCCTCAAAGACAGCACCGTCTCTCGGCACCACTTTGAGCTTTTGGCAAAACCCGAGGGCGTTCTCATTCGAGACTTGGACTCTACCAACGGTACTTGGCTGGCGGGTACACGCATTCGCGAAGTCGTCGTAGAAGACGAGGCCGTCGTCACCATCGGTAAAACCAGCCTCCGCATCTCCATCCAAGAAGAAAACCTCGGGGCGCCCAAGGCGACCTCCTCTTTTGGAAAAGTCCTTGGCAGTTGTCCCCCCATGCAATCCATGTTTGGCCTTTTGGAGCGCGTCTCCAAAGCCTCTTCAACGGTTTTGCTGACAGGGGAGCCTGGGACTGGCAAAAGCCTGGTGGCCCAATCCATCCATGAAAACAGCGTGAGGGCCAACAAGCCTTTTGTTGTTTTTCATTGCGCCGGCATTCCCGCGGAAGAAATAGACGCTGAGTTGTTTGGCCGCGTGGAGTCAGCGGCGCACAGCCAAAAAGCAGGTGCTTTTTTGAATGCGGCCGACGGCACACTTTATTTGCATAAAATTCATGCCTTGCCGAAAAACACACAGCTTCGGTTGCTGAATGTTTTTGAAAGCGGCAACATTCAACGGCTGGGGGCCGACAAACCTCAACGCGTGGACGTCCGCATCATCGCCTCCACGCAAAAAGACTTGGAAGAAGAAGTGGACGAGGGGCGCTTCTCTCAGGAGTTGCTTTACCAGCTGGCTGTCATCCGCATTCACATTCCTCCTTTGCGGGAGCGCATGGAGGACATTCCTTTGCTTGCGCAAGAGTTTGTTCGCCTCATGGGGCGCGGAGACTTTGAATTGCCTCGCGGACTTATGGCCCGCTTTGGCGCCTATGACTGGCCCGGCAATGCTCAAGAGTTGCGCAACTTGGTGGAGCGCGCCTTGGCTGGCGCTGACGCAGACCCGCTGCCTGGGCAGCCTGCAGCGCGAAAGCTTCCCCGCGCCCCCGAGACGGAGGGGATTTCGGAGCTCCCTTTCAAGGAGGCCAAGGAGCGTCTGGTGGACTCTTTCACACGTGAATACCTCATCTCGCTTTATGAGCGCTGCGGAGGCAACATTTCCCGCATGGCCCGAGAGGCCGGCATCGCCCGGAATTATGTGCACAGGCTTGTCACCAAATATGGCCTCAAGCCGGAGCAGGAATAACACCCTCTCAACCGGTTCTCACTGCTGAAAGCCCCACCCTCCGAGGCCTTGGAGTTGGAAAGAAAAGCCAAAGTTGGGCATGCCCAGCGAAAGCCCGCCACGGTTGTTGGGGACCACCGTCTGCAAAGCATAAAGCTCCAACCCAAAGCAGTTGCAAGCGGGGCTCCACCCCGCCGCAATTGAATGTTGCGCAAAGCGGAACTTCTCTTCTTCGCCATAGTTGAAAAATGCCATTTGGTAGCGGGCATGAAAGGCTTTCAGCTTTCCCCAAACGCCCACCCCCAAAGAGTGTGTGGCCTTGGAAGAAACCGGCGGCAACCCTATCAACATATCCATGCCTCGCCGGCTCCACTCTCCGCCTGCTGTTTGAAACAAGTCATAGCGGATGTTTCCCCCCAGCTTGTCTGCCCACTGGGTGCGTACAGCCGTCCCAAAGCGTGAAAATGCCCCCCGCTGGGGATTGAAGGCGGCATACAAGGCCGGCTCCAAAAAACGCCAGCGCGAAGAAAGCTTCAAAAAGCTGTCCCCTATGCGTGCACCTGTCTTTTGGGTTTCAACACCCACCCCCACCGCTTGGGCTATGTCCAAACTCAGGAATTCCTCCGTCGTATGGGGGCTGCGCCTCCACAGGCTTTGCCTTAAGCCCACTGCAAACTCCAAACCTCGGTAGCCGCGCGGAATGGCCAAGTCTATCTCGTCATAACCCATGGGCACGCTTCCCCATTGTGCCGCTACCCAATGCAACTGGGCTTGAGGCCTTAAGGTGTGCCAAAGCCCCTCTCTCACTTCCTTGGCCAAAGTCCCATCCGCCTGCAGTTTCAACAAAGGGTAGCCGCGCGAAAACCAGCGCCCTGTCACCTCTCCCAGCCATACGTCCTGCCGAAGGCCCAACGAGGCGGCAAGGCCTGCGCCGCCTCCCCAAAACCGCTGCTGGTATTTCAACTCCGGCAATACCCCCAGCCTGTCTCTGGCTTCCCTCTCCCCGAGGGGGTATACGTCCGGCCCCCCGTCGTCGGTGAGGCCACGCCAGGGCGCAAGGCGTACAAAGCTGCTGTGCATGGCCAACGAAAAACCATGGCCCAAAGGCCGCTCGCGCAAGCTGACACTCAAAGCCGGAAACCGCTGCAACGTGTTGGGGCCCCGGAGAGGGTCTCCCGGAGCCAGCAGCGGCGCATGGCCAAACAGGGGGTAGCCCCACCGCAAGTCCTGCCAATAGCCCAACGCCAACAACACATCCACGCTCGGCCCTTCATAGGAAAGCCCCAACTGCGAGCGCGTATACTCTATGGACTTCAAAATCAGGTCCATCTCAAAGTCCCTGTGCAAATAACCATCCGAAGCCACATTCACATTGGACAACAAACGGCCATACTCTGCTAGGGTTTGGCGGTGGTTCCACCGGGCTCCATAGCGCAGGCCGCGTTGCTGGTTGGCGGCTGTATAGCCGGCGTCGACAGCAGAGCGCTGCTCCCTTAAGTCCCACAGCCAATCCACGGCCACGCTGCCTTGCATGTTTTCCAAAGGCGCATAGCGGAACTCTGTGCCCAAACTGGGCCCGCGCACCCCTAAGGCATTTTCGGTGCCCATGGCCCAACCGGGCGTCAATGTCACATCCGCCGAGCGGCCCAGCGTTATGAAGACGGGCAGCCTGGGAGAAAACCCGCTGTTAACATTGGAGGAGAAGGTTGGAAACAACACACCCGTCTGGCGCGAAGACATGGGGAGGGAAACCCACGGCACCCAAAAAAACGGCACCTCCCCCACATAGGCCAGGGTGGACACCAAATTCGTCCGCTGGCCCTCTATGTCCAAAGTGCCTTTGGAGGACTCCAAATGCCAGCTGGGCTTTGTCGTCTCACAGTCACAAGGTACAAACCCAACGCTGCCAAATTCCCATTTGCCCTTGTTGTACCGCATATGCTCAAGGCGCATGCTCAGCCCATTCTTCCCAAGCTGGAGGACTTCATGGGCCGAAGCGGCCAACAGCACTTCTGCCTTTACGCCATGCTTTTGCACCCACAGGCCATTTTGCAGAAAAATTTCCTCCACCTCATACGCCTCGGAGGCGAGGCTCCCCAAGGCCTCCAAGGGAGCCTCCTGGCCCGGCTTCAAACGTATATGCACCACCTCCGCCAGCACCACCCAATGGGAGCTTGCATCCGCCCAGCGGATGACGACATGCCCCTGTGCAGAAAACAACCCTGTCTTTTGTGAGGCATTCAAACGCTGAGCTGTCAGCCGCCCATGGGTAACCCGCAACTCTACGTTGCCTTCCGCCCAGGCTTCCTGGCTGAGGCTTTGGTATACCATAACGTCTGCACATACCTCCGGAGACGAAGGCGCCAAGGGAGGCGACGGCACGGTGGTTTGCAAAAGCGCAAGGAGGAAAACCAACATAGACAGCTGGCTTCTAGCGCAAAGCGTCCCTTCTGAGCATCTTCTTCATGCACAAAAACTTTATGGAGAAAAAGTCACCCGAGGGTGCGAGGGCCCCTTCGCCTAAGCCCAAGTAGCCACAGAAAAGCCAAAGCCAAACTGCTGGGAGCTTCCCCCACGGCACAGCCTGAGGACTTGGCAACACGAGAAGGAGAAACCGAAGAGCCCGGCGCGGAGCCACACTCCTGGGAGGGAAGGCCCTGGGGGTAAACTTCACAAACAAACTGTGCCGAGTCTGCATCCAACCCATAATGCTCTTTGAGTCCGGCGGCCAAGGTTGGGTACATGATAGAGCCGGGTTTGTGGCTGTGGCCAAGCCCAAGCATATGGCCAATTTCATGTATCATCACCGCCTCCAAGTCTTCAAAAAAACAATTTTGGCAAGGCGGCGTTCTGTTGACGGCATAGCGGTAGCTGTTGTTAATTTCCACATCCGCATCCAACAGCTGCCCTGTGGACGACAGGAAAGTCGTCAACGTAATGGCCAAGGCCGCATCGTCATATTGCCAACAGTTATAAGTGTTGCCGCAGCTGTTGCTTTGCCAGCAAGGGTCCGCAGAAGGCACCGTCTTTCGACAGTTTCCTTGTCGAAGGATGATCAGATTCTCTTTCAAGTCTCTGGAGCGATAGCCTGTATGCGTTGAGGAGGTGGTTTCCGTTTGAAGAAAACGCAAGCTTCCACAGGCATCCATCTGCGCTTGCCAAATATTAAAAGCGTTTTGAATGCTTGTCAGAGAGCCCGGAAGGAGGGTTTCCAACTGCTCGTGGGGTGTCCATGGGAAAAAGTCATTTCCAGGCCACCAGAGGCATTTTCCGGAGGAGGTGCGCATGCGGACATAATCCTCTCCTTCTGAGCTGCCCTCCGCGCCTTGGGCGAAGAAGACAAGTCCTGTCAACAAAGACAAGGCGGCAACACTCATGGCGTCCTCTCAACTTCTGGACTTTGCAGACTGGACAGGACGCTTTTCCGAAACACACTCAAGGGCATCTCTCTGCGAAGCGGCATCACCATGCGTTGTGCATCCGAATAAATCAACTCCACATCCTTCATCTCTTCGGGAGCAACAACGGGCTCACTCAAGTCTTCCTTCCACTCCAGTCGATATTTGCCTTGTGCCATGCCCAACACTTTGAAGCGGGTTTTTCCATGTGCTTTGAGAAAAACCACACACTCTTCTCCAGGCGCAAACTGTGCTGAGCCCGACAAGCGCTGCTCAATGTCTCCTTGCTGGCCTCCTGCAACCAGGGCGGTCACCACTTCTGGACATGTGCCCTTCCAACACTCCAGGGCATTCAACTCAACCTCCGTCAAAATCCGAGCTTGAGTGCCTTCAATTTTTGCCTGCGTAGCAAGGACTTGGGCGCGAATCACCATGTCGGCTTGCTGCGCCAAAGTCTCCAAGTCCAAAGCCATCATAACGGTTGCATGCACACCCAAAGCACCCGCGAGGCTTAGCCACATCCCTCTCTTTGCGACATAAAACAGTTTCTTCATTTTAAAAAAATAGTCACTCTGCTAGGAGCTCGCCACTATGAGTATGGACTTCGTACGCGTTCGTTTTGCGCCTTCACCCACGGGCTACCTCCACATCGGCGGAGCGAGGACGGCCCTCTTCAATTGGCTCTATGCACGAAGTCGGCAAGCTAAATTTATTCTCAGAATCGAAGACACAGATCAGAGTCGCTCCACGCCTGAGTCGCTGGAAGCCATTCTGGAAGGCCTGCGGTGGCTCGGCCTCCATTGGGACGAAGGCCCTGAAGTCGGCGGTGGCTTTGGCCCCTATTTCCAAATGCAAAAACTTGCACGCTATAGAGAAGTTGCCGAGGCTCTCATTGCCAGCGGCCACGCCTATCGCTGCAGCTGCACCAAAGAGGAGCTTGAAGAGCGTCGCCGCCTGGCGGAGAAACAAAAGCGCCCTTATAAATATGAAGGACTTTGCCAAAGCAAAGCGCTCCCTGGCGACACGCCTCATGTCGTGCGCTTCAAAGTGCCCGCGGACAAAGCCGGCAGCGTCTGCTTCCAGGACGAGGTGCTTGGCCGTATTTGCAAGCAATACTCGGACATTGAGGACTTCATTCTCCTGCGCAACGACGGCATTCCTCTGTATAACTTCGGTTGCGTGGTGGATGACCATGACATGGCCATCAGCCTCGTTGGCCGCGGGCAAGAGCATATTAACTCCACCTTTGGACAAATGCTTCTCTTTGAAGCTTTGGGCTGGCAGGCCCCCAAGTTTGCGCACTTCCCCCTCATCCTCGGGCAGGACAGAGAGAAGCTTTCCAAACGCCTGCACCCGGAAGCTGACCTCATGCAGCACCGCAAAAACGGCATCCTCCCGCATGCATTGCTCAACTTCATTGTTCGCCTAGGCTGGTCCCACCAAAATGACGAAACCTTCACCCGCGAGCAAATGGTTGAGTATTTCAGCTTCCACCATGTCGGCAAAACCTCGGGCGTGTGGAACCCGGACAAACTCCTGTGGCTTAACCAATATTGGATGAAAAACCTGCCGCCCGCTGAAGTGGCGGCTGCCCTTGTCCCCTTCCTCCGGGAGGCTGGCGCCACCGAAACGCTGGAGCCTTCCAAAGTGGAAAAAACCGTGCTGGCTTTGCGCGAGCGCAGCAAAACCCTCGTCGAAATGGCGCGCCTGGGTGTCTGCTACTTCCAAAAAGGTGTCCACATGGAGCCTGCGGCCAAAGCCAAACACCTGGGCGCCGAAAGCCTCGCCCTGTTGCGCGCAGCGCGTGAGCGTCTGGCGGCCACTGACTTTTCAACGGCCAACATAGAAGCTGTCATTCGCGAAGTCGCCCAGGCACACCACGTGGGCCTGGGCAAAATTGCCCAACCCATCCGCGTTGCCGTCACCGGCCAAACCATTAGCCCAGGCATCAGCGAAACCCTCGAGTTGCTGGGCCGCGAAGAAGCCCTCGCACGCATGGATGCGGCCTTGGAAGAAAACCTTTAACCGAGGAAAGAGAGGGGGTATGCGGATAGAGACGGACAAACCCTACCGCATTTTCGCCGAAGCCATAGAGCATGAAGCGCTGAAACAATTTGAAAGCGCCATGCAACAAAGCTTTGCTTTGCGCGGCGCACTCATGCCGGATGTGCATGTTGGCTACTCCTTGCCCATTGGCGCCGTGGTGGCAACCAAGGACGTGGTGGTGCCCGCCTGGGTGGGTTATGACATTGGCTGCGGCATGTGCGCGCTCCCCACCACTTTTCCAGCCCCCCTGGTGAAGAAAAAAGCGCAGGAAATTTTCGAAAAAATTTATAAAGCCATTCCCGTGGGCTTTGCCCACAACGCCCACAACACTCCCTGGAAAGAGGAGCGGCATTTGGAGCGCAGCAAAGCGCTGAAAAACATTTTTGCCAAAGACGGACTTCGCCAACTGGGCTCCCTGGGCAGCGGAAACCATTTTGTCGAAATGGGCACTGACGAAACAGAGAAGGTGTGGATTGTCATCCACTCAGGCTCTCGCGGCATTGGCCATGCGGTGGCAACACACTATATGAAACTGGCCAGCGGCGGCGGCAAGACGCGCGAAGGGCATTTTGGTTTTGAAGTGGAGAGCGCCCATGGAAAGGACTACCTCACAGACTTGAATTTTTGTTTGTCCTTCGCTCTGGAAAACCGCAGGGAGATGATGCGGAGGATTGTTGCGGTGCTTGAAGCATGGCTTGAAGGAGAGGCCCACTGGGCACAGCTCATCAACCGCAACCACAACCATGCGGAGAAGAAAGACGGGCTGTGGATCCACCGCAAAGGCGCCACACATGCCGAAGCGGGGATGATGGGGGTTATTCCAGGGAATATGCGCGACGGAAGCTTTATTGTACGCGGCAAAGGCAACCCAGAAAGCCTCTGGTCAAGCTCCCACGGCGCCGGACGCGTGCTTGGCAGACAAGCGGCCAAGCGCTCCTTAAACATGCAACACTTCGCCCAAGCCATGGAAGGCATTGTCGCCAAAATCAGCCGAGGGACTTTGGATGAGTCTCCCTTTGCTTATAAAAACATTTTTGAGGTGATGGAGCTGCAAAAAGACATGGTGGAAGTGGTGGCGCATGTGCGGCCCATTCTCAATATAAAGGCCTGAGGTTTCCCTCTCCAAATGCCTGCACCCATGCCACCAGCAAGTGAAAAAACCCTTCAGGGAGTTATTTCACCTATTTTGAGAAGGGACTTGCGCTCCGGGTTGAAAAAGAGCGGATAGCGGCTGCCGTCAAGCAAGTCGAGAAAGGCCCTCAAGCCCTCTCGCGTCTTCACCAACTCATACTCAGGCTCCGCAAGCATATGGACAACCAAGGTGCCTATGGCATGCTCCTCCTGCTTCAAATGCGCAAACAGGCGCTGCTCGGCCTTCACAATGGAAGGCAACAACAGAAAATGGCGAAAAGGGCAAAACGACAACGGAGGCTCCGGCATCCACACCGTATGCCCAAAACCAAACCAAGTGTTGTCGACAAAAGGCAGCTTGGACAGCCAGCGCAGGACGGCAAAATATTCCGGGTTTAAGTCGCGCACATACCAGAGGAGCTCCGTGGCCAGGGTTTCGGCGTTGCCACCCCCCACCGGTGAGCTCATCAGTCGGTCACTCATGCCTGACGTCACCAGGAGGTAGCCCCCGGTGTCCGAAACCTCGCCATTGCCTGCCTTCAGGTTGCGCCTGAAGGCATAAATGTCCACACGGGGCTCCTCGGTGTCGCGCTCTACGGCCTCCGGGGTGTCCAGCGCCCCCACCATGCTATGAAGTCGCGCCTTGGCCAGAGGGCTGAAAGAAGGAAGCGCCGAAGAAATAAAAGGTGGCTTGGACATTCGCTTAGCCCTTGACGATGGGGGTAAAGTCCGAGCATGGCTCCACTCGGAAGGACCGAATGTCGCGTACAGACTTGGGAAACCAGTCGCGCTTGCGCCACGCCTGGGTTGCTAAAAACAGGTTCGCCATATCTTCATTGTCGCTGAAATATAAACGGCTTTGCACGTGGGAAAAACCATATTCGCTCAAAATGGCGCCAATGTCGGCATAAGCTTGGGGTATACCGCGAGGAGGTTGCCGCTCGGTTTCGGCAACGAGCAAGTCACAAGCCATGGCATACATGAGTGCGCTTCCGGGTCTTCGTTGATGCGCCTGAGTCGGTGTTCGACTTTTTCTCCGGTTTCTCTCAACCTCACTTCGACAGCCCAATCTCCATCCTCCCAAGGACGCAATGCAGGGCCGACCTGGTATTGGGGGCCATATACGCCAAACCCAAACGACACCACCGGCGAGGACAGCGAAACCTGCACCATCTCTTCCTTCTCAAATTCCCAAACATCCTTCCAAAACTTCCCTTCTCAAATTCCGGGCCGAGGCTAGCAATTCAAAAATAGGAGGTCAAGCACCCTGGAAAACCCCCGGCTGCTTTCAAAGAGAAGTCCGGAGAATGCGCTGGACGCCATGCGGGGTTGGCTTTAAAGAGGGGGCATGTCCTGGCAAACTTTGCGTCTTCTCTGGGTGGTGGCCATGCTGTGGACCTGGCCCGCTTTCGCTCAAAAACAAGAGTTGGGGGCCAAGCTTCCTGACAACGCCACGCAAGTTGGCAAACACCGCTTCCGCGTCAACATGAGCATGGACGCGCTGCTCAAATTTTATGAGAAGGTTTATCCGGCGGCCACCTATCCACGCATTCCTATTGTCAACCAACCCCATGTACAGGCGCTGCATATTAAAAACACCCAAAAGGGCCCGTGGGCTGGAATCAACATTTATGAAACCAAAGGGGAAAACGCGGAGCTTCGCATTTTTGTTGTCCCTGCGGAAAAACCCCCTCCTGCCCCTGCTAAAAAGCCGGCGCGTTCTGCAAAATAGGGCCCCGTTGCCCCCCTCGTTGCCCTGGTTGCCCTTTAAAATGACCTCTTCCTCACAAGCTCATTGACAACGCCGCCCAGCAAAGTCAAATAGCATCGACTCCTTGGGGAATCGTCTAACGGCAGGACTCCAGATTCTGACTCTGGCTATCTAGGTTCAAATCCTAGTTCCCCAAAACCTTCCTTGGGCGCTTGTCTCCCCGTCAAAGCCTCGCCTTCGGTGTACCGTTGGTCGGCTCTCCAAAGAAACCAGAGGCAGAGGCAAAGGCAGAGCCAAAGCCAAGAGCCGCTTAAGCGAGCCTTCTCAAGGGGGCTTTCTGAAAGAAGTTTTCCTAACAACAGCAAAACTTCATTTCTGTGCTGCTGTTGTACTTCTGTCGTTGACCTGGTGGGCCCTTCTCCCTATAACGCCAGCATCCTTTTGCCTTCCTAGAGGGAAAATGAGTCAAAAAGCATTGGACACGCTGCAAAGCACTCTGCCCGGGGCCCTTGTCAAGCGCTATCAGGACAGAACAGGTGCGCACTGGGCTATTGTCGCTCAAGAATTTCTCATTCCCCTTTTGCGCTGCGCCAAAGAGGCGCTGGGGTTTCGCCTCTTCATCTCCATGGATGCGGTGGACAGACTGCAGCTTGCTGACAACAAGCCTCGCTTTGAAGTCCTCTATTTCCTCTATTCCCTGGAAGAAAATGAGCACCTGCGCCTGAAGGTGTTGGTGGACGAAGACAGGCCTGTGCTGCCCAGTGCCCATGAAGTCTTCCAGGGCGCCAACTGGGCGGAGCGCGGCGTCTGGGACTTTTATGGCATCCGCTTTGAGGGACATCCGGATTTGCGGCGCGTCTTCCTCTATGAGGCGTTTGAAGGACACCCGCTGCGCAAGGACTTTCCTTTGCGCGGACGACAGCCACTCATTCCCGAGTGCGCCGAAGGCATTGAAGAAGCTTTTTGTGGGCCAGGCAGCAATCGCCCTGTTTAACACTCTGCAAGGAAATGGTTATGGCCACCCACGGCTCCAAGCCTCATTCACCTGACGAAAACCCCCTCAGCGCAGACTTTGGCATCCAACCCCTGTTTGTCAACATGGGGCCCTCTCACCCTGCTACCCACGGCACTTTGCGCTTGCGCGCCTGGTTGCACGGAGAAAACATTCAGGACAGTGACGTGGAAATTGGCTTTCTCCACCGCGGCTTTCAAAAGTCCTGTGAAAACGTCACCTGGGCGCAATGCCTGCCTTATACAGACCGCCTCAACTATGCCTCGCCGATGATGAACAACTTCGGCTTCCTCTCCGCTGTCGAAAAACTCGCCGGCATTGAGATTCCGGAGCGCGCCCAATACATCCGCGTCATCGGCGCCGAGTTGCACCGCATGCATGACCACCTCACCGCTACCGGTGCTGCCGCCCTGGAAATGGGAGGCTTTGCCGCCATGCTTTATGCCTTTGAGGCCCGCGAGTTGATTATGGAGCGCGTCACCGAGCTTACCGGCGCGCGCCTGACCACCTCCTATGGGCGCATTGGCGGCCTCAACAAGGACATCCCCGAAGGCTGGAAAGAAAAAGTCCTGCGCTCCTTGGACCATATCCGCGTCGTCGCCAGCGAGGTGGATGGCCTGCTGACGCGAAACCGCATCTTCTTGGACCGTATGGTCGGCACCGGCTATTTGAGCCTCGAAGACTCGCTGGACTTCGGCTTCACCGGCCCTTGCTTGCGCGCTGCAGGCATCGGCCTGGACATCCGCAAAAACCGCCCCTACTGGGCCTACCCCGAGTTGGACTTTGAGGTGCCCATCTTCCATGGCGGCGACAACTTCGACCGCTACCGCCTGCGCATGGAAGAAATGTTTCAGTCAGACCGCATCATCCGCCAGGCCTTCGAAAAAATGCCCGACGGCCCCGTCCTCATTGACGACTGGCGTTTTGCACTGCCTCCACAAGAAGCTGTTTTAAACAGCATTGAAGGCGCCATCGCCCACTTTAAACTCATTATGGAGGGCGCCCAAATCCCCGAGGGAGAAGTCTATCACTCCACGGAGTCCTCCAACGGGGAGCTGGGCTGGTATCTGCGCTCCAACGGCAGCGGCCGCCCTTACAAAGTCCACATCCGCGCCCCGGGGTTCCAAATCCTCTCGGCTTTGTCCAAAATGATTAAGGGCAAACTCCTGTCTGACTTTATTCCTACGTTTGACACGATCAATATGATTGGTGGAGAGGTGGAACAATGAGCGAACATTCGAACAAAATACCGCCCTTGGCTGCGCCTGGAAAACCTCCGCCTTCGGCTGCACCTCCAACACCGCCGCCACCCAAAAACCCTGGCATGGTGACCCTCACCATTGACGACAGAGAAGTCGTTGCCAAACCCGGCACCCCCGTCATCGCCGCCGCCAAGCAAGC
>Ga0209737_10000797_pt1 | contig 24260 bp, 22 predicted proteins | sample TergutCu122P3_FD_187284 | JGI IMG/M metagenome (GOLD analysis project Ga0209737, IMG submission 187284) | Cubitermes ugandensis P3 segment gut microbial communities from Kakamega Forest, Kenya - Cu122 P3 (SPAdes) (version 2) | ecosystem: Host-associated > Arthropoda: Insects > Digestive system... | reverse complement strand
AATTTTTATATGATTGGTGAGCTGTCAATCAAACAATGGATTATCACTTGCGACCAAATATACATATGGCAAAGCACGTCCAATGCGGAAATTTTCGCTGCACATAAGAAATGCGGTATACTACGACCAATAGAAATTCCGTATGAATTTGAATCCGTAACGTATCAACATGCAAAGTTAATACATAACCAAAAACAATTTGAAGAGTCAATTCTTAGAGAAGGTATGGATTTCCCCTTTGATGAGCAATTGCTTCAGTCCTATTACCACATAGACGATGAGCCTGCCTACAAGAAATTATGTGATGTCCTTGAGGATGTGTATCACAACAATCAGTATTCTTTGGAAAGCAAAGGCAAGCATTGGTTTTTGAACCAAATGAAGCTCATGGTTATCAGAGCTCCGTTCCTTTTTTTACCTATCAGGAAAACTATCAATTTTCTTTATACTCTCTTAGGTAAAACAAAGGCAATCAGAGATGACGATTACATGAACCAGATGAAGAAGAAAAACTACTCTACAGAAGATGAGATAGAAGAAGTTGTAAAAAGAATTCAAAGCACTTTTGATGGGAATCCATAAATATGACCGAGCAAACGTCAGGTAAAAACGAGAACATGTTGAAATCGATTTTTAAGTTTTCGATTTCAACATGGGCTAATTCCATCATTAATGTGCTTTATGTTCTCATTACTACGCGAATTTTTTTACCCGACATCCTCGGAGCTCTGAATGTTTTCAGCACAACAATACTGACCATCATGGCTTTGGCTTGCCTTGGAATGGACAACAGCCTGTTTCGGTTCTACAACGAACCGCCAGAAGAGAATACAAGCAAGCAACTGACATTTAAGCTCATCTCAATCGCAATGGTGTTGGTGGTCATTTTTGGAGTTCTCGCTACAGTATTCTTCTACAATCAGTTTTCGGAAATTGTAATACAACAAGGAAGCAGACTTATTTGTGCGTTGATATTTGCAAGCGTAACAGCACAGGTACTGCTTAGGTTTTTAAACATCTCATATAGAATGAGTTTCAATATCCGCAAATTCAACGTTCAAAGTATTTTGATTCAATTCGTAAAACTGATTGTTGTTTTTTCGGTATTTATCAGTCCTATTCAAATTGAAACTGTTTTGGTGTTGAGCACTGTGGGGATTTGTGCTTTGATGCTTTTTTACGTGGTTATTCAAAGAAAAGACATAGTTCCTGAGAAAATCGATTTCAATTTCGCAGGATACAGGCAGATATTCAAGTATTCCCTTTTTAGTGCACCATTATTATTTCTGATCAACATCAATACTCTGTTGACACAGCAAATCATACGCAGGGCAATCAATATGGCGGCTGTGGGGATATTTTCTGCAGCTACCTATTTCGTTGGAATACTGGTGATGATGCAAGGTGGCTTTGCTACGTATTGGTCTGCTTATATGTACGCAAATTATAAGAAAGAACAAAAACGCATCATTAACACACATGACTTTGTAATGATGTTCTTGTTGGGCGCATTTATTCTGATGGTTGTTTTTAAGGATCCTATCTACGTATTGATTGGTTCAGAATATCACGACAGTAAAGCCTTTTTTGCATTGGTTCTGATTTATCCGATTTTAACATTTGCCACCGAAACAACAGCTCACGGTATAAATATCATAAAGAAGAATTATTTATTTTTAATCACATATGTGATTTCTATTACTATCAATCTTGTGGGCAGCCTGATCTTGGTCGAGCAATTCGGGCTGATGGGCGTTGCGGTTGCTTCTTGTGTTTCAGGTGTATGCCAGTTTATCCTGCTCACCTTTTTTGGACAAAAATACTATCGAAGCGTGGAGAATATAAGAAGAACAAGTTTTTGCGTAATACTGATACTGGCCGTAGCTTTTTCGGTCACTTTTTTAAAAAGCAACCTGTTTTTCGGAATCAGCATGATGAGCATAACCGTATTGTCTGGGTTACTATACCGCACAAAAATCAAAGTATTATGGCAAATGATGTTGAATAAAACTAAAAGAAGAATACCTTAGTATCAGTTTTTATGCTCCGCTAATGATAATGTGCCAACACTTTTTTGACAGCCTCAATCACTGTGTCTACATCGTAATCGGTTAAACCATAGTACAAAGGAATGCTCAGGGCACCTTCATAAAAGACTTCAGCGTTTGGGCAAAGACCCTTTTGATATCCCAGTTCCTGATAGTAGGGAAGCGTATAAACAGGGATATAGTGCACATTGCAACAAACATTTTCTGCATAGAGCGCATCAAAGATTTCGCGTCGGGTGCCTGTTAAACTATCTAAGCGTAGCTGAAGGACGTATAAATGGTTCACTGTATCAGATTCTGGGATGCTTTTTTGAACGATCAATTCCGGTACCTGTGAAAACGCGTCGTTATATCGTTTTACGATCTGTTTTCTGCGTTCGATAAAGCGTGGTAGTTTGTCGAGCTGACTCATAATAAGGGCAGCCTGAAAATCGGTGATTCGATAGTTAAAACCCAATTCGACCTGTTCATAATACCAGGGTCCATCAGGACTGTGTCTCATTTGGTCGAGTTCGCGCGTTATTCCATGAGCGCGGAACAGGATCAAGCGGTCGTAGAGTAGTCTGTTGTTAGTAAGAATTGCTCCGCCTTCTCCTCCTGTCACAGTTTTGACCGGATGAAAGCTGAAAGTGGTCATATCACCAATACTGCCAATGGGCTGACCCTTATAGGTTGTGCCGATGGAATGTGCCGCGTCGTCAATCAGAAGCAGATCATGTACAGCGCATATCTTTTTTATCTCATCATATTCGCAGGCCTGACCCGTAAAATCCACGGTGATAACAGCCTTTGTTTTATCTGTGATATTTTCTTTGATTGACTGCGGAGCTATGTTGTATGTTTCTGGGTTGATGTCGGCAAAAACTGGTTTTGCGCCCATATACAACGCACAGTTTGCCGAAGCGGCAAAGGTAATGGGGGAAGTGATCACTTCGTCACCCTTCCCAATTCCTGCGGCAAAACACGCGGCATGGAGGGCAGCTGTACCATTGGCGATTCCAACGGCATATTTTGCTCCGGTAAGCCCACAAAGCCGATTCTCAAGTTCCTGTACGCGGGGACCGGTAGTTATCAAGTCGTCCAGTAGAGTCTCTGTAACAGCCCGTATGTCTTCATTATCAATATATTGACGGCCATAGTGTATTTTTGATTCGCGAACAGGGTGACCGCCGTGGATGGCAAGAATCTGATTCATGAACTACAATCCCTCTCTTCGTTCAGTCTTCCAAAAAACAAATGATCCTGTCGATTTCCATTTGCGTCAAGTAATTGTTTTCTGAGCGTTGCCTCATGAACAAAATGTGACTTTTGCAGGGCGCGGATGCTTCCAATGTTTTTCTCATAAACACCTGCCTGGATGCGATACAGCCCCAGCACATCGAATCCAAAGCGTGTAACCAGATCGATAGCCTGTGTCACCAGTCCTTTGCCCCAGTAAACCCGGTCTCCCAAAAAGTAGCTGATATCGGCATATGTATGGCGTGGATGAATAGGACCGATTTTTATGTTTCCGATATGTTTTCCCTGATCATCCTTTGTGATGATTGCAAACAGATAATCATTTTGGCTTTTGAGCATCGCCCCGACAAACTCCGATATGCTTTCTATGCTTTGCTTATCCCACCGCGTCTCTAGATACTGATTTACCTGTGGGTCATTCAGCCATGACAGATACTCTTCTGTGCAATCACTGACGAGGCAGCTCCGTAAATAAATATCTTCTCCCTCCAGCCTGCCTTCATACTGCATAGCCGTTCCTCTTTCTATCGATATCAATGTGCCGAATGGTTTATACTTTCCAATCCTTCATGTCGGGAAGCGTTTCTCCCGTGATGATGCCTGTGCTGTCAAAATCATAATTGTTAACACTGGTTTTCTTTACAATGCTCATAAACTCGTCTTCTGTTATGTCGAGCATGTTAAGGAAAAGATCCAACGAAGCTGGCCGCTTCCCATCATAAGTACTAATCAGTTTCAAGCCTTCTTCGCGTGTCATCCTTCCTGCTCGTATATCGATACAGGCAAGATGATTTGTACGCCCATGCCCACGTTTTATCAGCTTACAGTAATCCCTTACGCCCTGCCACATGCATTCAATTTTTTCGTAATCGTATTCGGGTGGAATTCCCTCTACTCGTGCTCCCTGCCAACCGAGCTCTTCTTTAATGATCTTTACATTTTGCAAGGTATCCCACTCTATGTAGTTACCCAGCCATATTGATTTTGCGCCCAGGGCCTCCAGTTCCTCTTTACTGGGAAACACAAACGGTGCCAGATCTCTTCTAGAAACACCTCCGCCAAGCCATTGATACATGTCGTGTGCATCGATTCCCAGGTTGATCACCTGGCTGAAGTATTTCTCATCCAGCTCTTCGATTTCTTCAAAGGTACGATATGCCCTGTATTCTGAGCCGGATTCACCCCAGATAACCAACGGAATCCCAAACTTAACAGAAACCTGCATTGTGTAGGCAAAAATCCCCGTATGGCAATGCCAGCAAAAATCGCCGGCTCTCTTTAATGACTCCAGCATTAACTGCTTTACTACTTTCCAGTCTGGAGTAAATTGCAAAACATCAACACCTAGAGTTTTAAAAACCCTGATATTGTTATCCTGAACCAGAGGTCTGTACCCCCAATGGTCAAATCTTACAACCAGTGGCTTCAGGTTTAATTTTTTGACGACATACCACAGCTGAAATGCGCTGTCTTTTCCCCCGCTGAATGGGACGATACAGTCATATTGACCATTGTCTTTATATCTCTCAATAATGGTAAGCAGCATTTCGCCGCGTTCTTCCCAATTAACCGCTTCATGCTTTATCTCAGCTTGCCTGCAAATGTTACAAACACCATTCTCGTCAAAGGCAATCGTTTCATGCGTGTCGGGGAGAACACATTTCGTACAATACTTCATAAAATAGCCTCTCCTTTATGAACGATATTCCAGGAAAGAGGGGTGCCCCTCTCAATGAAACACCTTGCGGTTTTTCCCAATATTTCCGGGAGATATTTTGGATGCAAGCCGTCTGACGGACGAATTGAGCGGATATTCTCATTGGTAAACACCTCGCCGGGGCTAATGTCTTTGACCGCAAACAGGCTGCGTGCAAAAACACGTCCTGCGCTGATCCTGTCATAATCCGGTGGCGATACCGCTTTTTCGATAATGCGGATGGTCTCAGCCATATGCCTGAACTCCGCCGGCTCCATCGAGAAAGCATTGTCAACGCCCTCTGCGCCTCTGTCGAGGGTGAAATGCTTTTCTACCATACATGCCCCCAAGGCAACGGCAGCCGAGGCTACGGCATGCCCCATGGTATGGTCGCTCAAACCCACTTTGACACCAAAACGCGAAGATAAATCGTCTATTTTTTGAAGCTGCGCGTTTTCCGGTTTAGCGGGATACTCAGAGGTGCATACCAACAAGGTGATATCGTTGTTTCCAACATTACGGCAGCTTTGTACCGTCTGGGCTATTTCCTCCAGTGACAAAAGTCCGGTTGAAATCACCATTGGTTTGCCTTTTTTGGCAACATAGGCAACAAGAGGATAATCCATAGCCTCAAACGAGGCGATTTTGTAGATGGGATTGCTAAGGCTTTCTAAAAAATCTACTGCCGAATAATCAAAGGGCGTGGAAAACACAGTTAAGCCCAGCGACTGTCCGTATTCAAATAGTTCTTTATGCCACTCCCAGGGGGTATATGCCTTCTGATACAACTCATAGAGCGTGGTGCCATCCCAGAGAGTGCCGGAATTGATTCGAAAAAAAGGCTTATCGCAGTCAATTGTCAGGGTATCAGCCGTATATGTCTGAAGCTTGACGGCATCAGCACCAGACTCTTTTGCCGCCAGCATCGTCTGCTTTGCGAGTGCGATACTGCCATTGTGGTTTGCCGAGAGCTCCGCGACTAAAAAGACATCAGACATTATGATCCAACCTCATTTTCAACAGAGTGTCTGTTTCATCATACACTACAAACCCTGTTTTTTTGTATAACCGTATTGCTACTGTGTTGGTGCGGTAAACCTCAAGGGTCAGCGTCTCCAGTCCCAAGGTGTGAAAAGAATAATCGAGGGAGATTTCCATAATTATTGACCCGATTCCCCTTTCAGTCAGAAAAGGGTTTTTGTAACAGCCAAACACAGCACTGGTTTGGGTAATGTCGACAAGGTCAAATACCCCGACGCCACCTTTGTGACCTTGGAGATAGAAGTATAAGCGAAAATTGTCTCCTTGTAATGATTGCATAAAGGAAAGGTGTTTCTCGAAGGGAATCTCCTCTTTGTTTATCATATTCTCCCTGATAAAGGGATGGTTGCGCCAGACAAATACCTCTTCTATTTGTTGCCTTGTCAATTCGGTGAAATTAATCAGTTTTATCATGTGAGCAACTCCAGAATCTTCTTTTGTCCCTCAAAAACAAACGGGGCGAGGAGCGGAGCGTTATTAAGGAGGATGCCCCAATCCAGTGACGAACAATCAAAATCTTTACATAGTGCGTCTATATGTGCGATCCCCAAGGCATTCAATCCACGAACATTCCACACTTGGTTTTCAACCACCATTATCGGAACCATTGGGGTGCCGCATTGCAGCAACTCGTAAATAGTTTGCCCAGCTGCAGTAATTGCACAATCAGCCTGCAGCATGACTTCGCGCATCTGTACAGCATCAAGTGACACTAGAATCTCGGTGTTTCTGTCTGCTGCCTTTTTCACCTGTTCTATGCTACCTGTCTCAGAGCCCAACACAACTGCTTTGCGAACCGAAGGCAGTTGATTGCATATAGCAGACAGAATCGGTGCGCTTAAATGCAGGGTATCCGATCCTCCCATAGTGATCAGAATACTCTTATTTCCATTAATAGGCTCGCGCTCAATGGGGGCGGAAAAAGCCGAACGCACCATGACATATTCAGCACCACCCAAATGAACAAGACCTTCCGATTCTGGATAGGGCATTTTGTCTCCATACAAAGATGGGTTTACAACCACACCCCGGGGATAGGAAAGGCGCAAGGTGTCGTCAATATATACGGCTTTTTGGCAGAGTGCAGATATCGCAGAGTAGCTTTCTATGGGGGCAAGATATGAGTCAACAATTGCATGGTCTTCCGGATACAGGAGGTTTTGCAGGAACTCTATATCACGCCAGTCGACAAGTATCGCGGAGCGTCCCTCCAGGTAATACGACATATCATCAAAGGCATGTACCACAAGCATAACTGGCAAGCCCTGAGTGACACATTCGTCGTACAGAGCCGAGCATCTCGAAAAATGCCCGAATCCAGCAGCTCCTCCGGCTTCTGTAAAGATATATATCATCGCGTTAAACGTTGGAAACCACTATGACAGACGGGCCCTTTTAATCTGTCTTTTACAGAAGTGCCCGTGTTGATAATCTCGCTAAGTTCTTTGAACACGCTGTCGCAGGCGGATAGATATCGCGAAACATCCTCCTCGGTATGTGCAAAAGACGCATAAAAGGCTGTGGATGCCAGAAAACCCTGTTCCAGCATCTGCTGCGTGAAGTATGTCTTTGTTGCCAATGCCTCATCAGACTTGATCTCAAAGTGACTCAAGGGATAAATCCCTCCCACATGAATGTCAAGCTTGTGTTTTTTTGAGAGCGAGCTCCATCCTTCCTGGACGGTTTTTCCCAAGTCGGACAGGTGAATATGAACACTCTTGCTTTCATATTTATCAATCGTTGCCAGAGTTGCAGCCAAACCAATACGCTCTGTCCAATAAGTCGAGCTGATAAAGCTTCCCTGGGCTGCCTCCATCACATTGCGTTTGCCGATAATGATTCCCTGCGGATAACCGTTCGATATTCCCTTTGAGAATACGGCAATATCGGGGGTCGTACCCAAATGAAGATGCGCCCCACCCAGACACAGGCGCATGCCGGAAGAAATTTCATCGAATATCAGTACAATGTCCTGCTCAGATGTTTTCTTGTGAATTCTGTTGAGAAAATCCGGCTCGGGGTAATCAGAGCGGATTGGCTCCATGACAACAGCTGCAATCTGACCGGGGAAGCGGATCAGTAAAGCTTCGAATTCATCATAACAATTGTAAGGAAAGGTGTGCGCGCTTCCGGATAGCGTTTTGGGAACGCCAAGCGGCTCCAGTCCTGCAAGATGTGCGCCTGCCAGGCTGTCAGGGCCCGAAAGATTGGCTGAAAGATACCAGTCATGCCACCCATGATAGCCTGAAAACAAGACAATATCGCGATTAGTTGCTGCCCGTGCGATTCGCACGGCAATCGACATGGCCTCTCCTCCGGTTTTTGCATAACGAACCATCTCCGCCCAGGGATGAATGGAGCACATGCGTTCAGCCAGAGCAACCTCTTCGTAGCAGTTTAAGGTACACATGTTTCCCAGTTTGACAGCACGCAGAACAGCTTCGTCTACATCGGGGTCACAATAACCCAAAACATTGGCGCCGATACCCATATACGACATGTCGACGTATTCATTGCTGTCCATGTCCCATACATGGCTTCCTGACGCTTTTTGGTAATAAGCCGGCCATAGCTCAGGTAAAAACATCTCCGGCCGCTTGGACAACAACTGCGTCCCTCCCGGAATTCTTACCTTTGCACGGCTGTAAAGCTCTTGTCCCTTGCCCAATACTATTCCTCCTTAGGCCACAGATTCGGCATCAGTATTTGCTCGTCCACAGAATGGAACGTCTCTTTTATATCTTGGATGAACTCAGGAATGAAAGCCTTCTCCAGTGCTGCTGCGTTTTGAGCGAGTTCGGTTGGGCTTTCAATCCCAATCACAAGATATTCAATGCTCGGCACAGACCGTGCAAACATGATGCAGGCATCATGATAAGACAACTCATACTTACGGGCTATGCTTTGAAAGCCTTCGATCTCTATCTGAGCAAAGCTCACATGTCTCGGTATTTGCTCCATGAGTAAAAGTCCCTGCAAGAAGATACTACGTGCAAAAACCCGTTTCTGATTTGACTTTTCAAAAAACCCAGCGGCTATAAGTCGATGATCGATTACGTTAAACGGCACCTGAATGTCGTCGATCAGGGAATTGTTCGCTGCTATCAGCGCCTCATCGGGGCGATAGACAGAAACCCCGACACTGCGAGTGAGTCCAAGCTCCTTAAGGCTTGCCAACGCCTCCATCTTTACAGGAGCAGAGGCATCTGCTGCATTGTGGAATAGAAATCCGTCCAGACGATCAAGCCCAAGACGTGATAAAGAGCGCTCAGCATTTTGGCGCATGATCATCGGGTACTGTTGTGCTTGTGCGCCCGATAACGCCTCCGACGGCAGTTTAGATATAATCAGGAGGGTGTCTTTGCATGAGGGATGTACCTTGAAGAACGCGCCTAGGACACTTTCGGCATCGCCATAGGCAGCCGCTGTATCGAAGCAATCAATTCCAAATTCGAAGACAGCTTTTTCAAGCAGACGCACAGCTTCTATTAACGGGGGCTGCTTTCCGCCCTTAACTCCATAGTTCATGCCGAGCGAGGCTGTGCCCATACACATTTTCACGCAAGAACACCTGCCTGTTCGCCTTGAATATCAATATCGAGCGACTCATTGCGCTTGAAGACAGAATTAATTTCCATGAGCGACGGCTTCTCCCTGAGCAACGCTACAAGTTCCTCGGTGGAAAAATCGTATCTGCCAAAATGCTCCGCAACAGCTGACAAAAAGAGGTAATCCTCGGGCCGATCCAGGGTCCACCTCATATGCGAAAGGTTCTCTTCTGCTGTGAGGTTTTTCATTGTGAAGAACTCTGGATTGCGAATTATGTATTGCGTCACATGCTCGCGTTCAAAATCTTTCTTTGCCTCGTACCATGCTTTTTCCAGAGCCTCAAAACGGAACACCTCACAGTCCAGCCCGTCTGGATAGCTAGGGTGTATAGTATTGGAAGCATAGTCAGCTCCTGTTACTTGCTGCAACCTGATGACAGCATCGCACACATCGGAGTCAATAAAGGGACAATCGCCAGTCAGGCGCACGATCCTCTGTCCATTATGCAAAGAGAGAGAGCGTGCGGCTTGATAGTATCTGTCCAACACATCGTTCTTGCTGCCCCTGAAGCATGAAACTCCAAGCGCGTAACATAAGTCTGCAAGCTTATTATCATCGGGTTGCTCTGTCGTAGCAATGATAATACGATCCACTTCTTTGCATTTACAGATTCTATCAATCGTCCATTGAATAGCCGGTTTTCCAAAAATCGGAAGCAAAACCTTGCCAGGCAAGCGGACAGAACCTGTTCGCGCTTGGATGATAGCAACTGTTTTCATGTAAAAGGCTTCCTTCGTAAGCTCTGTTGAATAACTAATGGAACTCATCTAGAATAACATGAATCAGATGATCGTTTCATGTTGAATCCACTAGTGAGGAATAGCACATAAAGAGTCGTTTCAAATGTTAGTATAGAGTAGGAAAATCTATAAGCACGAAAGTATGTGGAGCCTGCAAAAAACGAGAAGTATTCTGTAGAGTTTTTATTAATCGACATCGAAGTATTCTGTTGGAGTGACACTGTGTTTTTGGTGCCGGTCTAAATAGGGCTGCAAAAAAACTGAAGACGATGATAACTGAGAAAGCTGTAATTCGGCAGATTCTATTATACGGTGTTATTGGCGCTACCAGTGCTTTATTTGATTTCTTACTCTTTGCATTAATGTACAAAGCAATGGGAATGAATGAATTTATCGCCAATGTTATTAGTGTTCATACTGGGATTGCGCTGAGTTTCACTCTTAACAGCAGATATAATTTCAAGAAAACAGACAGGCCATTACTTCGTGCAATGCCTTTTTACCTGACAGGGCTTTTCGGCCTCGCTTTATCTCAGTGTTTGCTTTGGCTTGGCGGCGTGTTGTTGTTGCCAGTTTTATTGACAAAGTTGCTTTCAATTCTCTTTGTTGGTGCAGTTCAATTTATAATAAACAAATTTGTAACGTTTAGATAGAACGGAGAGTCTGTTTCATGGATAAACTTTACATTATCATCCCGGCTTATAATGAAGAAGCAAACATTGAAGCTGTTGCACGTGAGTGGCACAGTATTGCAGTTAGTGCTGGCGAACAAAGTCGTCTTGTAATTATTGATGATGGCAGCAAAGACAACACCTATACAAAGTTACAAGAACTACAAAAGGATTTGTTGCAGCTGGAAGTGATAACTAAACCAAATAGCGGCCATGGTGCGACGGTTTTGTATGGGTATCGCTATGCACTTGAAAACTGTGCTAATTATATTTTTCAGACTGATAGCGACGGGCAAACCCTATCATCAGAGTTTGGAGAGTTTTGGAAAAATCGAAAAAACTTTGACTTCCAGATTGGTTATCGCAAAGGAAGATAGGATGGTTTTTCAAGGATACTTGTTACAAAGGTTTTAAAGCTTGTTTTATTATTGCAGTTTGGCGTGTGGATAAAGGACGCAAATACACCGTTTCGCCTGATGTCAGCGAGCTCATTAATGGAAGTCCTCCCATTAATTCCTGAGAATCACAATCTGTCAAATGTCTTGCTCTCAGTTTATTATCAAAAAAATGAAAAGAGCGTCAAATATCATCCAATTACTTTTCGCCCTCGTCAGGGTGGAAAAAACAGCATTAATTTTAAAAAAATCACAAGGATCGGATGGGAAGCTGTTAGAGATTTTGGATCGTTGAGGAAATAATTGAAGTCTATCATGTTGCTTTTTCATAAAAAGACTGAAAACCATGAAGCAGAAGAAGCGGGCTTGCGCTTGTCTAAAAGAATCCCGTTTACTCTAAGCAAGGCACTATATTTGGCACTGTTATTTGTTTTACTTATTATACTTATGCTAAGCATTTATAGCTTTTTCAATCCTGATATGCATTACTATCAACTTGATATGAGCTTCAAGGGGCTTGCAATAGTATTACTGCTGCTGTTTCTTATCAGTATTTATTTAGTAGTAAGAAGAGTTTGTAACGTAGGGTGCCTTCTTATTATGTCTGGGAAGAAGTTCATAGAAACGCAGACACTACCGCTCCAAGACTTTTGCGTATTTCGTATGAAATACTCCCTACCATCAGTCAATTATTTTACATATCGTTAATTGCGTTATCTGCTTACGGATTAGTAAGTATTCTTAAGAAAAGATTTAATTTCCTTCTCTTCATGATATCTTTATACTGTTCTGGGTTTATCTTTCTATTACTGATTATTGAAGCGCAGTCTCGCTATAAATGCAAGATCATTCTATTTTTATGCATTTTAGCAGCCTATGGGGCTAAATCCTTGTTCAAAAGAATCAACAAAAAATCACAAACAATCCAATCAGATGCGTCAGCAAACTAACCATGAGTTCTAAAGGTGAAAAACCACACATATTCGTTCAAATGTTGCAGCGTTTGTACAAGACTACTCAAACCATAAAACCGACATAGTATAATGGATGGCAGACTGTTTTTCGATCATAGCCCTGCATGTAAGCTCCCTAAAGAGAGGAACAACCTGTGTTCAAAGATAGAGTCTTATTAATAGTTGGTGGAACAGGATCTTTCGGACATGCCGTATTAGATAAATTTATTTCTACAGATATCGGTGAGATCCGAATTCTTTCGAGAGACGAAAAAAAACAGGATGACATGCGGCATCACTACCAGATCAGTTTTCCGGGCGAAAGTGAAAAACTGAAATTCTATATTGGTGATGTAAGAGATATTAATTCTGTCAACACCGCAATGGTTGGAACGGACTATGTTTTTCACGCTGCAGCTTTAAAGCAGGTGCCTTCCTGCGAGTTTTTTCCCATTGAGGCTGTAAAGACAAATGTTCTCGGGGCAAATAATGTAATTACGTCTGCCGTAAATTATGGTGTTAAAAGAGTCGTATGCCTTTCAACAGATAAAGCAGCCTATCCGATAAATGCTATGGGTATGTCAAAAGCCTTAATGGAAAAGACCTTCATCGCTCAGTCTCGGATTATTGATCCTGAAGGAACTGTGATCTGTGGCACACGCTATGGAAATGTTATGTGCTCGCGAGGGTCAGTCATCCCGCTGTTTATTGATCAGATGAAAGGCGGGCTGGCTCTGACGATAACAGAGCCGACGATGACTCGATTCATGATGTCTCTGGAGGAGGCAGTAGAGCTGGTTCTCTACGCCTTCGAAAATGCCAATACCGGGGATCTGATGGTTCAAAAAGCGCCTGCCTGCACAATCGGTCTACTCGCAGAAGTATTGCAGGAACTCTTTGGATTTGAGCAGGAGACAAGGATTATCGGAATTCGACATGGTGAGAAGATGCACGAGACCCTGCTTACCGCAGAAGAGCATCTGCATGCAGTTGATGAAGGAGCGTTTTATCGAGTACCAGCTGATAGTCGCACGCTGAACTATGACAACTATTTCAGCGAGGGAAAGAAGGATTTGCTGGGCACAGCATTTGACTCAAACAATGCCTATCAACTCACAAAAGAGGAATTGCGAAACAAACTGCTGGCATTACCTTTTATTATTCAAGAACTACAAAACTGGGGGTAGGACAATGAGCGTCCTCATTACCGGCTCAAATGGTTTTATTGGAAGAAACCTGAAGGCAAACCTTCTTGCTCGAAAGCCGGAAGTAGATAAGATATTCTGCTTTGATCTGGGTACCTCAGATAAGGAGCTATCAGAGTATTGTGGCAACGTAGATTTTGTATTTCACCTTGCTGGTATCAATCGACCGGAGAAAACCGAAGAGTTCTACAGCGGTAACAGCGACCTGACTCAAAAGCTGCTGGATTTTCTGGAGAAGCAGCAGAACACCTGCCCCGTGCTACTCTCTTCTTCGACCCAGGCCCTTTTGGACAACGATTATGGAAAGAGCAAAAAGCAGGCAGAGGATCTGGTATTTGCCTTTGGAGAAAAGCATCGCATTCCCGTCTACGTTTATCGATTGCCCGGAGTGTTTGGAAAATGGTGCAGACCAAACTACAACAGCGTAGTTGCGACTTTCTGTAACAGTATTGCTCATGGTGAGCAAATCAGGGTAGATGGACGAGAAACAGTTATAGAGCTTGTCTACATTGACGATGTGATAAATGGCTTCATTGCAGCTATGAACGACAAGCCACATAGAGACGATTATGGGTTTTGCGTAGTGCCTATCAGCTATAAAACAAACTTGGGAAAACTGGCGGATATCATAGAGACCTTCAAAGAATCCAGAAAGACACTTTCCATAACGGATATGTCGAATCCCTTTGAGAAAAAGCTTTACAGTACATATCTGAGTTATCTACCAGAGAACGAGTTTTCATATACTCCGGTGATGCATGTGGATTCCAGAGGAAGCTTTACCGAGCTTGTAAAAACGCCCGAAAGAGGGCAGATATCCATAAACACCATCAGGCCCGGCATAACAAAGGGCAGACATTGGCACAATACAAAGACAGAGAAGTTCATCGTTGTATCCGGCGAAGGATTGATAAGGTTCAGAAAGATAGGATCTGATGCGCGTATTAAGTATAAGGTGTCCAGTAAGCGCATAGAGGTTGTTGATATTCCTGTAGGATATGCTCATAGTATTGAAAATACTGGAGAATCCGATTTGGTAGTGTTGATCTGGTGCAATGAACTCTTTGATCCGGAGAATACTGATACATATTCTGAGGAGGTATGACGATGAGAAAACTCAGGCTCATGACCATAGTTGGCACGCGTCCCGAGATAATCAGGCTCTCTGAGGTTATAAAAAAATGCGATCAGTACTTTGATCATGTCCTTGTGCATACCGGACAGAACTATGATTACGCGCTCAACCAGATATTTTTCGAGGACTTTGGGCTTCGTAAACCTGATTTTTACCTTGATGTTGCAGGTGGAAACCTCGGTGAGACAATAGGAAGCATCATTGCGAAAAGCTACGCTTTAATGGAGCAAGTCAAACCCGAAGCGCTTTTGGTGCTCGGTGATACCAATTCGGCATTGTCTGCAATTTCTGCAAAGAGACTGCACATACCGATCTTCCATATGGAAGCAGGGAATCGATGCTTTGATGAGAATTTGCCTGAGGAGACTAACCGAAGGATAGTCGACCATATCGCAGACGTGAACCTCTGCTATTCAGAGCATGCACGCAGGTACTTGAACGCAGAGGGAACGGCCAGGGAGCGTACCTTTGTTACTGGCTCGCCCATACCGGAGGTTATCTCAGCCAACTTTGAAAAGATACAACAAAGCAGGATTCTTGAGTCACTCGGCCTTTCAAAACAGGGATACATCCTTCTCTCTGCTCATAGAGAAGAGAACATTGATAACGAAAACAGCTTCTTTTCGCTCATGGAAGCGGTTAATACGATTGCAGAACACTATCGGATGCCCGTTGTTTACAGCACACACCCAAGATCCAGAAAATTCATTGAAGCCAGAGGATTTAAGTTTCACCCAAACATCAGATGCTTGGAGCCATTTGGGTTTCTCGACTACAACAACCTGCAAATGAATGCATTCTGTGTTATTTCTGACAGTGGGACACTGCCAGAGGAGGCTGCGTACTTCAACAGCATCGGTATTCCGTTTCCGGCAGTGTGCATTCGAACCAGTACAGAAAGACCGGAGGCACTGGATGCTGGTGTCTTCGTTTTGGGGTCAATCTCAAAGGAACAGGTTCTGCAGGCAGTGGAACTGGCGATTACCATGCATGCAAATGGTGACCTGGCTGCTGACGTGTTGGATTACACCGACGAAAACGTGTCTACGAAAGTCGTGAAAATCATTCAAAGCTACACTGGCATTATCAATAGGGTAGTCTGGCGGAAGGTCTAGCTTTGGGCAAAAAAAGGCTGCTCGTTGTTTCTCAGCACTATTATCCAGAAAACTTCAAAATCAATGATATTGTCGCTGGATTTGTCGAAGATGGCTATTACGTAGATGTACTCTGTGGGTTGCCAAACTATCCTGAGGGAGAATGGTTCACCGGGTATTCGGCTCGCGGTCCAAAGTACGAAGAGCTGGATGGTGTGAAGATTCATCGAGCAGGAGAGATAAGAAGGAAGGGAAATACTTCAGTACGAATATTCCTGAATTATGTGAGCTGGCCTGTCACGGCCTTTTTCCGCGTAATGAGAATGAAGGGGAGCTATGACGCTGTGTTTTGCTATAACACGAGCCCAGTCATCATGTGCTTTCCAGCGATAAGAGCATCCAAAAAATATCGTGCTTCTTTAACAACATATGTACTCGATATCTGGCCTGAGAATCTCTACGGTGTACTTAATGTAAAATCGAAGATACTAAGGAACATTGCATATAATGTGAGTAATTGGCACTACAACCGAGTGGATAAACTAATAGCTCCGAGCACTACCCTAAAAGAAAGACTTGAGCAACGAGTTAAAAACAAGGCAATTTCTACCTATGTGGTTCCGCAACATGCAGAGGATTTTTTTGCTGTTCCCATTGAGGATATGACTCTACAGGGTAAGTTTGCAGGAAAGACCATTTTCCTATTTACAGGAAATTACAGCCCCGCACAGAACCTGGAAGGCGTTGTGAGAGCATTGGCAAATGCTCACAGAAAAGGCTTTAGGGACATCCACTTGTTGTTAGTAGGCAGCGGCATGAGCCAGGTCTCAATTGAAAGAACCATTCAGGAGGAAGGCGCCGAGGAGATAGTCACTCTCTATGGTAGAGTTGATGCGAGAGATATTCCGAAGTTTACTGCTTTTGCGGCTGCTACGATAATCTCGCTTTCTGCGCACGCCGACTATCAGCTTGCCATGCCTGCAAAAGTTGCGAGCTGCATGGCTGCAGGGAAACCGATAATCGCAAGCATGGATGGAGAGGGAGCAAGGGCGATTCAAGAAGCAGAATGTGGCTATGTGGCACCTGCCGGCGACGAGGAAAGGCTCTGTGCCTGCTTTTTAAAATTCATGAAGTCAAGCCAGGCAACAAAAGAACAGATGGGAAGAAACGCTAAAGAGTTTTATGAAAACCATTATGCCAGGGCTGCAGTTATCAAAAGACTAGAGCAAATAGTTTTCGGTGATAAATAAGGGTATCCTTATCATATAATTACTTACTGCTATTGTTTTCCTGTACCCAGCCACTAATCACTGTGTTAAGCTGAGAGGACACAAGTGTTCTACAACAGGTTATTTCTTTGGGTAAAAAGCAATAAATGGATTTGCCCAATAATCGCAGTTGCCTGTTATTTCATAATGAACGGGGTCTTTTTTTACAGAACAGCCGACGCGCAAGGAGCCAAGATCGTATTTACGGTTCTCTGTGTTTTCTTTTGGTGTGTCATTTGTGTTACATACTTTGGCATAAAAAGGAAGAAAGACTTCTTACTTAAAGCCTTTCTTATTATTCTTTTGGCATTAGGCACACTGCACTCCTTTGTTTTTCAGCCAATAACAATACCTGATGAGGAACATCATTTTGAAAACTCATACAGATACTCCAGTTTAATCATGCTTAAGAATCCCAACAACGATTCGCTGCCAATTCGTTCTGCAGATAGCAAGGAAATGGAAAAAGCTTTTTCGAATCGCCTGTCATATCAACGATATCTTGAGATTGTAGATGGCTTTGAACTATTTGCAGCTGATAAAACTGAGACCTCTGTTACATCTAGATATGACTTTACCTTGGGATCAAGCCCTCCCCAGCTCTTCTTGCCGTCAGCAATAGGGGTGACCGTTGCAAGATTGATCGGTCTCGGCTTTTATCCATTGTTTTATCTTGGCCGATTGTTCAATTTTCTTTATTTTGCGTTGCTGAGTTACTTTGCAATTAAGATTACTCCGATTGGTAAGAATGTATTTATGGCAGCAGCTCTTCTTCCTATGACGGTTAATATAGCCAGCTCTTACTCGTATGATGCGGGAATTATCGGGCTCTCATTTCTTTTATTGGCGCTCTGCTTTAAAACAATTTATACTTCTGAACAGGCGACAAGAAAAGATCTTATTGCAATTGCTGTTGTTGTGTTTTTACTATCTCCCTGTAAAATAGTCTATTCGTTTTTAGCTATTATTGTGCTGATAATCCCGACAACAGTTTTTTCGTCGAATAGAAAAGTAAGGCTCTATAAAGCAAGTGTCATTACTCTGTCCGTTTTTACAGTTTTGTTATTCAGGTTTACGGTTCTGTTATACTTAACAGGTATCGAAGAACTTGGAGTTGTAAATCGCGGAGACGAACAAGGGTACTATCATACAGTTTCAGAATTCTTTACCAATCCTTTCGGTACAATCGCAATATTCTTCAGAACTATCGGTTTTTTTTGGAAATTCTACGTTTCAACTTTAGTTGGGGGCTCACTTGGTTGGTTTCAGGGAGATATTGATTCTCCCTGGTTTATTGTATTAGCTTTTTCAACTATCCTCTTTCTTTCTTTTCTTAAAACACCTGAAGACGATGTCGAAATTAATAATAAACACAGAGCCTTATTCTTACTTATTTTTTGCATTGGTTTGTTTGCAATCATGCTTGGCATGTTCACCGGGTGGACTTTTGCTGATGAAGAAATCATTCAGGGCATCCAAGGCAGGTATTTCCTGCCATTTTTACCGATAATAGCGCTGGCAATTCGAAGTAATAAAGCTGTGCTAAAAAGAAAACTACAGACAGTAATTGTATTTGGATTGTTTGCGATGAATTTGGCATATCTAATAAGATTATTCTCGATTATTTTAACTATTGTGTAGTCATGTCCGTCATTTTTTGGCATTTGGTTTATCATAGGCTCGAAGCCAAGTATGTTTTGAAAGGTAACCATGAGAGTTTTGCTGATTATCCCGGCACATAACGAATCAAAAAGCATTGTTAGAGTTGTTAGTGAAATCGAACAGCAGGGCTACGATTACATTGTTATCAATGATGGTTCAACAGATGATACTTTGGAAATATGCCAACAAAACAGAATTAATGTTATTAATCTTTCCGAGAATCTGGGTATAGGCGGAGCGGTTCAAGCAGGCCATTTGTTTGCCTTCAGAAACGGGTATGACATTGACATCCAGGTTGACGGTGATGGACAACACGACATTTCCTATGTGCCTATTCTTATTGCAGGAGTTATGAATGGGGCAGATCTGGTAGTCGGCTCGCGCTTTCTTGATGATTCGCATGGATTCAAGTCATCCTTTATGAGAAGAGTTGGTATAAAGTGGCTGTCAAATCTGATTTACCTGCTATTCAGAGTAAGGGCTACAGATCCAACATCTGGTTTTCGCGCATCAGGCAAGAGGGCGATAGAGCTTTTTTGTGAAAACTATCCCAGCGACTATCCTGAGCCGGAATCTATCGCTGAGGTGTTAAGACATAATTTCCAGATAGTGGAAGTTCCTGTTACTATGAATGAGCGAACAGAAGGGAAGTCATCCATCGGTATTTTAGATAGCGTATACTATATGGTCAAAGTAACCCTTGCTATTCTGATTCAGGCCAGCACAAGGCTAACTGTCAAAAAGGATTCATGATGATTCTGCCAACTCGAATTCTTATTGTAATTATTACAATAGCGTTTATTGCCTACATCTTTGTACTTGTGTCTAGAAAAAGACTGTTGCTCAAATACTCACTTCTATGGTTGACCTTGTCTGTGGTTCTTTGCTTATGTACGGCATTCCCTGCTCCGGTTTACGCATTAGCGCAGTTCCTTGGTTTTGAGGTTGCATCAAACTTCATTTTTGTTATCGCAATATTCTTTCTTCTTGCCATCTCACTTTCATTGAGCATTATTGCCAGCAAACAGACAGAAAGAAGCAAAACACTGATACAGGAGCTGGCGATACTGAAACATCAAATCGAAAAGAACTCATCACCAACAAAGCTGGATGAAACAGTAGGGAAAGACCAATAAATGATTCAATATAACGAGAAAGCAAGTAATTGTTAAAAGCATGCAGAAAAGAGAACCGCTTATCCCCCCTGGCTATTGCGATAGGCCTCACACACTTCAGCCGCACTGCCTCGCATCCGCTCTGCTCCCTGATCGATCCATATCGCTTTTTCGCAGATTCGCTCAACTTGGCGAATGTCATGTGAGACGAACAAGATGGTCACATGATGGTTGTTAATCAGCTCTCTTATACGAGTTTCGCATTTCTCCTGAAAGAACATGTCTCCAACAGCCAGAGTCTCATCGACAAGAAGGACGTCTGGGATGATGACGGTAGCTATGGCAAAGGCAAGACGGGCAATCATACCGGAAGAATAATTCTTCATTGGCAGATCCAGGAAGTCCCTGACCTCTGCAAACTCGACGATCTCATCAAAATGCGCTTCGATGAAATCCTTGCTATAACCCAGCAGTGCACCATTAAGGTAGATGTTCTCCCGGGCAGTGAGGTCCAGGACAAAGCCCGCTCCAAGCTCAATGAGGGGGGCAACCTTTCCGATTGTTATGCATCGACCGGAACTTGGCTCAAGTACACCTGCGATTATCTTCAAGAGAGTTGATTTGCCGGAACCATTGGTGCCGACAACACCCACCACTTCTCCTTTTTTTACCCTGAGCGAGATATCACAAAGCGCGTGGAATTCCTTGAAGAAAAGCTCTCTTCGAACAAATTTAATAAAATACTCCTTGAGGCTGTTCAGCGATTCACTGGCCATATTGAAGACCATAGTAATACTCTCAAGGACTATGGCATCCTCAGGCGATGTGACAAAGGATTTCTTTCCCTTACTCCTGCTAAACATGGAGGATGAACTTCCTCTCGACTTTTTTGAAGACCAGAACACCGATTACAAGGGACGCAAAACCGGCACCGAAGCAGATGAGGTTTGTCTCAAGACTCGGTGTTATTCCCCACAGGAGTATCTCCCTCATATAGGTTACGTAGTGGTACATGGGATTGAAGTTCATAACCGTTGTCAGCAACCCAGATTCGATACCCTCGAGCGAGTAGAAGATAGGCGTCGCGTAGGTCCAGGCAAGGATGACAACCCCCCAGAGATAAATGATATCGCGAAAAAACACTGCGAGCGCAGAAAGCAACATGGAAAGGCCGATACAGAACATGAGCAGGTAAAACAATAGCAAGGGAACTAGAAAGATATTCAGAGTAGGCAGAATCTGGTAGTAGAGCATGACGAGCACTACAGCAATAAGCGACAGCGCGTAATTAACGAGTTCGAACATGACAGTCTGTATAGGGAAAATCAGCTTGTTAACCCGTATCTTCTTTATAAGTGGTGCCGCGCTGATAATCGACAAAACCCCAGAGTTGGTTGAGACTGTCAAAAGATTGAAGAGAGTCAATCCAACAATAAGATAGACAGGATAATTCTCAACCTGAAAGCGGAAGATGTTGGAAAAGACAAATGCCATGACCATCATCATCAACAGGGGATTGAGGATACTCCAAACCACTCCGAGGAAGCTTCGACGGTACTTGAGTTTGAAGTCTTTGGACACCAGCATCTGCAGTATGAAGAAGTCCTTATTGAAGTTCTCGCGTGTATAGGCCATCAGGCTTCTCCATAAAAGACTTGCTCACTGGAAGGACAGTATGTCGGAACAAGTGTAGAGAGGCAGGCAACGATTTCCGGAGAGCCCTTGTCAAGGCTTTGTTCCAGGTTCTGGAGCCTTGAAAACAGGTCATCCGGGATCTGGGTCGAATTTGTCGACATCAACACGCCTTGGGTTTTTGTCTCAATTGCAGTCTCGCCATCCATAACAAGCTCTTCGTACAGTTTTTCCCCTGGCCTGAGACCAATATACTTGATGGCGATATCCACATCAGGGCGCAAGCCTGAAAGTCGAATGAGTTTTCGTGCAAGATCGTCAATTTTTATCTGCTCGCCCATCTCGAGTATGAATATCTCCCCACCCTTGGCCATGCTGCCAGCCTGCACAACAAGCCTGGATGCTTCTGGGATGGTCATGAAGTAACGGCTGACCTCCGGATTTGTGACCGTAACCGGACCACCCTCCTCGATCTGTCTCTTGAACACGGGGATGACACTGCCGTGTGAACCCAGAACGTTACCAAACCTCACCGAGGCAAAACAGGTGCTTGAGAACTGAGAGAAATGCTGGACGATCATCTCTCCCAAGCGCTTTGTAGCGCCCATAACGGAACTTGGATTGACTGCTTTGTCAGTAGATATGAAAATGAAACACTGAACACCATGGTCGTGGGCAACCTGAGCAGTTGTAAGCGTGCCAAAAACGTTGTTGAGTACTGCCTCTCGGGGGTTTGTCTCCATCAATGGAACATGTTTGTGTGCCGCAGCATGAAAGACAATGTCGGGTTTGTATGCTGAAAATAAGGCACTCAAACACTGTTTATCTCGAATAGAGCCTATCTCTACACGAAAGTCGAGCTCCTTGAACTTGTCGCGCATTTCTAAGGCTAACTCGTATGTGGTGTTCTCGTAGATGTCGAAGGCTATTATCTGGCTTGGGAAAACAGTTGCTATCTGTCTGGCAAGCTCTGATCCTATTGAACCCCCACCGCCGGTGATGAGCACTTTCTTACCGGTAAGATAAGCCCCTCCCCTGGAGGCGCTGAGTACAACTTCCTCGCGGCTGAGCAGGTCTGTGAGGCTGACCTCACGCAGACGCACATCATCAAGCTCATCCATGCGCAGATCGCGAACGTTGGGTAGCGTCAATAACTGGCAGTCTGTCTTAAAGCAGATATCGTAAATGCGCTTGCGATCGCTTGCGCTGGCGCTGGGGATGGCAAGCACGATTTGCTCGATGCTGTAACGGTTGACGAGTTCGAGGATGTCTTTAGTCGTACCGACAACTTTTATCCCATGGATGCGATGACCCAGCTTATGGGGGTCATCATCCACCGCAACAACAGGGATGCCCTGCATGGCGTAATCTCCCTCGACCATGCGGTTGATGGTGAGCGAACCCGTCTCGCCGGCGCCAATGATCAAAGTTCTACGCCTGGAGGCAAGAGGAGGGCGTTTATCGATGATCTGCCTGTTGCGCTTGTAGTACCTGAAGGCAAAACGCGCCACTCCAGTAAAGAACAGAAGCAGAACCCAGGCAACAAAATATACCCTGATGGGAAAACGAAGCATGGGGTCGGCAATGAAGTGTATGGATCCTCCGACAACAGTCGAGATAGCTGTGGCGTAAACCAATTGAAGAAGCTCGCTTATACCGGCATATTCCCAGAGATGGTTATACAGGCGAAAGGCGAAAAAAACCGCAAGATTAACGAGGGTGCTGATTCCAAAAAGAAACAGGAAATTATTTGTTGTTCCGAAGACATCTGCAGTTTGCTGGGTACCAAAAGCAGCCAGCGTGTAGGCAAGGCAGGTGACCAGAATATCCCAAAGGATAAGAAAAGCCATTCTTCCATTGAGCCTGATATTCATCAGCAAGCATACCTCCTGTTCAGAGTGCTCATTGTATCACGACACGGTGTTGTTCAGAAATAAAGCGCAGAGTTGACGGTACTTGATTGCACTTGATTGCAAAAGTCGGTTACCAATGCGCAGGCTTACCGATGTAGGTTAGTCGCTGGTAGTATAGTAGAATACCTGTTATGAAAAACGATCAGGTTAAACAAACAGATAATGCCAGACAGGCTTTTAGTGCCGATAGTGATGAGGTCATCTCAGAGACAAAGAAAATCGGTAAAAGCCCGAAAGGCCGCATTGTAGGCAGCCCAGTTGTCTATCTGCCAGTAAAAGCTTTCCAACATTTGGCCCAACACGGCTTAAAGGCCACCTGGCAAAAAATCAGATTTCATCTTCGTGGTTTAGACTCAAACAGGTATCAGCCAGCAGAGATCTCTAAGCAAACCTGGCAGGAGCAAGCCGAGACCAGCTTTCACAATCCTGTCAAGATCAGCGTCCTGGTGCCACTGTACAACACCGAGCGGGCTTATCTGACAGCCATGATCGAGTCTGTGCTGGGCCAGAGTTATGCAAGATGGGAGCTTTGTCTGGCAGACGCCAGTGACGAGAGTCATAAATACGTCGAAACGGTAAGTCGTGAATATATAAACCGTGATGCGCGGATCTTGTACCAGCGGTTGCCAAAGAACGAGGGCATTTCTGGCAATACCAATCAGGCTGCTGATATGGCCAGCGGAGACTACTTCGCATTGCTCGACCACGACGATGTCTATACTCCCGATGCTTTGTTCGAGATCGTCAGAGCAATAAACACGACAGGTGCGGAGGTTTTGTATACAGACGAAGATAAACTAACGATTCACGGTAAACGGCAACAGCCCTTTTTTAAACCGGATTT
>Ga0209737_10000796_pt1 | contig 24310 bp, 19 predicted proteins | sample TergutCu122P3_FD_187284 | JGI IMG/M metagenome (GOLD analysis project Ga0209737, IMG submission 187284) | Cubitermes ugandensis P3 segment gut microbial communities from Kakamega Forest, Kenya - Cu122 P3 (SPAdes) (version 2) | ecosystem: Host-associated > Arthropoda: Insects > Digestive system... | reverse complement strand
AAGCAGCGGGCTGGTATAGACGACTTCGGGGTAGGGGTATTCGTACTTACCGGCCAATCCGGCCAGCCGCGCAAAACCCTCGGCGCACAGCGGCAGGTCGGTGGTGCCGCAGTATGTTCCGTCGAGGTTGGCCTGTGTAATGCCATGCCTAATAATATATATTTTATATGTTGACACCTTAATCTGTCCTCATTTTAACTTTTTTGGCGAAAAATTTTAAAATTTCGCATTTTTGTGTTTACAAATAGTTAACTATAATATATAATCGTCTATACACATTGTATTTTTGCGCACATCCGACAAAATATCTGAAGAACGGGAATGCGGAGAATGGCCGAAACTGGCGGATTCAACAGGATACTCACTCTACTTCGCAAAGAGCGCGGCATTACTCAGAAAGAAGCCGCCGTAAGTCTGGGAATTTCTCAGGCTTTATTGTCGCATTATGAAAAGGGAATACGTGAGTGCGGCCTCGATTTCGTTGTCAGAGCGGCGGAGTTTTACAACGTATCGTGCGACTATCTTTTGGCGCGTTCGCCCGACAGAAGCGGCATGACGTTGTCTGTAGACGACCTGCCCGACGACGACCCGCACGATGACAATAAGTATAGGGGCAGCGTGCTTCCGGTGCTCAATAAACGGTTGCTTACCAACTCGATCTCGATCTTGTACGACCTGCTGTTGAGGATGTCGAACAAAGCGCTTGTGACCGAGGTTTCAAACTATCTAATGACCGCGTTTTACAAAGTGTTTCGCCGGGTGTATTCCTCAAATCCAAAGAATCAAAGCGATATGTTTTCGTCGCCGAAACTTTTATACGAAGGATTCAGCGACGCTTCTATGAAAAAGAGCGAGGCGAAAATTACCGCGATGCTGTCGGGGGAGAAGATTGGCAATATCGAGCCTGTTGAGGACGTCGAGGCTTTGTCGATAACCACCGAGAGCTTAGGTCTTGATTATCCCCAGCATTCGACGGCGCTGTTTAACCTGATACAGCAGACTGAAAAGAACATGACTAAATAATATGAAATCTATAAAAATACTTTAGGCGGTTTCACTTGGGTGAAAGCGCTTTTTTGATTACAATGCAACTGTTCACTGCCCACTGTTCACTAAATTGCGGTGTACGTCAGTTTTCCCATCAGACGTTCCGACTTCATCAGCTCCACCGAGCGCACAGTCTCGCCGAACGGTTCGATGTCCCGCGGTTCGTCCTCGGTTACCACCGCGCGCGCCAGCGTTATGTGCGGGCTGTATTTCCGGTTGTCGAGACGAAATCCGGCGGACACAAGCTTTTTGATCAAATCGTTATGCAACATGAGCAGCGCTTTGTTTTCGACGATTCCGACCCAAAAGATATCGCCGCCGTCGCGTCGAAAACGGCCAAGCCGGTTGAAGCGGATGTCCAAGGACGCGGGAGTCAGCGAATCGGACACGGCCTTTGCCGCAGATATCTGTTGTGCGCTGCACTCGCCCAGAAAGGCAAGGGTCAGGTGAAAGTTTTCGGTCGCGGTGAAATTGCCGCGCAAAGCCCGGCTTCGCACATCGTCGCGCAGATGTGCAAGCCGGGCTTTGATATTGTCTGAAAAGTTTATGGCAAAAAACAGTCTCATCGCGTCCCACTCGTCGCGCGCGCCGCTTATCGTTTTGCCGCAAGCGGCAAAAGCTCAACGCTCTGCGGCTCCTCGTCTCCGCAAAAAGGCAAGTTCGGTCCTTTCGCGGTATTGTGCTTCGCACAAACTGACATATGCTTCGCATGTCCTTGTTAGTGCTTCGCATATCTTTATTGCGGGCGACCAAAGGTCGCCCCTACAGATTCTAACGAGCGAACTCATACGACAATTATTTCAATCGGCACAAGGCATACCGTAGTTATTAGTTATTCGCTCTTAATTATTATTTGCCCTTAATTTACTTCATCGCTTCGCTCACCGCAACCGCGCATGCGACCGTCGCGCCGACCATCGGGTTGTTGCCCATTCCGATAAGGCCCATCATCTCGACGTGGGCCGGAACCGATGACGATCCCGCAAACTGCGCGTCGCCGTGCACTCTGCCCAGACTGTCGGTGAGGCCGTAAGAGGCCGGGCCCGCCGCGACGTTGTCGGGATGAAGCGTGCGGCCCGTGCCGCCGCCCGACGCGACCGAGAAATAGGGCTTGCCGTTTTCCGTCGCCCATTTTTTATAGGTTCCGGCAACAAGGTGCTGGAATCTCATCGGATTGGTAGAGTTGCCCGTTATCGAGACGTCCACCTTTTCCTGTCTCATGATCGCCACGCCCTCGTTTACGTCGTCGGCGCCGTAGCAACGGACTGCGGCGCGCTCGCCGTCCGAGAACGCTCTTTCCTTGACGATCTTCAGTTCGCCCGACGCATAGTCGAACTCCGTTTCGACAAAGGTAAACCCGTTGATCCTTGATATAATGTAGGCGGCGTCTTTGCCCAAGCCGTTAAGAATAACTCTGAGCGGTTTGCTGCGCGCCTTGTTTGCGGTGCGCGCGATACCTATAGCGCCCTCGGCCGCGGCAAAGGACTCGTGCCCCGCCAAAAACGCAAAGCAGTCGGTCTCTTCACGCAGCAGCATCGCGCCGAGATTTCCGTGCCCGAGACCCACGTTTCTCTGTTCCGCTACCGAACCCGGGATACAAAAGGCCTCGATGCCTTCGCCGATCGTTTCGGCTGCCTTGTCGGCCTGTTTTATCTCTCTCTTTATTGCGAGAGCCATACCGAGCGTATACGCCCAAACTGCGTTTTCAAACGCTATGGGCTGTACGCCTTTAACTATCTTTTCGGGGTCGATGCCTTTTTCAAGACACACGTCCCGGCATTCCTCCATCGAACCAAAACCGTTGGTGTCGAGAAACGCCTGTATCTTCGCCATTCGTCTGCCTTTACCTTCAAAGTCTGCCATCAGCCGTTCCTCCTATTCTTCACGCGGGTCTATGTATTTCGCCGCGCCTTCATATCTGCCGTAATGCCCTATGTTGGTCTCATACGCTTCTTTGGGATCTTTGCCGTGGCGTATGTCCTCGAGCATCTTGCCCACCTTCACGAACTTGTATCCGATCACTTCGTCGTTGTCGTCGAGCGCGAGCGACAGCACGTATCCTTCGGTCATCTCGAGATAGCGCACACCTTTTTTCACGGTCGAGAACATCGTGCCGACCTGTGAGCGCAAACCTTTGCCGAGATCCTCGAGCGACGCGCCTATCGGCAGGCCGTCCTCGGAAAAGGCGGTCTGTGTGCGACCATAGACGAGCTGCAAAAAGATCTCGCGCATCGCCACGTTTATCGCGTCGCACACGAGGTCGGTGTTGAGCGCCTCCAGGATCGTTTTGCCGGGCAGCAGCTCGGCCGACATCGCCGCCGAATGCGTCATGCCGGTGCAGCCGATCGTCTCGATGAGAGACTCCTCGATCACGCCGTCCTTGACGTTGAGACTGATCTTACATGTGCCCTGCTGGGGCGCGCACCAGCCCACGCCGTGCGACAGGCCCGAGATGTCCTTGATCTCATAAGCTTTTACCCAGCGGCCTTCTTCGGGAATGGGCGCCGGTCCGTGCTTGGGGCCTTTTTGGACAACACACATGTTTTGTACTTCGTGTGAATATTCCATATAGAGCTCCTTTCAAGTTAAAGCATCTTTTTTATTGACCAACGAAGGGAGGTCGCGCCGTGATTTCACGGCATGACCGAGCAAGGCCGGCCAGCAAAGGATATAATACCCCGCGATTTCTGCCGCGGGAAGCGCCGTAGGCGCTGGGTCCAGGGCTTGCTCTGGGTATTAATACCCTTTATATCCAACTAACAGTATATCGAGAATACCTGTTCATTTCAATATGTATGTTAAACTTTTCACAGTTTATTTATTTGACATAGTATTATAATGGGTTGTAGAATTGAATTACAAAAAAATTATGGGGCGGCGTCTGGCCGCCCATATTCAGAGAGTGACTGTTTGCGGGACGGCTGATCTGTCCCATATCACATAAAGAAAAGGAACCTAAAAATGAGTCTTGCTGATAAGATATTTGGAACGCCCGGCGCAAAAGCCCTGAAAAAAACCAGGCCGATAACGGAATCGGTGCTGGCTCTTGAAGATAAGTATAAAGCGATGTCGGACGACGAGCTTCGTGCCATGACGCCCGTGCTTAAACAGCGGCTTGCAGACGGCGAAGCGCTCGACGATATCCTGCCCGACGCTTTTGCCGTGTGCCGCGAGGCGTCCGCGCGTGTGCTGTCGATGCGGCACTTCCCGGTCCAGATCACAGGCGGTATCGTGCTGCATCAGGGCATGATCGCCGAGATGAAGACGGGTGAGGGCAAGACGCTTGTCGCCACGCTGCCCGCCTATCTCAACGCCCTGAACGAAAAGGGCGTGCACATCGTCACGGTAAACGACTACCTCGCGCGCCGCGACAGTGAATGGATGGGCAAGGTGTACACCTTCCTGGGGCTCACCGTCGGTCTGATCGTCAACGGCCTCGACCCGGGCGAGCGCAAGATCGCCTACACCGCCGACATAACGTACGGAACCAACAACGAATACGGCTTCGACTATCTGCGCGACAACATGGTGACGAGCAAAGAAAGCAAAGTTCAGCGCGGGCACGCCTATGCGATCATCGACGAGGTCGACTCGATCCTGATAGACGAGGCCAGGACGCCGCTTATTATTTCGGGCGCGGGCGACAAATCCACCAATTTATACCGGGATGCCGACAGATTTGCGAAGGGCTTGAAGTCGGTCAAGGTTACAGAGACCGATGACAAAGAGGAACTCGACGAACTAGGCGGCGACTACGTCGTAGATGAGAAGGCCCGAAGCGCAACGCTTACCAAAATCGGCGTCGAGAAGGCACAGCGTTTTTTCAATATCAGCAACTTGTCCGACCCCGACAACATGACGCTGTCGCACCACATCAACCAGGCCATCAAGGCGCGCGGGATCATGAAGCGCGACATCGACTACGTCGTCAAGAACGGCGAAGTTATTATCGTAGACGAGTTCACCGGACGCCTCATGATAGGCCGCCGCTACAACGAGGGTCTGCATCAGGCTATCGAAGCAAAAGAGAACGTGCACGTTGCGAGGGAGAGCAAAACGCTCGCGACGATAACGTTCCAGAACTATTTCCGCATGTACAAAAAACTTTCGGGAATGACGGGCACCGCGCTTACCGAGGCCAACGAGTTTGCCGAGATATATGGCCTGTTCGTCGCCGAGATACCGACTAACAAGCCCATGATAAGGCTCGATAACAACGACGTGATATACACGACCGAGGCGGGGAAATTCCGCGCCGTCATCGACCAGATAGCGGAATGCAGCGAAAAGGGGCAGCCCGTTCTTGTGGGCACCGTGAGCATCGAGAAATCGGAGCATCTTGCTAAGATGCTGTCGAGGCGGGGAATAAAGCATCAGGTGCTCAACGCAAAACAGCACGACCGCGAGGCGCTTATCGTCGCGCAGGCCGGCAAGCACGGCACCGTCACGATAGCGACCAACATGGCGGGGCGCGGCACCGACATAATGCTGGGCGGCAACCCCGAGTTTCTCGCAAAGACGGAGATGGCGAAACAGGGCTGCACCGAGGAGGACATACTCTCGGCGACGAGTTATTACGCCACCGACGACCAGAAAATCCTCGATCTGCGGGCCGAGTTCCGCGGGTTAAATGCAAAATACGGCGAAGAGATAGCGAAGGACGCCGAGATGGTGCGGGAGGCCGGGGGGCTGTTCATTATCGGCACCGAGCGCCACGAGAGCCGGCGTATAGACAACCAGCTCCGCGGGCGGTCGGGACGTCAGGGCGATCCCGGCGAGACGAGGTTTTATCTCTCGCTCGACGACGACCTCATGCGGCTGTTCGGCGGCGAGGCGCTGACCAATATTATGGACAACCTGAACGTCGACGACGACATGCCGCTCGAGGCAAAGATGCTTACAAGGATCATAGAGAGCAGCCAGCGCAAGGTTGAGGGGCGCAACTTCTCGATACGTAAAAACGTGCTCAACTACGACGACGTCATGAACCATCAGCGCGAGACGATCTATGCCCAGCGCGACATGGTGCTCGACGGCGAGGACCTGCACGAGAGGATACTCGGGATGATCGACGAATCGATCACGTCGAACGTCGCATTCTACCTTGGCGACGAAGAAAAAGAAAACTGGAACTTTAAGGGTCTGCGCGCGCACTACGAGGGCTGGCTATTGTCCGACCGCGATTTGCGCTATACCAAAGATGAGCTGAAAAAACTAAACCGCGAAGACGTCACGCAAAAGATACTTGATATCGCGCACAAGAAATACGAAGAAAAAGAGGAGCGCGTTGGCGACGAAGTTATGCGTAAACTCGAGCGGCTTGTATTGCTGCGCGTCGTAGATATGAAGTGGATGGACCACATCGACAACATGGACGAGCTTAGAAAATCGATCCACCTGCGCTCGTACGCACAACGAGACCCGGTCGTGGAATATCGATTTGAAGGATATAACATGTTCGACGAGATGGTGGATTCGATACGCGAGGACACCGCAAAGATGATGATGACCGCAGAACTTGTCGTTGCCCAAAAGCAGGCGGCGGAGCCGGCGCAGCAGGCCGCGAGAGCGGGCGGAGACGACAGCTCAAAGAGCAGCAGCCGAACCAAAAAGAAAAACAAGATCGGGCGCAACGAACCGTGCCCGTGCGGAAGCGGAAGGAAATACAAACAGTGCTGCGGACGCAACGGTTGACAAAGAAATACAAGCAGTAATGAAAAAACTGTTAATTTTCGGTTGAAAAGCGCATTTGAATGTGATATATTTATTTCGTATAGTATTACAAATTATATAATATCACAGAAAATGAGGCTTGCACTATGACAAACCGAAAGCATTATCTCGATAACCTGCGGGCAATAACAATCTTGTTATTGTTTCCGTATCACACCTTTATGATCTACAACAACTGGGGCGAATCCTTTTATATTCACGGACAGAATTTGCTGGTTCCCAGCACATTTATCGGCGTAAACTGGATGTGGATGATGCCGCTGCTTTTTGCCATTGCCGGTATGAGTTCGCGTTATGCACTGGAGAGGCGCAGTACGGGCGAATATGCAAAGGAACGTGTGAGCAAGCTGCTCATACCTTTAATATTCGGGTTGCTGCTGGTTGTCCCTGTACAGCCATACATTGCGGGGATGTTTTTCAACGGCGGCGCCGGTTATTTTGATTCCTTTACCAAGCTGACCGATTTTTCAGGCTATGACGGCGCGTTTGCGGTCGGGCATCTGTGGTTCATAGTATTTCTATTTGTTATCTCTATAGTTTGTCTGCCTTTTATGATATGGTATAAAAACAAGGGCAAAGGAACTCTCGGTGACAAAACGCCTCTTATAGCTGTGATTTTGATGGGGCTTCTTCCTTGTATCGGAAGTTTAGTTGACATAAGCGGAAAGAGTCCGACCGAATATTTAGCGTATTTCGCGCTGGGTTACTTCTTCCTCTCTAATGATAATTTACTCGAGAAGCTGGAAAAGTATCGGTTTTTGCTGCTCGGATTATTTGTTGCGTATGCAGCGTTTATGCTTTTTATTCTTGACGGGAAATTCTTTGAGATGGCATCGTGGCTGTCGATACTGGCGATTTTGGGGCTGGCGCGGCGTTATTTTAATTTCAGCGGAAGAATCACCGGATATCTTTCTAAATCATCGTTCGGCGTCTATATCTTCCATCAGTCGTGGATCGTCGTTGCGGCGTTCTTTATATTTAAAGTGGTCGCCAGTCCGTGGCTGCAGATCGCGCTGATTTTGGTTGTCTCGATTGTTCTGACCTATCTTACATATGAAATTGCGCGGCGGGTGCCGGTTTTGAGATGGATGTTCGGGCTGAAGAAATAAATGGGAGTTGGAGTTATGATAACTCACAAAGGTACTGCACGGCTCGAAACACCGCGCTTGGTCTTGAGAAAATGCCGCGCCGAAGACGCGCAGTATGTGTTTGATAACTGGGCCTCGGATCCCGAAGTTACGAGGTATATGTCGTGGCCGACACATACCTCGATAGAAGTTACCGAGAGCGTAATCGGACAGTGGCTTGAGGAGCAGCGGTCCGACTCCTTTTATAACTGGATAATCGTATTCAAAGAAAGCGGCGAGCCTGTGGGTTTGATAGGCGCGATAGCGAATGAAAAGGATCAAAACGCCGACGTCGGATATTGCCTGAGCCGCCGGTTGTGGGGGAAAGGCTTTGTGCCCGAAGCGCTGTCGGCGGTCATTGATTTTTTATTTGACGAGGTCGGGTTTGAAAAAATCAAGGCACGGCACTGTGTCGAAAATCCCAACTCGGGCAAGGTCATGATAAAATGCGGGATGCTGCACGAGGGCACGGCGCGCAGAGAACTCGCGGACGGAGCGGGCGCGCTTCACGACGCCGAGCTTTACGGGATACTTAAGGGCGACCGTAAAAACCAATAAAAAAATGAATGCCGCTTCGCGCAAACGAAGCGGCATCGATATATGCATCGTAAATTGTGAACTGATTCAGATTTCCTTTTTAATTTTTACGAGCGCGTTTTTTTCAAGACGGCTTACCTGCGCCTGGCTGATCCCGATTTCCCGCGCGACATCCATCTGCGTTTTTCCCGCAAGAAAGCGCAGGTTTAGGATCGCTCTTTCGCGCTCGGACAGCTTTTCGATCGCTTGCTTGAACGAGATCTCGCACAGCCAGTTTTCTTCGCTGCCGCCGTCCCCGATCTGGTCGAAGATATACATTGTGTCGCCGCCGTCCGAGTATACCGGCTCGTACAGCGATACGGGATCGACAACCGATTCCAGCGCGGCCACGATGTCGCCGACGTTGGCGTTCATCGCCTTTGCGATATCGCGCACCGTCGGTTCCTTCATCTGTTCCTTTTGTATGAGTTCTTTTGTCTGCATCGCTTTATAGGCAGTGTCGCGCATAGAGCGGCTTACGCGCACGGCGTTGTTGTCGCGAAGATAGCGGCGCACCTCGCCGATTATCATGGGCACGGCGTATGTGGAAAACCTCACGCCGTGCGAAATGTCAAAGTTGTCGATCGCTTTTATCAGGCCTATGCACCCGACCTGAAAGAGATCGTCGGGCAGCTCGTTGCGGTTCATAAAGCGCTGAATAATACTCAGCACAAGCCGCAGGTTGCCCGATATCAGTTCGTCGCGCGCCGATTTATCTCCTTTTTGAGCTTTGATCAAAAGCTCGATTTTTTCTTTTTCTTTCATAACCTTGAGCTTTGATGTGTTAACTCCGCAGATCTCTACCTTACAAGGCTGCAAAACGAAAACCCCCGCTTATAAACTCCGAAAGAAGTTTGTTATAGCGGGAGTATTGGCATTTGACGGTGAAACAATTCAGGTGTTATTTTTTTCCAGTGTGGAGCGGCTGTCTTTTCTCAAAGCTTGAGTGCGGGTTTCAATCGCACGCATAAGAAGGCCGACAACAGAATTTTCGCGACGTCGCCGGGGATAAACGGCACCACGCAGACAACCAGCGCGGATTCGAGCGTGCTTTGTGTGGTGTAGATGAACCAGACGGTACCGAGCGTGTAGCAGGCGGCGATACCGGCAAGCATTGCGACACAGTAGAGCCAGAATTTATTTTGTTTTTGCGCGATGATGCCGACGACAAACGCACCGGCGATATAGCCGGCGATATAACCGCCCGACGGGCCCAGAATGTGGTTGACGCCGCCGCGAAAATTTGAAAAAACGGGAAAACCGACCGCGCCAAGCGCCACATAAACAGCGATCGAAAGAGCGCCGAGTTTTGGGCCGAGCACACCGCCGGCGATAAAAAAGGCGGCGGTTGCGAGGTTGATAACGGTAAATCCCATGGGAATGGCGATTTGTGAGAACACCGCGCATATTGCCGCAAACAGTGCGCACAATATCATCTTTTTTGTTTTCGAGTTCATTCAGGCACATCCTCAAGTTGTGGATATAATAACGCTGTTTTTGTCATATGAGTATATTACAGTAACTGATTAGGAGAAATCAAATGTTGTTTTCGGAATTGTGCGGAAAAGAGGTCGTGAGCGTCACGTCGGGCGCAAGGCTGGGGCAGATAGACGACGCGGAGATCGACGACAGGACAGCGCAGGTAAAAAGGCTGTATATATACGCCAGAGGGTTGTTCGGAGGTATGTTTTCGAGAGAGGGCGACCTTATAATTGAATGGGACGACATCGACAAAATCGGGTCCGACATCGTGCTTGTGAAAAACGAAGTAGAAAAAGTCTCCGCGCCGCGCAAAAAATTTTTATAAGCGGAATGGAGCGCGCGCTTTGCGCCAAATAAAAAATAATTGTGAATTTATGCGTTATGAGCTGTGAATTGGCCTTGAAATTGTCAATTTGCGATTGAAAAATGCATTTAAATATGATAAATTTATTCTATTAAGTATAATTAATAATATTTATTATTATATTTTCGGATGGTATGGGAGGGCTTTACCTTGCCGACAATGAATTTTGCACTGAGTGAAGAGGTAGCGTTTGGCATAAGCATAAAAGTCGTGGGAGTAGGCGGAGGCGGCGGAAACGCGGTCAATCGCATGATCCAAAACGGCATACGCGGTGTCGAGTTTTTGGCTATGAACACCGACGCCCACATACTTAAATTCAACAAAGCCACGCATAAACTTCAACTTGGAACAAAACTTACAAAAGGTACCGGCGCGGGCGGAAATCCCGACATCGGAAAACGCGCAGCGGAGGAGAGTGTAGACGATATCACCGCGGCGCTTAAAGGTGCGTCGATGGCTTTTATAACCGCCGGTATGGGCGGCGGGACAGGCACCGGCGCGGCTCCCATTGTGGCGAGGATAGCAAAAGAGATGGGTATCCTCACCGTCGGAATAGTTACAAAACCCTTTTTGTTTGAGGGACGGCGCAAGATGGAGATCGCCGAGGAGGGCATAAAAAACCTCTCCCCGTATGTCGACTCTATCGTGGTCATACCCAACGAGCGGCTTAAACTTATAAGCGAAGAGCGCATAACGCTCGCGAACGCTTTCGAGATCGCCGACAGTGTGCTGCTTCAGGGTGTGCAGAGTATATCCGAGCTTATAAACGTACCCGGATTTATAAACCTGGATTTCGCGGACGTCACCGCGATCATGAAGGATTCGGGATACGCGCACATGGGTGTTGGTCGCGCATCGGGGGCGGACAAGGCCACAAACGCCGCGTCGCTTGCGATCACTAGCCCTCTGCTTGAGACCACAATCAACGGCGCGCGCGGCGTGTTGATAAACATAACCGCCTCGCCCGATATCGATTTGTCGGACGTCGAGCTCGCGTCCACTATGATCACAAACGCGGCGGACCCCAACGCGAACATCGTGTGGGGCGCGGCATTCGACGAGTCGCTCAACGACGAAATGAACATAACGGTTATAGCTACCGGGTTTGACCATACTCCGACTTATTCGGATAGCTATGCGTTTACGGGGCTTAATGAGGTCGCGGGATACCAGAGCCATAACGACGAAAAGGGCGGCCCCGACCAGGACGAGATCGACGTACTTCTAGACCTTCTCAACCGCCGCCCAAACAGTTAGGTTTTAGCAGCCTGCCGTTTGTGCCGGTTCACAACTTGATCTTACCAGGAAAGGGGGAACAGATTTGAGCGAAGACAGTTATTTTAATAATTATAACAGTTACAGCCCATATGATCTTTATAGTAGCGATAAACCGGACGAGGAAGCGGCTCCTAAGTCGCAGTTTGACAGCTCCAGTGCAGAGCAGGGAAGATACTACGAACCCGAGCGCCCAAGTGCGCCTTTTGACGACAAAAAAGCCAAAGAGATAACGGCTTTGAAAAAAGATAAAAAAGAACTGGTGCGCAAAGTGCAGCAGTTGGAGGTGGACCTCAGCGATGCCAGCGCCAAGCTGGAATCGGCGGTCAATAAATCGGAAGCGTCGTCCAAAAACGAAGAAGAACTTAAGAATAAAATAGTTTCGCTTATAACAAAGATGAAGATGCTGCAGGATTCGTTGGTTCATGAGACGGATTCTAATAAAGACATGGTCGATAGGCTGACCGAAGCGCTAAGGCATTTAGAACAGCTGAAAGAAAGCAATGAAATCCTGAACAAACGTCTTGTCACAGCTGATATCGATGTAAAGAAACTGTCGTCCGGGCTGGAGACGGCGCGTAACGATGTGACCCGCCTGCGCAACGAACTGTCAAAAAGCAACAATTTGCTGGCCGATACCAAGAATAAACTCGCTGTCGCTCAGAGCTCGCTTGCAAATGCCGAAACCGCGCTCGAGCGCACTCAAATCGAGCTCGACGAGGAGCAGGCCGAACATACAGCCACAAAATCCGAGCTATTAAACGCTAAAACGGATCTCTCGCATGTACAGGCCGAGTTTTCCGATACCGAGGCCGAACTCACAAGCGTTAAGACAGAGCTTACTAAGGCGTTGTCCGACCTGACCACCGAGAGCTCGCGTTCTGCGGCTGCCATGGCCGAGACGAACAGAATGAGATCGGAGCACGCAACGGCCAAAGCCGAGCTTGCACGGATAGGCTCGGAGCTTAGTACCACGCAGGAGCTTTTGATCAATGCGAGGCTTGAGATCGAAGCTATAAGCATGGAGCTTTCGGAGCGCAACTATGAGCTCGCGGAGCTTAACCGCGCGGCCGAAGGCATGAAAGCGATGCTGACGGAAAACGAGATTACGATCGGGGCGATGCGCGACGAAGCGTATGCAAAGGACAGCCACATCTCGTCACTGACGCGTCAGGTAAGCGATATGAGCATGGATTTGTCGCGCCTTAACGAGACGGTCGTTTCACAAAACGAAGAACTGTCCGAAAGAAACGATAGAATAATCGAGCTTGAAGTCACGGTGGACGACGTGACTTCCGAGGTTGCTGAAAAGGAAAAACTGATAGCGAGCCGCGATGTCGAGGTGAACGAACTTGGCGCCCAGATAGCCGCGCTTGAGGCACGCATCTTTGAACTTGATCAGCGCCGTCAGAGCGCCGAAACGTCGATGCAGGATGCGTACCAAAGGGTGACCGACACAAACAGGATGCTGAGAGACTACACCGACCGCGAATCGAACAAGAGCGCGACGAGGGTCGCCCAGGCCTATGGTCGCTATTATCCCAGCGGATATGCGCCCCATCCACAGGGTCCCGGCTTCCAAAGAACGCCACCCCAGGGTGCCGGTATGCCTCAGGGTATGCAACAGCCGCAACCGTCTGCGCATTACAACAACCCTCAACTTGGAGCGGCGCCCGGCGCATCGCCGCCACAACTTCAGCGAAGCGTTACCCAAAGCGCGGGCAGAGCGTTTGGGCAGTATCAGGCGCCGAGGGTCAATCCCGATGCTATGGCAGGCCCGCAACAGCCTGGTGAGTTGAATTCGTTTCAAAAGCTTTCACAAAACACAATCAATGAGCCGCCCAACCCGTTTGCCGCTCGGGACATTCCCGCAAACACGGCGTTTGGAGCGACGGGCATGAATATGCCGAACGGTCCAGGACAGCCCCCGCCCACCGGTAACGATCCGGCCAACCCGTTTGCCGCTCGGAACACTCCCGCGAGCGCGGCGTTTGGGGCGACAGGAATGAACACGCAGGGTAGTCCCGGACGGCCCAATCCGATGCTGAGACAGTCGGTATATGCAAGCGCGTTTACGGCACAGCCGGCGAACGCGGGCAGCACCGGTAACGACCCGCCCAATCCGTTCGTAACGCCGGACATGAACACGCCCGACAGTCCCGGACAGCAGTCGTCTTGGCCGCAACAGCAACCGGATTTTGCAAGCCCGTTTTCGACGCAACCGACAGACGCGAGTAATACCGGTTTTGAGCATCCAAATCCGTTTGCCGTTCAGGGGGCTCCCGCAGGCGCGGTGTTTGTAACGCCGGGCATGAACACGCCCGACAGTTCCGGACAGCCGTCGCCGTGGGCGCAACAGCAGCAGTCGCCTTGGTCGCAACAGTCGCCGCAGCAGCAACCGGCTTTTGCAAGCCCGTTTTCAGCGCAACCGACAAACGCGGGACAGACCGAGCAGCAACAGCCGCTTCAATTTGCTCTGCCGCCTGAGCACGTCGCAGAGCAACCTGAGCAAAAGAAAGAGAGCGAGCCCAGACCAAACGGGAAAAAGCCGTTTTTCGGATCGCTTTTTGGAAGTTAACCCAAAACACAAAAAAGCCCTCGAAAGAGGGCTTTTTCAATTATAGGGGGGAGTGAAGGGAATAATATTTCTTATAAAAAAAGCGCTTGTATTGAACTAGCCCCAAAAAGTTAGACAAAAAATGAATTAAGCAGGTTGAAGGGTATGGAAACGGTATTGAACCGGAGACATGCCCTTCAGTTTTTGTTTGATGCGACGATAGTTGTAGTAGTCAAGATATTCTTTTAGTTCGGCAATGAAGTGTTCGATAGAATCAAAAGTTTGCAAATAAAGCAGTTCGGTTTTGAGAATACCGAAAAAGTTTTCCATCACTGCATTATCTAGGCAATTGCCTTTGCGGCTCATGCTTTGCCGTATGCCTTTCTCTTTAAGCATTGTCTGGTAGGGCTTCATTTGGTATTGCCAGCCTTGGTCGGAATGCAAAATCAGGTTTGAACCATAGGGAGTTTTCAAAAAAGCCTTTTCAAGCATCTCCACCGTCTGTGAAAATCGCGGGTGTTGGCTTAAACTGTAGCTGATAATCTCGCCATTGAATAAATCCAAAATCGGTGACAAGTACAGCTTTTGTCCAAACAATGAGAACTCCGTCACGTCAGTTACCCACTTTTTGTTGGGTCTGTCCGCGTAAAAATCACGCTGGAGCAGATTGGGAATAATCTCACCAACATCTCCCCGATAGGAATTGTATCGCTTCATTCGTACCCTGCAAAACAGCCCTAACTGCTTCATCAGTCGCAACACCGTCTTATGATTAATCAACAGACCCCGATTATGCAGTGCCAATGTAATGCGGCGGTAACCCATCCGGACTCTGTTTTCTGTGTAGATCGATTGAATCTCTGCTTTCACATTTGCGTATTTATCCGGTTTCTCCATTTGCTTTGTATGATAGTAATAACTGCTACGCGGTAAATCTGCTATCTCACACAGCAATCTTACCTTGTGCTTTTGCCTTAGTCCATGAATCACTTGCGCTTTTTCTCGCGCCGTTCTTTTTCCCGGACTAAGGCATGCAAGTTTTTTAAGTAGTCGTTCTCCGCGCGCAGACGTTGCACTTCAGCAATCAGGTCTTCTTCAACTTGCTTGCCCAATTTTGGAGGACGCCCGCTTTTGTTCCCTTTGCCAGCGCTGCCTCTTCCACGCCGCTCAATATACAGTCCTTTGGCACCTTCCTCCAAATACACTCGTTCCCAATTCTGAATCTGCTTTCTATGCACCTCAAAACGCCGGGCCGTTTCTGCTACGCCCAATCCCTCTTTTTGCATCGTTTCTATTGCATTTTGTTTGAACTTGCCACTATATGTTTTGTGCGGAACCCCTTTGGACATGAAAATACACCCCTTCCATTAAACAGTTTATCATAATGTCTAACTTTTGGGGTGCAGTTCAAATCGGTGCGCCTCTTCTGTTGCTAAATTAAGTTTTCTTGAAAATGGTTGAGGATGAGTTGCCTTTTTATTGAATAAAATCTTCAATAAATGATTGAAAACCAACGATATTGACTGATACATACTGGTACATAATATACAATTTGAGAAATATGCCCTTTTAAGGGCGGGCAGTGCAGGTAGTACAAAAGATAGTACGCGCTAAGAATCGATAGAAAAAAGATAAGCCGGTGGTCATGACTTTATTTGCGCCAAAACGTTGTTTGTTTTCTTCAAACACAATATGTATCAAGTACCATTTTAGCGTGTAATGGTGCACCCAAAATTTGAAATCATGTAATTGTATAAAATCTGTCGTGGAAAGCCAATATCAGAAATGAGAAAAACCTCGATATTAAGGGCATTTCAGCCGATAGTATCAAGGTTTTTTTCTGTGTTATTTACCGTTTTGGATTAATATCTTAATTATTATTAGAACGTCTGCTCCGAGCTCTCAATATTAACATCATAACTACACCCGCAACTGCACAACATGACGCAATCACGAATGCCGGAAACATGAGACTTATATCATCTGCGGCAACATTTTTGTAATGACCTGCAATTTGTGATGATATGACCGCCCCGCCGCCAAAGCCCAAAAGTACAAACCCGTAGTTTGTCGCTAAGTGCTTCGCTCCGAAAAGATCTGCGGTCAATGATGGGAAGGTGCTTAGCAAGCCGCCGTAGAAAAAACCAATGAGCGCAATTAAACCATAAACCCAATAACCGTTTACTGTATTGACCAGAAGGGAAAGGACCGCATTTCCGGACAGTAAGATAAAAATCGTGTTTTCTCGTCCCAATTTATCAGAAATGATTCCCCAAAGCAAGCGTCCAAGCGAGTTAAACATTGAAATCGCTAAAACTCCAATTGTAGCGGTTGTTGCAAGCCCTTTGGCGACCGCTATGGGCTTCGCAAAACCTATCATCATAAGCCCTCCCATGCACGCAAGCAGGAAGGTGACTGTTATCAAATAGAACGACGGCGTTTTTAGCATTTCCGCAGACGAGTAATTTTTTACCATCTTCGCTGTTGTAGCATTTGAAGCAACAGCGTCCATCATATAGCCGTCAGGAGGATTTTTCAAAAAGAAGCTTCCAACAGTGCATACTATTAGAAAAACTGCGCTCAGAATCATGAATGTTTTTGGTTCTCCGATACCTGTCCCGCCAAAAGCTGCAATCAAATTCTCTATAATTGGCGTAAAAATGACGCCGCCAAAACCAAGCGAGGATACAATTATTCCAGTGACAAAACCTTTTTTGTGCGGGTACCATTTTTGTGCACAAGCAATCGTCGTGGAGTATGTGAAACCCATACCAACGCCGCCCATGAAACCATAAGTTACCCACAGTAGCCATGCATTGTTTGCACTTACGAAAGAGGCAAGAAAAAATCCTGCGCTTAAGATAATTCCGCCAATTAAAACAACAAATCGGGTGGAATACTTAATCGCCAGTTTGCCGCCAATGACACTTCCAATTGTTAACGTTGCGAGTAAAAGTGAAAATGTAAGTCCGGCCGCGGCGTTATCGCCACCAAAAATGCTGTCTGCGACCCCTGTTTGGAACACGCTCCAAATGTATGCGATCCCAAGCGTAAGCTGAATCGCAATTGCCGCGAGTACAGAAAGAAGCCCTTGCTTTTTATTCATTAAATTTCATACCTTTCAAATTTTAGTTTAACTATCATTTAAAGAAGGCGCTAACAACAATGGTCGTGATCACTGCTTGAAAACTATCCAACAAATATATAACAAATAAAAAAGCCTCCTCCCATACGATCTACGCACGGGACGAAAGCAGTTATTTCTTGCTATCGATATACCACCCATATTACGCCATACAAGCATATGCGTCCCCTCTAACGGCGGGAAACCGTCGCAACCTACTTATCAATGGATGTTCGGCGCGCTGCTCGGGAGTGATTTTCTGATTGCAACTACTTGTACCGGATTTCCACTATCTCCGGCTCACTGTGACGTTTGTTTACAACGTACTCTCTCCGTCATCGCATGTATTTTCAACATAATATACGATTTACTAAGCGTTGTCAATAAAAACTTGAGGACGCTATATTTCAATTGTTTTATGATTGGCGGATCTTCTGAAAATTGACAAAAAAGAATGGCATGATATAATTGGTTAAAATATTTTAATTAAAAAAATTTAACTAAAATGAGGTTCAGTTATGTTGGAAGATGCTTTCAATGAAGTCTATACAAAGTTTAAATTAAATTTTTATCGCGGTATTTTTGAGCGGCTGCAAGAGCGGGAATCTAGCCTTAGTGCATCAGAAGCCTATGCAGTGGAAGTTATTTATGCTTTGCACGAACCAACTGTCAGCCAATTTGCCGAGTTTTTAAATATATCCTTGCCCAATGCTACTTATAAAGTGAGTACGCTGGTGCGCAAAGGATACATTGAAAAAGTACATTCAAGTACCGACAAACGAGAATACCATTTACACACCACCCCAAAATTCAGGCAGTATTATGCTATAAATCAGAATTACATTACTACCGTTATGCAACGCATCCACGAACGGTTTCCCCAGGAGGAAACAAAGCAGTTGGAAAATATGCTGCGCATTATATCGCAAGAATTGATGTCAGAAAACAAGGATAAACTATAAATTTAAAGAGGAGCTTTTAAATGGGGATTAAAATTATTACTGATTCAACAACTGAAATTAGTCAGGAAGAAGCCAAAGAATTGAATATTACAGTGGTGCCGTTAAAAACCATTTTTGGAGATGCGGAGTATTTAGACGGCATCGATTTGTCGCCGGAGGAGTTCTACATCAAGCTCGCACAATCAAAAGAATTACCGTCAACAAGCCAACCTACGCCACTTGAGTTTGAAGAGGTATATCGCCAGACACAGCAATCGGGAGATCAAATCATTGTTATCTGTATAGCTGCCAGCCTGTCCGGCACATGGCAGAGCGCGTGCATCGCCCAGGAAAACTGCGGCGGTGATATCTGGGTCATCGACAGTGGTGCGGCAACCATAGCATTGCAAATACTGGTGCGGCGAGCGATATCGCTGCGCGACTCCGGTAAAACGGCGCAAGAAATTGTGCGCGTCATCGAGGAGGAAAAGAAGTCGGTTTGTCTTTTTGCCGTTATAGACACATTGGAATATTTACACAAAGGCGGCCGTTTATCTAAAACTTCAACGTTTGCGGGGACTTTATTAAAAATAAAACCGATGCTGACGATGCAGCAAAGCGAATTAAAAGTAATTGGCAAATGCCGTGGCACAGAAAAGGCATATGACGAGCTATTTGAATTCGTCAAGGCTACGGGAGGTATTGATTACAGCAAACCTTTCGGAATTGGTTATACTGGCGATCGCAACCGTTTTGCGCAGTTTCAACAGGTATGCACAAATTATTTTGAAGGGAATGAGCCCATAATCGGCAACATAGGCAGCGTTATTGGCACGCATGCCGGCCCGGGAGCAGTTGCAGTCGTTTTTTTCAAAAACAAATAAGTTATGATAGGGGAGAACTAAAATATGATTAAAATTATCAAAAAGATCCCTGCGTATATAATGACCGTACCTTTGTTTCTAGGCATCATGATCAATTTGATTCTTAATGCAACGATGTCGGAGGAAAGCTATACAGGCTATACAGATGTTGTGGGAACGATCACGACAGTACTTATGGCGATATTGGTATTTGGTATCTGCTCACAGCTCAATTTTCGAAAATTGGGTAAATCCGTTGTAAGAGGCGGCATTCTTCTGGTTTTCAAATTTGGGATGAGTGCTGTTATCGGCGTTTCGGTTGGGCTGATTTTTGGGTCCACAGGTTTTTGGGGTCTCAGCGCGCTTGCTGTTGTAGCGGCAATGTCAAACGCGAATACAGCGCTGTTCGCGGGTATCAGCCAAACTTACGGCGAGGAACCCGATACGCCCTCGCTTATGGTTTTGTGCCTCTGCAACAGTCCCGCTTTTACGCTTATTGTATTGGTCGCCAGCGGCTTTTCGCAGGTAAATGTTTTCCAATTGCTTTTACCTATCATCCCCATGGCGCTTGGTATCGCGGTCGGCAACATCTGGCCCAAAATTCAGCCCGTGCTTTACAAAGCGGCGGGCGCGATACTGCCGGTGTTTGCGCTATTGCTCGGTACAACGATCAGCTTGCTTCAGGCGCTTCAGGGCGGTGCGCAAGGGTTGCTCTTAGGCCTTGCAACCTTGATTTTTACAGGGCTATTGGCGTTTTTTGTTTCGCGTATTTATATGGGTAAAGGTAAGTTCAGCCCTATGGCGGCGGGTATAGGCACCACGGCAGGAACCGCTATCCTGACGCCGTCATTTATTGCAAGTATCGGTGGAGTTTCGGATGAAACGGCCGCTCAAGCCACAACGCAGGTTGCCGGAAGTATGATCCTTACCGCGATTCTTGCTCCGATCTTGGTGGCGCTATTGTTTAAATACGAACAAAAACGCCGGGAAAAGAATGGCGTTGAAAAAATTGTTACAGCTGCGGAGTTGCAAAAGCAGCAATCGCAGTGACCGTCAAATGGCAAATACGAGCAAATTCTGTCGAGAGAGTTTGTATAATTGGAAGGATATTTATGGTGAAATACCGCTATCTTATTTTTGATTTCAACGGAACGTTAATAGACTCTTCCGAAATTATGCATGACATCGTGGATGATTTAATAACTAAGAGCCGTTTCACGGGCATAACTTCCAAAGATGTTGAAAACAGACGAAGCTTGCCGTTGGTAAAAAAGATAAAAGTTCTTATTTTTACCGCGAGATATCTACGTAGATTTTTTCAGCTTTATGACAAAAAAGATGTATCGAAGATAAAATTTGCGGATGGCGTGAAATCAATGCTGATTTTTTTTAATGAGAGGGGATACAGTTATTCGATTTTGTCATCCAACTCTGCAGACATGATAAAAGATTTCTTTGAGTTGCACCAAATACCGGTTGATTCAATTTATAAATCTAATGTGTTATATGGTAAGAGAAAGGCTATAAAGAGCTTTATTAAAGAAAAAGGCTGTAAAGCCAGCGATATACTGTATGTCGGCGATGAAAAAAGAGACGTTGCGGCGTGTAACAAGTGCGGGGTAGATACGGTCTTTGTTAATTGGGGAATAGGCACGAGTGAAGATATTGCCAGATATAATGTGAAGGCTGTTGTCCAAACCCCGGGAGAATTAATCGGACATGTGCTTAATTAAGAATAATGAAGAATCTATGATAAAATCTGAAACGTGCGGCGGTTGATGGTGAAGAAGAGGGCTGTTTTATGGCGGGAGCAGTAGCGGGGGTTTCGGTTTCTGCAGTAATTTTCCTTAAAAAACAAGGAGAGTCATTAATTGTAAAATAAGCACAAATGATATATTATATGTACCACATGCCTTTTTTTAGAAATACAAGTAATAAAATTATAAAAATATGTAAGATTTGTGTGCTTTGTGTCGTTTATTAAGTGTATAGCAACAGTAAAAAAATTTATTCTGTTGTGCGAGGAGAGTTTACCATGAAAAATAAAAGATGGACTTTTTCGAAAAAGGCGAAATGGATTATTGTGCCGATTCTGGCAATTGTTTTGCTTGCGGGCGCAATTTTGCCGGGAATATTTCAGAAAGATACATATTTCCCATCAGATATGCCGGATGTAGCTTTTGACGAAGGCGACAGTTATGTGCCGGAAGAAGTTTTATCGCTCGCCGATTCACTGGCGCATGCAAAAAAAATCGCGGCGGAATATGATTTGGAACTGAAATCGTACGCTTATGGCGTGGCGGTTTTTATTACGCCAAATCCTGAAGCAGCGGTGGAATTCAGCAAAGGTATGCAACAGGAAGGCATGCCGGAGTTGAGCCTAAACTTGCTCTATCAAATATATGATGTTGATGCGGGTGCAGGTTCGTATATCGAACAGAATCGCAAATACGCGAGCCCCGATAGATATGATCCTTATACGCGCGCCAGTGCGCTCCGGGATGAAAACCCCTCCGTTATGCTTTTCGATGCCTATAATGATGACCGTTATGAAGACGTTGTAAACAGGATGTTATGGTCCGAGCCAGATGCGCAGGGCGCATCCGTTGCAGGCAATCAATGGCACCATGAAGAAATGGATACCGAACGCGCCTGGGCCGCCGGTGCAAAAGGGGCAGGCGTGACGGTTGCCGTTATCGACACGGGTATCTATGCCGGACATCCCGCGTTCCAGGGGCGGATTTCCTCTAAATCATACAATTCACACACCAATCAAGCCGGGATTCAATATGTAGACGACAATGACGGTCACGGCACGCATGTCAGCGGCATTGCTGCCGGAGCTTCACGCAATTCGACGAGCGGCGTCGCACCCGAAGCGACGATTATGGCCATCAAGGCGGATATACCGTCGGCGCCGGGCTGGTTCGAAGAAGCCTCGCTGCTTCGCGCTATTAATTATGCGGTGCAAAACGACGCAGACATTATTAATATGAGCCTTGGAAGACCGTATTACTCTGGAGTAAATGTACCTGAGCGTACGGTTATCGCGAACGCTGTGGCAAGCGGCGTAACGATTGTGTGTTCGGCCGGAAATGACAACGAAAGCCACGCGGGTTATCCCGCGGCGTATCCCCAGGTGATCGCCGTTTCCGCAACAAGGCAGGGCTTTAAGTTTGATGATACAGATTCCTGGTCCAACTACGGGCCGGAAATCGATGTTGCGGCTCCCGGCAGTTGGATATATTCAGCAGACATTTACGGCAGCTACACATTTATGTCCGGCACATCTATGGCATCGCCTAATGTAGCGGGCGTTGCCGCGCTCATAAAAGCAAATAATCCAGGGCATACACCACAGCAAATACGGGAAGTTTTGCATGCATCGGCACGTGATGCGGGCGAATTTGGCAGAGATGATTATTTTGGCCACGGTATTGTTAACGCTTATGCGGCAATATTAGATCCCAGTACCTATCTCAATGTTACATATGACTTCAACGACGGCAGCCGCGATCCTGTTATCGTGAAATCGGCGCCCGGCAACAAATTGATTGAACCCAGATACCCAAAGTTGGAAGGGTATGTTTTTACCGGATGGTATGTTAACGATGTCAGTTTGTTTAATTTTAAAACTGATACGGTTACCACGCATCTCAATCTTACTGCGCGCTGGACCGTAGCGACAGCCGGCATGTATGCCGTAGAATTTCCGGATATGAATTTCTGCGATGCGGTGCTGCAGGAACTCAATGACAGAGACGGCAAGAACAGAACACCCGCAAGCACCATAACATCGGGCGACAAAACCATGCTGGCGAAGGTTCTTTGGTTGAGTGTAGCGGGTATGAACATCAGTGATATGACGGGCTTGAAGTATTTTACCGGGTTGGAATATCTGTATTGTTATAACAACCAGCTGACTATGTTGAATGTGTCCAACAATAAAAAATTAAAAGTATTGGATTGCGATTACAACGAGCTGAACGCATTGGATGTAACACAAAATACGGCGCTTGTAGAATTATGGTGCAGTTTCAACGAATTCAAAACGCTTGATATATCAAAAAATACCAAGCTTAAGGTTTTGGTTTGCGAATTCAGCCAGGTTGTAGCGTTGGATGTATCAAAAAATATCGCGCTTCAGGAATTGTGGCTCGCATACGGACAGTTGAAAACATTAGATGTGTCCAAATGCACTAAGCTGAAGATATTGGCAGTCGGCGAAAACCAACTGATTACGTTGAGTGGTTTGGCAAATTGCACAAAGCTATTTTTATTTGACTGCGGTGGAAATAATTTGACCAAGTTGGATGTGTCAAAAAATACTGCGCTTATAGAATTATGGTGCAGAGATAACCAGCTGACTGCTTTGAACGTAGCGAACTGTACAATGCTTGATACACTTTTTTGTATGAATAATAATTTGGCCACATTAAATGTAACAAAGAATACTGCACTATGGTGGCTGGATTGCTCCGGTAACAGATTGACTGCGCTGGATGTTTCTAAAAACCCTTGGTTGATGGCTTTGGATTGTGCTGACAACCAGCTGCGTACGCTAAAAGTGACCGGCAATACCAACCTTATTGTATTAAATTGTTCGTACAATCAAATAAGCGCGCTGGATGTGTCAAAATGCACTTGGCTTTGGTATTTATTATGCGGCGGAAACCAACTGACCAAGCTGGATGTGTCAAAAAACACCGAGCTTGAAGTGCTAGCTTGTTTTGGCAATCAACTGACTGCGTTGGATGTATCAAAAAGTCCCTGGTTGTTTTTCCTTGAGTGTTCCGGAAACAATCTTGCGACGCTGAATGTTTCAGCCAATACTTGGCTTGCAGACCTTTATTGTTCAAATAACCAACTGAGAGATTTGAATGTGTCAAAAAACACGCAGCTGCAATATTTGGAATGCGATTATAACCAACTGACCGCATTGGATATATCAAATAATACCGTACTTGCAGAGTTATGGTGCTCTGCCAATGCACTGCAAACGTTAAATGTGTCAAACAATCCCTCGCTTCAATTCCTGCACTGCGGTGAAAATGAACTGTCAGTTCTTGATGTATCAAATTGCCTTGAACTTAGGAACTTGCATTGTTACGACAATCGGTTGTCTGCGTTGGATATATCGAGTAATTCCAACCTTGAATATCTGAATTGTTGGGGGAATGATTTATCGTCAGTTTATGATGTGAACGGTTGGAATTACTCG
>Ga0209737_10000795_pt1 | contig 24343 bp, 18 predicted proteins | sample TergutCu122P3_FD_187284 | JGI IMG/M metagenome (GOLD analysis project Ga0209737, IMG submission 187284) | Cubitermes ugandensis P3 segment gut microbial communities from Kakamega Forest, Kenya - Cu122 P3 (SPAdes) (version 2) | ecosystem: Host-associated > Arthropoda: Insects > Digestive system... | reverse complement strand
TGTTCCACGAATCAATCCTCAAGGACCTGCATGGGGTATGTATCGTATGATTCGTGGCGGCTGCTATTTCAATTCCCCAAATGCTCTCACTGTATCGTTTCGACTCTATACGCTTCCTAATACGGTTTCGCGAATAGGTTTCCGTTTGGTTCATCCGTCTGAGCCTTGATTTTATTAAGATTTTCGGTTACTTAGTTATTGGACAGATTATCCGATACGTGATTAGAACACTGAAAAAAGGAATTGATATTCTTTCTATAGAAAAGTTAGCTCTAATTGCAGGGTAAATTCGCAGAATTAAAACAAAAAAGGCCTTTTGCAAAGCCTTTTCTGTTTGCAGGGGAAGAGAGATTCGAACTCCCATCAACGGTTTTGGAGACCGCTATTCTACCCTTAAACTATTCCCCTTGGTTGGGGCAGGATTCAATCCTGCCCATACGATATTAATCTAATATTTTCGTTACCTGTCCTGCACCAACGGTACGTCCACCTTCGCGGATAGCGAAACGAAGATTCATATTGATAGCAATTTCTGATAATAATTTAACAGTAATTGTTAAGTTATCGCCAGGCATTACCATTTCTACTCCTGCAGGAAGGAAAACCTCACCGGTTACATCCGTAGTGCGGAAGTAGAATTGAGGACGATATTTGTTATGGAACGGCGTGTGACGTCCACCTTCTTCTTTTTTCAAGATATACACCTCAGCTTCAAATTCTTTGTGCGGTTTAATAGAACCCGGTTTCGCGATAACCATACCACGACGGATGGCGTCTTTATCAATACCGCGAAGCAATAGACCTACGTTGTCGCCGGCTTCACCTCTATCCAAAATTTTGCGGAACATTTCTACTCCGGTAACTACGGATTTAAGTTTTTCAGCGCCCATACCGATAATATCAACAGGGTCTCCTGAGTTGATAACACCTGTTTCAATTCTTCCGGTAGCAACAGTACCACGACCGGTAATTGAGAATACGTCTTCCACGGGCATTAAGAAATCTTTATCTACAGCACGTACCGGAAGCGGAATGTAAGTATCTACAGCATCCATAAGTTCCATAACTTTTTCTACCCATGTAGGCTCCATATTCAATCCACCTAATGCAGATCCGCGAATTACAGGAGTGTTGTCGCCGTCAAATCCGTAGAATGACAAAAGATCACGGATTTCCATTTCAACAAGATCTAACAATTCAGGGTCATCAACCAAGTCAACTTTATTCATGAAAACAACCAATTTAGGAACGCCTACCTGACGCGCCAAAAGGATGTGTTCTCTTGTTTGCGGCATAGGACCATCGGTTGCAGCTACCACGATGATAGCGCCGTCCATTTGCGCAGCTCCGGTTACCATGTTTTTAATGTAGTCGGCGTGTCCGGGGCAATCCACGTGTGCATAGTGACGACTTGCCGTTTGATACTCCACGTGAGACGTATTAATTGTAATACCACGTTCTTTTTCTTCCGGTGCGTTGTCAATTGATGAGAAATCTCTTTTTTCTGATAGCCCTTTTTCAGCTAATACAGTAGTGATAGCAGCTGTTAAGGTTGTTTTGCCATGGTCAATGTGACCAATTGTACCCACATTTACGTGGGGTTTGGTGCGTTCAAATTTTTCTTTTGCCATTGTTTTATCAATTAAAAGGTTATTAAAATATTCTATATTACATAGAGGTTGTTTTCCTTTTGAGCCATTGACGAGAGTTGAACTCGTGACCCCTTCCTTACCAAGGAAGTGCTCTACCTCTGAGCTACAACGGCTAATAGCCCCAAGTTTAATTTTTGGGGCTGCAAAAATATATATTTTTCTATATTAAAATTCTTTTAGGAATATTTCTCTCCAAAATCAAGTTTAACATCGTTAGCGTATTGTCTAATCTGTTGTTCTTCAGAGCGTTTGCAAATCAAAAGCACGTCATCGGTATCCACTACAATAAAGTCTTCCAAGCCTTGCAAAACTGTAACTTTATAAGGTTTTGCATTCACAATACATCCTTTGGTGTCGTAAGTTTTCACGCGCTTTCCGACGATAGAGTTTTGATTATCGTCTTTGGGGTTAATATCATAAAGAGCGCCCCAAGTCCCTAAGTCCGACCAACCAAATTCAGCGGCATATACGTGTACATTTTGTGCTTTTTCCATAATGCCGTAGTCCACGGAAATATTTCTGCACATTTCATAAATTCTATGAATAAATGCGGCTTCATCGGGCGTATTATACAGCCCGTCTCCCTGTTTAAATAATGAATCTACTTCGGGCAAAAACTTCCGAAAGGCTTCTTCTACCGTTTTCAATGACCACATAAAAATACCTGCATTCCAAAGAAAATCACCGCTTTCAATAAATTGTTGCGCCATTTCTAACTGTGGCTTTTCCGTAAAGGTTTTTACTTCATAAATCGCCTTATTTTTTTCATAAACTTTATCTTCATCATATTGTATGTATCCATATCCGGTATTTGGATAGGAGGGACGGATACCGATGGTAAGCAGCCAATTATTTTGTTCTACGGCTTGCAACCCATTGTTAATTACATCTATAAAAACATCTTCTTTTAAAATGACATGATCGGACGGAGCTACTACAATAATCGCATTCGGATTTTTGGCTTTAATTTTGTAATTTGCATATGCAATGCAAGGGGCAGTATTACGTCTTGCCGGCTCCAACACAATTTGATCATCTGCCATATCAGGCAATTGCTGTTTCACCAACTCTTTGTACATGGCGTTGGTTACCACATAAATATTTTCTTTGGGACAAATTTTAATAAACCTATCGTAAGTTTTTTGAATAAAAGTACGTCCATCGCCAAGAATATCAATAAATTGCTTGGGTGTTTCCGTTTTGCTCATGGGCCAAAAGCGCACGCCTATTCCGCCCGCCATAATTACACAATAGTAGTTTTTGTTCATGAATTTTATTTTTGAGTGTAAACGGCGATTTTGATGAAATAGTATAATAGTTTTAATGGTTCAAAGTTTAAGGTTTAAAGTTTACGGGGTAGGATCAGGTTTAAATACTTTTGTTTTTTTTGCGCGTCATTTATGAAATGATAACTTTAATTCAAAACTCCAACTATGTTAAAAAAGAGCATTTTAATTTTTGGTTTGTTGTTTTCGGCTACGGTTTATAGCCAAACGCTTCCTCCCAATTCATTCCAAAGCCATGATCTGATTTCAAATTATAAACATCTATCTGCACAACAGCTTTATGATACTGCTAATTACTATTTTAACAAGAACAGTATTGATACGGCGTTCGTTTGTTATAACTTGTTTATTAACATCTATACAAAGAATAATGATATAGAACAACAGAAGCGAAAGGCTGAGGCACTTAATAGAGTTTCGGTTATTTATTATTATATGTGCGATTTTCGAAGTTCTTACGAGCTATTGATTAAAGCATTACTCCTTTGTGAAAAATATGATTATGCTTCATACAAATCAAAAATTTATATAAATATTGGAAACATTTATTATCGTTTCAATAATTATGATTTTGCAAAATGGTATTATTCAGAAGCTTTGAATTTTCCTCGGGATAGCACCTCTATTGTGATTTTATTAAATAACTTGGGTTCCGTTGAATTAGAAACCGGAAATCTGGACAGCGCTTACTTATACTGATAATGAATGGAGTACACTACCGGAAGGGGCATATCAATATGCCGTAAAAGCTGTTTATACGGGAGACATTGTGTCTGAAGTAAGAGTAACCAATCGGGTAGTCAAAACAAATGTAGGAATTCAAGACAACACAATTTCTATGACAAAATTATCAATACAGCATTGATAGTTGGTTAGTTTTATTTGTTTGGTAGGCTACTCGAAAGGGTAGCCATTTTTTATGAATTATAAAATTATTCTATGTACTCCTTTTTCATATTTTTGTTGTAACAGCGCTTTTATTTTTGCATAATCATCAGTATGACTCACAAAATCAAGGGCGCTCGATTCAATAATTAAAATAGGAAATTGGGCGCGTTGCCTAAAAAAAGTCAAATAGTTTTCCTGAATAGATTCTAAATATGCTGCCTGAATTCCCCGCTCATATTCGCGACCTCTTTTTGCAATATTTTTTAACAGATTTTCCGGAGTGTTGTACAGATAAATAAGAAGATCGGGCTTGGGTAAAAAGTCGGTAATAATCTCATAAACCTTTAAAAATAGGTTGTATTCATCTTGTTGTAAGTTGTTTTTTGCAAAGATGGCGCATTTGTCAATAAAATAGTCGGCAACCACTAAATCGGTAAACAGATCTCGTTTCGAAAGTAAATTTTTTAATTGTTGATACCTGTCGGTTAAAAATGTCATTTCCAAAGGGAAAGCGTAATGCGTGGGATCTTTATAAAATTTTGCCAAAAAAGGGTTGTCCGCGAAACGTTCCAATATCAATTCCGCATTAAAATCTGCTGCCAACATTTCGGCTAATGTGGTTTTTCCTGCGCCGATGCAGCCTTCGATGGCAATGTAGTTGTATTTCATTTAATTATTCATTAAATAATAGATCTTTATGCTTGGCATAATTCTTCCATTTTTCCAAAACAGCCTTAAAATCCGGAGGTAGCTCCGAATCGAAAAATATGGGTTTTTCGGTAGTCGGGTGCGTTAATCTTAACTGTTTGGCATGTAGCGCTTGTCTGGGCATGAGCTCAAAGCAGTTTTTCACAAATTGCTTGTATTTAGTAAATGTAGTACCTTTAATAATTTGGTCTCCACCGTATGTTTCATCGCTAAAGAGGGGATGCCCGGTAGATTTGAGATGTACCCGGATTTGGTGTGTTCTTCCTGTTTCCAATTGACATTCAATTAAGGTAACATAGCCGAAACATTCCAGCACTTTCCAATGGGTTACGGCGTGTTTTCCGTATTCACTTTCAGGAGGAAAAGTGTCCATAATCAGTCGATCTTTTAAATTTCGTCCCACTTTGGCGATAATGGTGCCTTGTTCTTCTTCAAAATCGCCCCACACTAACGCCCAATATTTTCTTTCAACGGTATGATCATAAAACTCGCGCGCAATTTTCATTTGCGCCTCTTCGTTTTTTGCAACCACCATAATTCCGGACGTATTTTTATCAATACGATGCACCAAAAGCGGACGCATAGGTTCACCTTCTTTCGTAGTTTGACCTTGAAAGTGATAGGTAAGCGCATTTACCAAAGTCCCCGTATAATTGCCATACGCGGGGTGAACTACCAAACCGGCAGGTTTGTTCACAATGATAAGATCCTCATCTTCGTAGGGTATTTCCAACGGTATGTCTTCCGGAATAATTTCTATGTCTCTTGGCGGGCTGGGCATCAAAATAGAGATTTGATCTCCCGGTTTTACTTTATAACTTGGTTTTTCAGGGTTGCCATTTACTAAAATACAATTAGCTTTTGCTGCGTACTGTATTCTGCTCCGCGATGTATTTTGAATAAGATTAAGCAAATACTTATCCATGCGCATCAATTCTTGCCCACGATCTACCGTAAACTTATAATGTTCATACAATTCATCTTTTTCTTCAACTTGCATGGGATTATCATTTTGCATTGGCAAATATTCATTTTTTCTTTTGAAAAAAAACATCTTTTTTTCCATCTGCACGAAAACTTTTTTTTTTATTTTTACCCGCTCAAAAAAAAGGAGAGGAGAGATGGCCGAGTGGTCGAAGGCGCACGCCTGGAAAGTGTGTAAACGCCGAAAGCGTTTCAAGGGTTCGAATCCCTTTCTCTCCGCAAGCTAAATGACATTAAACAAACAAATTATAAACTTAAAAAATCATCAAATCATTAATTTAAAACGTACAGTTATTATGAAAAAACTAATCGCTTTATTTGCCGTTGCAGGTTTTTTAACCTTCGGTATAACGCAAAATTCTTTTGCACAAAATGACCAAATTGCGGAAGATCCCGCACAAATTGAACAAGCCGATGCTCAAGAGCAAGCCGCACTAATTGAAGATAGCAATGACCAAATTCAACAAAGTTTGCACTATGTTTTAAAAGACAAATTTATTGAAGGTACCGCGCTATGGATGTCGCCCATTCTTATATGTATGATTATAGGATTGGCTTTTATTATTGAAAGAATTTTCTATCTAAACTTAGCTACCGTTAATTCTAAAAAATTGTTGAGCAAATTAGACGAAGCATTAAAATCAGGCGGCGTTGAAAAAGCAAAACAAGTTTGTAGAGATACCAAAGGACCTTTGGCAGGTGTATTTTATCAAGGGCTTGAGCGTGCCGATGAAGGACTCGATTCCGTTGAAAAAGCATTAGTTGCCTATGGTAGCGTACAAATCGGAAAATTGGAAAGCAACTTAAGCTGGATCTCTCTTTTCATCGCTATCGTACCTATGATCGGGTTCTTGGGTACGGTTGTGGGTATGGTACTCGCATTCGATGATATTGAAAGAGCCGGTGACATTTCTCCAACCATTGTAGCCGGCGGTATGAAACTTGCACTTATTACTACCGTATTCGCTTTGATTACGGCAGTTATTCTTCAGGTTTTCTATAACTACATTATATCTAAAATTGATGCAATCGTTGTAGATATGGAAGATGCTACGATTTCATTCATGGATATGATGATTAAAAATAAATAATTGATTTTCTCACATAAATTAAGTTCATAGTATGAGAAAAATTATTAACATTACCATATTTGCGATCGCCGGGTTAGCAGTGATTTTAGCGGTGTTATTCGGATTTGGCTTTAATCAAGATACAAAAGACAAATTCAAGAACATTGTTGAAATAAGAACAAGCAACCCCCAAATGCTTATCAATTTGGAGAACGCAACCATTGAGACCCTTCCCGATTTCATTTCTAAACATCAAGAAGACCTTACCGTGCGTAATGTCGAATTGAAAAAAGAAAAAGTACAACGCGATATTTTCTATACCTTTATCTTCCACTTAGGTAACATAATCAATCAGGAAACATTCGACAAATTTAAAGCTAATTTCCCCGGATATTCAAAAACAATGTTCGCTTTAGCCGATGATCCAAACTATTTTATCAATGGGTTTAATAACGTAAGCTCTTTTTCGGATTTTCAACATTATTTTGAAAGACTTAACGCCGATTATGAAGTAGTTAGTCAAAATTATCTACGAAGATTAAACGCCGTAAAAGCAGAAACGAATTTACTAAAACAAGTTAGCGACATTAACGCTGCTATTTCTACAGTTAAAAGAGAACACGACTTAAAAGAACTTCAAAGGGATATTAGAACCTTTAGAGCAGAAGCCAGAAATTTTAATCTTACTCTGATTTTGTCTTATTTGCTATTCTTTACAACATGTGCAGTCATGTTAATATTCTTATTGTGGAATACATTTGCAAACCTAAAAAGCAATATAGGTCTGTTAATAGGTATTGGTGCATTGATATTATTGATAATTATCGGTTATGCTACCGCTTCTTCGGAACTTTCGCCCGTTATGATTAAAGAAGGAGCAGATGCCGGTACCGTGAGATGGGTGGGCGCAGGATTGTTTGTTGGATATAGCATGCTCTTCGGTACTATCGCAATCATTGTTGGTACCATGATTTTTAACGCAATTAAAAAGAAATAATATGGCACGTAAGCTCCCCGCAATTAATACCGCTCAAATGGCAGACATATCGTTTTTGCTATTGACATTTTTCATGATGACCTCGGCGATTAATACAGAACAGGGGATTCCAAGACGTTTGCCGCCTCCCAGTGAGGAAAAAACAAAAGTTGATATTAATAGAAGAAATGTACTGAATATCATAGTTAACTTTAATGATGAGATTCTTGCTAATGGCGAACACATTCCGCTCAGTCAACTTACCAGTCGCGCAAAAGAGTTTTTGGAAAACCCTTTGAATAACCCGCATCTTCCCGAAAAGGATGTAAAACTCATTGAAAATATGGGCGAATTTCCTGTTTCGAAAGGTGTACTCTCACTTATGAACGACCAAAGTACGTCGTATAATATGTATGTTCTGGTGCAAAACGAACTGCAACGTGCTGTAAACGAGCTTCGTGATAAAGTTTCGCTGCAATTTTTCGGAAAAGTGTACGACAAATTGGATACTACTTTGCAAAGAGCAGTCCAAAGAGCCGTTCCGATGAATATTTCCGAAGCGCCACCCACTCAATATGGTAAAGAATAAATAAAGAAAGGAGAAAATTATGGCACGTTTTAAAAAAGATAAAAAAAGAGAATTAGCGGCAATGGGTACCGGCTCTATGGCTGACATTGTTTTTATGTTCTTGTTTTTCTTTATGGTAATTTCCAATATGCGGGAAACCGATGTAAGAGTTAAATTTACAATGCCGGCTGCCTCCGAAATTCAAAAATTGGAGAAAAAATCGTTAGTAGCTACTATTTATATCGGTATTCCTAAAAATAAAAACGAAAATACACTTCCTCCCGGAAGAGTTTCCGTACAATTAAATGACCAAACCGTAAAACAAGAAAATTTGGTTGGCGATGTGCGTGACTTTATTGCTGTTGAAAAAGAATCTCGTAACGAAGAAGATAAAAACAAACTTACCTTTTCAATTAAAGCAGATAAAGATATTCAAATGCGTTATATCAATTTAATTAAAGGAGAACTCCGTGCAAACAATGCATTAAAAATTAATTACGCTACAGTTAGGAAAGAACGAGGAGAGCACACAAGCGGCGAGTATTAATAATTTTGAATATAAAAAGCATAAGGGCGCAAAATTTTGCGCCCTTTTTTGTTAATGGTTCAAGATTGATTATTTCATTGATTTCAACGCCTTCGCCAACTGATCCGGACAAGAAGTTGATTTTTCCTTGCATGTAATTCCATCCAATTTAGCAATAGCATCGTCTATTTGCAATCCTTCCACTAATTGCGCTACTGCGAATGTATTTCCGGGGCATCCTTTGGTGAATGCTACGCTACGAATCGTGTCGTTCACCACAGAAATATCTATTTGTTGGCTGCAAACTCCTTCCGGGATAAAAGCAATGTCTTTTGTGATCATTTCTTCTTGAATTAATGTGCTTTCATTACTAATACTTTTTTGATTATTACAACTTAACAGCCATAAAGACCCTAAAGTCATTAATATAACAACAGTTTTCCTCATAATTATTAAAATCTTCTTGGTGGACGATTATTATTTCCATTTCCGGGACGTCTTTCACCTCTGTCATTTCTGTCACCTCTGTCGGGTCTTGATCCTCTTGCCGGTCTTGGAGCCGGTTCTACCCAACCTTCAGGTTTCGGTAATAACGCTCTATGCGAAAGTTTGAATTTACCTTTATCATCAATGGCGATGAGTTTTACCTTAATTTCGTCGCCTTCTTTTAACACATCAGAAACATTTTCAATGCGTTTGTATGCAATTTCAGATACATGAAGCAATCCTTCAACATTAGGCAAAAATTCAACAAATGCGCCAAACGGCTGAATACTTTTCACAACGCCGTCATAAACCTCGCCCACTTCGGGAGCAGTAGTAAGTCCTTTAATTTTTTCTACTGCACGATTGATATCATCTAAATTAGCCGCTGCCACATCTACAATACCTACGCCATCTTTTTCTTCAATATTGATCACCGTATTGGTTTCGCGCTGTAATTCTTGAATCACTTTGCCGGCAGTTCCAATTACCGCACCTATAAATTCTTTTGGGATAATTAATTGTACAATACGCGGCACAAACGGTTTATAATCTTCGCGCGGCGCCGGCATCACTTCATTCATTTTATCTAAAATATGTAAACGACCTTTACGCGCTTGTTCCAATGCTTCCGCCATAATTTCGGAAGATAACCCATTGATTTTTATGTCCATTTGACAAGCGGTAATTCCGTCTTTTGTGCCGCACACTTTGAAATCCATGTCGCCCAAATGATCTTCATCACCCAGAATATCGGATAGGATGGCGTATTTTCCGGTTTTTTCGTCGGTAATTAAGCCCATAGCAATTCCTGAAACCGGCTTTTTAATTTTTACACCACAATCCAATAATGATAATGTTCCTGCACAAACGGTTGCCATAGAAGAACTTCCGTTCGATTCTAAAATATCGGAAACCAAGCGAACCGTATATGGAAAATCAGTACTATCAAACGGAATCATCGGTTTTAGCGCACGATGCGCCAAATTTCCGTGTCCAATTTCGCGGCGACCGGCACTGCCGATACGTCTTACTTCTCCTACCGAAAATGGCGGAAAGTTATAATGCAAGATGAAACGGCTGGAGTCTTCAATTACAGCACCATCAATGGTTTGCTCATCTAATTTCGTGCCTAATGTACAAGTGGTTAGCGATTGCGTTTCGCCTCTTGTAAAAATGGCGGAACCGTGCACGGAGGGCAAGTAATCGGTTTCAATCCAAATGGGGCGAATTTGATCTAAAGTACGACCATCTAAACGGGTTCTGTCATACAAAATCATATTACGCATGGCATCATATTCCACATCATGATAATAGCGTTTCACTAAAGGTTTCTTTTCATCACGCTCCTCTTCGGGAATAGTTTCCAAAAATTCGTTAAAAATCGCTTCAAAAGCATCGCTTCTTTCATGTTTGGTGGTTTGCGCTTTAGCCACGGCGTATACTTTATCATAAGTAGATTTGCGTACTAATTCGCGTAATTCTTCATCGTTATTTTCATGGCTATACACGCGTTTTGGGTTTGCTTTTTCTACCATCGCTGTCAACTCTAATTGCGCTTGACATTGTATTTTAATGGCTTCGTGTGCAAAATTCAATGCAGCCACCATATCGGCTTCCGAAATCTCTTTCATTTCGCCTTCCACCATCATAATGTTTTCCATTGATGCAGCCACCATCATATCAATATCAGAATGATGCATGTCTTCTACAGTGGGGTTAATCACAAATTGTCCGTCAATTCTACCCACACGTACTTCCGAAATCGGCCCCAAGAATGGGATGTCGGAAACGGCTAATGCAGAAGAAGCGGCTAAACAAGCTAATGCATCGGGGAGATTGTTTTTGTCGCCCGACATCAGCGTAACCAACACTTGTGTTTCTGCGTGAAAATCATCGGGAAACAGCGGGCGGAGCGCTCTGTCCACCAGTCGTGCAATCAAAATTTCATATTCTGAGGGTCTGCTTTCGCGTTTAAAGAAACCGCCTGGGAAGCGCCCCACAGCGGCATATTTCTCTTGATATTCTACTTGCAACGGCATAAAATCCACGTTTTCTGCCGCTTCTTTTTTACAACATACCGTAGCCAATAACATGGTGTCGCCCATTCTCACAACGGCTGCTCCGTCGGCTTGTTTGGCTAATTTTCCTGTTTCAATGGTAACTTCTCTTCCGTCACCCAAATCAAATTTTTTTGTAATTCCAATCATAAATTTTAATCTTAATCAGTTGTAACTATGTCTTCAATATTCTAATTAGTTATTATAATGCAAAAAAAGGCACTTTCCAAATGAAATGCCTTTTTTGAAGTTTTATTTGTCATTTATTATTTTCTTAATCCTAATTTCTTGATAATCGCTCTGTAACGTTCAATATCTTGCCTTTTAAGATATTCTAACATTCTTCTGCGTTTACCTACCAAATTTATTAACGAACGTTTGGTTGCCAAATCTTTTTTATTTTGTTTCAAATGTTCGGTTAAGTGTTTAATTCTGTGCGTAAATAAAGCTACTTGGCTTTCTGCGGAACCGGTATCGGTTGCACTGTTTCCGTGTTCGGCAAAAATTTGTTGTTTAACTTCCGGGGTCAAATACATAATAATCTTCTTCTTTTAATAATTTTTTTCCTTTATTTTAATGGGCGGCAAAAATATAAAAATTTCAATATACATGAATGCCTCTTTTTTTCCATTTTTTTAACCGGCATTTTATGGCAGGCGAGCTGTCTTGAATAAGTATTTCAAGCAGATAACCGATGGTTTCATTTGTAATATGCGCTTTTTCGCGAAGCAACAGAAGTATTTCAAACGCCCAAATTTGTACGGCCACGCGCGTGCGAGGCGCTGTTGCCCACAATGCTACCGTTTCTGCCAATAGTTTATGGTCATTTTCGGAAAAAATCAACATATCGTTTTTTAAAAGATCGGTCAGTATTTTTCCAAAATGTCTTTTTGCGCTTTCATTGGTAACCATCGACAATAATTCGACAAAATCGTTTTTTAAAAGCAATAATGTCTTTTTATCTTTAAAATATAATGTTTCAAATAAATATGCAGACCTAAATGCTATTTGTTCGCGCTCTGTTTTCTTTTTTATCCTTAAATAATCGTATACTTCAGATTGAAACGCAGTATTTTGCGGATTAAAATAAATAACATCCCGCAACACACTGACAAGCAATTGGTGCAACGCTTGCTTTTGAATTTCGGTCGCCATTTTTTCAGCGAAACCTTTTTCAAAACGTGTTAAAAAATGTTCAGCGAAATGTTCTTTGGTCATTCAATTTTTCGGCAAATATATGAAATCAAAATACTTTTTGACCTACAAATGCGTTTTTTTCTATATTTGCCGATTAATTTTTTGCCCTATTCATGACTTATAAACGCTGGAAACAGTTTTTCTTATTGGTTCTGCTAAGTACATGTAGTTTATTTTGTTATGGACAAATAAAACTAATGACGGAAGAAGATAACCCGGAGTTCGCCGTTGACTTTTCTTCTCCAAAAACTTATGAAGTAGGTGGAATTACTTATACAGGTACGCTGAATTTCGATATGCGGCTACTCTTGTTCAAAGTAGGCGACGTGATTGAGATTCCGGGAGAACAAATCTCAAAATCTATTAAAAATCTTTGGAATACGGGACGTTTTGAAGACATAGAGATCACGCTTACACGCGTAGTGGACAATGTGGCTTTTATCAATGTGCATGTAACCGAACGTAACCGCTTGGTAGCATTTGGATTTAGAGGAATTAGAAAAGGTCAGGAGAACGATTTGCGCGACAGGATTAAATTGGCGCAAGGCAATATCGTAAATGAAAATATGATTCAAACATGTATCAATGTGATTAAAAAATACTTCATCGAAAAAGGATTTTTTAATGTTGAGGTGAATGTGGAAGTGAAACCCGACGAAAAAATCAACAAAGGCGTGAACCTGATTTTTCATATTGACAAGGGTAGTAAAGTAAAAATTGACCGTATTTTTATTTCCGGAGTTAGCATTCCACAAGGAAAACTCACCAAAGCAATGGGAGGTACTAAAGAAAGATCCCGTTTTGAACCTATGTCGAAAGCCGATACCATGTTCATGTTTATGCTAAGAAACATGGATTATTACAGGTCGAAAGATTTACTTGAACACTTGGACGATTATTTTAGTGACAGAGTAAAACTCAGAATTATGAAATCGTCTAAATTTATAAGAGAATCTTACGAAGATGATAAAGTGAGTTTAATTAATAAGTTAAACGACTTTGGTTTCAGAGATGCCTATATAGCATTTGATACCGTAATTTTTAAAAACAGTTTTGCACATATATTTATAGATGTTAATGAAGGACATAGATATTACTTTAGAAACATTGATTTTGTGGGACATACAAAATACCCCACTCAAGTTTTAAGAGAGATTCTTAATATTAACAAAGGGGATGTCTATAATCAATCGTTATTGATGGAAAGATTGTTGCAAGATCGAAACGGCAATGATTTAGCCTCTTTATATATGAATGACGGATATTTGTTTTTCCATGCCATTCCGGTTGAGGTAAGAATTGAGGGAGATTCCATTGATTTGGAAATTCGTATCAGAGAAGGAAAACAGGCCAAATACAATAGAATAACGGTTGCCGGAAATAATAAAACCAGTGATAAGGTAATTTTGCGCGAAGTAACCACAATTCCCGGACAAATGTTTAATAGAGCCGACTTGATCCACTCGCAACAGAGGCTGCTCTCCATGGGATATTTTAATCAGGAATCGATCAATGTAATCCCCAAACCGAACGAAGCAGACGGAACTGTGGATTTAGAATATGTAATAGAAGAAGCTTCTTCCGACCAATTAGAGCTTTCGTTGGGATTTGGAGCTACCGGATTTGTAATAAGCGCAGGAGTTACGTTCAATAACTTTTCGTTTAGAAAATTCTTTAAAAAAGATGCCTGGACTCCCATTCCCGCCGGCGATGGACAAAGATTATCGTTTAGAGCTTCTACCAATGCAATATGGTATCAATATTATACCGTATCATTTACCGAACCTTGGGTGGGGGGTAAAAAACCCAACTCATTAACTGCAGCGATAAGTTATCAAATTCAAACCAACGGCTATAAAAGATCTGAGCCCCGGCACGCCTTTATCAAAATTTTAGGCTTGTCCCTATCTTACGGGCAAAAACTAAAATGGCCCGATGACTACTTCCAAATGTCGCATACGCTTTTATATCAGCGTTATAATGTGCATAATTATGGTTCTATGTTTATATTCTCTCAGGGATATTCAAACAACATCAGTTATATTTTTATGGTGGGGCGAAATTCTGTAGATGCGCCTATTTATCCGCGTCAAGGCTCTGAAATTATGTTCTCGGCGCAATTTACGCCACCTTATTCGCTTTTCTCGAATATAGATTATGCAAATGCTCCTCCACAAGTAAAATATCGTTGGTTAGAGCTGCATAAATGGAAATTCAATATTTCATGGTACACCCGTTTAGTAGAAAATCTGGTGCTCAGTACGCGTTTCAAATCGGGATTTATGGGAGCTTACAACAGAGATATCGGCATCTCTCCTTTTGAGCGTTTCTATTTGGGCGGCGATGGATTATCTAATTATGCTTTAGACGGAAGAGAGGTGATTGGTATGCGCGGCTACGGCGACGCGTCCTTGACTCCCACGCTGCTCGGAGAACCTATAGGCGCCGCCATCTATAATAAATTCACTGCCGAATTGCGCTATCCGATTACATTGAACCCAAGCGCCACCATTTATCTGTTAAGTTTTGTGGAAGCCGGAAACAGCTGGTTGGATAAACGTCAATACTCACCATTCAAACTTTATAAATCCGCAGGCGTTGGAATTCGCATCTTCCTGCCTATGTTCGGGCTGCTTGGATTTGACTGGGGATACGGCTTTGATGAAGTTCCGCACAGGCCCGGCGCCAATAAAAGTCACTTCCATATTTCTATCAACTCATCTATTGATTAATGTTAAAATATCAGAAATATTAAAAATATCATAATAATCATTTAAAAACTACGTTACAAATCAAAATTATTTTTATATGAAAAAAGTTATCTTATTAATCGTTTTAGCCATCGGTTTGTCGTTATCGACATTCGCCCAACAACAAAGAAACGGATACATTGATTCCGAATATATTTTGGGCAACATTCCTGAGTATAAAGAAGCCCAAAAAGAATTGGACAGATTGGCAGCCAATTGGCAGAAAGATATTGAAAAGAGATTCGCTTCCATTGATTCGATGTACAAAAAATATCAAGTAGAAGCGATTACTTTGCCGGAAAATTTGAAACAGAAAAGAGAAGAAGCTATCATTAAAGCAGAGCAAGATGCAAAAGATTTGCAGAAAAAACGCTTTGGAAAGGATGGCGACTTGTTTAAAAAAAGAGAAGAATTAGTAAAACCTATTCAAGATAGAGTTTTTAATGCTATAGAAGCTATTGCAAAAGACAGAGGATATGCGTTTATTTTTGATGTAGCGGGTTCTATGACCATCGTGTATGCCGATCCCAAATTCGATTTGAATGACATGGTGATGCAACGCCTTGGAATAACGGTGAAAGATTAATTTTAATACATATAAAAGAATGAAAAAAATCACATTAGTTTTAGTCGCAGTGGTGATGTGCATGACCTCTGCTTTTGCGCAAAAGTATGGACATGTAAATTCGAACGAAGTCATGCAAGTAATGCCGGGAATAGATTCCATTCAAATAAAGTTGATGGATTTTCATAATAGTCTGCAAATTATTTATGAAAATATGTTCAATGAGTTTCAAACAAAAAACGATAAATTCAATAAAGAAGCCGGTACAATGTCGTCTGCTGTTAGAAAATTAAGAGAAGACGAACTGACAGCCCTTCAAAATAGAATACAAGAATTTGAAATGAATGTTCAACAAGATATTGAAGAAGAAAAATTCCGTTTAATTGCTCCTTTTCAGGAAAAAGTACAAAATGCCATTAACGAAGTAGCAAAAGAACACAAATACAATTACATTTTCGATACGCAAGTTTTACTTTATTATGAAGGTGGGGATGATGTAACTCCGTTGGTGAGGAAGAAGTTGGGGATAAAGTAGAATTTAAAGATTTAAAATTTAAGATTTAAAATTATGAACATATCGAAAATCAAAAAAATTGCTTTCTGCTTTCTGCTTTCTGCTTTTTGCTTCCACTGTTTCGCACAAGCAAAATTCGGACACGTGGATTATGGTGAGATTATGAAAAGCATGCCCGGCATTGATTCCATTCAAACTATCATTATAAATTATAATGCCGACTTGCAAGCTATTGGCGAACAAATGGTAAGAGAGTTTCAAGAGAAACAGGTTGCACTCGAAAGATTGGCAAATACTCCCAATACTTCGCCGGCAATATTAAAAATAAGACAAGAGGAGCTACAGGCTATGTTAAAACGTATTCGAGAGTTTGCACAATCTATGGAAATGGATGTTCAAGATAAACAATTGGAACTGTTGGAACCTTTTCAAACGAAATTAATAGACGCGATTAAAAAGGTGGCTAAAGCCCACAACTACAATTATATCTTTGACATCTCAACACTGGCGTTTTTCGCGCCGTATGATGATTTAACCGATAAAGTTAAAGCAGAATTAGGGATAAAATAGTGTAAGCGAAATAGCTGATTTCATAAAAATCCTTCCAAAATTTCTTTCGCTACAATTTGCGAAAAGACGAAAAAAGCAGTTTTTTAAGAGAAAACTGCTTTTTTTTGGCGAAATTTTATTTTGAGGTGCTATTATTATTTTTTTAACCACCCCTCTTGACAAATGCGTTTTTGGGTTGTATATTTGCGCGACTAATTATTACTCATTAAACTTATCCTGAAATGGACGCTTTAAAATCTTTATACGTTGAAAATAAAATAAATAAAGCAAGGGATTTTTTTAAGCAACGATTCGCCGTAGGCGAATGATAGTTCAACACTTCTACCACACTTCAATAATAGTATCCACACTTTATTAAAACTAGAAAAAACCTTAAAACCTAATCAAAATGCCTTTCGCCTTCCGCCTTTTCGCCTTCGCGCTTTCCACCTTCTGCCTTCTGTACTTCACCGGCTTCTCGCAACCGGACACCTCTCGCTACTGCATCGCATTCTACAACGTTGAAAATCTATTCGATCCGGAAAAAGATCCTGAAAAAAATGATGATGCTTTTACTCCTGCCGGATTTTACCATTGGACATATAAGCGTTTTTATAAGAAACTGAATGATATTGCCAAGGTATTTTTGGCGATCAATGGATGGGAGCCGCCCGATATTATAGGTTTGGCGGAGATTGAAAACGCAAACGTGTTGAAGAAACTTTGTTATACTACAGGATTAAAAGCATATCGTTACTGCTATGTGCATTATGATTCGCCGGATGCGCGGGGAATAGATGTAGCGCTGCTCTATCGAAAGGATAGAATAAAAATATTAGAAAGCTATCCGGTTCCCGTTGCTTTTCTATTTGAGCCGACTTCAAAAAACAGAGATATTTTGTATACCAAAGCGCTCATGGCAGAAGATACGCTGCATTTGTTTGTAAACCACTGGACATCGCGGTTTGGCGGGCATGGCGCCACCATCCCGAAACGCAACTACTATGCACAAGTGTTGAGAAGGCAAATAGATTCATTGTTATTCATAAATAGTAACGCCTACATTATTATTATGGGCGATTTTAATGACTATCCCACTGATGAAAGTATGACGAAATATCTACAGGCGAAAAACTATCAACATGATCCGGATCAAGGATCCTTATTTAACCTTATGGCTCCCTTAGTAACAGGAACACACAAGACACAAGAGTTTTGGGGATGCTTAGATCAATTTATTGTATCGAGATCATTATTAAATAATAAAAATAAATGGCAAGTAGAAAATAAGGAAGCTATCATTTTTGATGCACCTTTTTTATTAACAGTTGATGAAAAGTACGGCGGTGCAAAAACATTTCGCACCTATTCCGGTCCAAAATATTTAGGGGGCTACTCCGATCACTTGCCGATAAAAGTTGTATTGCAGCGGGAAGGAATGAGATAATTTCTTGTGCTGATTTCGCGGCGAATATACACAAAGGAATACCGTTTGTCAAGAGGATGGAGACAAAAAATGCTTTGTTCTTACTTTTTTTTCAAAAAAATTCACAAATAATGGTTGATATTTGAAAAAATGTATTTTTGCAGGCTCATTGTATTATAATGTGTAAAAAACCGATGACGTATAAAATCAAACAAAAATAATATTAACCAAAATTTATTTATTATGAAAAAAAGTTTATTCAAAACAATTTGCATGGCGCTTATTATGGTGCTGTGCTTGGGAAGCTTAGGCGCTCAAAATTGCGAGCCGGCTACTAACTTAAATGCAGCATATGATGGCTGCAATAAAGTTAATTTAACTTGGGACGCCCCGGGAAAAAAGAGCACTGGAAGCGGCATTATTCTTCCTCCTGTTAGTTTCGAAAAATCTAAAAAAAATGAAGCTGCAGAAAATTTGATGGCAAATGGTACTGTTATTTCTGGTATACCCAGCGAAGTGCCGTTTGTTGCGCCACCAAAATCGCCAAGCAAAAACATAGTAATATACAACAATGGTCCGATGGTTACGCACCCCGGAGTAGGTCCGGGAGGAACAGATTACAGTTCTTTGAAACCGGGTCAAAATATTTTGGGAACAGGCATGGATTATAACTCGAATTATAAACTGGCTGACGATTTTACCTTAGATGCTCCTACCATTATTAATGAAATAGATTTTTACGGAATCCAACAAGGTTCAAATACCGGTAGTATTTTCACCGCTGTTTATGTAGAAATTTATGATGGAAAGCCGAACGCAGGTGGAACGCTGATATGGGGTAACATGACCACAAACAGGCTATTATCAAGTTCGTTTTCAGGAATTTACAGAACCAATGGACCATCCAGTCCATCAATGGTTATCCCCATTATGACAGTAACAGCAGATATAGGCGGTTTAGTATTGCCTCCCGGAACCTATTGGGTAGCGGTTTCTACTTTAGGTGCACCATTGTCAATTCCTTACGCTTATGGTAATCCTGTAACAGTATGGGACGGCAATCCTGTAAATCCAAACGGTTTGAAATATCAATCCGGATGGGCGAATTGGTTGGATGATGACGGTACATGGGAGCCATTAGCTTTACCATTTGAAATTAGAGGCTTACCCGCCGAAGGTGCAAAAAAATATAACGTTTACCGCGGCAACAAACTAATTGCTTCTAATGTATATAATACTAATTTTACAGATCAAGGATTTGATTATACTTATACCCAAACATGGTCGGTGAGAGTAGTTTGCGAAGATGGCGGAGAATCTGACGCCATTAGTATCTCTTTAGCGCCTTGCGGCGTGTTAGAACCGGGCGACTGTAACCCTATAAAAAACTTAACAGTGAATTATGCAAGCAATTGTATGACTGCTCATTTAGCTTGGGACGAGCCGGACGGTAAAGGAAAATCTTATATTCCGGTACCACCTCCCGTAGTGGAAGGCAGTATGATCAAAAGAGAAAATGCAGGTACTCAAACCACTGCTAAAGAGGTATCTTCTGCAAAAGGAAACGCAGGCATTTCAAGCGGCTATATCGCATTTGATCCCTTTTATACTGCGCCCAAAGGCGTACTGTACAATAATGGTCCGTTAGTTACACATCCTGGACAAGGTTTTGGCGGAAACGATATAAGCATGTTTAATAATAATTACTCATGTACTTTTGGTTTGGGGGCACAACAAGTTCACGGCAATTCTATAGCTGATGACTTTACTCTTGCCGCACCTTCGATTATAGAAACAATGGAGTTCTTTACCTATCAAACCGGCTCAAGCCAAACATCAACTATAACAGGAGTGTTTGTTCAAATATGGAACGGTGCTCCCAATGCGGGTGGTACTATTGTTTGGGGTAATTTAACTACCAATAGAATGCTGAGCTCTCAATTCTCAGGTTGCTATAGAGTTGAAGATGGATATCAGACCAATACGGATCGCCCTGTGATGAAGGTAACTGCTGATATTGGCGGTATAGTATTATCACCCGGTACTTATTGGGTACAATGGCAATTTACCGGTACGCTTAGCTCCGGTCCTTGGGCGGTGCCGACTACCATCTACAATCAACCACATACCGGAAATGCGATACAAAATACCGGTAGTTGGGGACCTGCTCTTGACGATTGCACCGGCGCGCAGTTCGATTTTTGTTTTATTGTGAACGGAGAACTTGCCAATGCAAATATTGCGAATGCACCGACTAACGTAGTACTTACTCCTGCCGGAACTTCTTTAGGGGGCACCCTTTCCTGGACAAATCCTACGCATACTTATGCCGGCGCTTCATTAACAAGTATTACCAAGATGGTAGTTGAGCGCAACGGCGTTTGGTTTGCTGATGTTACCCCTGCTCCTGTAGGTGGAAATATGTCGCTACCGGTAACAGTTCCTGTAGCCGGAAACTATACCTTCACCGTATATGCGGTTACTTCTGAAGGAGATGGAATAAAAACGAGCAAAACAGCATTATTTGGCAATGTATGCGTTGTAGAAGTTCAAATTACATCTGTAACATGGGGTGATGGTTTTAGCTGGAAATTAACCGACGACGCTACCGGTATAATGTTAATAGGAGGCGGTCTTCAAGCGACAGGAGGCAATGTATCCACCGGTACATTTACAGCGCTAACTACCGGAAGTAGCACTTTTGAGATATGGCACCATAATTATAGCGATAATGGCGTTAGTCTAAATATTAAAGTAGATGGAGACCAAGTATATTCTTTAACAAAAAATAATATTTCCAGTGGATTTTATGAAACAGCAGAAGTAGAATGCGGCGGTTTACAATATAATGTATATCGCAACGGCAATTATCTTGCCACTGTTAAAAAACCATTCTACGATGACAAAGCTTATGACTCATCTATGGAGCATACCTGGTCGGTGGTAGTAATTTGCGAAGATGGCACAGGCTCTGAGCCCGTAAGCGTTACAAAACAAGCTTGCGGAAGCACCTGCGACGATGACCCTGCAACTAATTTAGTAGTAGAATATATGGATGATTGTGATTATGCACTTCTAACTTGGGATGCACCTGAAGGTGGAAAAGGAAAATCTTATATTCCGAAGAGTGGTATAGAGACAATACCAGGGAATACAATAAGAAGATTTGATGAAAATATAGAAAGACCTGCAAGATCAGAATCAAGAACAAGAGCCCCAAAAGAGCCTCCATTCAGTAAATGGGATTATACACCTCCTACTCCAATGAAAGCGCCTAACACTATTGCTTTTGCTGTTGAAGGCTGGGATTCATGGATGAACATTCAACCTGCTCTAAATGTACCTTTAAATAACCCGTCCGGATCAACTTTCATTGGAAGTAATCATATAGCCATTGGCGGTATTCTTGGCGGCGGTGATTGGGTTAATGGCGAATGGTACGCCGTATCGCCCGATACTTGGGGACTTTATAAGATAAATCATACAACGGGCAGTTACAACCTTGTATCCTATCTTAATTTTGAGCCTTTTGGAATGGCTTACAATCCAAATGATGATAAAACGTATGCTTGCAGTTTTTATGGCGAAATTTATACCTTAGATGTTACCACAGGAGCTACCTCATTCGTTACTTCCACCGGCATGTACGGATGCTTTGACATTACCTTTACAAACGACGGACGCTTAATTGCTATTGATGGTGATTACGCCCGTCTAGTTGAGATTAATATTAATACCGGATCCGTTACACCCTTAATTAATGCTCTTAGTTTTGGTATTTCACCATGGTATTGTCAATGTATTGTTACCGACCGTGAAGAAGACGAAATATATTGGGCGCCGTTTAATGAATTCCCATACAGATCAGAGTTATGGAAAGTTGATTTGGCTTCCTCCAATTTGACGTATCTTGGAGCCTTCAATCTTCCCGGATTTAGTGGCTCTCAATTAGTAGCACTTGCCGTACCTACCGAAGCAGGTCACGTTATAAGATATAATGTTTACCGCGACGGCGCCTTAATTGCATCGAAAGTAAAAGAACCATACTATAAAGATTACAGTTATTACCCCGGAGACGGACATACTTGGAGTGTAAGAGTAGTTTGTAAAGACGGCGAAACGGAACCCGCTACCGCAACAATGGGCGCTTGCGACGGTGCTTGCCCGAAACCATTAAACTTACAAGGCGAATATACAATCGACTGTGAAATGGTATTAACATGGGAGGCTCCGGATGGAAAAGGAAAATCTGCAGTACTTGCTCCGGCGTATATTCCGGGAGATGTGCCAACTATTCAAAGACAAAATATACCGGCCGCCGCTACCGAAAGAACCATGCCTGAGGCATTAAAACAACAGTTAGGGTTATTGGGAGGCGAAATGAATTTGAACCTTCCCAAGGGACCTAACAGCGAAATCTATTATACAGTAGAAACCAGCGGAAATGTTTTCAAATCTACCATAAGCGGACCACTACCAGGCACTCAAATAGGCTCAGCGGGCAGATCTGTACAATGTATGGAATATATTAACGGAACAATTTATGGCGTTGATTATATGAGCAATAGTAATAGATTAGGTACCGTTAGTATGACAAACGGAGCGTGGACAACTATTGGCAACTCGGGTTGCGATGCTGTAAGTATATGTTGGAATCCTGTTAATGGATTAGTTTATGTAGCTCCATGGACAGAACCCGGATATAGCGGTATTTTTGGAACTATCAATCTTGCTACGGGCGCAGTAACAACTATTGCAACCCTTTCAGGATCAAATGATAATACTTATTATATGGCAATAGACAATAATGGTGTGGCTTATGCAATACGTAATACAACCAATCAGTTCGGAACAGTTAATTTGACGACAGGCGCTTTCACTCTAATTGCCAATTTGCCATTCACTGCTAATTTCGTTCAAAATTTATCTATTGACCGCGAGACAAACGAACTCTACTGGATGTCTAAGTCTTCTGCACAAAATCCTGCATATTATAGAATTAATAAAGCAACCGGCGCTTTAACTTTGTTGGCTGGAAATCTTTCGTTTTATCCGGAAGGATTTACCACCATAACCGAATTCGGAGAACCATGTGCTGTTATCTCAAATTTTAAAGTAACAACTACCAGTAATAAAGCCAATTTAACCTGGACTGCTGCTCCCGGCTCTCCAACAGGTTATGAGATACTTCGCAACGGAGCGCCTTTAGCAACCGTAACAACAACTTCCTATACCGATAACAATGTGCCGAATGGAGTGTACACGTATGGGGTAAAAGCGCTTTTTGCCGATGATTGTATCCCAATGACTATTACCCACGCCCCTGTTATGGTTGGCGATATGTGCCTCTTGGAAGTTGGTATTACATATGTAAACTATGGTGACTCTTTCCACTGGACAGTAACCGACGATGACTCCGGTGAGCTAATAATGGGAGGTGGACAACAGGTAACCGGAAGTAATGTAGCTACCGGAACATTTACAGCATTAATTGGAGGAAATGCCAATTTTAATATCTGGCATGGCGGTAGTTATAGCGATAATGCCGTTACTTTAACTATTAAAGTAAATGACGAACCAGTATATGCGCTAACAATAACGAATCCTCCGGGTATTCAACCGGGATATAGCCATACTGAACCCTTGTTCTGCGAAACTTACAAGACTACTTACAACGTTTACCGTGACGGTGCTCATATGATTACCACAACGGAAACTACTTGGACAGATGGTACAGGTTTCAGTCCATTCGAGGCTCATACATGGTTAGTTACCGTGGAATGTGAAGAAGGTGGCGAATCTGCACCTGCTATTTTCTCAGCAGATGCTTGTGCTTGTGATACCGAACTGATAAGCAACTTAGAGGGTGAATATGACAAGGATTGTAGTATTACCTTAACATGGGATGCTCCGGCAGGAAAAGGAAAATCTGCTGTAAATCCGGTAGCTATTCCGATTGAAGAAGGTACTTCTATCCCAAGAGATAGAAATGCATCAACAGACCCAAGCAGAAATCTGGTAGCCGGTCCGAACGGCACTACTATTTTTACTGATCCTGTGACTCCATTTGTACCCAAAGGACTTGGAAAAGGCATACTTTATGACAATGGTCCAATGGTTACTCATCCCGGAGCAGGTCCT
>Ga0209737_10000794_pt1 | contig 24359 bp, 24 predicted proteins | sample TergutCu122P3_FD_187284 | JGI IMG/M metagenome (GOLD analysis project Ga0209737, IMG submission 187284) | Cubitermes ugandensis P3 segment gut microbial communities from Kakamega Forest, Kenya - Cu122 P3 (SPAdes) (version 2) | ecosystem: Host-associated > Arthropoda: Insects > Digestive system... | reverse complement strand
CGAAATACGGGGACAAAATGGGGCATGGTATCCAAAAAACCAAAAAAGCCTTTAAGCAGATGGTCATACCGGGGATGTTTTTTGAAGATATGGGTATCAGGTATATGGGTACCGTTGATGGACATGACGTCAAAAAAATCGCCCGTTTGATCCGGGAGTCAAAACGGATTAACCAAGCCGTCTTGATTCATGTCATGACCCAAAAAGGTAAGGGTTTTGGTCCGGCCGAGCGCCATCCAGCCCGCTTCCACGGGACAGACCCCTTTGACATCGAAACCGGTCTGCCGACTTTGCCACGTATTGCCAACTATACCGATATTTTTTCCACGGTAATGGTCAAATTGGCAGCCAGGGAAGAAAAGGTTGTGGCGATAACGGCCGCGATGCCCGATGGGACTGGACTTAAACGCTTCCGTAATATGTTTCCCAACCGCTTTTTTGATGTCGGAATCGCCGAAGAGCATGCCGTGACTTTTGCAGCCGGACTAGCCGCCGGGGGATTGATTCCGGTGGTGGCGATTTATTCATCATTCTTGCAACGCTCCTACGACCAGATTCTACATGATGTCTGTATCCAAAACCTTCCGGTCGTTTTTGCGATTGACCGCGCCGGGTTGGTTGGAAGCGATGGTGAAACCCATCAGGGTATATTTGATTTGTCTTACCTTTCATCAATTCCGAATATGCACATCATGGCACCGAAAAATAAATGGGAGCTTTCGGATATGCTAAAGTATGCAATCAAATTCGGGGCGCCGATTGCCATTCGTTATCCCCGGGGAGAAGCGTATACCGGACTGGCTGAGTACCGTAAGCCGATTTCCCTCGGTCAGGCGGAGGTGATTTATGAAGAAGCAGATATTTGCCTAATTGCTGTCGGCGGTATGGTTAAGGAAGCAGAAATAGTCCGTGAAGCCGTTAAGGAAGCTGGTTTTTGCTGTTCATTGATAAATGCCCGTTTTGTCAAACCAATTGATGAAGAATTAATTTTGAAGGCTTCACAAGTCCATAAACTTATGGTTACAATGGAAGAAAATGTTTCAAGTGGTGGGTTTGGGGAAAAAGTTTTGCGGGTTTTAACCGAAGCGGAAATAGACATAAAACTAATCAGTATCACTGTTCCCGATGAATATGTCGAGCATGGAAATGTCGAAGCGCTAAAAAAAGAAATCGGGATTGATAATGATACTATTATTAAGCGGATTTTAAAGGAAGCAGAAAAATTCAAAAATGACTAATTTTTATATTGTTACAAATGAATTAAAGGATAAAGACTTTGAAATCACGGGGCAGATCAGGGATTATCTGGAAAGTAACGGAAAATTTGTTTGTGATAAACCCGATTCTGCTGACTGTGTCCTTGTGCTTGGGGGTGACGGGACATTACTTCGGGCAGCGGGAGAATTGGCGCATCTTAATATTCCCTTTCTTGGCATTAATATGGGCAATCTTGGCTTTCTTGCCGAAGTTGACAGGGGTCACATCGAAAGCGCTTTGGACAAAATAATAAACGGCGAATATATCATTGAAAAGCGGATGATGCTGGATGGTGGCGAAAATAGTGCCTTAAATGATGTTGTCATCATCGGCAATAAATCAATGCAGTTGATTTATTTTGACCTTTATGTTAATGGATTAAAGTTGACCAACTATGTCGCGGATGGCATGGTAGTTTCGACCCCAACCGGTTCGACGGGATACAATCTTTCAGCCGGGGGACCTATCATTGAACCAAGAGCTGACATGATTTTACTGACCCCGTTATGCGCCCATTCGATGCGCAGCCGGAGCATTATTTTATCCTCTGATGACGAGGTAGTAATCGAAATCACAAAGGGAAAAAATGATGAGGAACAGGCTGTTGATGCGGTTTTTGATGGACACAAACGAATTTTAATGAAAACCGGTGATAGGATAAGAATTACCAAGTCGGAGAAAAGTACGTCGATTATAAAGATAAGTGAGCTTAACTTTTTTGAAATACTCAAGCAAAAATTGTAAACGTCATTGCAGGCTCGATCAGCAATCTCATTATAAACAAAGGGTAACATTATGAAACGAAACCGCCAAGAAAAAATCAAAGAATTAATCCGCAATAATGAAATCGAAACTCAGGATGAGCTTGCGGAGCAACTGGGGAAATCCGGTTACACTGTCACCCAGGCAACAGTATCGCGTGATATCCGTGATCTTAAACTATCAAAAATGCCATCAGCGAATGGCCGCCAAAAATATGTCATTTTGGAATCCGGGGAAAGTGCCTTAAATGCATTGGAAGAAAAATTCATCAGTGTATTACAAAATGGATTTATATCCATCGAAGCCGCCGGAAATATCCTGGTCGTCAAAACCGTATCGGGAATGGCAATGGCTGTAGCCGCCGCAATCGACGCAATGAATTGGAGCGAAATACTTGGTTCGATTGCCGGTGATGATACGATTATGATTGCGGTACGGGAAGTTGCGGATGGAAATATAGTACGGGATAAAATATACAATATAATAGGAAGGAAATAGATTCTTGTTAATTAGTCTACATGTGAAAAACCTCGCCCTGGTTGAGGAAGCAGAAATCATTTTTACAGAAGGTCTTAACATTCTGACCGGCGAAACCGGAGCCGGAAAATCAATCATCATTGGTTCAATCAATCTTGCATTAGGCGCAAAGGCAGACAAAGATATTATCCGCAGTGGTGCGGAGTATGCCCTTGTCGAACTGACTTTTGCCGTTTCTAATCCGGAAATCATCAATCTTTTAGAGACGATGGATTTACCTATTGATGAAGATGGGTATGTTATTATTCAGCGAAAAATCATGCCGGGTCGTAGCATATCAAAGATAAATAGTGAAGCTATCACAAATACGCAGCTAAAAAATCTGGCGGGAAGATTACTCGATATCCATGGACAGCATGAACACCAAACCTTGTTAAAAGCGGCTAATCACCGCGAAATCCTTGATAGTTTTGGTGCCGAAACCCTATATCCTATTAAGGATGAATTAAAGAAAGTTTACACTGAATATCTGGCAGTCAACCGTGAACTAAATAACGAAGGTCTTGAAGAATCAGCCCGCAAAAGGGAAATGGAGCTTCTTGAGTTTGAAATCCGGGAAATTGAAAACGCATCACTAAAAATAGGGGAAGATGAATTAATCGAAAAAGAATTCCACCGGATGAACAATGCCGGGAAAATCCGCGAAGCGATTGTATCTGCCCACAGTATCACCGGTTATGACCGTGATGGAAGCGCTGGCAGCGAAATTGGTCGTGCTTTAAAGGAAATAATGGCGGTTGCGGGTATGGATGATAATTTGAATTCACTTACAGACCAGCTTAATGATATTGATGCTTTGCTAAATGATTTTAACCGTTCGGCGGCAGATTATCTATCGACTTTGGAATTTGACAATGAGCATTTTGTTACTATCGAAAACCGTCTTAACCTATTAAATCATCTGAAAAGTAAATATCAAAATTCACTTGAAGGAGTGATAAATTTAATCGCGGAAAAAAATGCCCGTCTTACGGTTCTTGCTGATTATGAAAGCTATCGCAATTGTCTTGTGGACAAGCAGGAAAAATTACGGGATGAAATTCTTGAAAAATGCCTTAAAATATCATCAGTACGTAAGGAGTTGGCAGAATTTTTACAAGAAAATTTAGTCAAGGCATTAGTCGAACTAAATTTCCCCCATATACGTTTTGAAACCCAAATTTTATCTGATGAAGAAAGTTTTAATGCCGATGGATTTGATCAAGTCGTTTTTATGATAGCACCAAATCTTGGTGAAGAGTTAAAACCGCTCAGCCAAATCGCCAGTGGTGGTGAATTATCGCGGATTATGCTGGCACTTAAAACGATAAAAGCTGGTATTTACGATAAAGGAACCCTGATTTTTGATGAAATAGATGCCGGAATCAGTGGCAAGACGGCATGGAAAGTTGCGGAAAGACTGGGCATTTTAGGCAAAAACCATCAAGTTATCTGTATTACCCATTTATCCCAGATAGCGGCGATGGCTGATACCCATTTTGCCATAAAAAAGGATGTTGTTAATGAAAGGACTCTGACAACGATTGAAAAAATGTCTGAAAAAGAGAGCATCAACGAGCTTGGTAGATTGCTCGGTGGTGAGGAAATTACGGATACAGTTCTTTCCAATGCGATGGAAATGAAAGAATTGGCATTGGAATTTAAGAAAAAATAAAATAAAATTTCTCGATAATCACATACTACCAACATGAATAAAGATAATCAAAAACAAAGACGGAAACTCCGTTTAATTTTGTACGTTCTGATTTTTTCGGGAATAATTACCATAACAGCAGGTACATGGTACACCTATTGGAATAGAGTACCTTCGCAGATAAAATTGCGGGCTGATACCCACGAGACCTTTGACTTCAAGGTACCGGCAAGTGGTGAAATTTTTCATATCAATAATAATGAAGCGGTAGAAGCTTTTAAAATAAATGGATTGAGACTTGATTTGCGCAATCCGGTTACGATCAAAACCGGAACGACGAATAATTATATTGTTGACCTAAAATTATTTGGTTTTATTCCTTTAAAGAGTGTCCAAATCGACATTATCCGTGATACAAAACTAATGCCGGCCGGGATTCCGATTGGAATATATGTCAAAACAAAGGGTATTTTGGTTGTTGGTATCGGTGAATTTGAAGGAGAGGGTGGAAAAACCCTTTCTCCGGCAAAATATAAATTACACTCCGGAGATTATATCTTGGCGCTAGATGGTGAAGAAATCGATGACAAAGCAAGATTGGTAGAAATTATCACCAATAGTAATGGGCAGGCGATGGTTTTTACGGTTCAACGTGATGAAGAAGAAATCGAGCTGCTGCTACGTCCGGAGCTTAATAAAATCGGTGAATACAAGATGGGAATCTGGGTCAGGGATAATGCCCAAGGTGTCGGAACAATGACCTATATTATGGAAGACGGGACTTTTGGCGCATTAGGTCATGGGATAAATGACGTTGATATTAGTACATTGATGGTGCTTGAAAGCGGTTCATTATACCGCACCGATATCATCAATATCACCCGGGGAATAAATGGCGTACCGGGAGAGTTGACCGGATTTATTGAGTATAATGATCAAAATGTTTTGGGTGAAATAACTGACAATACCCCATATGGTATCTTTGGTAGTATCAGTGTGAATAGCAAAGCAATACGTGACGGTGATTTTATCCCGATTGGTTTGAAGCAGGATATCAGGCGCGGTCCAGCCAAAATAATCTGCAGTGTAATCGGTGTCCCAACTAGTTATGATGTCGATATAACCGAAATTTTTCTGGATAATGACAATGTCAACCGGGGAATAGTCTTAAAGATTACCGATCCTAAGCTTTTATCACTGACCGGTGGTATCGTGCAGGGTATGAGTGGCAGTCCGATTATCCAGGACGGTAAGCTGATTGGGGCAGTGACCCATGTATTGGTAAACGATTCGACAAGTGGTTATGGGATATTTATTGAAAATATGGTAACCGTTCAAACACATGGGTTTTAACTGCGGTTTTCACTGCTTTTCCTCAGTGTAATTTCATTGGCATCCATGATATCCTCATGTGTTAGTCCCTTTTCAAAGCACAGTTGCATGAGTTTATCTAAAGCTTCCTTGTCTTTGATTCGGGCGATGTGGGCTGGCTCGCTTTCATGTTTGTGGCTCAAGATGTAAATCGCTGGTTGGATAAATGCAAGATTAATTATGACTCCATACACTATCGCAATTAATGACAAGGATAAACTTGGTCCAATAGAAGATAAATCAGTCAAATTACCTAGAACAACCATCAAACCGATTACAACCATTAATAATGAAGTATAGTTCACGGTTTTTTGCAACATTTTAAATAATGCTATTGTCTTCTCACATTGTTCTTTTGTCATCAGATACTTTTTTGAAAAAGCTCCATTGATTCCCATTATAAAGGTTTTAAAACTTGATGTTGCAACAATAACACTTGCCATCATTATCAAATGACCAAATAATGATGGAATATTGAAGAAATAGCCTATAATCCCGTTAATCGAGATTATCATTATTGCTATACCCCCAAAAAACAATATCAGAAAACTTAATGTCCGCATAAAGCCCTCCTTTCGGCAAATCCACGTAAGAAACCGATAGTGTTACAAGATAATGTTACCATATCTATAATGAAAAAGTCATGGGATGAAGATGAAGGTTTGATGAAGAAATCAAGACTTAAAACTCAAATACAAACACCGCACCGTCACGATTCTCAGCCCAAATCTGCCCATCGTGGCGCTCAATGATTTCTTTTGCAATTGCTAAACCGAGTCCAGAACCGCCGGACTTTTTTGCCCGAGAATCATCAACCCGGTAAAAGCGGTCAAAAATATAAGGTAGGGATGCAGGGGGTATCCCAGTACCCTTGTCGGCGACAGATATTCTTACCTTTCCATTTTTAAGTGCTTCGGCAGATATCGTAATATTATTATCCGTTTCGGTTTTACTGATATTGCCATATTTCACGGCATTTTCAACTAATATCCGCAGTACCCGTCGGATTGCCTCAATATCAATTCGTCGTTCGGGTAGTGAAATTTTATTATACTCAAAAGAACAATCAGGATGTAGTGACTTCGCTTCTTCAAGATATTCCGAGATTAACTTATTTAAATCTGCTGTCTCAAAAATATATTCCTGTCGATTGCTATCACTACGGGCAAAGAACAACAAATTTTCTACTAACTCATTCATCCGTAGGGCTTCGTTTTTTATCACCTTAAGCGATTCATCTAATTGCTCAGGATTATCTTTTCCCCACCTGATTAACATATCGGCATTTCCATTTATAATCGTCAAAGGGGTTGCCAGTTCATGCGAAGCATCAGAAACAAACTGCTTTTGCTTTTTGATATATTCATTTACTTTAAAGACCATTTCATTAAAAGCGGCGGCATATTCAATTAATTCATCTTCCTCTGAATCAATTACCAAGCGAGTTGTGAATTGTTTTTCACCTACTTCTTTGACTTGATTAATCATCGTCCTAACCGGGTTTAATATCTTATCTACCACCAAAGAGCTGATGAAGTATGAAATTAAAGCCGTTCCAAGTGCCAAGACAATCATACCCGTGATTAATATCGCCACATACTCATCAAATGCGTCACCAATCCGCTCACGCATATAACTGATTAAAAAGATATAAAAAATAATATTTACCGTGGTAAATAGAAGAGTAGTAAATATCGTAAATCGTGTTGCACTCTTAAGCTTCATCGAAATTACCCCTGTTCGTCATTGCGGACCTGCCAACATCTTGCTAAAGCAAGCTGCGCAATCTCTCTTTCATCACGAAATTACCCCTGTTCGTCATTGCGGGCCTGACCCGCAATCTCATTTTCACCATTAAATATTTCGCTCGACAGGTTACCTTAACACATATCCCCTCCCGCGGACGGTTTCGATTATGTCACCGCCACCATTTGCCGCGATTTTTTTACGGATGTTTTTAATATTTACATCAACACTGTTTGAATCACCAAAGTATTCACCATATACTGCTTGCAGTATTTGTTCCCGCGTTTTTACAACTCCGGTATTTTTATATAAATAAGCAAAAATATCATACTCGGTTTTTGTCAGTGGTATTAAAACATCATTTATCAGCACCCGGCAGCCGGGTTCATCCAAAACGATATCATGATCTTTACTTGTATCGTTTCGCTGGACGACCCGTTTTATCCGCGCCAGCAGCTCCAAGGTATCAAATGGTTTGGTGATATAATCATCGGCACCGGCATCAAAGAGGGCGACCTTGTCAAAAACGTCCTTCCGGGCGGTCAGCATAAGAACCGGAACTTTGCTGGATTTGCGGATCTCCCGCAGAACCTCCAGACCATTTTTCAATGGCAACATAATATCGAGCAATACAACATCATATTTGTCACTAAGGATTTTCTTTAATCCTTCCGCGCCGTCATATGTCGCTTCTACCGCATATCCTTCATATTCAAGCTCTTTTTTAAGGAAGGAGACGATTTCTTCTTCATCATCGCAGATTAATACTCGGTACATTTGTTTACCTCGATTCAAAACAGTTATACTTAATCGTCATTCCGTGCTTGACACGGAATCTCATAATGATGGCATTCTTTCAAAGATTGCGGATCAAGCCCGCAATGACGAGCAAGTCATGATTCCTCGTAATCCACACAAACCCTGTCCTTCACAACCGTACCGACAAAAGCACTGACTTTTTTGTGCTCAGGGTGGCTTTGGTAATCATTAAGGGCTTGTTCACTTGCAAATAAACTGTTTAAAACCAGACTGCGGTTGCTTGCCGGAAGTAAATCAGTATAAACTTTAATCTCGATTATTCCGTCAATATATTTCGGTAACGCTTCTAAATCCGCCTTTATTTTCTGGGCATTTTCTACTTTTTCCGGCTCAGTTAGTTCATCTTTGAAACTCCATGTTACGATATGCCTTACCATAGAAACCTCCTTCGTGGATGTTTGTTTAACTTATTATAAACCACAATTATCCAAATGCAAACAACTAGATAATGCTATATAGAAGCTACACGAAGTTTGGATTTAAAACACTCTATGATTTCAAAATAAACATGGTATAATGAGATTGCGGGTCGGAGCCCGCAATGACGTACTAGCATGGTACAATGAGATTGCGGGTCGGAGTCCGCATTGACGTTTTTAAAAGAAAGGAACCCATCATGTCCCTCAAAAAAAAGCCGGTCAACGGCATGAAAGATATTTTACCGAACGAAATGGTTATCCGTGACTATGTCATTGGTATAATTAAGGAAACCTACCGTAGTTACGGTTACACCCCGATTGATACCCCCAGTGTGGAGCACATCGAAAACCTGAGTAATAAGCAGGGGGGGGAAAATGAAAAATTGATTTACAAGATTTTAAAGCGGGGTGAAAAGTTAAAGCTTGATACGGCAAAAAGTGAAGAGGACTTAGTCGATGGTGGTTTGCGTTATGATTTGACCGTCCCCTTGGTTCGGTTTTATTCCAACAATGCCCACGAGCTTCCGAATCCATTTAAAGCCTTGCAAATCGGGTATGTATGGCGGGCCGACCGGCCGCAGCGGGGAAGGTACCGTCAATTTATGCAATGCGATATAGATATTTTTGGTGATGAATCAAACATGGCGGAAATTGAGCTTATCCTTGCGACTGGTGCGACCCTTACGAAACTAGGGTTTAAGAATTTCCAAATCCGTATAAATGATCGGATGATATTAAAAGCAATGGCAGCATATAGTGGTTTTGCTGAAAATGAATATGAAAGCGTTTTTATTACATTGGATAAACTGGATAAAATTGGGCTGGATGGAGTCGCCGAGGAGCTTAAGAAAAACGAATTTGAAGAAGAAAAAATTGAAAAATTTATTGAGTTAATTAATGGTTTTTCAAATGATGCCGACAAAACAAAGCGGATTCTTGAAAGTTTGGCTGAGAAACTGGCAAGAAACCTTGACGCAACAATTGTCCAAAACATGGGCGAAATCCTGACCAACGTCGAAAGCGCAAAAACCGACGCTTACGAAATAATCTTTGACCCGACCCTTGTCCGGGGGATGGGTTACTACACCGGTACTATTTTTGAAATCGCAATTCCAGAATTTGGGGGAAGCTGTGGTGGTGGCGGTCGCTATGACAAAATGGTTGGCAATTTCACCGGAAAGGATGTTCCGGGAGTAGGTTTCTCGATTGGATTTGAGCGTATTATTCTTTTATTAATGGAAAGTAATTTTCAGATTCCTGACCAAGCCAAGAAGAAAGCTTATTTACTGGAAAAAGGTTTATCTAATAAAATAATGAGCGATACTTTATCTATAGCACAGAGTGAGCGCGAAGCCGGAACTCAGGTTTTGGTAACACGGATGAATAAGAATAAGAAATTTCAGAAAGAGCAATTGAATAAAGAGGGATATAATGAGATAGTTGAAGTATGGAGAGAGGAATGAATACCACATGCAAACCCCAATCATAGAAACAGAACGAATCATCCTACGACCTTTGGAATTGTCCTTCGCCGATGATATGTTTAACAACTGGACGAGTGACCCGGAAGCGACCAAATATGTGATGTTTACCACCCAGACCTCAGTTGAGGAAACTAAGGATTTCGTTAGAATGGTGGAAGCAGACCACGAAAGTGACAATTCGTATAACTGGGGGTTTTTACTTAAAGAAACAGGCGAGATTTTTGGTTCGGGTGGCATTGAATTTAGTGAAGAAAGAAAAATGTATGTTCTTGGTTATATCATCAGGAAGAGTATGTGGAACAAAGGTCTTACAACCGAAGCCGCTAAAGCAATGATAGATTTTGCGGTTAATGAAGCCGGAATAACTAAAATATTTTCCAATCATGCCAAAGAAAATATCTATTCCGGCAAAGTTTTGGAAAAGGTCGGATTCGTATATCAACAGGATGGCACACTTACCAGCATTGACGGGAAGCGTACATATGAGAGCCGGGAGTACCTTCTATTAGTTTAGCGAAGAAAATATGGATTATATTAAACACATCGAGTTTGCACTTAAATATATAGAGGACAACCTCAAAACTGATTTCAGCCTGAATGATGTCGCAAAAGCTGCGGGTTATTCAGAATATCATTTTTTGAGGGTTTTCAAGCAAGTCACAAATTTCACTCCTGCCAACTATATCAGAAAGCGGCGGCTTTCTGAAGTTGCCCGAGAAGTAGATGCGAGCGACCGTTCTATTTCTGACATAGCTTTTGAATATGGATTCAACTCAAAAGAGAATTTCACCCGGGCGTTCAAAGCGGAGCATAATATTTTACCGACAGAATATAAAACTTTTGGAAACAGTTTGAAATTATTCGACCGTTTATGCCTAAATACCGACCCATTTGAAGTAATACCGGAAATTGTTATGCTTGATGGATTTTCATTATTAGGCTTTCATAGTAACGAGGATTATGTACCCAAGTTTTGGAATTTGTATAATTGCAAAAAGCTGTCTTTGCGGCTTTCCGGCGGTAAGTCCGTTACTGATTATGGTGTCAGCAGTTGGAATAACGAAAAGAAGAAAGTAGATTATTTTATCGGTATCAAAAAAGACGATGCCAACGGCGATATTTCGGGAACAAGCCGCCTTGAAATATCTGGTGGCTTATACGCTGTTTTCGCAACGCCGCCTGCCTCGCATTTCGATTTTGTTAACACAGTACACAGAACATGGGATTTTATTACTAATGTTTGGTTACAACAAAGTGAATATCAGTTTACTTTGGATTCCAAATACCAGTTCGAATCATATATCGAAGCCAGTCGGACGTACAGCGAGGATATTTTTATTCCGATAGAAAAAAAGAAAGTCACGTAATGAATCGTAAAATCCCAATATAAATATTAAGCAATTATTATCAATCATACTAAATATAGATTTGATATAATGACTAAGTCGCAGAAAACTAGCACAAGCAAAGCACAGCATTTGTTTTCACCTACTTAGTCAAGGGTTTTTGTATCAAATTTTGAGTCAAGGAGGCATATAAAAATGAAAAAACTAAATGTAACATGGGATGGTATTCACGACGATACGGGTTATCTTTTTTCTTTTGCAAAAGCCCTATTATGTGCAGTAAAACACAGTCCGTGGCATGAATATGCAGAAGATATCATCGCCACCAGCGGATTTGCTTTCCGAATGTGGGTATCGGCTGATTTATGTCCGTCGGCCACAAGTATTTGGGAATTTAAGAAACAACATGAATGGGTAGCAAGCGGTGGATTAAAGAACGAATATATCGAACGCTTATGGGGTGAGGAAGCAGTTGAAGAAGAACGGCGTCTTGCGGCGATAGAACAGATAAAAAAATCTATAGACAATGGTATACCCGCTATTTCATGGGATATCGGCATACCCGAATGGGGGTTGATTATCGGTTATGATGATGGTTCCCAAAAATTTGCCACGCTTGCAATTAACGGTGAGGGTGAAATGCCGTATGATGTTCTTGGTAAACGTGAGCTTCCGTTATTGTCTGTCCTTACAATAACAGGTGTGTACGATAAACCCCAAAATGAAATATTGATAGATACCATGAAATTGGCAATTGATCATCTCCAAGGAAATGAATGGGGCATAAATGCCAATGGGTTAAACGCATATCCGGCTTTGCTCAAACATTTTGAGGATGATTTTAACCCTGATGCATCGTGGAACATGGAATATTTTCTCGGAACATTTGGAGCATTAAAATACTACGTTTGGAAATATTTTGCAAAAATGAAACAAGTTCAACTTTCCGAGATTTACAAAGCTGTTTATGACGCTTGGTTAGAGGCGTTTAAAATCAAAACTAGCGAGGATATAAGTGATTCGAGCGTAAGAAAAAAAATCGCCTCGTTATTAAAGATTGCACATGAAAATGAAATAAATGCTTTGACGATTATGGCAAGAGAGGAAAATTTATGAACTTAACAAAATCAATAGACTTTCTTTGCGAAAACGCGGGTCCGGTAATACAATACCGCCTGCGTAAAGAAATACTTAACAATATTTCAAAAACCGAGGAAGAAAATTTACTAGAGCAAATTTATAATACACAAAATTTCAAGTTGGTTGAAAGTTACGCCAAACCTAACGGATTTATCGGCGTCGGTATGCATGGTCATACAAACTGGGGAGGTGTTAGGTTTCATCAAACGCCACTTCAGGACGGCGAAAGCGCCGCGAAATTGTTGGCTTATTACGCGATTCCAAAAAACCACCCACTCGTAACAGGATTTATATCAGCCATGCGTGATGAAGCTGTTTTGAAGCAGGAATTTTCAATGAACAACTCCGCCAAATCCCAATTCGAATCACGAAATTCCGGTCTGCGTCAGGGAGCAGGATTGTTTACAATTACTTATAAACTTCAAGCCATGCTTGGTTACGGCGATGACGGCCACGCAAATCATTTTCAAGAAATATCGCTTGACGCATTTGCGAGTATGTTGAATATTAATGACATCGAAGAAATAACCGAATCAAAGCTCAAAAAGAGAGGTAATTACAGCTATCATTATGTTACTGAAGACAAGTTTTTACCTTGCTGTTATCACTTGGGAATGCTTGCATATACCAAGACATGGCGGACAGCCGAAAATATTAAATTACTCGCAAACGCTATAAATCACATGAACAACGATTTAATCAATAACACCGAAGGTATATTGGTTAAAGGCGGTAAAAACTACCTTGGACCGCTCGGTTGTTTAGTTGGGCATTTCGGAATTAAAGATCCCTTTAAGGTCGATGAAGTCGGTGGCGTGATGCAACGCAGACTATTAACAGAGTTAGCTATGTGCGGTTTGGGTAAAAATCTTGAAATACTACGTCAATCAGCTGATAATATAAAAGAAGCATTAAGTGATGACGGTATTTTACGGTTGAAGTATGCTTATTCGGGTAATAAGTATAACGCAGTCGGCGGTTACGGCGAAGTTTTTTTGGAACCCTACGGCAAAAAGAGAAATTCATTAAACTGTGATTTGACGTTTTGGGCGGTGCAGTTTTTGCAATTATATAATACAAAGTATTAGGTTAGTTACCCCTCCAATAAAGCTTCCGCCGAACAACCCAGCGAGCGTGCCAAGTCTTGTAATTTTTTTGCTTGCATCTTGTTAATGTCATGTTGCCGTTGTTCGTAAAGCTGAATCATCCGCAGGGAAACACCGGATGCTTTTGCCAATTCTTTTTGTGTTTTGCCACTTGCCTTACGGATTCTTTGCAAATTGCTGGGTGAGTTATTAACATTTACGGCGATGATATTATCCGCAACCGATACGAACTTGGAGACATCAGCTTCATGAAGGGTAGGATAAAGGGATAAAACACGCTCAATCGTCAACGCATTTTTTTCCATATCTGTAAAACTACGCTTGGTAATCCATTGATAATATGCAAGTATCCATCCTGCCCAATATTCCGGGGATTTGTCGACCGTATATGCTGGTGGTGTGTCCGGGCGGGTATTGAATGTCCGGTTTAATACCTCGGAAGCCAGCTCCGGGCCGGATAACCCCGCCACGTATTTGGGATTCCCTTTTTCGATAGCCGATGAAACTCCGGACACAATAAAATAATCCCAAAAATCATTTACTTCATAACCGCAATCATTTACAGCATAATCAAACATATCACCGAGATTGTTCATTGCATCATCAAGATATGTTTCGTCGTAAGCGTAGGTCATCGTTTTTCCACCTTTCCCGCAAGATATCCATTAAGTAAATGGCATCGGTTATTTGTTTCAATTCACTTTCTGTCTGGTATGCTACCCGGGCGGCTTTATCTCTTGCGATTTTCTTCGGATAATAAATATCTCGTTCAACTGTATAATAATCAAGGAAATGTAGGTTGGAAAAAGCAGCTTCTGTTTTAATCATTGTTTGCTCACCTAAATCACCCAAGTATAAGGCTTTTTCAAGCTGCGCCAGTGAAATGGCATTATTGATAAACGCATTAGCGAACGAAAAATATGAATCATCAGCGCGATAACCGATTAAAACATCATACTTCGACGTGTCAGGTAAAAACCTCTCCAGTAAAAACTTTTTCCCGGTAGAAGCAATATCATTTGAAACCCGGAAGATACGATTATTAAGCAAGATAGCCAACCAGTTAAGGACATTATAATCTGCTCCTGAAAGGTTCATAATAGATAATGAATCCCAATCCAACTCATATTTGTTTGCAAATCCACCTGTTTCCTCAGAACAAGCCCATTCACTTGCCAATTCGATATCATGGGTACAATAAAAACCTAATCCATAATCATTGAACGGATTTCCAGCGCCAAACACCGGATTTCTAATAATATTCTTTGAACCATGATATATTATTGACTTTTTTTTCATATAAATTCCTTTCAACATCATTGTATCGGTATAACGATACTTTGTCAATGAAAAATTTTTCTTGACAACTTATCATTTACGATGTACGATAATTAAAAATAACTAATGGAGACACGGAATGTTCGAAATTAACAGAACCAATATGTGCATGCGATATGAACTAACTGTAATTATGATTACAGTTTGATTTTGCGCATGTACTCGTGTTTCTGAAGCTAACTAATTAGGCAGATGTCGCGGTGCGGCATCTGCCTTTTAAATATATGATGAGTATAACTAGACGACGGAGCCGTAATCCTGTATTAATGAAAGGAGTCATATGACAAACCAAGAAAAAGTAATATCACATTACAACCAGTACAAAGAAGATACCCGCGCCACCGAGTCGAAGGCAACAAGCCTTGAATTTCATTATGCCAAAAAGCTGTTAGGCAATTACATCACCAACACTTCAAAGGTCATCGAAATCGGTTGCGGAACCGGATACTATGGTATGCACTTCGCCGACAAATGCACCCATTACACCGGTGTTGATTTGACCCAGGCAAACATTGATATTTTCAATCAAAAAATTACCGAAGCAGGTATCAAAAACATCAGCGCAATAGTTGGTGATGCTACCAATTTGACCCAGATTCCCGATGCCGGTTATGATGTGGTTTTATGTCTTGGTCCGTTATACCATGTGCCATTGAAAGAACATCATAAAGTTTTTTCCGAATGTTACCGAATCGCAAAACCCGGGGCGGTTATAGCTTTTGCTTACCAAAACCGTCTCGGTGTTTATGCCGGAGCCTGCGTTATTGCATCTCAAACTTATCCGAATGCAAATACTAATCATCATGTCTTTAAACTCAATACCGATGATGAAAGACCGGGATTGTTTTATTTTACATCGCCGGAGGAAGTGGAAGAAGAGGCAAAGATGTTAAGGTTAGAAATCTTAAAAAACTGCGGTCTTAGTTTCTTCTTTGCCTTAAATGTCATCAATCAAATGGATGATGAAAAATTGGCTTGTTATATGGAAATAGCCGATGGAATGCATGAAAGCCCATTTTGCACCGGGCTTGCAAACCATGCGTTGTTGGTGTGCCGGAAGTGAGGGACATACGGATGAATACCCCGACCTAGTACCAAAGGTCGGGGTAAAATATACCTTATTTAAAGACCACCCCAAACTGTCGACAAACCATTTGTGCAGCTTGGCGGCCGGACATCAACGCAACCGGCAGACCACCGGGTGGCGTCATCCGGTGCCCGGCAAAATACAAACCCTCAACGCTTTCACAGTAACCGGGATATTGCTTCATCCGGTGACCCGGTTCTATAATACCCATCCAAGAACCACGGTAGGCACTGGTATAACGTTCATATGTAAGTGGTGTAGCAATATCAACAACCTCGATTTTGCCCTCTGCTTGCGGATATTTTTGACAAATCGCTTTCTTTATCTGTTCGGCAAGAAGCTCTTTTTCTTCATCATAACGTCCATTTTCTTTTGCTTCCTTCCAAAAATCATAGGTATCACTCATAAACCCAGTTGTTAGAGTCGTGCAGCCGGAAGGAGCGTATCCTTCATATCCGGAATAATTATAGAAACCAAGATTGTTAACAATTTGCCCGGCATACTTGATTGGCTCTTTTAACACCCAGTCAGGTGTTGCGGGAATTTTTGCTTTTATACCAACACTGATAAAAGTACAGACCGCCGGTTTTACCGATTGACGAAGGTCAAGCAACCAGCTATCATTTGGTGCTTCGTCAAAAAGATTATCAAGCGCGGCGATGGTTTCCTGAGTCACGATGACCGCGTCTGCATCAAGAACTTCATTTTCAAGCGTCACCCCGGTTGCTTTACCATTTACGAGATTCACTTTTTGCACCTTTGTATTTAATATAAGCGTACCACCCAGGTCTTTGAAGGTTTGCGCCATACGATGAACCATTGGCAGCGAACCACCCTCAGGACAACCGCCGTCACCGATGTGGAGCGTTGCCAAAGTAAAGATAAAACTCGCCGCATCATATTTTTCCATCAAGAATTTCATTAAACGCTTTATGCCGGGATGCTGAAACCGGTCCGCGTATTCAGCGCATGATATTTTATTTAGTCGATTCATCGTTGGTATAAGTGGCAACATTTTCATTATGTCGCGAAATGACATCTGTTTAGGGTTTTCGCTTTTTACCCCTTTAATATCGTATATGGGCATCTGCATCTTGGAAAGCTTTATAACTTCCTTTTCCAATTGCTTAAGATTGGCTTCATCGGCCGGGGAAATGGCACATAATGTTTCAACGGTTTTCTTGATGTCACGATATAGGCACAAAATCTGCCCATCATGTTCAACGCTGTAAAAAGGGTCAGATAACAAAACATTAACATTATCACCCAATGCGCCGGTATCCTTCCACAATTCATACATAGCTGTTTTGGGACTGGAACCGGTCATCCAGTGAATCGCCCCCTCGAAGAGATATCCCTTCCTGCGCCAGCTCGTACACATCCCGCCGACGATACTGTGTTGCTCAATAAGAGTGACACTGAAACCACTCCGCTGGGCATAAATAGCAGCACTTAGACCGGCAACTCCGGCACCGACAATAATAACTTTTTTCATTTTTCTCCTTTATTCTTCACGTTCCTGATGATATCGACGACCCACTCGGCTTCCGGGCAGGGCATATCCGGTGCCAGGGCAATCATTTCAGCGATACCAGTAATCGCTGCCCAAAATGCCATTGCGAGGGCAAAAGGGTCACCCTCTTTGATACTTTTGTTTTGTTGTCCAGCAATAATAAGAGGAATGCTGGGGGTAATGTTGTCCATCTCACCGAGAAGCTCGCGGACTGTTGGCGAGATTGTTTCATTGCGCATCGCCTGACACATGAAAGCGAACATCTTGGCAGTGAAATGGTGTTCACTAATGAATGAGAGTAATTGCCTAGCGACCGTTTCAAAATAAACGAGTGGTTCTACACCCTCAATGGGTAGAACCGATTTTGGTCCCGATACACCCAGCCGGATTAACTCTTCATAAAGCTTTTCCTTGGAATCAAAATAATTGAACAGGAGACCGGTACTCATCCCTACCTTTTCGGCGATGTCCTGTATCTTGGTCGCAGCAAATCCCTTCCGTAAAAATAGGTCGAGACCGGCATCCAATATTTCCATGCGGCGTTTTTCTTTTTGCTCAGCCCTGGTCATTAATGAATCCTCATTCAATGAATATATATTCAATATAATATAAGGGTTTGATTTTGTCAAGAAAAAATTATTTAAATATGACACAAATATGCAAATAACCAAACTAGTTTGAAAATATGACACACAGTTGTCATATTTTTTGTAGTAAACTTGATTTAGTGCGATTTTGTATCATCAACTTTTATCAGGAGGAAATACCATGCAGAATAAAGCTTTAATCGTCATTGATATCCAGAATGACATTACAAAAAATTATAAAGAAATTATTGACAATATTAATAAGGTTGTTGATTGGGCGGTGGGGAAAAATATTTATGTTGTATATATAAGGCATGAGAATTTATCAGCCGGGACGAAGAATCTTAAGCCCAATACATACGGGTCTGAGTTGGCGGTGGATTTGAAAATTGCATCGGAAAATATTTTCACCAAATTCAAAAGTAACGCCTTGACCAGTGAAGATTTTGTGAAATTTATCAATGAAAATGAAATAAATGATTTCTACATTACTGGAGCAGATGCCACGGTCTGCGTAAAATCAACCTGCTTTAATATGCGGAAAGCTGATTATACAGTTACTGTTTTATCAGATTGCATTACCAGTTGGGATAAAAAGAAAATTCCTGAAATGATAGATTATTATAAAAGTAGGGGATGTAATGTTGTTAGTTTGGATGAATTGTTAAAAAATTAATAGAAATCAAAAACAGGCATTGACAGCCGAACAAACGTTTGCTATAATTTTTGTATTATCTAAGTCAGGAAAGCGATTTACTTCACCCTATACAAGGAGGACAAAATGGGACACGGTGAAAAAGAAATGCAAAAGCCAGTTAGTGAAATGGCAAAGTATATCAAGAATTTAGTACCAGCGAATATAGCAGAGGATTACAATATTAAACCCATGTTTAATGTTGTTGCCAGTGATGAAAATATCAGAAAAGGCGTTATTGCTTTCAGGGATTTTCTATATATTTTCTGCGACTGTCTGATATCGGACGGTCATTTATATGTCAAGTTAAAGAAAACTTATAGTCCAACCGATTACCCATTTTTACATAATATTTCCAATTTATTAGTTGATATAGGGTATCATGGCAAGTTTTCCGAAAATAATGATTCATTATTATTAACAGGAGTACCATTGTGTACGGGTCCAAAAGCAAAAATGTCCGGCAATGTTTTCATGGAATGCTTACGGTTTTTGACCCTCTGCGGTTTGGAATTTACCGGAGTAGATTTAAATGCAAAAATGCCGGATTTTTCGGAAAATCCTTTGGTAGTGACATATCCGCATGACCCTCTATTATTAACTGGTTTAATAGCTCTTTCGATTGCCGATATGGAATTAAGGGAGAGCAGGAGATATTGGAACGACCTTTTTCTTTTGGGATGTCATTATTGGTTATTGCAAGTGGAACCTCCTGACATGCTTGGCATTTTAAAGAATTTGATTCATCCGTTATCTGATGATGTAAAGCAGTTTATCTTGGAGCTGCATAAGCGATATATTGATATGGGGCTGACTTGTGTGACTTTCACTCGGGCTGACACGCTTTTTGCTTATTCATTAACTAAAAACAGTAAATCATCTTTATCAACACAGGATATATATCAGAAACGAGTTTGGGAGTTTGCTGTTTCAATGAAGGATGGATATTGTATGCGCGTCCGTAGCAAGAAAACAGATAAATACCCTGATATTATCGCTGGTTTTCATCCATTTTTACAGAATAAAATCGCCCAGGGGTATGGTTGTGACAGGAAGCTCAGAGGTGAACGTTGTCAAGGTGGTTGCCAAGGAATCCGCCTGCCACTTAATGAGACTATAGTGGAAATGAAGCAAGACATTATCACATGGTTAGACCAAGAAATTTAGGCTCATATGAAATGGTCTAACAGCACTTAATCAGAGTAAGAAAATGTCGCAAGAGGTCGGGTTAGAAAGGGAGGCAGGGAAATTGAAAACACAGAATATTGATTTAGCAGCTTTGAAACCAAATGGGAAAGCACAGATAGTGTTAAATGAAAATATGGCAAAAATCCAGACAGCCTATTCCATTACGCCACAATCATTTACTTTGATTGGTGATACCTTCAAAAAGCATTATGTTTCACTGCCGGGTAAATACCGTCTGCCATTTCGAATTGATATGACTTTTACTCTTGATTACCCGGCTTTTCTATTGCTGGTTGGTAACGGTCATATCACTTTTGCTTCACCTTGGCAGGATAACCGCAAGATTGAGGATATTATCATACCTACGGGGAAACCGAACCAGGATTTATATTCATATGATAATTATCTGCCATATAATGAAGATACTTATATTTCTGTTACATATAACCACGATGAAATGCAGATTATCATAAATGATGAAGAACGCTTTTATTCCCGCAAGCAAGTTTATATGAAAGCAAAGAATAAAAGTGATGTAAGCATGGCAAATCAAGAAGGATTAGATATTAAATTAGCGGTATCTAAACGGTCAACCCTGACGATAAAATCCATTACAGTAACCGAATCCAGCGATAATATCCCTGTTAAAAGAGGGGAGTTTAAAGAGTATACCCCCCCAACAGAAAGAGAGCGCCCCAAGCATACTTTTGATAGTATTATTGCAAATATGCCAGAAAATATCGCTGAGAAAACATTGGAAATAGATAATTTCTTAAAATCTCTACGTCCGATGAAGTTCAAGCGTTCAGTCGATAAAAACGGTGTAAAAATATCTTATGTTGCGTCAGATTTTGGTATATCATATACGCTTTATGTATCCGGTGCCCAGACATTCCATAGTTTTGGCTGGTATATTGTTTGTGACGGGAAACCCGATACATGGCATGTAAAAGCAGATTTTATGGATGAAACGCTTAGTGAGATAGCACAGACCGACCCGGCTTTAGCCGAGCGTATCTTTTATGCAATAAGTGATTGTATTAATTGTTGTGGCTCAAAATGTATATGCAAAAGGCTTTATACTTTTAATGAACAAAAACGTCTGGCTTGCCATGGGCGGGTAATGCTACATATGTGTGATGATGATATAAATGATGTGCAGGAATTTTTCACATATTTAAATGCTTTTATGGAAAAGAAGATGGCAAACGGAGAGCCGGTTCTTGAGAAAGTTTTGATGATGCAATAATATGATGCAAATCCAATGTTCCTCTTGAATTATCCTTATGTCCCGATTAGTATATAATAAACGGGACAAAGAAAGGGAAAAATATATGTTCAAAAACGGAAAAAATCAGTGCAGTTGTCCGAATAAGGATTGTAAACGCAACGCCAATTGTGATGAGTGCTGGGCATATCACAATGGAAATACTTATTGCGTTAAGGAACAGAAGAAAAATGCTGAGCAAGTGGATTAGTGTTTTATTGCTTTTCATCAATCACCTGTTATAATAGGTAAAGATTAAGGAAATAATAAAGATACTACCTATCAATAAAAGGAGATCAGCTATGACGAAAACAACCGCATTAGAGTTACTTGCAGAAAAGAATGAAGCCATAACCGCCTTAAATCTGGCGTCTTCACTGATACACTGGGATGCCGCAACGACCGGGGTTCCGGAAAAATCATTAGAAAAGAGGGGAAATGCCGCCGGATGGTTGAGTGGCGAATCATTTGCCCGCTTTATCGCCCCCGATACATTGGAGGCCATCGAGGTTCTTGAAGGCTGTTTTGATGAGCTTGATGAATACGAAAAGGCAATGGTACGCGAGCTGGGGAGATCGTATCGAAAAGCACAAGCAATCCCACCCGAAGAAATGAAAGCTTACGCATCACTTTTGAGCCAAGCCGAATCAGTATGGGAAAAAGCACGTGATAAAGATGATTACTCATTAGTTCAACCATACTACGAAAAGATTTTCGCTTTTAACCGGCGGATGTGTGACTGGTATGGATTTGAAGGACATCCCTACAATGCCTTGCTTGATGATTATGATAAAGGTACAACCATCGACATCGCTGACGAATTCTTTTCACTGCTTCGGGAAAAAATCACCCCCCTGGTCAAAATGGTTAGTGAGAGCGATAAAAAACCACCGGAAATAAAAGGGGTTTTCCCAATTGAAAAACAACGTGAGCTGACTAAATGGTTGTGTGAAATCACCGGTTATGATGTTACCAGGGGCAAAATTGGCGAAGTTGAACATCCATTCTGTATGACCATTACCCGTAATGATGTCCGTATCACGACGAAATATCATGAGGAAAGTTTGCTTTCGTCAATTTATTCGGTCATTCACGAAGCGGGACATGCCATCTACGAGCAGAACATGCCGGAAATATTGGAGGATTATGCCTTGGCTGATGCCGCTTCGAATTCAATGCACGAAAGTCAGTCCCGTTTATATGAAAATATGATTGGCAGGAGCCGTGCTTTTGCTGAAATATTACTTCCAAAGTTGCAAGAGTTGTTTCATGAATTTAATGACTGGGACAGCGAAATGTTATACCGCGCCGTAAATGTTGCCCGTCCCTCATTCATTCGGATTGAAGCCGATGAATTGACTTATTCTCTGCATATTATCGTCCGATATGAGCTGGAAAAAGCGATTATAAAAGGGGAGATAAAAGTTGAAGATTTACCTGGCTTATGGGCAGACAAATATGAGGAACTGCTTGGTATCCGTCCACCCACCTATGCCAAGGGTGTTTTACAAGATGTCCATTGGAGTGCGGGACTTGCCGGATACTTCCCTTCTTATGCTTTAGGAACTGCTTATGCTGCCCAGTATTTACATGCGATGAACAAAGCCTTTGATGTAGATGCCGCTGTCAGGGCGAAGGACTTTACCCCGATTAATAACTGGCTCAAGGAAAATGTGCATCAACATGGCGAAATTTTTATGCCGGATGAGCTTATCCGCCGTGCGACCGGTGAAGATTTTAATCCTAAGTATTATGTTGATTATTTGGAGAAGAAGTTTATGGAGTTGTATAGTTAAAATGCCAACAAAACCAACCCGCTACAAGCATAAGGATTCCATATCATATACTCTCGGCAAAACTGTAACGATGGAATTATTACTGCAAAAACCAAAAACAGTCGAAGCAGTATTTCTTAGTGCAGAAATAGAACAAAATGAGAATACCGTGAAACTTCGCGACCTTTGCGTGAAACATAATATTCCGATTGAAATAAACGAAAAAGCCTTTAATATTTTATCACCCAAAGGTAATTGTTTTGTCATCGGAATGTTTCGCAAATATGAAGCCCAATTATTAAATGAATCACATTTGTTATTTGTTAATCCGTCCGATTCTGGCAATATGGGAACGATTATCAGGACTGCCTTGGGGTTCGGTATCAAGAATATTGCCATTATCAAACCGGCGGTGGATATTTTTGACCCCAAAACCATCCGCGCTTCTATGGGAGCAATATTTAAGGTAAACTTAGAATATTTTGATGATATCGATACATATCGCCGGAAATTTTTCGCTCACAATCTCTATGCCTTTATGCTGGATGCAGTAAAACCCTTGCAGAAAGCTAATTTTTCCGAGCCATATACCCTTATCTTCGGCAACGAAGCAAGCGGTCTTCCCTCCGAATTTGCCGATTTCTGTGAAACGGTTGTTATTCCCCACTCGAATGAAATCGACAGCCTCAACCTCCCGATTGCGGTAGGGATATCACTGTATAGTGCTAGGAGTATATCATGCTTTCCCTTCAATCCTCCCGGTGAATCGTCACACTTTTCCAGCGGCCGGTGAGCAGATAAATAACCCAGAAAACCAATGCGCTAAAAGTTGCGACCGGGATGGCATATCCAATACCGCTGAGTCCTAGGCCGACCGCACCAGATAACAGAATAGCCGCCGGAATCCGAATGATAATAGAATTGAAGAAAGTATTTATCAGGGCGACATTAGCATGACCGGCACCGGTTACCAAACCATGGAAGCAGAAGACAAAGGGAACCACCAGATAATCCCACGATGATGCCTTTAGGTAAATCACACCAGCGTCAATAACCGGTAATGACGAAGACATTACACCTAGCAATTGTCTGGCAAAAAGTTGGGCAAAGACAAATAATATAGCACCAAAAATTAATGAAATACCTATGCCGGAATACATCGTCTTCAAAGCGCGGTCAGGGTTTTTGGCACCAAGGTTTTGAGCACACATCATTGAGACAGAGTTACCCAATGCAATCAAAGGCATAATCGCCATACCGTTTAAGCGTCCGGTCAATCCCACCGCAGCT
>Ga0209737_10000793_pt1 | contig 24365 bp, 17 predicted proteins | sample TergutCu122P3_FD_187284 | JGI IMG/M metagenome (GOLD analysis project Ga0209737, IMG submission 187284) | Cubitermes ugandensis P3 segment gut microbial communities from Kakamega Forest, Kenya - Cu122 P3 (SPAdes) (version 2) | ecosystem: Host-associated > Arthropoda: Insects > Digestive system... | reverse complement strand
AGGGGCTGCAGGGGCAGACCTGCGTGTCTGCCCTGACATAGGCCTGAATATCCCATGCCACTGCGTCTTGGCTTGAGTTCGGGAACGACCTTGACATATAGTGTTGCGCGCGTGACGTCGTGGGGGGCAGGGGTTTATCCATCAGCAGATGAACATTATTCGAAATCGAGGTTAAGGCATGGAGAAAGAGCGAGAACTGTCGCAAGACAGCCGTCTTGAGCGCGTTCGACAGGCGGTCATTCGTGCCGGCGGCACGGTAACGGTCGGCGACATCACATCGGCGACGGGCCTGGGTGCCTTCGAAGCCGAAGAGACACTTAAAGCGCTTTTGGGAACGCATGAGGGCACACTTAAGGTCAGCGAGCATGGTGAACTCCTGTTTGCCTTTCAGAAGGGGGTGATTGAGCGTGACTACCGTTCGTGGTGGGCGCGTTCGCAGGAGACTATCTATCGGGGGTTCAAGCTCTTTTTCAAGATCGCCATCATGCTCACGCTGGTGTTCTATTTTGTCCTTTACATCGTCATTATCCTTGCGCTTCTGACCAGCAATCGAAACAGCAGTTCAAGCAACATCAATATTGGGGGATTTGTCTGGTTTTTCTGGGGCGGCTCAGGGCGCCATTATGAGCGCAAAGACGGGCGTGAGCGCGTACCGCTTTATACGAAGGTTTACCAGTTTGTCTTTGGCAAGGAGGAGCCCAAGCTCGATCCGCTTCAGGCACAGACGGATTGCGGCCAGCTTATTCGAGCACGAAATGGCGTCATCACGGCCGAAGACTGGATGCTCGTTTCGGGACAATCGCTTGAAAAGTGCGAGAGCGATCTGGCGAGGTTTACGTCTATTTTCAACGGCGACGCAGAAATCACATCCAATGGCACGCTGCTCTACGTCTTTAAGGACATGATGAAATCCGGTCAGGCCAGGCGGCAAATGCCCATGCCGTCGACCGCCTGGAACCGCCTCCAGCACCGCCGGAATTTGTCCAATGGCAATCTCGGCGACAACCTGGCCGTCATCGGGCTCAACAGCTTTAACCTTGTCATGTCCATTTTCATGACAACCGGCATGGTCGAAAGCCTGCAGACGCCAGATCCGCTTCATGAGCAGACGACGGCAGAGCTGCTGGTAAACGCCGTCGACCCGCATACTTTTTTCTGGCTTGGGACATTTCCTCTTGCCTTCAGCTTCACGCTTTTTGCCATTCCGCTTTTGCGCCTGCCTGCCAACCGGCGGGAAAATGCGAAACGGCGCGCCGGCAACATGCGAAAAATTACCCTGAAGGATGTCTTCACCAACACGGCGAGGATGATCACGCCCGACAGGATCGAGTCGTCTGTCAATACGAGCCTCAGAAATTACGATATGCGAGAGGCAAGTACAGATGAAGTCAACCATATCCTCAATGAAATTGTCTTTGAACTCAATGCGGAGCTCAAAAGCACCGAAGGGGGCGTGTCATACTTTGACTTCGACGAGATGCATGCACGCCAGGCAGAAGCATCCGATGCGCGCCAGAAGCTTAACCTTAAGGATCAGGACCTTGGGCGCGTCATCTTCTCGACAGACGACAGCGACGCCGATGCCAAACGGAATGCAGAAGATATCGAGTTGGAAGAGTTTAGTGCGCGTTTGAGCGCAGAAAAAACGAACGACGGACAGCAACCCGAAGATTATTCGTCGTCTTCGAAAGAAGCCAGCCGTTCGTCTTCGGCCAGCCGCTAGGGCGTTCTTTTTTTATGGTGGAATACATTCCCCCTGCGAGCCTCCCCTTTCAGGGGAGGCTTCGACGGAGGGGTGTGCGCATTGCTTGTGGGGGAGGCGACGGACACTGCGCCCTTTCTATTCACGCACTCCCCGTTTCGGAACTGCGAGCACATCTGGATTGTTTCGCGTCTGTTCGCGGCCGTGAGGCATTTGGCATTAAACGATACGCTTTGCCACTCTACCCACAAGCGATACGTAGAGACAAGGCATGCCTTGTCTCTACAGCGCAGGGGGTGTGGGGGAACACGTTCCCCCACGAAAAATAGAATTATGCTTATGCCCCCTTCCTGTCGAACATTGCCGCCAGATCGCTCAGCCCGTTTCTGAGTAAAGTCTGGCTGGACTGATCGAGGCTTCGGTGTGCATTGTATGGCATGGGCTCGATATCGGACAGGCAATAGCGCCACCGCTCACAGCACTGAAACACCCATTGAACCAGAGCAGAAACACCGCTGACGCGCTGAATTTTTCGTGACAGCAATGCTTCAAGCGCCGCCCTGAATGTCGGAGGTTCACTTTCATGAAGATACATCCCAAACTTATCCTGGAGCTGGCGCAGATACTCGCCATGAGGGGCAATGGGAAGGGAGGCTTCGAACAACATGGGCGAAAAGACAGCCCGAATGCTGTCATAAGGGACGCCAATGATGGCAGCGTGCTCTTCGTTGGTCAGGTCAAAGGCGTCGTATGACATGAGCCAGCGACGCTCATGGCAATAAGTCTCGAAAGCTGTCTTCACTTCAGAGCCGCCGGTTATGTTCTCGTAAGCCAGGGCCGTTTTAATGGATTCTCGCGAGTGAATCGCGCTGAAAACCGGGGCTGTCTCTGGAAGGAGCAACAGGGCCACAGGATCACTGGCCAAAATGGCGGGATGCGCTTTGGGCATCCCGCCATCGCGATCACAGCCCAGAGCTTCGAGCATCCGATTGCGAAAATACACTTCATCCCCCATCCCTTCTGTGGCTTTTTCGACCAAAGCCATGACAGATGAGGCATCGCCTCTGGCAACGTCATCGTGGACGTTTCTCAGAGAACGCCGGATATCGCCCTGAATGGTGGACAAAACCAACCTCTGAAGCCGGGCAAAACGCTTCTCTGGTGCGTAGGAGGTTGTTGGTCCCAGGGCAATGCAGGGCTCCAGCGAAAGTCGCGGGTGGCTCGTATACAAATGGTGCAGCACCGTCAGCTGTGTTTCTTCCCAATAATCATCATCGCTGCGGTGGCATGGGTAGGGACGAATTTTTTCGACCTCAAAGATCTGCTGATTCGACAACAGCGAGGCGCAGACGAGAAACGTCTGATTTTCGAAGGACAATGTCCAGCCAAGCGCATAGAGGTGATCATGTGCCAGCGGCATACCCGAGGCCAACACGCTGCCCTCTATTGAAATCTCCTGATGTCTCAGCGGTCCGGCAACCGTGTGCACAAACCCTCGCTGGTAGGATCGGCGATAGCTCCAGACCCTGGGTGCCCGGCACATTAACTGGCGGATGATAAATGCCAGCGTTGGGTCGCCGAGTTTCGACAGCACCTGTTCCTGAAAAACCTGCACACAGCTCAGCCGCGCGCGCGTCAGGAGCAGGCAGTGCCACAGCATCGATGCCCGCACGTCGGGATCGAGTCGCCGATATAAACCAAACACGAGATGCTCAAGCGCCATAAGCGGGCAGACACCCTGAGCCTCCAAAGTTTCATGCACCCCCAGAGCGACATCCTGAATGGCACACAGTCGATCGGCAAGTCTGTCCAGCGATGTTAATGAGATCATGACCAACTACCCTCTCGGCCTTGGGTGATGACAATTTGCTTCTGATCGAGGCATTCGGCATAGGCATCCAAATTGATCGAAGCAAGCACCCAACGCCGAACCATGAACTCAGGCACGAGATTGAGCCATGGACCTGGTTGCAATAATTTTGCCAAACTCGAGAGATTACCCTGAAGGTACCCTTCAAAGCTTCGCCGCAAAGCCGCTTTGTCGGGAAAAGTCATCTGCATGGGCAGGGAAACGATTCGCAGGTGAAAGGGCGTCCTGGACTTTGGCACCAGGATGCAGCCACTGCGCTGAAGATAATCAGCCAGAAAAAAGCTCCCAACTGTTCCCAGAAAATGATGCACGAGGAAAGTATTCTCGTAAGGTTCGGCGAAGATGCCGTCTTCCGGGATATTCAGAAAACTGGCAAAATCCTGAGCCAGCTGTAAAGAATAGCGAGGCGGTTCGAGTGCACAAAAGCCCATGCCCTTGCTGTGTCCCGCCTGCTCGACGTAGAGCTTGGCATTCTTCATATAGCTCACAGCATGGCTCTTTCCTGCCAGCGTCAGGGCGGGCCGCGATCCCTGCATAATGGCATCGCGGCTGGCATGGCGCAAATAGATGCTGCCAATGTTTCGCCCTGTTACAGCGTCCACCACATCTGTCTCATTCTTTGTCACGATCATGCTGTGCATATAGCCGCGATCAAACAGGAATTCGGTCTTCGGCTCGGGCACATACTTGCTGCCATCGACGCGGCGAAAATAGCCACACTGTGCCATCATGTCCAAAACGGCTTCGCAACTGTCGACAGGATACAGTGCTTTGGCTGTCTCAGAAATCCGATCGTAAAGCGCACGCTTTGCAATCCAGCGGTGAGGATTCTGCAAACAGATCGAGAAAGCCTGCTGCACGATCGCCACGGGGCGGAATGCTACCGGATCAGGAAACAGGCTTTCTCGCTGGGCGCAAGCGATCAGATGCTCAAAGCGCTTTGCATCAAAATGCGATGTCGAAAGGCAACATACGTGGGCAACCTGCGCTTTTCGGCTGCCCCGGCCAATGCGCTGGACAAGCGAGGAAACGTCGGGGGGAGGCCCCATAAGGATGATCCTGTCGACATCGCCGATGTCGATGCCAAGTTCCAGCGTACTCGTTGCCACGCACGCAGCATTGCGTGCCTGAAGAAACTGCCGCTCGGTTCTCAGGCGCTCCTCACGCGACATACTGCCATGATGCGCAAAAACGATGGACGCCAGACGCGGTTTGGCACGAAGATACAGAACGAGATTCTCAACGAGTGCACGCGCGTTGGCAAAGACGATGATCTTTCGCGTGGGTGTCTCAAGCAGTATCTCTGCAATCTGATCTGCCGCCTGAGGTTCGCTCGAAACGAGCCTTACCGCATGGACAATCTCCCGCCTCCCCTGCGCTACCGTTATCACCCTGGCAGAAGGGCCCAAAAATTCCTGCCCAATCCGATCGACTTCCGGTACTGTGGCACTGGAAGCACAACATGGTATGGGACGCGGATTCATTGTACGCAAACGCACCAGCAGACACTGAAGCTGATCGCCCCTCCCGCCCGCACTCAGCAGGTGAATCTCATCGACAATAATGGCCCGCAGAGACAAAAAAGCACGCGGCCCGCGACTCAGAAGCGAATCGAGAGACTCTGGCGTCGTGATAAGCACCTGAGGCGGTTTCTCGCGATTAAAACTGGGAGAATCCCCTGTCCTGGTGCAAATCGTCACCCCACAGCGCGTCACAGGCTGCTCAAGGCGCCGAAACAAATCATTGCAAAGGGCTTTTGTGGGCGCAATGAGCAAAATGTGCGGCCCAACTTCTTCCTCCAACGCACGCCCCGCAGACATTTCGCGCCCGCGCATTTGCAAATAACGCTCGATCGTCGGCGCCATCACGGCCTCGGTCTTGCCCGATGCCGTGGGCGCATTGAGCAGAACCGATTCTCCCGACAGGATCGGCAGAATAGCCGCACGCTGAACATCGCGCAGGTGTGCAAAGCGTGCAAAAAACGCATGCCATGTACGCTCAAGCGCCGCTCTCAGGCGATCCTCCGACGCATATTCCGACTGTACAGTCAATGGTACAAACCTCGCAAAGTGCATGCCACAGGAAGCCATGCGTCACGCACAGCTTCATTTCATTCTTTAAAGGTTACCGCCTCACTGAAACTTAAAATCGGCAGGTGGCACCGAATGGGTGAGAGGTCCGCTAAACGCCGTCAATACCTCACATCCATCGTCCGTCACCACGACCGTATGTTCAAACTGTGCCGACAACTTTCCGTCGAGTGTCACGGCCGTCCAGCCATCATTGAGAAATTTAATGCGCCAGTCGCCAGCGTTGATCATGGGTTCGATGGTGAACGCCATCCCTTTGGCAAGGCGCAAACCGTAACCCGCACGGCCATAGTGGGGAATCTGAAGCGACTCATGAAACTGGCGCCCAATCCCATGACCCACAAAATCCCTTACCACAGAAAACCCCCTGCCCTCGGCAAATTCCTGAATCGCCGCCCCAATATCGCCAATCCTCGCCCCTGGCCGCACCTGAGCCATGCCAAGGTCAAGGCATCGCCTGGTCGTCTCCACAATGTTAACCGCCTCAGGCGAAGGCGTCCCCACATAAAAAGTCGCTGAAACGTCGCCATACCACCCATCCAGAATCGTCGTCACATCGACATTGACGATGTCACCCTCGCGCAAAATCTTCGATTTGCTGGGAATGCCATGGCAAACGACTTCATTGGCCGAAATGCAGCAGGACTTTGGAAAACCCTTGTAGTTAAGCGGCGCAGGCGTCGCATGGTGCTTGAGCGTATAAGCATGAATGAATTCGTTAATGGCCAGCGTGTTTTCTCCCGGTCTGACCATCTTGGCAGCCTCTTCAAGCGTTTGCGCTGCCAGGCGACAGGCACGGCGAAGCGCCAGGACCTCTTCAGCACCCTTCAGGATAATTTCAGGCATCTTTACATACTCCGAGTACACTCACTCCGGCGCCGGCCCAAACGCGCTTCTTCGCTGCCGAGGCAATGCATGAATGACAACAAACGCACGAAAAGCCAGGCACACACACAACATTAGAGCATATCCGATTTTTTGCTCAAACCCTAGCAGTTATTCCACTGGTGTCCGGTGCCCAGGCAACTGGCAACGAAAAGCTTTCACAAACTTGCATGTCAGCGCAGAATGGTTTAGAAGTTCACAGGGTTATGCCGTATCGACCGAAGAAGTCAGATATCTTTTTGGGTTAGATTTATTCCTGACAAGACGATAGCCAATGACAGACAACAATCAAGGCAATAAGAGCGCCCCTCCTCCGGCGGGCAAGAACGGCCCTCAGCTTCCCAAGCTTCCGCAGCTTGGCGCGCCTAACATGATGGGGCTCAAACCGCTTTCTCCCCCCGGAGCAGCCGCCAAACGCAATTCAATTCCCGTCGTGCCGGCCTTGCCTCAGGATCAGCATCCTTCGAGTATGAGCTCCCGGCCAGCCATCCACGCGGCAGCCCCGCGGCCCGCTGTACCTGCTGCCCCGCCGATCTCCGGCATGGAAGAAGAAGAGAACGCCGGCGCCACACAGTCTCTCGCACAGCCCACAGCGGCAGAAATCGCTGATGCCATGGCAGTGCTCAATGACGCCGCGCAGGGAGGATCCGGCACATGGAATAAAGCAGCACCGGTCAGCTCAGACAGCGCTGTTGCCCCTGTCGGCCACAGCTCAAACCTCCCTGCCATCGAAACGCCCTCTGTGCCCGCCATAGACGCCAGCGCCGAAGCGCCAAACGACGATGAAGAAGAGGAAGAAGAAGAGAACGTCGGCGAAAAAACCATGATGCTCGACATCCCGATGGATGACGGAGACGGGGACGGCGAAAAAACTCAAATCACCATGAGCGCCATGGATTTTGAGCCGCTCAGCGGAAAACTCATCATCGAATCTGGAAAGGCTTCACAGCGCGAGTACATCCTCGTACGCGATAAAACCCAGATCGGGCGCGGTCCCAAAAACGAAATCGTCATCAGTGACATTTCGATGAGCCGTCAACACGTCTGTATCGACAAATTCCGTGAAGGGTTCAGAATCCGCGATCTGGACAGCGGCAACGGCACGATGCTCAATGGCCATCGGATCCGCGTCGGGCAGCTGCGAGATGGTGACAGCGTCGAAATGGGCAATATCCGTTTCAGATTCGAACAGTCTGGCGGTGATCCCGATGAGCTCTGGAAAGGGCCGCCCAAAATCGAATACCATCCCAACCAATCGAAAAATAGCCTCCCTTCGTTGACGGGCGGTGCCCAGTCCCAAAATGCCATGCCTCCGGTGGCGGCGTACAATCCGCCGCCACAAATGGAGCCCATGATTCAGCGCCAGGGAGGCGGCATCGCAGCCCCTGCATGGATCCCCCCGGCAGCAGCAGCCATGCCTGGCATGCCCATGACAAGCCCCTACATGATGTCCTATGGCGCCGCCAACCTCAAAAGCGTCAGCACTACGCCCGCCTGGGCCATCGTCATGATCAGTGTCGCAGGGCTCATTCTCGTCGGAAGTCTGGTCTTTTTTGCCATCGCCCTGAGCGGCTACAATGCCAGGCTAGACCAGAACAAAGCGCAGGCGGAAGCCATGAAGAATCTCAAATCACACATCGAACACGGCGTCACAGCCTATGCCGAAAAACGACTCAAGGACGCTCGCCAGGCATTCGCAAGCGCCAAGGAAGTCAGCGCCGACAACCCGCTGGCCGACACTTACATACGCATCATCGCGCAGGAAGATGACATCAATAACGAAATATCCCGCGTCAGGCGACAATCGCGCAACATGACCGCCGATGAACTTGAGGCGGCCATCCAGTACTTCAGGAATGTCTCACCGGACAGCATTTACTTTTCAGATATCCAGGCCAACCTCCTGCCTCTCTTCACCGGCGATTATGTCAGGCGGCTCAAAAACGATATTCGGGAGCGCATCAGCAGCGAGAATATTACGGAAGCACGCAGGCTCATCGCCAAACTCAGCATCCAGGATGGCACGGCAGGCGACGTCCGCGCCTTTAACAAGCTCATTGATGACATTGAGAAGGTCAATCGCTAACCGCGACCAGCCCTCATCTTAGTTTCCGATCATTCATTCTATCCGCACGAGTTTTGCCCAGGCCCTCACATGAAATCTATCCTCAAGTTGGTTGCGATACTCTTTCTCATCACTGCGCTTCCCCTGGCGGCATATGCACAGAGCCTGCGAACTTTTGTCGATTTTCACGGTGAGCTGATCGATCAGGATGCCATCGCCGTATCCGGCGTGCTGCCGCTCGAATTCAGGCTCTTTCAGACCGAAAACAGCAAGAAACCCCTGGCGACCGAGACCCACTTTGTCGCCGTTGTCAACGGCAACTACAGCCTCATCCTTGGTGAAATGACCCCGCTGCATGTGCAGGACAATACGCTTTATGTCGCCGTTTTTCTCGATGGCAAAGAGCTCATGCGCAAAAGCGTGACAACGACCCGGCAGGTGGTGCCCAATCTCGAAGCCACCACGCGCCAGACCAGGTCCGCCGGCAATACCAGCGGCCAGCCCTTTACCCTCGAATGCCCCAAAGGGCACATTGTCACCGGCATTGAGGGAACAACCCACGACGGACGTATCGAAAGCCTCCGGCTCATTTGTTCAAGCGTATTTTAACCGTCACCGCTTCCCCCATCACAGTGCAGGCGCGCCGTATGCGGGTTCCCGCATAGGCGCGCCCGGCGACGTATTGGCCAAAAGCCAATAGGCGCCGCCTCCAAACGCCCCGAATTTGTCATACCTGGCGATGCAGATTAGGATGTGCCTCGGCCAATGGTGGCGTTTTGTCGAAGACGGGAGCAGCAATGAAGCAGACAATTTATGGCGCAATTTTGAGTCTGATCCTTGGCCTCGTTTGCGCAAACGGGGCCTGGGCAGAGCACGACGACAATATATTGACAGCAAATATGCTGACAGCACATGGCAAGCTCACCACAACGCGGGCCATTGGCCTGAGCAATGCCATGACTGCCAGTGCAAGCGGAACGTCGGCCGTCTGGCATAATCCCGCGGCGATTTCTTCTGCGCTGATGTATGCCCTGGATGCCGAATATCGATACACGCACCAGGATGGCGGGCATGCGGTCATCGCCAATCTTCTCGACATGAAAAGCAACCGAAGGCTCGGCGCACAGATCGGCTATCTTTACGAATATTCAAAACCCCATGACAAGCCCCAGCACCTGAATCATTTGCGCCTGGGTCTTGCCATGCCTCTGGCCGATAACCTCATCAGTCTGGGCCTGACCGGCACCTATTCACATATTAAATACGGTGGCGAGAAGGTGCTTGCGCAATTCAGCATGGACGTTGGGCTCGTCGTGCGTCCAACTCAGTGGCTCAGTCTGGCGTTCGCCGCCCAGAATCTCATTGTGGGCGATTTTGCCGATACCATGCCGCGAATGATCTCGGCGGGCATTGCCCTGTCAAAACTCGACTGGGGGCTAAACCTCATGTTCGAGGCTGCGTTTAATGTCAGCGCCAAAGATATTGCCGATACAGGAAGCTACGGATTTGGTCTTGAGTATGTGGTGATGCAGGCTTTCCCCATGCGGGCAGGCTATCGATATGATGGTCCGCACGGCCAGCATGTGCTTTCAGGCGGGCTTGGGTACCGCGACAAACAGGGCATTGTCGGCCTGGACATTGCTTATCAGCATCACTTTGCCGAGCAAACTCAGGACATCCTGTCGGTTTCGTTGAGTTTATACTTCTAGAATTCCATTCGCCATTCGTGTAGCGTGGAAACGTGGATATTTTTCCGTCGTCCGCTGCGCACCCCATGGAGAGGCTTTATGGCAAAACTATCGGAAGACAATAAATACAGTCCCGAAGAAATCGAAAGCATGGTTGAGGTCTTTGCCAAGAAACTCGAAGTCTTGCGCGTACGCTATGAGCAGTACTTTGTGGGTGTCGAGAAAGCGCCGCCGTCGGTGATGCGCATGGACGTTGTGCGCACCATGAGGGCACTTGAGCAGCTCAACATTCGAAACACGGCACTCAGGTTCAGACTTCGCACCACCATGCAAAAGTTCACAAGCTATTCCACCTATTGGAACCGCACCCTGCGCGAAATCGAAGACGGAACCTACAAGCGGCACATTGACCGGGCACGGCGGGAACAAGCCGCGAAGACCGGGCAGGCTCAGGCTCCGCCAAAGCCTGAGCACACGCAGGTGCATACAGAAGCTGCAAAACCAGATCTCCCCCAGACATCAAAAGCCGTCGAAGATGTTGCCGACGAAGCAAACGCTTTCCTGGCCTCACTGGGCATGGATGCCCGCACCGAACCCGCCGTCCCGGTCCTGAAGCCGCTCTCTTCGGCAAGCAGACCCATCGTTCAGCCTGCACTGCGCCCCCTCTCGACAAGCAGGCCGCCCATCGTTCAGCCTGCAAAAACCTCCACTTCGACCAGCCCTTCCATCGTTCAACCTGCGCTGCGCCCCCTTTCGGCAAGCAGGCCACCCATCGTTCAACCTGCGCTGCGCCCCCTTTCGGCAAGCAGGCCACCCATTATTCAACCTGCAAAGCCCCCCGTCATCGTCCAGCCCACGCAGAATGCGCCAGACAGCGACAAAGATAAAGATCCCAGCACCTAGAGGGCTCTGGGGAGTGTCTCACGGCCGTCGAGTTCTAAAAATCACTCGTCATCTCAAGCGAGAAACCGTTCCAAAAGGCGAGAATTTTAGCCAAAAACGAATCTTTTCGCCCTCTACCCACAAGCAATGCTGCGCATCGCAGGGGGTGTGGGGGAACAAGTTCCCCCACAAAAAAGCTACAGAGCGATCTGCCGGATGCGTGGATCGTCCTCAATGCCAATACGCGTCCCGGCAAGCACCTCGCGCCAGTCATCGGCATCAGCGCAGCTTGCAGGCAGCTGCCAGTCGCAAAGCACGCACTGTGCTTCGACATCCCAAAAATGGAATCGTCCGTCTTCGAGCAGTGCCACAGTCAGCCCCGAACGTGAGGGGTAGAGCTGCTTCACAAATGCATCGTTCCGAACCTCGGTCGCTGTCACACACCACGAAGGTACAGTGTTGTTCCCAGCCTTATTTGTCGCATCCGACAAATACAGCACACCCCGTGCCCAATCGACCGCCGCATCGAACGTTTCCATGCGCGACAACACGGCCTCAGGCAGGGCCGGCAACGCAAAGTGAGTATCGCCAATCACCTTTGCCCCCTGCCACAAAAGTCCCAGCCCATCTTCGTCGATGCTGACAGCGCCTCTGCTCGAACGGGCCATACGAACGACGCGGCGTTCATGCACAAAACGCGTCGACCAGCTTCCATCAGCCGCCAAAAATCTCACTTCGTTGTGCTGCATTCCCCCCGAACACGTCACATACCCCTCCGCCTCCGCCACGCAATCCCCCACCAGACGCTGCTCCACATTCGACAGCGGCAAAACGCACACCTCGCCTGCGCAAGTCACCAGCCAGCAATCCGGCGCAAGAAGCGGCGACTTAGGCGCCGTCATCACCAGCACCGTGCCATCCTCCAGGGCTTCCGCGAGCCGGATAACGGGCGCATCAAACCTGGCAATCTCCTCAAACGGCAACATGCCGGAGCGACGATACAGACTATGCTCAGCGGCAACCAGCAAACCATCGCAATAAGCGGCAAAGCACCAGTTTGGAAACTGCATGCCAGTGCGCAAAAAAGAAACATCCACGCGATTTCCCATGCCTGTTAACACATTGGCCACAGAAATCTCCGCCTTCCCCTTAACATAAACGTCGCCTCCAAACAAAGCTGGCCCGGACAGCGCCTGCCCTGAAACGATCGCCAAACCGACACCCCTGCCACGCTGCGACACCGGCACCTCGCTCCATTCAGCCCAGGCACGCCGGCCAACCTCACGCCCAAAGTGAACGGCGACCAAATCCATCAGCATGGCGGCCTCCGGCAAAAAACCACGGCTGCGAAGCTGAGTCGCACATGCCATCCAGGACCCCACCTGAGGCACGGGGCGAAGCGACAAAAACGAGCGCACCGCCGGCAACGCTCCCCTGGCACAATCCTGTAATGAAAATTTCACATCCACTCCTCTTATGTAGGGGCGGTTCGCGAACCACCCCTACTGGATGGGGGGGGAGGGGGCAGAGCCCCCTGCGCCGCTATCGACCGCCCCCGTCGCCTGCGCCACCACCCCCTTTGTGAAAGAGGGCGCGGCCGATACGCGGCTACCCCCTCTGCGGGGCTGGCTGCCCCGCAACGCCCCGCCCGCTATCACCCCTGAAACAGCCTGAAATTTTCTTCATCCAGTGACCGAATCGCACGCATCGTCATATCGACGACTTCCACCGTCTGAGAACGCTGCGTGTCGAGATCGATTGCCGTCACAGACAATATTCCGCTGACGTTGATATGCAGCGAAACCTCGATCCTGGGCTCCATCCGCTTAGCCTGACGAATACCGGAGAGCTCGAACGTTGCCAGCAGCGTATTCTCGCGGCTGATACTGCTCTCCCCCTGAAACACCGAAATGATCACGCTTTCCTGATCGTTGCGGTTGGTGGTAAAAATGCGCGAGACGCGATGCGGAACCTTCGTCCCCTTGCGAATCAGAGGAATGAAAACACCGCCGGCCGCCTCAATGCCAAGCGTCAACGGCACAACATCCAGAAGCAGCACCTTATCGCTGTGTGTCACCAGGGCCATCGCCTGAATCGCTGCGCCAATGCCAACGACCTCATCGGGATTGACCCGCGTATTGGGAACACGGCCAAACCAGCTCTCCACCATGCGGCGCACCAATGGCATGCGCGTCATCCCGCCCACGAGGACGACCTCATCGAGATCTTCCCTGCGGACACCTGAACTCTCAAAGACCTGATGGCAGATGGCAAGGGTGCGCTCTACCAGAGGAATACACATCTGCTCGACCTTCTGACGTGTCAAAACCTCTTCAATCGACAGCGAGGGATCGACGTCCGGCACGATGTTGGGCAGCTCAATCATGGTCTGCGTCACATTCGAGAGCTGTATCTTGGCGTACTCCACCGCATCAAGAATCCGCTGCCGGGCTAAAAGATGCGGCGTTAAATCGATCCCGGTGCGTGTCGCAAAACGCGACATGACCCATTCGGCCAGCACCTGATTAAAGTCATTGCCGCCCAGAAAGGTATCTCCACCTGTGGCCAGAACATTATAGATGCCATCGCCCAGTTCAAGGACAGAAATGTCAAATGTTCCGCCGCCGAGGTCATACACTGCCACATTATGCGTGCGCTCCCCCCCATAGCCATAGGCGAGGGCGGCTGCCGTCGGCTCATTAATGAGTCGCAGCACCTCCAGACCGGCAAGTTCGGCTGCCTGCTTGGTCGACGTGCGCTGAATGTTGTCAAAGTGAGCCGGAACGCTGATCACCGCCTGATTGACTTCCTCTCCCAGGGCAGACTCAGCCAAAGCCTTGATCCGCTTAAGCACCGCGGCGCTAACCTCGACAGGCGTCAGAAACTGCTCACCTATCATCAATCCGGGCATGCCATCCGACAGCGGCACAACGCGATACGTCATATGCGGCAATAACCGCTGCACTGCTTCGGAATCAAAACGCTGCCCTACCAGACGTTTTGCAGAATGAATCGTCAGCTCCGGATGGATGCTCATCTGTGCCTTTGCCAGGTGACCGACAAAGAATTGCCCCTTCCGATTGAGCGACATCACCGACGGCATTGTCGAACGACGTTTTTCATCTAAAATAACCTGAGGCCGCCCGCCCACGACCACCGCAACACACGTGTTCGATGTGCCCAAATCAATTCCAATGACCGCCATGGTTCCTCCCATTGGCCCCACTATCATTTGCCCGCGAAACCATTTACTTGCCAAACAGCCGGCCAAGGAGTCCCTTTTTGGGAGAATCCACCGGCACTTCGCCAAACGTCTTGCGTTCCTTTCGACGCGGCAGCTCGCCGACATCGATCCGCTCCGCTACCACCTCCGGCTTGGCACTCTCACTGCGTTTGATCAGGTCATCCAGCGCATCGTCACCATGGCGGTTGCCTGACAAAGCGGGCAATTCCTCCGTTGGCGCAAAATGTATCGGTTCCGGACGCAGAGATGCAGCCATAACCGCATCCCCTTCCGAAACGCCTCCCTCCTGATTGCCTTCTCCACCCTGAAAAGCCTCCGCATTTGCCGATTCCTCCGCGGGATGGGAGGCAACATCGCCCAAAATTTCGTTGCGCAGGGCTTCGAACAGCTCAGAAGGCGTCTCTTCACGAGACATATGCGGAAAAGTACCGGAAGCCTCGGCCTGCAGTTCGCGAGACTCGGCCACACGCGGAACCATGCCCAAAAGTGTCGGTGTGGGAGAAGCAAACACGGGCGCACGTCCGCTAAACACCGGCTCAGGATATTCTACGGCCTCAGCCTCAAGGCAGGTTGCGGAAAGCGACTCATCTTCCCCCGCCAATGCATCGCCATCGACAAAAGAATCGCTCCCATCAGCGGCCGATCCGGCCTCAGCCCTCTGTACATATGGCTGCCATGGCGAATTCTTTATCGCAAAGATCTCTTCACTCTGCCGTTCTTCAGCATCGCCATAGAGAAGACTCGTCGCATGCAGAACCTCCCCTTCCTCCGCCGAATCACGCGCTTCGGATGCCTCTGCCTGCTGACTCTGGGCGTCTTCCGTCACCAAAGGCACATCTATCCTGCGCCTCATGCCGCTCGTCAGCGCCTCTGCCGCAGCCATCACATCCTGCTCAAATGCCACGGTTTCGCGCTCGACGGCTGCCAGCACTTCGCTCGCTTCAAACTGCCCCGTCGACTGCGCCGCCTCGCGGGGAGAAGGTTCAGACACGGGCGGACGGATGTCAAAGTCCATCCCATCCTCCGAGACCGCCGCCTCGTCCGAAAAATGAACATAATCCAAGAAGTCCTGATCTTCATCGACCGGGCGCTCAAACACACCACTCACGATCGCAGGACGGTCATATAAGCCACTTGTCTCCACCACTGGCTCAACCCGCTTGCCAATGCCGGCAAAGAGAGAATCCAGACCCTCGTCAAAATCAAGCTCTCCGAACAGATCAAACCCCTGAGCATCGCCGGCGCGGGACTCCACAATGAACTGACGCGCCGCCCCCGAACCTTCCCCTGCACGAGAGGTTTCTTCCGTCTCTGGCGCGGCTTCCTTTGCCAGCGCAGCATCCACAACTTCCTTAAACGGGCGATTGATTTTGCGAAGCGAAATCAGCATCCCCGAAGCCTGCGACGAGGGACCGCCCACAAAAGGAATTTCCTTGCGCACAACCCCTTCACCCATATAGGTGATCGAGCCATCCGCAAGTTTAAATTCGAAATGCACCTCTGAACCCACAGGACGCGTCATCCGCGTTCGGATAAACAACCCCCGCTTGCTGATGAGCGGCGCCATGTCGCGTATAAGTTCATCCTGTGAGGAATACTTCAGCGTCGCCTTTATCATGGCAATTCGATTGGCTGTCACGTTCTACCCCTTTTCAGTACGGTCTTCATCAATTCACTGTCGATAAACAATCTACAATGTCTCCCTGAAAAACTCAAATCTTACCCCTATACGCCAGCTTCAATGCCGGACAAAAAAAATGCGCCCCTCTCGGGGCGCTGGCAAACACTGCAATCACTATTCGTCGTCTTCGTCCTTGGCATGCCCAAACGGCGACTCTTTGACGATCTTTGCCTCCAGATTGCCCGGAACATCCTCATAGCCCATAAATTCCATCGTAAAGATGCCCTGGCCTCCCGTCATCGAACGCAAATCCGGCGCATAGCGCTGAATCTCCGCAAGCGGACAAATCGCATGGATGATCGTCTTCTTGTGCTCAGGATCCATGCCCAGCACGCGCCCACGCCGTGACGTAATATCACCCATGATATCCCCCACCGAGTCGCTGGGAATCGTGATGTCCATCTTATAAACAGGCTCCAGCAGCTTCACACCGCCCGTCTCAAGCGCCGTGCGTATCGCCTTGCTGCCTGCCGCCTGGAAAGCAATTTCCTTCGAATCGACCGGGTGGTACTTGCCATCCACCAGCTCAACCGACAAGTCCGTCACCGGATAACCCGCCAGCGGGCCATGCTCCATTCGCGACATAATGCCCTTCTCCACTGCCGGAATAAACTGTCGGGGAATCGCACCGCCAACAATCTTATCCACAAACTTAAAACCTTCGCCACGGCCAAGCGGCATCGCATTGATGTAACATACACCAAACTGACCTGCGCCACCCGTCTGTTTCTTGTGTTTGCCTTCGACGTTCTGAATGCTCTTCTTAAGCGTCTCACGATAGGACACCAACGGCAATGACGTCAAAACCTCAAGCTTAAACTTGCGCTTCATCTTTTCGATTGCCATATCAAGGTGCTGCTGCCCCATCCCGCGAAGCGACAACGCACGGCCCAGCTCGTCGTAACCTATCGACAGCGTCGGATCCTCATCAATGAGCTTGTCGACAGCATTCTTAAGCTTGTCTTCCTCACCCTTCGTCTTGACAGAAAGATTAAACGACATCATCGGGGCAGGATACACCACAGACGCAAAACGAACACCACCCTCCATCCCGAGCGTGTCGTTCGTACGCGTATCCTTGAGCTTGGCAACGCTGAGAATATCACCAAACACACCGGAATCCACCGCATCACGGTTATTGCCGCGAAGCGAATACAGCGCACCGAAACGCTCAGACTCCTCGGTGCGAAGATTGACAACCGCACCATCTGCCGGCGCAGAACCATTGAAAATACGGAAAATCGTCTGCTTTCCTGAAAACTCGTCGATAAACGATCGGATTACAAGTGCCGAAAAACTCGCCTTTGGGGAACACTCGACCTTCTTCTTCGTGCCATCCTCCGCCAGAACCTCGACCAATGCTCGCTGGTGGGGATTAGGCGCGCACTTGACAATGAGATCAAGCAACTGCTCAATGCCTATCAGATTCGTCGCCGATGTAAAAAGCACAGGCACGATCTTGGCCGACTGCAAAGCCAGCGGCAACGCCGCCAAACACTCCTCCTTCGAAAGCTCCAGCGTCTCCAGATACTTCTCCATCAGGACGTCGTCCGTCTCCGCAATCGCTTCCGTCAAAACCTCCCACGCAGCGGCCACCGCATCCTCATACTCCGACGGAATAGCGGTTTCCTTATACTTCCCGGTTGCCCCCTCATAGACGTAGGCCTTCTCCTGCAAAATCGATATCACACCCTTAAAGGTCTCCGCCGCACCCATGGGAATCTGCAGCGGCACAGGCCTGACCTCCAGATCCTCCTTAATCTCCGCCAGGCACTGCTCAGGATTTGCTCGCTCCCTGTCCATCTTGTTGATGACAATAATGCGCGACAAACCCAACGCATTCGCCTCCTGATTGAGCCGCTCCGTCTGAACCTCAACCCCATCCGGCGCACTCATCACCAACACCGCCGTATCCGCGCCGCGAATCGACGTAAACGAATCATACACAAAGTTGCCATCCCCCGGTGTGTCGATAATGTTGACCTTCTTGCCCGCAAAATCACACCACGCAAACGCCGTCGCATTCGAACCGCCGCGCTTGACCTCCTCTGGCTCAAAGTCAAACGTCGACGTTCCACCCACCGTCGAACCAAAACGCGTCGTTACACCCGTCTTGAACAAAATCGCCTCCCCAATGGTCGTCTTGCCACACGCACCGTGGCCTACAAGCGCGATGTTACGGATGTCTGCAGATTCGTACGTCTTTGCCATGCTCATCTCTCCTAAGCGTTATTGGAATAGGCCGAAAAAATAACGGCACCCGGGAACGCTAGGCAATCTATGCTTTTGGAAATCTTTCGTCAAAGCAAAATCTCCTGATATGTACACACAATAAACCACGCCTGTAGGACAATGTAGCATATTGTGTCACTCTGCCCCACCCCAACCATGAAAACTCAAAATGCTCCAAACAGCGCCGTCGAGTTCTATTTTCATATGTGCTACACGCCATGTTGCTGGATCTGCACTCATGACCATCTGCTCACAAAGGTGTATACCTCATGCACAATGACACGCTCGCCATCCAACGCTGCCTCGATCGCGGCGTCATCATCCCTGCACCCCACGCTGTCGTTCTCGAAGACATCAACCCCGAAAACATTGCCCCCGGCACCGTCCTCTACCCCGGCACCTGCCTGCAGGGACAGCAAACCTATGTCGGGGCCAACAGCAAAATCGGACAGGGCGGCGGCGCGCACATCCAAAATGCCCAGCTGGGTGCCAACGTGACCTTCATGCAGGGATGCGCCCGGGACTGTACCCTCCTGGATGGCGTCAGCGTCCGAAATGGCGCCGAAATTCGAGAAGGATGCCTCCTCGAAGAAGGCGTTGACATCGGGCATACCGTCGGCCTCAAACAAACCATTTTCCTGTCTGAGGTTGTCGCAGGATCGCTCATCAACTTTTGCGACGCCCTCATGGCAGGCGGCACCTCGCGAAAAAATCACTCCGAAATCGGTTCCTGCACCGCACTCTACAACTTCACCCCTCAGGGCGATAAGTTCGCCTCCTGTTTTGGCGACGTCCCAAATGGCGTTTTTCTGCGCCAGCCCCCCATCTTTGTAGGCGGTCAAACGCAAATCGTCAGCCCCGTCCTCGTCGGCTACGGCAGCGTCATCGGTGCAGGATCCAAGATTTCGCAAAATGTGCCCCCGGGACGGCTCATCCTCGCACCACCGCCCACCCCCCGCGACATCCCCTTCGAGCCAGACCGCATCTGGGCCCCCCTGCACAAAATTACCTCAACCCTTCGATTCATCGGCAATCTTCACGCACTCAAAGCCTGGTACCAATGGGTTCGGCAGGCCGCATACCAAAACAACCCACACCAATCTGCCCTCACGGCCGCCGCCCTGCTGCGCATCACCGCCGCCATCGAAGAGCGGCAAAAGAGACTCCGCACCTTCTGCGGCAAACTCCCCGAAAGCATGAATGCCCACCAGGCCAACAACAACCCACAACAAGTCCGGGAACACCGTCAAGCCATGACAATCGCCCCCCCCAAAGACATTACCTGCAACACACAGCCTCTCACACAGCTCGCCGCACAACTTGCCCAAATACTATCGGACACCACCAGCTTCCCTCAGGCCATCCGCGCCCTCGACCCCGCCCTCACCACAGAAGCACAACACACCCTCGAAGACATCGTGCAACAATTCACTCCCCGATGATCTTTATCAAAAGTGACTTGCGGCGGCATCCATCCCACTCACAGTACAAAATCTGCTCCCAGGGACCAAAATCCAGGCGCCCTTCCGTTATTGCCACCACAACTTCACGCCCCATCAGCTGGCGCTTAATGTGCGCATCGCCATTGTCCTCTCCCGTCCGATTGTGCCAATACGCAGCGTGCGGCTCATTGGGCGCATACTTCTCCAGCCATGCCTCATAGTCATGGTGAAGGCCAGGCTCATCGTCGTTGATGATCACACTGGCCGTAATATGCATCGGGTTGACAAGACAAAGGCCTTCCTGAATCCCGGAAGCACGAAGCGCCGCCTCGACCTTGCCGGTGATGTTGATGATGGCCCGACGCGTCGGCACATTGAACTGGAGAACCTCCCGATGGGATTTCATAACACCTCCTTTCGCAAAATTCTTCAACCAGGCTGTAAACCCGAAAACCACACAAAACGCTCCGAATCGCACCCAGACAATCACAAAAAAGGCCGGCTCAAAAGAGCCGGCCCAATCTCAGAAACGCTATCAGGTTCTCGACCGGCTCACACGCCTTCTGCTCAAGAGCCCAACAACACCCAACGCGGCCAGACCAAGCAAAGAAAGCGGCACATGCGTCGAACGCACCGGAGAAACACTGCAGCCAGAACCCGTTACCATGCCCGACAACCGACACAGATCCGCACTGCTGCACTGCGGATCATCGCAGTCGATCAAACCGTTGCCTGTGTTGTCAATGCCATCGTTGCAAATCTCCTGATCCTTGCCAGGGGGAACGGGTTGACACACCGAAGCTGACCAGCACTGCGGATCTTCGCAATCCACAAGGCCATTGCCCGTGTCATCCACGCCATTCGAACAGTTCTCCCTTGTACCGGCGATACAGTTGGATGCAGTGCTGCAAACGGGATCCATGCAATCAATCAGACCGTTGCCCGTGTCATCCATACCATTGTCGCAAATCTCGCGCTTCTGCCGGCAATGCACTGAAGAGAAACAAGCTGGATCATCACAGTCGATCAGGCCATTGCCCGTGTCGTCTACATTATTGTTGCAGATCTCTACAAGGCAGAATGGCGAAGCTGCACATGCGGGATCATCGCAATCGACGAGACCGTTGCCCGTGTCGTCTACATTATTGTTGCAGATCTCAACAGGAAGGCAAAACTGCGATGCTATGCACTGGGGATCATCGCAATCAATAAGGCCGTTGCCCGTATCGTCAATGCCATTGTTGCAGATTTCACCACCGGTAATACACCCGCCAAATGCAAAACAACTCGGATCATCGCAGTCAATGAGGCCATTGCCTGTGTCATCCATGCCGTTATCGCAAATCTCTGTCACACAGGCCGCACTGTGAACACAGGCCGGGTCCTCACAGTCGATCAAACCGTTGCCTGTATCGTCAATACCATTGTCGCAGATCTCGACCAGACACGCCTTATCCGTCTTGCAGCTCGGATCTGCACAGTCGATCAGACCATTGCCCGTGTCATCAATACCATTATCGCAGATCTCAACCAGACATGCCTTATCCGTCTTGCAGCTCGGATCCGCACAGTCGATCAGGCCATTGCCCGTATCGTCAATACCATTGTCGCAGATCTCGACCAGACACGCCTTATCCGTCTTGCAGCTTGGATCCGCGCAGTCAATCAGGCCATTGCCCGTATCGTCAATACCATTGTCGCAGATCTCAACCAGCGGCTTGCACGATGCATGCGTGCTGCAGCTCGGATCCGCACAGTCGGTCAGGCCATTGCCCGTGTCATCAATACCATTGTCACAAATCTCAACATATACGCTGGCAAGCTCTGGCGCCAGCCCCACGAGCCAATCATAAAAATCCTGTGTTGCCGCCGAAATGCCATACAGCCAACACACCGGATCGCCATAGCTCGTCACACCCGCCACATACTCAACCCCACCCACGGTATACAAGGCAGGACCGCCAGAATCACCATGACACGGACCACCATCCTTCATACTGTAGTAGATGCTGCCATGCGGCATGAGCACATAGTCACTGTAGTTGGTCACACAGCCATACCCCGACACCGGGTGACAATAACGCCCTGTCAGCGACACTCTTCCCATCTTGCAGCCTGTGGTCGCGTCGCCGTTCGATGTGCCGCAATGGGATGTTACCGCACCCGTAAAAGTCAGACGCACGCCAGAACCGCCCTTTTCGTCATACCCATAGCCGGAAAAATCCATCATCGCACCGGCCGATCCCAACGACGCCCTCGAAATACCCAACCACTTCGGAAGCGTCTTGATGGGCTTGGCAACGCTCCCAGGAACAGCCGTCTTGAGCTTGATAAGCGCAATGTCCGCATCAATTGTGCTGTATTGAGAATCCAGCCTCCTCTCGCCATACTTCGGATGCCAGGTGATCTTGTCGATATCATACAGCCTGCTGCGCATCGCCGAGGCCGTGTCACCAATGCCGATCTTAAGATACGTATTGCACGGAGATGCCACGATGGTTGAACCACCCCACCACGAATAATTCTCATCCGTCACACAGTGCGCAGCCGTCAAAACATACTGAGGATGGATGAGCGTTCCGGTACACAGCGTCCCCTCGCTTGCCCAGCAGGATCCCCTCGGATTCTGCACATACAGTCCCACCACAGCCTGGCGCTCAAACGCCGTGTCCTTCACGCCGTTCATCTGAGCATACTGCGTCGCAGTCATCTGCGACTGAAACTTTTGATCGCCGGAATCACAGCCAAACAGAAAACTCACCCCAACGAAGCAACATGCCACAACGCTTCGATACGATATCATGAACAACATCCTCCAAAACGATGCATCTCAACGAGCTAAGATATTGCCGCCAAAGCTCATCACCCAGAGACACAAACACAAAATAACAGCAAGCAGCGCCAAAAACATGTCTCGAAAAAGCCATGACACGACACCTACCAACACACACACCATACCGCATTTGATCCAAAAATCACCCCACAAATCCCAAACAAAACGATTAAAATGCATTTCTCTCCCACATGCCAGATCCCAAAGCCAATACACAGCCACTCAATTCTGGTCACCCATGGCTTTCCCATGTATACCCACGCCATGGCACGGCACGAAGGCCACACCTGCTTTTACCCTCGGCTTCATCCATCACTTCCTCAAGGAACACCATGATACTATCGCGCATTGTCGTCTTCCTCAAAGGCATGACCATGGGATGCATCGACGTCGTCCCGGGCGTCAGCGGAAGCACCGTCGCCGTCCTGCTCGGCTTCTACGAACGATTTATCGCTGCCCTGAAAAATATCGACGCTGACCTGATCCGCGCAACCCTGGCACCCTTGCGGAACAAATTCGACGCACCCTCCCGGCAGCACTGCGCAGAAACCTGGCGGCAAAAAGACATGCCATGGTTCGTAAACCTCATCCTTGGCCTCTTGTCCGCCCTCGTCATCGCAAGCATCTACATCCCCATCCTCATGGAAAGATACCCCGAAGTCATGCGGGGCTTCTTCTTCGGACTCGTCCTGGGCTCCGCCGCCAACCCCTTCCTGAACATCAAACCATGGCGACGGCACTACCCCATCATCATCGCAGCCTTCGCTATCGCCTTCTACTTCCTGCTGGGGCAGCAGCTCACCGCCCCCTACCACATCGCCGACATCACCGCTCAGGAAGCCATCACCCTCGAAAAACTCGCCGCACTCACCCCAAGCATCCTCACCCCCTACGACATCTACAACCTCCCCCAAAATGCACACCTGCGAGAACTCTTCCCCATCGCCCATGACGCCGGGCGCGCCGCCTTCGGCGCACTCACCCTCACCCCCGGCACCGAAATCGCCATCCCAAAACCCTTCTACCTGCTCTGCCTCCTCGCAGGCTTCACCGCCATCTGCGCCATGCTCATGCCCGGCATCTCCGGCTCCTTCGTCCTCCTCGTCCTGGGCTACTACTACTTCGCCCTCAATACCGCCAAAACCTTCTTCGCCGAAGCCGCCAGCGGCAACTTCCTCCCACATCACGGCCTCTACGTCCTGTGCATCGTCGGCGGCGCACTCATCGGACTCGCCGCCTTCTCACGGGCAGTCAGCTGGCTGCTCTCACGCTTTCGAGATGTCACCCACGCCGCCATCATCGGCATCCTGCTGGGCTGCCTGAGAGCCGTCTGGCCCTTCCAAACACACGACCCAAGCGGCCTCCCCCACAACATCGCCCCAAACCCCGCTCTGCACTACTTCTGGCCAACCCTCATCGCCTTCGTTCTCGCCATCGGCATCGTCGCCCTCACGCTCGGTCTCCAGGCCAGACAAAAAAACAAAACTTCGTCCAACGCAGGCCACTCTTAACCCCCTGCAATCCCCCCTCATTCACATAAAGGCAAAAATATTCGCCTTCGGTTAAAAAAATCGCATCTCTGATACTTTTGTCTGGCTGTGGGGGCCAAGCCCCCTGCGCCGCTATCGCCCTCGCCTTATCACTGACGGCAGGGTCGCGGCGTCGAAATGGTGCAGATTCCAGGAAGCACCGACCACAACGACGCCGCTGACGACGACAATGCACATTATTGCACTAGCCAAGAGCGCGGC
>Ga0209737_10000792_pt1 | contig 24370 bp, 12 predicted proteins | sample TergutCu122P3_FD_187284 | JGI IMG/M metagenome (GOLD analysis project Ga0209737, IMG submission 187284) | Cubitermes ugandensis P3 segment gut microbial communities from Kakamega Forest, Kenya - Cu122 P3 (SPAdes) (version 2) | ecosystem: Host-associated > Arthropoda: Insects > Digestive system... | reverse complement strand
GGTTTGATTATCAGTGCCTGATGCAGAGGTTAAAGTGATGGTATTGCTCGAAGTTACTGTAATTGTTCCGGTTTTCATTACCGTTCCGCAACCACCGGTTAAAAGTATAATATAATCAAAAGTACCACTCTCTTTTGGTGTGCCGCTGATAGTTATCGTATTATTCGACCAGCTTCCCGTTACTCCAGAAGGCAACCCACTAAAAGTTGCGCCGGTAGCTCCGGTTGTGGAGTAAGTAATATTAGTGATGGCACTGTTGATACATTTGGTTTGATTATCAGTGCCTGATGCAGAGGTTAAAGTGATGGTATTGCTCGAAGTTACCGTAATTGTTCCGGTTTTCATTACCGTTCCGCAGCCGCCGGTTAATGTTACCGTATAGTTAAACGTACCGCTTGCGTTTGGTGTGCCGCTGATGGTTGCAGTATTATTCGACCAGCTTCCCGTTACACCGGAGGGCAACCCGTTAAAAGTAGCTCCGGTAGCACCGGTAGTGGAGTAAGTAATATTAGTAATGGCACTGTTAGTACATTTGGTTTGATTGTCGGTTCCTGATGCGGAGGTTAAAGTTATCGTATTATTGGAATTAACAGTTATCGCCACCGCACTGCTGAATGCTTCGCCACAGCCATTGACGGCACGATAACGAATTTTTTTACCATTATCAGCTGATTGTACCGTATAAGGCATGTTTATATTCGTGAACTGATTAGAGCCGACGCTCGTTTCTACTTGCCAGCCTTGAGAGGTAAGCGAACCTCCGGTAATTGTAGGGGTAATTAGATTAAGATTACTTCCTGCACAAACTGCCGGTACCGAAATTGTGCCTATCGCAGGTGCGCCGCTTACCGTAAAAGTTGTAGAACGTGAATGTACCGTACCGTTTATATCTTTATATTCCATTTTAACGGTATAAGTACCAGGACTTAGCGTTTTATGCCAGGGTGTAGTTTTTCCTTGTCCTGTTCCGGCAGGGTCTATAATGTCGTTAAAATACCATTTTGGAAAATCGGTACCCGAAGCAGGGAGCATATTCGCTTCCATCTTAAAATAGAAATTCGGGCCGCATATCGTTTCGTTTTCAATTTCTTTATAATATATATCATTTACATAAAATGACAAATCAAGACTCCGTGCAGCTGCTCCTACGCTATAAAGGTAATTGGTATATGAGCCTTGTCCGTATGCATATAAAAGAACCCCATTTGGATTATCAACAAATATTTTAGTATTCAAACGAATAGGGCTTGAAGGATTAGACACATCGCTCATACCGAAATAATAACGACCAATGGAATAGTCAGTACCTCCGGTATTCGTTGTTCCTACCCAGGAAAACTTATTCGACTGGCTTACAGGTATCGGAGTAGCATCATTAATAGAAATGGTTGTATTTTCTTTTCCGGTTTTAGGCGTTATAATTATGAAGTAATGGTGCATTTCCATATATACATGCGCTCCGTTAAAATCGAGAGGGCTAACAAGCACATTGCGTATCCTCTGTTCCACCGGAGCCACCCATGCCATCCCGGGCTGTGCAAAGTCAAATTGAACCAATTGTCTTTGTGTATTCAGCATAGAAACACCCACAGGCCTATCCGTAGTGATATAACAGGAGGTAGCATCCGGATTATTGTAAACGTCAATAAGTACATCATGGTGTCTGAACATAGCATTGGTAGTGTTGATGTTAATAGGGTCGGTTTTTAAAACTTTACCGGTTATATCCGTATAGATTACCGAGCCTTTTACAACATCAGTGTTGCCAAGCTCTTTCGGAATAATTCGGGCAAAAACGGAATAACATCCATTATATCCATTATATATAGCCGGCACAATAAATTTTGTACCCCATTGGCTTATCGGCGGAATTTGCTCAAATGCATAATTAGTGGTATTCCCTATCTTACATTCTGTTACATTTTGAAAAAAAGCAACCGGCTTGTCGGCTACAATGCGCGTGAACCGAGGAACACCAGAAATATCCGTGTATGGATAAAAATAGACCTCCCCTTTATTCATAACCGTAGGATAGGGAAAGGTAACAGGTCCATTTTGGCTAATGGTTGTATTATTTTCTGTTGCCACTATTACATACGCATTACTGTGGTCGTAATTGCTGGGAATGAGATCGGGTTGCAGGTACTCCTTTCCCAGATTCGACACAGGGAAAACAGCAGTAGCTTCAACCGAGTGATTGGCGCTACTCATGGCAACCAAACTTATTGGCTGAGTGGAAGTTACTTGAATAGATTTATAATTGAGCGTACCTGGCGGCACAGGCTGTTTCCCTGAATAAGCTGCCTGCATCTGCTTAAATGTTAGATGATAGTCATAAACATCTCCCGGATTCACTGTAAAAGTCTTATTTAATGATGTGTTTTCGGTAAAATGTAGTGTTACACTCGCCGTAGCCGTAGCTGTAATCCGCAACATCAATTCAAGATTATAAACATACTTTTTTAAAACATTGTGATAACTTGAGTCGATATTCACAACACCGCTATTTCTTCCAAATGCTACAAAAAAACTGGTTCCTGTATTGGAAGTTTCTTTTTGAGCAAACCCCATTCCGGATAGAGTGAACATCACCAACAAAGTGAAAACTAAATTTTTCATGGTAAAAGTTTTTGTGAATATTTTTTTTTGAATAGGAAAAACAACTGCTGTTTTTTCAGAGCAAAAATAGAATCATTAATCTACAAAATATTTATATTCAATTTGTTTTATCGCCTCATTGATAAATCAGTCGCCTCATTGATAAATGGGGCGATGTTCGTAAGTGCGGATAAAGTGGAAGAGAGAACACAATAAAAACACACCCACTATTCACTAATTAAAAAAGTTCGAATATCTTGCCAGATAATTAAAAAAAACTATTTTTGCCAATCTATTCTACTAAAAGAATTATTGAATATTTTTATTAATATACTAATATAATTACTAAATATTTCTCTTGTCAAGTGGGTGCTATTATTAGATGTTTCCTGATTAGTAAGTAAAATTTCGGATTATGTTTGACAGAAAAATTATCGAAAAAATTAAGCCTTTTATCGCTGTGCACGATATATTACTCTTTTATGGAGCAAGGCAGGTAGGAAAAACAACTTTAATGAAAATTATTCGGGAAAAGCATATTCAGGAGCCTTCCTATTTTTTCGATTTGGAAAACTTAGAGTATTTGGACTTGTTAAATAAAAGTCCCGAATTGTTTGTGGCATTCCTTAAATCGTATCACAATTGGAGCGAAAGCAATAGAATTATAGTTTTTATTGATGAAATTCAATATCTAAACAATCCGACTAATTTTCTTAAATATATTTATGATAATTATCCGAGTATAAAATTGATAGTTTCAGGTTCTTCTACGCTCGAAATCAGAGGAAAACTCAAAGACAGTTTGGTTGGAAGGTTGCTCAAATTTGAGATATTACCGCTTTCCTTTGAAGAATTTTTGATTTTTAAAGGCAAACAAAATCTTGTAAATATGGTGGGTAAAACTGTTGATTTTGAAATTGTGAATAACGAATTGCGATTTTATTATGAAGAATATATCACTTTTGGCAGTTATCCGAAAATTGTTTTGGCAAACGATATAGACTTAAAAAAAGTTTATTTAAAACAAATCTATGAAACTTACATTCAAAAAGATATAAAAGACATAGGTAAAATTCGCGAATTGGAAAAATTCAATAAATTGATACGAATTATGGCAACTCAGGCAGGTAATCTTGTGAATGTTGCCGAACTCTCTAAAACCATTGGCGCTACCGTTAATACGATTAATGAATGGATTTTTCTACTTGAAAACACTTTTGTAATCAGATTAGTTACTCCATTTTCGGGCAATGTGCGTGGCGAACTTACTAAAATGCCCAAGCTATTTTTCATTGATACGGGCCTGAAAAATTGTATTGAAAATAATTATGAAATAACAGGTAGTAGTTTTGAAAACAGTTTTTTCGCATACATTAACAATGCTTATAAAGCAAAAAAAATTAATTTTTACCGCACACAAGACAAAAAAGAGATTGATTTTGTTTTAGACGGTGTGCCGTTTGAATTAAAAATAGTTTACACAGGAAAAAATCTAACGGCATTAGATTATTTTCAAACGCACTACCAACAAAGGGGGAACATTATTACTTTACACAAAACTCAAAACAAACGTTACCGCGTTTGCTTTGCTTGGGAAACATAAGATAATGTAGGGACAACTGTTATTTTGCAACCAACACCGGTAACTTACGCAAATTCTTCCCGCGATGAATAATGCGGGTCAACCTGCGCACAAACCTCAATCCCATCAACAATCTCAAAATTTACTTTGAGAGGAGTATTAACTACCGGTACAATCTCACACTTTCTGCATAATGTTTCCGATTTTATGTATTCCTCAAATCTATGGAATGCCGCATCGGTTTCAGGGTTGCTCTGTAGCGTGATAGTTATCGTATCAGTAACCTCTAAATTGCTTTCTTTGCGGTAGTTTTGAATGCGGTTTACTAATTCGCGGGCGTAACCTTCCTCTTTCAATTCTTGTGTAATAGTAATATCTAACGCCACAGTCAACGAGCCTTGGTTGGTTACTACCCATCCCGGAATATCTTCTGCTATAATCTCTACATCAGATAAAAGGAGTTCTGCCTGTTCGCCTTCAATAGTGAGAAGTAGATGTCCCTCTTTTTCTATTTGTACAATCTCTTTTTGGGTAAATTCAGCCACTTTTGCAGCAATAGCTTTCATAATTTTCCCATATTTCGGACCTAAGGTTTTGAAATTGGGTTTAATCTTTTTAACCAAAACCCCTTCGTCATCTTTTACAAATTGAATCTCTTTTACATTCACTTCGTGCAAAATAAGCGCTTTTACTTTTTCTATTTGTGCTACAAAATTTGAGGTTTCCAGTACGGGAATCATAATTTTTTGCAGCGGTTGTCGTACACGAATATTCGTTTTTTTACGCAACGAAAGCACCATAGAGCAAATTTGTTGCGCTAATTGCATTCTTTCTTCCAATGGTTTATCAATCCATGCTTCATCTACTTTTGGAAAATCTGAAAGATGAATAGACTCTACCTTCTCTTTTTGAGTAACAGCGTTCAAGTCTAAAAACAACTTATCCATAAAAAAGGGTGCAATGGGTGATGCCAATTTGGCGAGCGTTACCATGCAAGTGTAAAGCGTTTGGTAGGCAGAGATTTTATCTTCGCTGTAATCGCCTTTCCAAAACCTTCTGCGACAAAGGCGTACATACCAATTACTTAAATATTCATCTACAAATTGTTGAATATCGCGCCCTGCTTTTGCCGGTTCATAATCTGCGTAATTGGCATCACACTGTTTTACTAATGTGTTCAGTTCAGATAGAATCCAGCGGTCAATTTCGGGGCGGTTTTCAATGGGAATTTCGGCTTCTTTGTAAGTAAATTTGTCAATATTTGCATATAAAGCAAAGAAATTGTAGGTATTGTAGAGCGTTCCGAAGAATTTTCGTTGCACTTCTTTAATGCCTTCTTCGTCGAATTTGAGGTTGTCCCAAGGTTGCGCATTGGTAAGCATGTACCAGCGCGTAGCATCTGCACCGTATTTTTCAATCGTTTCAAACGGGTTAACGGCATTGCCCAATCGTTTCGACATTTTATTGCCCTCTTTATCTAACACTAATCCGTTGGAAACAACTGTTTTAAATGCCACATTATCAAAAATCATGGTGGCAATGGCGTGCAGCGTAAAGAACCAGCCACGTGTTTGGTCAACCCCTTCTGCAATAAAGTCGGCAGGGAATTTTTTTTCAAAAAGCTCTTTGTTCTCAAAGGGATAGTGCCATTGACAATAGGGCATGGCACCGCTGTCGAACCAAACGTCAATTAGGTCGGCTTCACGTGTCATTTTTTTACCGCTTGGAGAAACTAAAAAGATTTCGTCAACGTATGGGCGGTGCAAATCAATTGTATCGTAATTCTCTTTACTGAAATCGTTGGAAATAAAATTTTTATACTGATTTTCTTTCATCACTCCTGCGGCCACTGCTTTTTCCATTTCATTGAATAGTTGCTCTACAGAGCCAATGCAAATTTGTTCTTTCTTGTCTTCTGTAGTCCAAATAGGAAGTGGCACACCCCAAAAGCGCGAGCGCGACAAGTTCCAGTCCACTAAATTTTCGAGCCAGTTTCCAAAGCGTCCCGAGCCGGTGGCGGCCGGTTTCCAAGTAATGGTATCGTTCAGTTCAAGCATCCGTTTTTTATAGTCGGTAGTTTTTACAAACCACGAATCCAACGGATAATACAAAACGGGCTTGTCGGTGCGCCAGCAATGCGGGTAATTATGTGTATATTTCTCAATTTTAAACGCTTTCCCTTGTTGTTTCAACCATATTGCCAATTCCACATCTAATGATTCTTCATGCTTTTCGCCCTCTTTTTCGTAATCGGGTTTTACAAATCTTCCGGCAACAGTTTGATATAATTCTACATTAACACACTCTTTTACAAAAGTTTCATCTAAATCTTCAAGGCAGTAAAATTTACCGGTTTTATCTACCATAGGTTGGCGATTTCCTTGTTTGTCAATCATTACCAACGGAGGCACACCTGCTTCTTGTGCTACGCGTTTGTCGTCGGCACCGAAAGTAGGGGCAATGTGCACAATTCCGGTACCATCTTCGGTGGTTACATAGTCGCCGACAATGATGCGAAATGCACCTTCGCCCGGATTTACATAAGGAATTAACTGCTCATATTCTATACCGACTAATCTTTCACCGGTAGTTTGTGCTAAAATTCTATACGGAATATTTTTATCCCCCTGTTGATAATCGTTGAAATTTAATTCTGCATTTTTTTCAGGAAAATAAACATGTAACAGATTTTTAGCTAATATTACTTGAATGGGATTCCCCGAATAAGAATTGTAAGTTTCCACTAATAAATACTCAATTTTCGGTCCTACCGCTAATGCGGTATTTGAAGGAAGTGTCCAAGGGGTTGTCGTCCAAGCTAAAATGTATAAGTTTTCAGGGATTGGGCAATCTGAGGGGAAATCAAAAGGGCATTTTTTTACATTGGGTTGTTTGTTTTTTACTTTAAATTGCGCTACTGCTGTGGTGTCTTTCACATCTTTGTAACAGCCGGGCAGGTTTAGTTCGTGCGAGCTTAATCCGGTACCGGCAGCAGGCGAGTAAGGTTGAATGGTATAACCTTTGTACAATAATCCTTTTTTATATAGTTCTGATAACAACCACCATACTGATTCTATATATTTATTATCAAAAGTGATGTACGGGTCATTCAAGTCCACCCAGTAACCCATTTTTTTGGTTAGGTCGTCCCATAAATCTTTGTATTTCATTACTTCGTCGCGGCAGGCTTGGTTGTATGCTTCCACCGAAATTTTTTTGCCTATATCTTCTTTGGTAATTCCCAGTGTTTTTTCTACGCCCAATTCTACGGGGAGGCCGTGCGTATCCCAGCCGCCTTTGCGCCCCACGTACTTCCCTTTTAGCGTTTGGTATCTGCAAAACAGATCTTTAATTGCACGCGCCATCACGTGGTGAATGCCGGGGATACCATTCGCTGAGGGAGGCCCTTCATAAAAAACATATTCCGGTTTGCCTTCACGAAAAGTTAAACTTTTCTCAAAAATCTCATTTTCCTCCCAATATTCTTTTACTTCTTTTCCTATTTTTGATAAATTAAGTCCCTTGTATTCAGGATATTTGTTCATTATTCATGTTTTTTTTAGTAAGCGGCGAAGATAAGTAATTTTTGTTTTTTTGCCGTAAAGATACAATACAAAATTTTACTTTACTTTTTTGCCAAATAATGGTTGTTTTGTAAAAAAAAGCTATTTTTGTGCACTTATTAACTAAAAGTGAAATATTATGATTAAACCTGAAACTCCCTCCAGCTTCTTCAGATTCGAAGATTTGCGTATCTACGCAAAATCCTTAGATTACATTACTTGGTTGCATAACGTGGTAAATAGTTTTCCAAACCACGCCCAATCGACTCTTGCGCAGCCTTTTTTAAAAGTTTCACAAAGCATTGCGCTGTTTCTTGCAGAAGGTTCGGCACGAAACAAACCTCAATTTATCTACTATTTAAAAATGGCCAAAAGCTCAGTTCGTGAGTGTGTAGTTTATACTGAGATTGCCTCTCGCTTAGGCTTAATGAATGAAGATGACAAAGAATATTCAGTAAATCAAATGATGGAACTAACCAAGATGATTGGCTCGTTGGTTTCCTCTCTGCAACGCACAATTCCAAACGGGAAAGATGAAGATGAATTCGACGATATGCAACTTCCTCCGGATATGATGTAATTTTTTCCCTTACAAAAACGTTTTCCGTAGTTCTTCCGTAGATATTTCTATTATGTCTCTTATAGGAATATCGAATACTGTCCTCGCGCCAGTTTCTCCTTTTAAAAAGAGCCTATACGCGGCACGTGCATAAGCTACCATCACACTTGCAGTAAATTCAGGGTTACTGCCCAACTGCAAAGAAAATTCCATCTTTTGGTGATGTTCTTCCTCTTTTCCGGTTGCACCGGTTCTAAATACAAAACCCCCATGCGGCATATTAGAGTGCTCTTTTTCAAACTCTTCTTTTGTAATGAAATGAACGACGGTCTCATAATCAGAAAAATAGTAGGGCATCGCCTTTATTGTCTTTTCAATGAGCGCTAAATCTGCTTTTGGCTCTGCTACAACAAAACACTCTCTACTATGTTTTTGAGTGGTTGAGAAAGTAGATGGGGTTCCCTTGCGAATATCGGCAATAACACAGTCCATAGGAATGGTATATTGCACCGCTTGTTGTACCCCTTTAATTTGTCGTATTGCATCCGAATGCCCTTGACTCACCCCTTTTCCCCACAAAGTATTACTACACCCATTTGGAATACAGGCCATTCCCATTATACGAAGCAAGGAGAATAATCCCGGATCCCAACCGGTGGATATCACACATATTTTCTTTGCTTTTTGAGCTATTTCGTTCACTTTGGAAAAATGTTCAGGTATTTTTGCGTGGGTATCAAAACTATCCACGCAGTTGAACATGGAAGCAAAATGGGGAGTTTGTTCCGGCAAATCGTTGGCAGAACCTCCGCAAAGAACCATCACATCAATAGCTTGAATGTATTCCTGTGCCTCACTTACGTGATATACTTTTACTCCATCTGTTTGGGGGGTAATTTCAATAGGATTTCGGCGTGTAAAAATGGCTACAAGTTTCATGTCACTGTTCTGGCTAACAGCATATTCAACGCCACGTGCGACATTCCCATAACCAACAATTCCTAATCTTATTTTTGGTATCATAATGTATGAGAATATCAGAAGAGTAGAAAAAAAGGGAAGGGTTAACTATACCGCAAATCCAATATTTTTATATTCTTCTACAATGTTTTTAATATCGTCTGTTGCAAGACGGCCATATACTTTTTCGCCTACAAGCACTACCGGAGCAAGTCCGCACGCACCTACACAGCGCAAAGAAGCCAAAGAAAACAAGCCATCGGAGCCGGTTTCGCCTACATTGAGTTTCAACAGGTGCTTAAACTCATCAAGAATACGTTCTGCTCCGCGCACGTAGCAAGCAGTTCCCATGCAGATAGAGATAGGGAAGCGTCCTTTCGGAATCATGGTAAAAAATGAGTAGAACGATACTACACCATATACTTTTGCTGTTGGAATTTTTAGTTCCTGAGCAATCACTTCTTGCGCTTCTGCGGGAAGGTATCCTAAATAATCTTGCGTTTTGTGCAATACATTAATCAACTCACCCGGATTATTGTTGAACGATTTGCAAATCTCCTCAATTTTCGTTCTTGTTTTTTGACTGATTTGTATTTTAACTGACATTTTTTTAATGATTAATGGTTAATGATTAGTGGTTATTATTTGGGGTGGTTAATCAAGTTTAATTTCAATAACTTTCGCTTTGTCGAAGTAGTGTGTGTGTAACAGTTCGTGTGATTTATGTCCGCAAGGTTCACCCAAAAATTCTTTGTAAATAGCTTGAATAGATGGATTTTCGTGAGATTTACGAATCGGCATTTTGCGGTCGGCTTCATAAATGGCTTCCCAACGTGCTTTAATGATTTCGCTGTTTCCGTGGTGCAACGGTTGCCCGCCCCCGTCAATACACCCACCCGGGCAGGCCATCACTTCAATGGCATGGAATTGTGATTTTCCTTCTTTAATCTCATCTAATAATTTGCGCGCATTGCTCAGTCCATGCGCAATACCGATGTTGAGTTTCAAACCGTCCACATCAATAGTGGCAGCCCTAACGCCTTCTAATCCACGAAGCTCTGTAAATTCCATTTTCGGAAGCGTTTTTTTGGTAAGCACTTCATAAACTGTTCTAACAGCCGCCTCAATAACGCCGCCGGTAGTTCCGAAAATTACCCCTGCGCCGGTGGACTCTCCCAACGGGGAATCGAAAGGTGCATCTTCTAATGATTTAAAGTCGATATTTGCCTGTTTTATGAGGGTTGCCAATTCTCTTGTTGAGATAGAGAAATCCACATCAGGATTTCCATTCACTCTAAACTCGTCGCGGGCACATTCATATTTTTTTGCTAAACAAGGCATTACAGAAACAACAATCATATCTTCACGTTTCACGCCTATTTTTTCAGCAAAATAAGATTTAGCAATAGAGCCGAACATTTGTTGCGGTGATTTTGCTGTGGAAGGAATATCTTTTAACTCTGGAAAGTGGTATTCAAAGAAATTTACCCATGCGGGGCAACAAGAAGAGAGCAACGGGAGTTTCACATCTTTGTCGCCTTTTAAAAAACGGGTTAATCTGTCAATCAACTCAGTACCTTCTTCCATAATGGTTAGGTCGGCACTCCAGTCGGTATCAAAAACATAGTCGAAGCCAAGCCCTTTAAGGGCGGCAGTTAGTTTTCCGGTAACGATAGTTCCGGGCTTCATTCCGAACTCCTCGCCGAGCGCCACACGCACTGCAGGGGCCACCTGTACTACAACGGTCTTCTTTTCGTCGGCAATTGCTCTAATAATTTTAGAAGTGTGGTCAACTTCTACTAATGCACCTACCGGACAAACGGCTACACACTGCCCGCAGAAAGTGCAGGAGGAGTAGCTCAATTTTTGGTTGAATGCTGTGGAAACTACGGCTGGGAATCCGCGTTCTATGGCGTTAAGGGCACCCACCGTTTGGAAGTCGTTGCACATAGTTTCGCAGCGACGACACATCACGCATTTGTTCATATCGCGCACAATAGAGGGCGATGTTTCAACTTTATAGGAGGATTGTTCGCCTTGAAAAGGAATCTCACGTACTCCAAAGCGGGTCGCTAAATCTTGTAGTTCACAGTTCCCGCTCTTTGCACACACTAAACAGTCTGCGGGGTGGTCGCTCAAAATCAATTCCAATACAGTTCTACGAGCATTCAAAACGCGAATAGAGTTGGTTCTTACCACCATGCCTTCCAAACACTCCGTAACACAAGCCGGCGCTAAGTTACGTCTGCCTTCCACTTCTACTACACAAATACGGCAACCGCCCGGTTTGTTATGAATATTCATTCCTTCCAATTCGAAGTGGCATAAAGTAGGAATCTCAATTCCAATTTCATGAGCCGCTTTTAATACCGTTGTACCTTTTACTACCGATACTTCTTTATTATCTATGGTTAATTTTATTTTGTCCATTGTATATTCCTTTTTTATTTGATTGATATTGCATTAAACTTACATTTTTCCATACAGGCGCCACATTTGATGCAGGTTTCCTGATTGATTTCGTGCGGCATTTTCTTTTCGCCTTTAATAGAACCTACGGGACATACACGGGCACAAGCCGTACAACCTATACAAAGGTCAATGTCAATGATATAACATTTCAATGCCTTACATTGACCTGCGGGACATTTTTTATCCGTTACGTGTGCAATATATTCATCCCAGAAATTGTCAATGGTTGACAAGACAGGGTTTGGCGAGGTTTGCCCTAATCCGCAAAGTGCAGTATCTTTAATTACTTTGCTTAGGTTTTTCAATTGGTCAAGGTCTTCCATTTCTCCCTTTCCTTCGGTAATTTTATCCAACATCTCATACAAACGTTTGTTACCTATACGACATGGTGAGCATTTTCCGCAAGATTCTTCTACTGTAAAATCTAAATAGAATTTAGCAACCGAAACCATACAGTCGTCTTCGTCCATCACAATCATACCGCCTGAGCCCATCATTGATCCTGCATCAATAAGATTATCATAATCAATAGGAGTGTCTAAAAATTTTTCAGTTAAGCATCCGCCGGAAGGTCCTCCGGTTTGCACTGCTTTAAACTTTTTATCGTCCATAATACCGCCACCAATTTCATAGATTACCTCTCGAAGCGTAATACCCATAGGCACTTCAACTAATCCAACATTGTTCACTTTTCCTGCCAATGCAAAAACCTTAGTGCCTTTTGATTTTTCGGTTCCGATAGATGCAAACCATTCTGCACCTTTCAGAATTACAACGGGTATATTCGCGAATGTTTCCACGTTGTTTACGTTTGTGGGTTTTTTCAAGTATCCTTCTTGTGCGGGGAATGGGGGTTTAAAAGTAGGTTCGCCGCGGTCGCCTTCCATTGAATGGATGAGTGCTGTTTCTTCTCCACAAACAAATGCTCCTGCGCCATAACGTAGCTCTATATCGAAGTCGAATCCGGTTCCGAAAATGTTTTTTCCGAGCGCGCCTGCTTTTTCCGCTTGTTTAATAGCGATTAGTAAACGCTCAATGGCGAGTGGGTACTCGGCACGAATATATATCAAGCCTTTGGTAGCGCCGATGCAAAAACCGTTTATTGCCATGGCTTCTAATACGGAATGTGGGTCTCCTTCCAAAATAGAGCGATCCATAAATGCGCCGGGGTCTCCTTCATCAGCATTACACACTACATACTTTTGGTCAGCATGATTTTTGCTTGCAATTTCCCATTTTAATCCGGTAGGGAAACCGCCGCCGCCACGCCCACGAAGCCCCGACTTCTTAATCACGTCAATAGTAGCTTGCGGATTATTTGCTTCTAAAGCAGAAGCCAACGCAGCATACCCATCGTGTGCAATATAGTCTTCTATATCCTCTGGATCAATAAATCCACAATTACGTAATGCAATACGCAACTGTTTTTTATTAGGGTCTTGTGGGGTACCTTGAATATGTTCATCTGCTTTTTCGTAGTTTACCGCTAATAGATCGCCCACTACTTCATTTCCGGTAAAATATTTTGCTACAAGTTCTTCAGCTTTCAACGTAGTAATATTTCCAAGCATCACGGGTTTTTGTCCGGGTTTTGTAACCTCTACCGTTGGCTCTGCATAACAATACCCTGTACAGCCGGTTTGTGTTACCACAGCAGGGATATTACGCTTTTTACATTCATTCATGATTACCTCCATTACTTGCTTGGAGCCGGAAGCAATGCTGCAAGTAGCCATCGCTATTTTTACCTGAATTAAATGATCGCCTTGCTCGCAAAGTTTTAGAGCGGCTTGAAGTTCGGCACTTTTTTTCTTCAAATCCGCTAACGATTTAATTTTTTCCATTTGAGTTCGTTGTTATTTATATTGATTATTAGATATTTTCCTTTTGCAATTGGGGTAAAAAACTCCTGTTTTAAACGGCTGCGAATGTATATATTTTATTCATATAAAAATGAGCCAATTCATTACTGTTTCTCAATCATCATTATCCCATCTCGTATCGGCAAAAGCACGTTTTTTACACGTTTGTCGTTTTGAATAAAATTGTTAAAAAAGGTAATCGCTTTCGTTTCTAAATCATTTTCTGCGATAGATTTTACTACTTTTCCATTCCACAACACATTGTCAACCAGAATAAAACCACCTTTTTTAACACGAGGCAGTACCATTTCATAGTATTGCAGGTACTCTATTTTTTCTGCATCAATGAACACCAAATCCCATTCTATATTTAACTTAGGTACTATCTCTAAAGCGTTTCCAATATGCAAATGGAGTTTATTTTTATATTCAGATTGATTAAAATATTTTGTAATAATCTCTTCCAATTCTTCATCTATTTCAATAGTGTGTAAATTTCCGTTGGGTTGAAGCCCTTCTGCTAAACAAAGCGCAGCATAACCGGTATAAGTTCCTATTTCAAGAATATTCATAGGTTTTATCATCCGAGCGAGGATAGATAGAAACCTGCCTTGCAGTTGCCCCGATAACATCCTCGGACGTAAAACCTTTAGGTGTGTTTCACGGTTGAGGCGGTATAAATGAGCGGGTTCCTCCGATGAATGCTGTTCACAATAAGCCTCCAATTGTTCGGAGAATAAAGAATGCATGACTACAGATTAAATACTTTTACCTCAATTCCGGCATCTTTTAATACAGAAAGCCCTTTCAAATCGGTTTCTCCGTAATGTATGGGGTATAAAAGGGTTGGTTTTATCATCAGAGCCGCACGGATGGTTTGTTCAACCGTCATAGTATAAGGCTGATTAATGGGCAGGAAGGCTACATCAATATTCTTAAATCCAGCCATTTCCGGCATATCTTCACAATCTCCTGGGATATAGATTCGCGTGCCGCCCAATGTAAGTATATACCCATTATCACGCCCTTTGGGATGATAAATATCTCTCCCTTCGGTGGTATTATACGACGGAACCGCCTCAATAATAATCTCAACGTTTACTGTGCCGAACATGGTCAACCTGAAAGGGATTTCATCTCCGTTTTCAAGCACAAAACCCTTTCCGAGCGCTTGCTGCACTGTGTTATTACAGAAAATTTTAGTATTGGGGGTTGAAATGTCTGCCACCGCATTGATGTCAAGGTGGTCGTAATGGTCGTGTGTAATGAGAATTACATCTGCCTTTGGGAGTTTCTTGTAATCAACTCCTTCATAGTTAACAGGGTCGACATAAATGGTCATGCCCTCAAAAGTGAAATAGAGAGAAGCATGTTGGATAAAGTGTATCGTAACTTTTTTTCCGTTTTTAGCCGTGAAGGAATCGGTTTCAATAGTTTTTGTAAATGTCTGGTTCATAATAAACAAACTTAATAATAGGGTTAAAATTGTACGCATTGTTTTATTGTTTTGAAATTAATAGTTTTCTCACAATCATTTCTCCATTCTGTGAAATAAGCCTTATAAAATATATCCCGTTTTTTACTTGGAGTGGAATTACCATTCTTGAACTTTTTAATACACTTTGAAAGATTACTTGCCCTATCATATCGAAAATTTCAACTGTTTTATGATATGCATCATCTTTTTGAATGATAATATTATTTAAGTAGCTGTAAATCTCAGTATTTTGGCGATGATGCCCCTCTACACCAACATTGGGAATACCGGTTCCTTTCAATGTTATTACAACTTCCGGCATTCCCATGGTAGTAAATACTATGGCTGCATTATGCTCACCTTCCTCTATAGGGGAAAAAGTAACACTTATTACGCCTCCGGATGTAAAATCCCATGATTCTTCATTAATTATAAATAAATCTTTATGAGTTCCTTCTATAGCATACGTGATGCCACCTATTAAATTCATTCCGGTAATTATGAACGACTTAGAAGCAGACACAGAGTCAAGAAACACTTCATTGAAATTTAGTAAAGAAAGATTAGCAACAAACACCGGATCATTAGGATTTATTCTATATCTTGACACCGGACCTTTCGTTAGCTTTAGAGTAAGTGCATTGTCCGTATAAGAGTTCCCTATGGGTATATTTTCGTATAATATTGATGGAGAAGAAAAATAGGGGATTTCAATACTGTTATGCCCATCACTGAAATAGGTTCCTGAGCTATAGGTCATTACACTACAGTAGTATTGCTCATTTACCACACCTCGCCACCCTGATGAATAATAAAATAGTCCAGGCCCCGGCTGAACATTTTGTTCCGCATGATGATGCGCCCCCATATTGTGCCCAATCTCATGGATTACTGTGTTTGTCCAACTTGATTGTTGCACCCTTGACAAAGAAACAGCATAATAATCAGGGTCAAATCCATATTCATCCATCAAAAGCCACGCGATACCGCCGGTAAAACTCACTTTAGGAATAAAAACTATTTGGTCTGCATAGTACTGGTCACGCAAAACATGTACTTCATCCATATACCCATCCCATGGATCTGTAATTCGAAAGAGGTCTTCAATAGTATTATCTTCTACATAATCTGTTAGGTGTATGTAAACGATTCTAAAAAATATTCCTGTCTCTGAGTTTTCTGCCACAACATTTGATCTTTGATTTGCTTGGTCAATCAAGTCAAAAATATCAGTAACCCTCCAATCTTCCAAAGCCCATTGCGCTGCCTCAGGCGTATAAACATACAGCAAATCAATGATTACTGGATCTTCAATCTCTTTGTCGTTTTTTTTTATTCTATTATCCTTAGATTTTTGCTTTGCTTCGCTTACTTCTACTTCCATTCCCGGCAAAGTAGTTTTGTCTAATTCAGATTTTTCTACTTGTGAAATATAAGCTACTCCATTTTTTACCGATGCAAAAAAATATTCATTTTTCGCAGGCAGTTCGGCTGTGATAGAAATGGTTGAAGGCGAAACAGTGAGGTAGCAACACGCAAACTCCGAGTCAACAATGCGAGTTGTTATACTTGTACGGCCACTAATATTTTTTCCAGCATGTTGTATCACCGCTTTATACTGTTTATCATCAAAAAAATTAAGTAAAAGCGTATCCCCAATATTGTTTGAAGTCAAACCTACTAATTGTGGATTGTATTCAAACACGCGATACCGGTCGGCATCCTTAAACAATTCTTTTACAAAGGGGTCGCTGTGTTCTTGCGCTTGCAAGTGTTTTGTGCTATTAGAATTAATATCAATAACGTTTTGTGCAGAAATAAGAATACTGAAATAAAACAAAAAAATGCCTATAAAGGCTTGCTTCAACAAGCAGGGATAAAAGACTTTCATATATTTTTATATTAGTGGTAATTTCAAAACATACTTTTTTTGTGGTTATCTAAACAACTCTTCAATCTCTTCTTCAAATTTTTTAAAGATAAAGCCTCTTCTCAATTTAAGTGTTGGGGTTAGCTCTCCCGACTCTACCGTCCATGGGTAGCCAATGAGTTTAAACCTTGCTATTTTTTCCGACTCTCCAAAAAACTTATTATATCTGTCCACAATTTGTTTAAATCTCGCCAACACTTGCGGGTGTTTAATCATCTCTTCGTTAGTTGTGTAAGATATTCCCTCTTTCGTGCACCATGAACGCATATCTCCAAACTCCGGTACAATAAGCGCTGCTGCAAACTGTTTGTTCTCTCCAACCACCAAAATATTATCAATCATAGGGTGCTCTGCGAATTTATTTTCAAGTAAAGTAGGAACAATATATTTTCCAAAGGCTGTTTTAAACATCTCTTTTTTCCTTCCGGTAATACGCACCTGTCCTTCGGGTTCAATTTGTCCTAAATCTCCGGTGTGAAACCATCCTTCTTCATCTATTACTTCAGCCGTCAGGTCATCTGCTTTGTAATACCCCTTCATAAGGCAGTGCCCACGGGTAAGAATTTCTCCATCTTCTGCTATCTTTACTTCAATGCCCGGCAACGGTGGTCCAACCGTACCTATTTTAACTCCATCTTTAAAGAAATTGCTCACTGCAATTACCGGAGATGTCTCTGTTAATCCATAGCCTTCCAAGACCGGGATTCCCATCGCATAGAAAATCTTACTTAACTTTGGTTGTATGGCTGCCCCACCGGAAACTACAACATTAAACCGGCCTCCTAAAGCTGCTTTCCATTTGTTAAGAACTAATTTTCGTGCTAATTGTAGCTTCAGCTTATACCATTTCGATTTTCCTTCCAATTCAAAATCTAAAGCAATTCTGTTCGCCCAAAAAAAGATACTCTTTTTTATTCCTTTTTGCTTGTATCCTACAGATAATATTTTATCATAAAATTTCTCCAATAACCTTGGAACTGAAGTAAAAATATCGGGGCGTATCTCTTTCAAATTATCTGCTATTGTTGCCATACTCTCTGCGTAATAAATGGATACGCCAATATATTGCCACGCGTATATCATCATACGTTCATATACATGACACAAGGGTAAGTAACTCAAACACCTGCTATCTTCTTGTAAAGGAATGATGGGGGCAATGGCTTTGGCATTGTTCAACATATTAGCATGTGAAAGCATTGCTCCTTTTGGGTTTCCTGTTGTACCGGAAGTATAGATAAGGGTCATAATATCCTCCGGTTTAATAGAATCTTTAATCTCTTTTAAAAGTTCCGGTTTCGGGTTTGCTGCCCCCAACTCGCAAATTTCATTCAAATGTTTATAGCCTCTTAAATCTCTGAATGTATAAACGTTATCCTTTAGATTGGGTATTTCATTAATAATATTTTCAATTTTTCTAAGCAATTCCCATCCGGCTACAAAAACCATTTTTACATCTGCGTGATTTAAGATATATTGATAGTCTGATTCACTAATAGTAGGATAGATGGAAACGTGAATAGCTCCAATCTGATGTATCGCCATATCTATAAAATTCCACTCAGGGCGGTTGTTGGTTATAGTAGCGATTCGGTCTCCTTTCTTTATCCCTAATTTTAAAAGTCCATAAGCAATTTGCTCTGATTTCTGAATATACTGTGCGGTGCTGTAATGAACCCAAACGCCGTTCTCTTTCCCGCAAACGGCATCGTCTTTGGGGAAGTTCTCTAATGCGTGTGGTAAAAGGTCGAAAATTCTTGTAACATTCATAGGATTATATTTGCGTGCAAAAATAAAAAAAAACTGCTGAGTTATTCAGCAGTTTTTCGTTCTTATCTCTTTTCTATTTTAAAGATAACGGCGCGTTGCTGCGGCCACTCTTTATCGGGGATGTCAATTTTGTGTTGTTCATCTTCCGCAGTGAAGTTTTGAGTAGTAATCTGGTCAGCGGGTACGCCTTCATTAATAAATACTTTCCTCACGGCTTCCGCACGTCTTCTTCCCAAATCTTTATTATGAGCAACACTACCTTCGGGAGAAGTATAACCTGTTACAATCACTTTGAAATCGCTATTTGCCTTTAACACTTCAGCCGCCCTCTTAATATCTTCTTTATTTTTATCACTAAATTTCGGAATATCCTTATCTAAGTCAAATAAAATTTTAATATTTGATAGCGATTGTGCAAGGTCAAGTAATGCTTTCTTTTTATCGGGCGAGCTTTCGTCTAACAACTCTTGCGAAATTGTAGGCACAAAATAGTAGTACTCCTGTACTGTATTTGTAATAATGATAGGCTCATCTTTCTTAGCCATCATTTTCTTCATATATGCTCTTTTAGCGTCATTCATATACTCATCGTTGCCGCAAGATTTACATGGTAAGAAGTGGAAACCAATTTTAAGTCCAACTTGGAATAGATTCCACTTGTCTGTTGTTTTCACATATCTTCTAGCTCCTTTTTCATTATCTATCATTTGAGAAAATCTATGATCCACAACATTATCAAATTGCGTTACATCAATACCTTCCTTCGGAAAAATATTAAGGAAGCCATAAGAAGCATATAGTCCTAAATAAATGTCTGTGTTTCTTGCTATTCCAAAAATACCTCCAAATTCACCAAAAATATCTACCGATGGACGCATCTTTTGTTTAACTGATTTTTTTCCTACGTGAAAATCTTCCTGCCATCTTACTAAATCTATATATTTGGCATTTACATCTTTTCCATGTATTAGGTCAATAGTCATATTCCCTTTGGGCGCACTTACTGTTGAGGAAATTGGAAAATATCCTTTAATCCCTATACCAGCATAAATACCATTTCGGCCTCCGAACTTTTTCTCAAATTGTAGGGAAAGTGGTACTTCAATTGCCCACACATGATGGCGCATTGTGAAATCTTTAAAAGTAAAATCCATTAGGTACTCATAGTCAGGATTATTAATATCATAAAATATGTCATTAATAATTACATTTTTCTGGCTATCATTAATTTTAGCGATTCGACCAACTTTATTGATACCTACACCAAGGCCAATACCAACATTTCTGTGAAAGAAATAGGTATATCCTAATTCAGCCATTACATTGTAAGAGCAAGTCTTAGCAATGTTTTCTTTTCTAAATTCTTTATACATATTATTCGCATATCCGCTACCAAAACGTAACAAAATTCTATGAGGACAGAAGTCGTCTTTGGTTTCGGTTTGAGTGTCCGCAGTAGCGGTAGGTTGGGTTTCATCTTTTGTTTCTGTGGTTTGAGAGTAAGCCACGAACATTGTGAAAATAAGACCGATTAAAAATAGTTGTTTTTTCATACTTATTAATTTTTTAATTTTTCTAATTTGTGATTATTTGTAAAAGGTGGGCAACGCAGTGTGCTGCCCACCTTAGAACATTAATTATTTAACAATTACGAATTTAATAGCCTTAATTTCATTCGTACCGGTGGTAATTCTACCGAAGTAGTTACCTTGTGTGTTGAAGCCGTCAACCTTAGTAATTGTACCAACTATCTGTATTTGTCTCACGTGAGCACCCTTTGCATCGTAGATGTCAAGTACTGCTCCTTCTAATTCTTCAACAGAGAGGTCAAGTCTAACGGTAACTGCTTCATCAACTTGAGCAGGAACCGGATATACGCTAATGCTGTTCGTAGGATTGAACGCATTGCCACAAGTTTGGAATTCAACCACTTTACCATTTCTCGTTCCCTTTAAGCGTACAGCGTAAATTCCGTTTACACCGCTCAAATCTTGATACCACTGTTGTGTAGCACCCGGAATATCATGGCCATTTTTAATCCATTGGTAAGAGTGGAATAGGTATCCGCCGTTGGTTTCAGGGTTATTGTTAACCACTAATACCTCGCCGTGTCCACCTTCCCATCTTCTTACAATCAACCCAGCAATTTCTCCATTGCCATAGTTGTTTATTATGGTAATGTAATACTCACACTCGTCAATTTTCACTTTAACTTGGAATTCGCCTGCAGGAATAGCATCAGGGATATGAATATCTAATTTGCTATTAATACCGTCTGCAACAAGAGCACCTTGTACTACGATGGGAGGATCAACTAAGAATGTAATTTCTGCAGCTCTCGACAAAATATTAGTTACTTTAAATCTTGCCTCTACTAACGGCTCACAAGCCTCGAAATAAGGAGTGAGAAGCTCTACATCGGTTACAATTACTGTAATTAAAGACGGAGTTATCGGTAGTGAACAGTATGACTGGTCGTTTACTGACTCTATCGTATAGGTATTCGTTTGTGAAGGTGTAACATAAACGAAGTGTGGTGTTGTTTCAGCTATTCCATGAGTAACTACTCCGTTCTTGTCTTTTATTACATAGTGGAATGGTGGAATACCAGTAAAGTCTATTACTAATACTGCTGGATTCAAAGTGGGGTCGTTAGCACAAATAGATTTTGTAGATGCTTCCACGTTGAACTTCGCTGTAGGCGGAGCATTCACTGTAAGCGGATACATCTCTACATCGTCTATACGACAGCCCGAAAGTATATCGGTAGGCTCAAAAGTAAGTGTATAGATATACTCTCCTGTATTCGTAGGTTTATGTTCTTTATTGGGTCCTACTGAAAGTGCAACCGGATAACCACCTTCGTAGCTATAGTACCATTGTACAACTCCTATAGATTGTTCTACAACCCAGTCCGGAAGTTTAGCAGATAATTTTACTGTTTCGCCTAAGCAAAGTACTTCATCCATTGGCTCTGGAGTAATTGACCAAGAACTCCAAATTGGATTCTTATTTACTATATAGGTAAGTGTATTTGAAGTAGCAGCCATACACGTTGGATTCTCAAATTCAGCCACTAAGGTATAAGTATAGGTACCATGTTGGTTAAATGTCTCCGTGCGTGGAGGGATTTGGTTAGTAAAATGCTCATACGGCTCGTTGTTCCACTTGTACTGGAAGCCTTTATGAATTACCGGGTCGTGTACAATTGGCGACTCATTAATGAAATTGCTAATCTCTATCACTGCGCCCACACAAACATCATAAGAGTGGAAATCTTTCGGAGCAATACGAACGGTAGGTTGCGCAGCCACTTTAACCGGCTCAAATGCAGTCCATACAGAATTACATCCTAAAATGCTGTTGGCTTTTACTTGATAGTAATAAGTACCCACCGCATTCGGAATGTCTGTACGGGTTGCATAGTTGCCCGGCATTTGGTTTTCGTTGCGCTTCCACTCGTAGGTAAAGTCGGAAATATTTACTAAGTTCACATCGAAGTTTACAACTGTTGCTTTAAGTTCTACTTCGCCGCCCAAACAAATACCCGTGGTATTTTGTGTTAACACTAACGAAGGAGGCGTAAGCACATTTACTAAATAATGGTTAGAGCCGTAGCAAGACAAACTTCCGTAAGAACGTTGAATAGTTACGGATATGTTGTTTACACCTACGAACAAGTTGTTAGTAACCGGAAGTACATTAGTATTGTTTGCTTGTGGCACACCATTCACTGTCCATACGTATGTATATGGATTCTCAGGTGTTGGAGGAGGAGTAACATAAGCCGTAGCTATAATTTGACCTCCCAAACAGATACTTTCGTTATCTACTGAGATTTCCACTGTTGGTTTCGGATAAATGTGTAGTTCGTGTGCAGGAGATGTTGCTGCGCAATAGCCAACCGCTGTTACTTTCACTTTGAAGAAGTAAGGAGCAGCCGGGTCGTTCGGGAAGTAGCTGTTATCTATCTCAATATACGGGCGGTTAAATTCGTTTGGCATAGGAAACTCAGGATTATTACCTTGTACATACGAGAATGTGTAGAGGTAGTTCACCCCTGCTTGAAGACCGGTTACATTGGCATGTAATACTAAGTGTTCTTCGCCTAATGCTTGGAAACAAACTTCGTGTGCGCCAAGAAGCTCAACACTCAACTCAGGATGAACTGTAATTGAGATGGGCTCAGATAGTGGTGAAGTACATCCGTTAACAGTAACGGTAGCTGTATAAGTGTATGGAGTTAATACATTGATAGCAGTAGGCTCGTCAATAATAATATTTTGAGCATTTTCTGCAAATACATATCCGTTTCTCCACCAGTTGTATGTACCATTCACATCACCTGTAATCGTTACAATATTGCCATTGCAAACAGTTTCATCAGAAACAGTAAGTACGGGTGCATCAGGAATTGGCTTGATGGTAACGAAAACTGTGTTAGATTCGGCGGTACATCCTGATACAAGCTGCGTGGCTATGAAATAGAATGTATTCTCTCCATGTCCGGGTATGAGCGTAAAGTCAGGAAATTCTGCGCCCGGTACAGGAATACCATTATAGTACCACTGGTAAATCATATTTTCCAAGTCTCCAATATCTGCGGTTAGCGTAATTTCTGTTCCGAAGCACGCCTCAACGATATTAGAAGAAGCAGTAATATTAGAGAAGATAGTTACGTAAACAGGGTGAACCGGTGATAGGTGTACACATTCTGACTCTGGGTCTGTAATTTCTACTGTGAAATTATACGGATACGGATTGCCTGTTAAGTTAGAAATATCTAAAGTAGAATTGGTTTCTCCATCAATAGCGATACCATTTAAGAACCACTGATATAGATAGAAGTTCGGCACTTGGTCAACCGGGTCTGAAATAGCGTACAGCATAGCTCCTGCTGCATTTCCGCAGATTCCGTGTGGCCCTGCAATTTCAACTGTGGGTGAATTTTTAACAAGAACATATCCAGCAGCAGTCATCACAGAAGTACATTCTGCCAAAACGGTAGTCGCTTGTACTGTAATGAAGTATACGCCTGCTTCGTTGAAGTTGTATATCAATTCTTCGAGAATAGCGCCCGGCACTATAATACCGTCCATAAACCACGTATAGGTTACATCAAACGGGTACGTAGAGGCGTTGAGAAGCGGTGCAGCAAAAGCTACTTGCGCTCCACGACAAATGGTAGTATCAACCATAACAACATCCAATATCGGATTCGGAACAACAGTAACCGGTATCGCATTAGAAGTAGCCTCACACTCCGAAATGTTTTGCTTAGCAGTAAATGTATAAATTGTAGTTCCGGGTCCCGGAATTTCATACAAGATATGCTGATTTGCATTCGGTATGGGGTTGCCATCGGCAAACCACTGATATACTACTGTGGGTATTTCAGGAATATTGTGTGCGGTTAGAATAATAGTCTCACCTGTACAAACGTGTTGTTTGTCCACCGTGATTCCAATTTCAGCAAATTCGCTTACATATACAGGATGTACTGCTGATAGAACCACACAACCAGATTCCGGGTCAGTTACCTGAACGGTATAGTTATATGGATATGGGCTTGCTGCCAAGTCGGAAATATCTAATGT
>Ga0209737_10000791_pt1 | contig 24382 bp, 19 predicted proteins | sample TergutCu122P3_FD_187284 | JGI IMG/M metagenome (GOLD analysis project Ga0209737, IMG submission 187284) | Cubitermes ugandensis P3 segment gut microbial communities from Kakamega Forest, Kenya - Cu122 P3 (SPAdes) (version 2) | ecosystem: Host-associated > Arthropoda: Insects > Digestive system... | reverse complement strand
ATTTATGAATTTACCCCTACAACAACAGGTTGGCATAATTTAGTTGTAACCTCTGCAACAGGCGGAGTTATAAATTATTTTTATAAAGAAGGAGCGTGTGCGCCACCTATAGAATTGGACCCCGGACCTCCTGCTATTGGGAATTGGAATTGTATTGATGAGAGTGGCATAAGTGCCACAGGCGCATACTCTATGGGATATTTTAACGCTGGCACAACCTATATGCTTCTGCTTGATGCATCAAATATAGGTACAAGAACGCACAGTTTCTATATAGAGTGTCCAAACGAAAATATAGATACAGGAGGTGGTGATTGTACAACTCCAATAGACCAGCCAAATGGTTGTTTAAGTGCGATAGCATTTTGTACAAGTAGCCAATATTGTTTTCCTGCTTCGACAAATGTTCCAAGTATGGGTTCTATTGGCTGTTTGTTTACAACACCAAATGCTGCTTGGTATTGGATGAAGATAGATGAACCGGGCGACTTGACAATACATATTGAGCAAAGAGATGCAAACGGTATAGGAAGAGACGTAGATTTTATCGCTTGGGGACCTTTTAATACTCTTGCCGATGCGTGCACTCAAAAAAGTATGATGACAGGACTTCCAAACAATACAAACCCTACTGAACAATACCCTTATGGAAATATTGTAGATTGCAGTTATGATGCACGCATCTGGGAGATTTGTCGCATACGGAATGCACAAAGAAATGAAATTTATCTGCTTTTGATTACAAATTTCTCCAATCAACCGGCAAATATTTCGTTTTCAAAAATTTCCGGTACTTCAACATCTAGCTGCAGTATTGTTGCGCCACAAATAGAAAACAATGGTCCACTTTGTGTGGGGGATACATTGAAATTAACAGCAGCGACAAGCGAAACAATGTGCGCAGTTTATAACTGGAGAGGACCAAACGGATTTTTCTCAGAACAACAAAACCCAATTATCCCAAATGTTACGCTTGCCAATGGAGGCAGATATACATTGACAATAACAGCTGGCGGGCAAACAACTAATCCAGAAATAACACACGTCGTTATAGGTGCGCCGTCAGACACAGTATTTATCAATGATACAGTCTGTTCAAATTTTTTGCCTTATAGAAGACACGGTTTTAATGTTTCAACAGCAGGTGAGCATAAACTGCATTTAAAAACTAATCCTCACGCTCTTACTAATCCTAATTATGCTAACTGCGACAGTATTGTAGTGCTGAATTTGGTTATTAATCCAACCACTAGCTCAGAACGTTTTGACACTATTTGTCCGGGCGACAGCGTTTTATTTGTTGATGGAAGATACTACAAAACAACAGGAACTTTTACCGCCACAATACCCAATTCTAACTTCTGCGATAGTGTTGTAAAACTTCATCTATATGTAATACCGACTTTAACTATTAATAGGTCAGCAAGTATCTGCGAAGGCGAAAGTTATCCTTTTTATGGACAAAATTTAACCCTTGCGGGAGTTTATCAGCATACTTTTGGCTGCGACAGTATTGTCATACTAACACTGTCAGTTGGAGATGTAAATACAAAAACAATAAATGCTAACATTTGTTTCGGCACAAGTTATGATTTCTATGGTAGAGAATTAACAGATGAGGGTGTTTATACTCATAGGGTTATTATGGACGGAAGTTGTGATACTCTTGTAACGCTAAATCTTACAGTACGAGAATGTTCGGATATGAAGATTATATCGATAGATGAAATTTGCGCTGACCACGAGAATATCAATGTGCATTTCGATGTGACAGAGGGCGAATTGAGTTGTTATTCGGTAAATTTCAACAGTCAAGCGATAGGTGCAGGTTTTACAAATATTGTTTGCGAACCGCTCTTGCCCAACGAAAGACAACTCGAAATTCCAATTCCGCAGTTTCCACACCCGAACTATGTGCGCCCCGAATACTATACTTATAGTATGGAAATTGTGTTCTATTTTACAGACGGTACTCATCGTACTTTCAACGAAAACCTTAATGTGCTGTACCCTTCTTGGATTATAGAGCAAAAATGGAACGATGTACTTGCTCTACTCAACGAGGCACACAATGGCGGTTATATATGGAGTGGTTATGAATGGTATAAAGGTAGTGAGGAAATTAAAGATGATAGATATAGAGGCTCATATATTTACGGACAACTTGATTTTAGCGCACAATACCGTGCAATGCTGAGACGTGTAGGCGAAAATGTATCGATTTTAACTTGCGCTGTAACTCCAAAAAATCGCACAGATGTGTTAGAGATTCCTTCTCTTGTTGCAAGAGGCGAAATTATGGGTATAAAAGCGAAAGAAAGCGGTGTTGTAACTATTTACTCTGTTTCGGGAATAATTATCAGCAAACAAAATTTATTAGCAGGCGAAAACTTTATTCAAATGCCTGCACAACAAGGCTTCTATATAATGGTGGTTGAAGAAAAAAATCAAGTACCAATAAAACAGGTTTTGGTTGTAAAATAAAATTTTGTAATAGATAAACTTCATTTTAAGGTCGCTTTTTGAAAAAAAAGCGGCTTTTTTTATTTTTTGTAATTTTTTTTATACCTTTGCAAAATATTAATATTATTAATGCTTAATAGCAAAAATAAATCAAGTTAATATGAAAAAAATATTAATATTCATATCTTTGTTGCTATTTTTTCAGACGGTAATTGCACAGCAGCACACAATCGTTTATACCTATGAAACACTGTATATGCGCGACTGTGATTTGTCGTTGGAATTATATGCCGAAATTGATTTATTTCCTTATGCTATTATTCAACCGCCTCAATTATCTGGCGCATCTCTGATAGTTTCCGCTTTAGGTAGTTTAGTATATATTCCACCATCAGGAAATTATGCAATTGTGCAAGACCAAATTATATATGAAATATATTACTTGGAAGATTTTACTCATCATGTAACGCAAATTATTATCATCACACCTTGCCATATCGCTCCTATGAGCACCGCTTCTACACCTTCATTATATTGCCTTGATGATACTTGCCGCTACGAAGGACCATCAATTCTTATCAATGAGGTAATGATAAAGCCATTGGAATATGATGGCGCCATTTATGGTAATTGCTCATCTGCTCAAGGCGGCGAATGGGTAGAACTCTACAATCCAAATTCCTGCGAATCGGTAGATATTTCCGGTTATTTTATGGCAAACTCTACGAAAGATACTCCTACTTGTTCATCTGCAAGCGCAATGCACAATATTGGTGCAGCGTTTGTTTTACCGGAAGGCACAATTATTCCGCCCAATGGTTTTTGCGTTTTGCGCGGAGAACGTGCCGAAGTGGTTGATTCTGCCCGACTTGTTCAAAATGGCGGAAACACAGTAGTTATAGATATTGTGGAACATTTTGACCGCTTTTGTATTGATAGTCCGGGAGTTCGTTTTTGGATGCCCAATGTAGGTGGTTGGTTTGGATTTTATGATAGAAGCGGCGTGCCGCAAGATGCTGTTTTTTGGGGTAATCCTGCACAAGACATTTGTTCCTATTGTGCGCCTTGCAATCCTCTTGTGCCAAACACTTACGCGGGCGCACTTGCTTCGTTAGACGATATTCCAACAAACCGCAAAACTCAAATTGCCAATTTTGACCTTAATTCAGTTGCTGGGGGCAATAGTCCAAAACGCATTCCCGATGGCGGTGCTTGGCAATTCAATGTACTTACACCACATACACAAGGTTTTTGCAATAGCAATTGTATATTTAGAATAGACAGCAGATGCAACGGCACAGCGACAGTTAATGTAAATAGAGCAGGCAATTTTTCTTATTTATGGAACGACCCGAATAGTCAAACAACCCCTACTGCCACAGGACTTTGCGAGGGAACATACTGTTGCACGGTAACAGATGAAGATACCCAATTAAGCGAATTAGTATGTGTAACGGTAGCAGCCGATTTTGTTGAACCAGATATATTTTTTATTTTCGACACTATTTTTGTTGGTGAAGATTACAACGAACACGGTTTTACAATACCTATTCAAAATATAGGAAATATAACAATTATTGATTCTTTACATTACCAAAATGATAACCCTTGCGACAGTATTGTATTTTTGCAACTAACAGTTCTTTGTCTGCCTCAATCCCAATATGACACTATGTTTGTCAGCATTTGCGAAGGCGATAGTTATTTTTTCAATGAACAAAATCTTACTCTTGGCGGAATTTATAATGATACTTTAATTTCTGACAATGGTTGCGACAGCATCGTTACTTTGCATTTATCTGTAAGACCTGTTCCCTCTGTTATGATTGTGGAAAGAGAGGTTTGTTTAGATGACACTGTGCATTTAATTTTTACAGGTGTTCCGCCTTTTGATTTGGATTATACTTTCAACGGCACAAGGCAAAGTATTACCGTTTCGGGTATGGATACGGTTTTGATAGCAACGCAGGCAGGTGAAAATTTGTTTATAACGCACAGTTTATTTTCGGGAAATGAGTGTGGTTTCAGTAATATTAATGAACAAGGTGTAGAAATCAACGGTGTTGTTTGGGCTACGCGGAATGTAGATATGCCAAATACTTTTGCCGCAACCCCCGAAGATTACGGAATGTTGTATCAGTGGAATAGAAATATTGGTTGGAGTTCTACCGACCCGATGATAAATTCTAATGGCGGTAATGTTTGGGACAATACTGTATCAGGCACAACTTGGGAAGCTGCCAATGACCCTTGCTCTACTGGTTGGAGAGTGCCAACAATTAGCGAAATTCAATCGCTTGTTGGTGCAGGTAGTGTTTGGACAGCCTTAAATGGTGTATTTGGTAGGCTTTTTGGCAGTGGTAATAATACAATTTTCTTGCCAGCAGCGGGATATCGTCATTACAATGGTGCTTTGTTTACTACTTTCGAATGGGGAATATATTGGAGCAGTTCTGTTAATATCTATGGTATGCTTGTAGTACATATTAATACTAGTAGTCCATATTATTCTTCTTCGGTAGGGGATTATTACGGATATAGTGTGCGTTGCGTTCAAGATTCAATTATTGTTCAACAAGATACCGTAACAGTTCACACAACAAAATATAGTACAGTTTCTGCCACAATTTGCGATGGTTACAGTTTCTTTTTTAACGGAAATTATTATAATCAGGCGGGACTTTATAATGATACTTTGCAAAGTTCTGTTGGTTGCGACAGTATAGTAACTTTAAATTTAACAAAATTAAACAATTCATATTACAACTACCGAGATACCTCCTACAAATGTGAATGGTACTATTTTGGCGGCGACAGCATCAACGAAACAGGTATTTACATTAACACATTGGTTGGTCGCGCTCAAAATGGTTGCGATAGCATTATTACGCTCGATTTGCTTGTTCGTCCAAAAGAGTTTGACGACTCTATAAGCATTTGTGTTGAAAAATTGCCTATTATGGTTTATGACACACTTTTTAACGTAAATTCTATAAGCGGGACATATACAATACATCATCGTTGCGCAATAATCACATTTTCGCTAAATATTGCGCCAAAAGTAGCAACATTTCCGCCCGAAATACCAAAAATTTGCGCAGATGATGACAGTTTTATTTTAAAATTTCCAAGTGCAAATGTAATTAACACAAAACCGCCTACAAATTATGAAATAGTGTTTTATAATCAGACAATTCCTGCAGGTTTTGAAAGTTTTGAAAATCAAAACGGCGAAATTAGCAATGATAACGAAATTGTTGTACAAATGCCTGAAAAAATCTATCCCGATTATTATAGTTGCAAAATAATTTTAAGCGACAGCGTTTATAATTGCATTTCGCAATCGTTTGACATTGTGTTTCCTGTGCTTTATCCCGACAGCATTATGGTGCAAAAATGGGGTAATGTTATTGCGCTGTTAAACTATCATTACAACGGCGGTTTTGAGTTTTCAGCTTATCAATGGTTCAAAAACGGTGAAATAATGGTTGGCAGAGATTATTCATATATCTATATCGGCGAGGGAGAATTGTTTGTTGTTGGCGATAAATATTCGGTTTTGATTACTCGCCCAGACAACTCGCAGATGTTTTCCTGCGATTTTACAGCACACGAACCACGCGAAGAATACAGCCAGTTTCCAACTTTGGTTGATGGCAACAGAGGTTTTTATGTGCAAACAAAACAGGGCGGAATTATAACTATTATCTCCGTTTCGGGAATAGTTGTCAGCAAGCAAAATTTCTCAGCAGGCGAAAATCACATTCAAACGCCCACACAACAGGGTTTTTATATAATGATTATTGAAGAAAAAAATCAAACTCCAATAAAACAGATTTTGATTGTAAAATAAATTTGCTTAAAAAAATGTTGTTTTTTTGCCAAAAAAGAAAAAAAATGTCATTTTTTTGTGATTTTATACTTTAATAAAAATGCACATACTTTCATTTTGTTATTATTTTTGCAAAAATTAACATTAAAATGATTTTAAAAATTATTTTCTTTATAAAAAATAAGAAAAAACGTAAAAAAAATTATTTTATAAATCGTAAGCAAATACAGAAATAATTACTAATTTTAAACTTCAAAATCTTAAATTTTAAATCTTAAATTTATATTATTATGAATGTTCAAAAAATGATGACCTCATTAGAGGCGAAACACCCCGGCGAAAAAGAATATTTGCAGGCGGTTCACGAGGTTTTGGAATCTGTTGAAGAAATCTACAACCAACATCCCGAATTTGAAAAAGCAGGTATCATCGAGCGCATCGTTGAGCCAGACCGCGTTTTCACTTTCCGTGTAGATTGGGTTGATGACAACGGCAATGCACAAACAAACACTGCGTACAGAGTGCAGTTTAACGGCGCAATTGGACCTTACAAAGGCGGTATGCGTTTCCACCCATCTGTAAATCTTTCGATTTTGAAATTTTTGGGCTTTGAGCAAACTTTCAAAAATGCTTTGACCACTCTTCCAATGGGCGGCGGCAAAGGCGGTTCTGACTTTAATCCAGTAGGCAAATCAAGCGGCGAAATTATGCGTTTCTGTCAAGCGTTGATGTTCGAACTTTGGCGCATTGTTGGTGCAGACACAGACGTTCCAGCGGGTGATATCGGCGTTAGCGGTCGCGAAGTTGGTTATATGTACGGAATGTACAAAAAACTTGCACGCGAACACACAGGCGTTATCACAGGCAAAGGAAGAACTTGGGGCGGTTCGTTAATTCGTCCAGAGGCAACCGGCTACGGCGCACTCTATTTTGTTGAATATATGCTGAAAAAAGCAGGCAAAAGCATTGAAGGTAAAACAGTTACCGTTTCTGGTTTTGGTAACGTTGCTTGGGGGGCTGCACAAAAAGCAACCGAACTCGGTGCAAAAGTTGTTGCTCTTTCTGGTCCTGATGGCGTGGTAGAAGTGCCAAACGGAATGACTAACGAAATGATTGACTATATGCTCGAACTTCGCGCTTCAAACCGCGACATTGTTTCTCCTTTTGCAGAAAAATTCCCGGGAACTAAATTCACAGCAGGCAAAAAAGCGTGGATTGTGCCTTGCGATATCGCTCTTCCTTGCGCTTTCCAAAACGAACTTAATGGCGAAGATGCAAAACAGTTGCTCGCAAACGGCGTTTGGTGTGTTGGTGAAGTATCGAATATGGGTTGTACTCCTGAAGCAATCAAAGAATTCCAAGATGCGAAAATTTTGTTTGGACCCGGTAAAGCAGTTAATGCTGGCGGCGTAGCAACTTCTGGCTTGGAAATGACTCAAAATGCTATGCACCTCAGTTGGAGTGCAAAAGAGGTTGATGCACGCTTGCACGAAATTATGGAAAATATCCACGATGCTTGCGTAAAATACGGTGTTCAACCAGACGGATATGTAAACTACGTTAAAGGCGCAAACGTGGCTGGCTTTATGAAAGTTGCCACCGCAATGCTCGAACTTGGAGTAGTTTAAAAAGATATGTTTTTTCATAATTTTGTTGGGGGAAAAGATTGTTGTTGAAACAATCTTTTCTTGTTTTTTAGAAAATTTGAAAATTATTTTATAACTTTGCAGTATAAATTTTAATAATTAAAAAAAGTGAAAAAGCAACTCAAAATAGCCCTTGTAGCGCACGACCACCGCAAAGCCGATATGGTTGAATGGGCGGAATACAACATTGAAATGCTGTCGAAACACAAGTTGATTTGCACAGGCACAACAGGAAAATTGATACAAGATGCCTTTTTTGAGCACGGAATAGAGGTTGATATTACCTGTATGAATTCCGGTCCAATGGGCGGCGATGCCGAAATTGCGGCTCTTGTGGTGCGCAAACAAATCGATTTGGCAGTGTTTTTGATTGACGACCTCAACGCACAACCGCACGAAGCAGATATTCAAATGTTGTTGCGCCAATGCCGCATTCACAACGTGCCTATCGCCTGCAATCGTTATAGTGCCGATTTAATGATAACCTCTTCACTTTGGGATGATGACACCTACACACCAAGCGAACCAAGATATATTAAATTTGAAAGGTGTTAATTAGCTAGTAATAATATTTTGATGAAAAGATTAATTCTATATTTTGCATTTATTATTTTTGTTCAATTTTCATTTGGACAAAATGATATTGAGTATAAAATTTATAACCCTATTGAAGAAAATTCTAAACCTTTTTTAGAAAATGATACCCTTTTTATAAAAAAAGATTTGGAATATTATATTTTTATTGACACAACAAGAAACCCAAAATATTATGAAAAACTTGATAATTTTAAATTTGATAAATATGACCTAGAATTATACGAAGGTTATTTAAAATCTTTTAGAGAAAATAATATCAAATTAACAAAACATAAACTTGACAATTTTCCGAAAAAATGGCGACCTTTGATGTGGTATAATGGGGAATATTATGTATATTACCCTTGCGATTTTTGCAGTAATTATAGAATATCAATAACAGACACAACGTTGATTGAATATTGGTGTGAAGGACCAAGTGTAAATAAAATGTCGGAATATAAAAAATTAAATGATAATACTTTTTATTTTCAACTTTATGAATTATTATCTGAAAAAGAAATAAATTTTACAATATATTTGATAGACAAAGAAAAAGGAATTGCTGTTTTTAAAGATGATATTAATGGTTATTCTTTAATGATTGATGTAGAAAAAATAAATAATTTTCCGATTATTGTAAATAAATGTGAATTTATGAAAGTTGATGATATTCCTATTGAATATCAAAACGATTTAAATATTGATTTTGAAGAACTTATAAAAAATGTAATATAAATGACTTACGACAAAATTCTCGTTCTTGACTTTGGAAGTCAATATAATCAACTGATTGCGAGGCGAATACGCGAAATGGGCGTGTTTTCCGAACTGCTGTCGCACACCATTACGGCGGAAGAAATCGCTAAAATTCCCAACGTGAGAGGCATCGTTTTTTCGGGCGGACCAAAAAGCGTTTATGAAAAAGACGCTTTTGTGTGCGACAAAAAAATCTTTGACCTCAACATTCCAATTTTCGGAATTTGCTATGGTATGCAACTGACTTCCAACCATTTTGGCGGAAAAATCGAAAAAGGCGCAACCAAAGAGTACGGCAAAATGAGCATTTCGCTGAGTGAGAGTGCGGTGCCTGAGCGAAGTCGAAGGCAGTGTCCGCTGTTTGACGGCTTGCCCCAAACCCAAGATGTCTTTATGAGCCACGGCGACCACGTTGCAGAGTTGCCCGCAGGGTTTCAACTTGCAGCGAAATCGGACAATGGCATTGCGGCATCAATTTTCTGCGAAGAGCGCAAAATCTACCTTGTGCAGTTCCACCCCGAAGTACGCCACACAATTTTCGGTAACGAAATCATCGCAAATTTTGTGTTTAAAATCTGCCGTGCCGAAAAAAACTGGACAATGGAATCGTACATCGAAATGCAGATTGAAAAAATCAGACAACAAGTTGGAAGTCAGCAGGTTTTATGCGGTTTAAGCGGCGGCGTAGATTCAACGGTGGTGGCGGTTTTGATACACAAGGCAATCGGCAAACAACTGACCTGTATGTTTATCGACCACGGACTTTTGCGCAAAAACGAAGGCGAAGATGTAATGAAAACCTGCGGCGATTTGTTCGGAATGAATGTCTTGAAAATCAACGCAAGAGAGCGATTTTTAAGCAAACTTGCGGGCGTTTCCGACCCCGAAACAAAGCGGAAAATTATCGGTAACGAGTTCATTTATTGTTTTGACGAGGAGGCGAAAAAGTTGGGCGAATTTAACTTTTTGGCGCAAGGCACAATCTACGCAGACGTTATCGAAAGCGGCACTGCCACTGCCCAAACCATCAAAAGCCACCACAACGTAGGCGGTTTGCCAAAAGATATGAAATTTGAGTTGGTTGAGCCGTTGAACAAACTTTTTAAAGACGAAGTGCGTTTGCTGGGCGAAAAATTGGGCATTCCGCGCCAAATCGTTTGGCGGCAGCCGTTCCCCGGTCCGGGCTTGGCAATTCGCATAATCGGCGACATCACAGAAGAAAAATTGCACATCGTGCGCGAGAGCGATGCAATTTTGCGTGAAGAAATTGCAAAAGCGGGTTTGGACAAAGAAATTTGGCAATATTTTACCGTTCTCACAAACCTCAGAAGCGTAGGCGTAATGGGCGATGAACGCACCTACGATTACGCGCTTGGTATCAGAGCGGTAACCTCGATTGACGGAATGACAGCCGATTGGGCAAAAATTCCCTACGAAACGCTCGACCTTATCAGCCGCCGCATTGTAAATGAAGTCAAAGGTATCAACAAAATTATTTACGACATAACAAGCAAACCGCCCGCAACGATAGAGTGGGAATGAGTTTAATTAACAATTACAAAAATATCAATGATAGTTTTTTGTAAATTTTTATTTATCTTTGCAATCTTAAAATGAAGCCAGAAATCATTAAAAAAAACGGGGCGAAACCGAAAAGCCATACGAGTAGGAAAATTAAATTTTAATTAAAATGAAATATTTTAAAAATTTTATGACAATTGTAGGAATAGTATCTATTTCTTTTCTAATGTTAGGGTTTGTTTCTGATGCTAATACATCAGCAAACGAAGAAAATCAAAAATTTTTAACAATGAAAGTTGTTGAAACTCAAGTTTCTTATGGCAGTTTTATTATTATTGCAGATGAAAATGGAAAACAAGAGGTCGTCGAACTTGAAAAATTGCAAAGAAAAGCATCTTTTGTTAATAATGTTTTGACAATAAACAAAACATTGAACAGGATTGGAAATAATGGGTATAAATTAGTTTCCCAGTCAGCAGGAGGAAGCGACCAATACTTTTTTGTTACTACTTACACATTTGTTAAAAAGTGAATTGTGTAAAACAAAAAACGGCATAAGTTTTTAATTTATGCCGTTTTTTTAATTATTAATTGTTAATTGAATTATATTTTTCAAGTCCTTTTTCCAAAACTTTCAACGCCCTTTTCAAGTCCTCTTTTGACAAAACGTAGGCGATACGCACTTGATTTTTGCCGTTTTCGGGGTTAGAATAGAAACCCGATGCGGGTGCCATCATTACTGTTTCGCCCTCGTAGGAAAATTCGGAAAGCAGCCACTCGCAGAAATCATCACAGTCATCAACAGGCAGCTCGGCAACGGTGTAAAATGCGCCGTTTGGCATTGGTGAAAATACGCCGTCAATTTCGTTTAAACCTTTGATTAACAAGTCCCTACGCTCAATATATTCATTATAAACATCTTCCAAATAACTTTGCGGCGCATCTACCGAAACCTCAGCAATAATCTGCCCCAAAAGCGGCGGCGACAACCTTGCTTGACAATATTTCAAAATCGTTTCCATTACCTCTTTGTTGCGAGAAATTACCGCACCAATTCTAATTCCGCATTCGCTATAACGCTTTGAAAATGAGTCGCATACAATCACGTTTTGCTCAATTCCTTCAAGCAAAAGCGAAGAGATACATTTTTGGTCTGAATAGAAAAATTCGCGATAAACTTCGTCTGCAAAAAGGAACAAATTGTATTTTTTTACCAAATCACGAATTTTAAAAAGTTCCTCAGGCGTATATGTGTAGCCCGTTGGGTTGTTGGGGTTGCAAATCAAAATCGCCTTTGTTTTCGGCGTGATAAGTTTCTCAAACTCAGCCATATCTGGCAAAGAAAAGCCATTTTCGATTTTTGAGAGTAACGGCACAACTTTTATGCCCGCCATTTGCGCAAACGAATGATAATTTGCGTAAGCGGGTTCGGTGATAATCATCTCATCGCCTTCGTTCAAACACGCCATAAAACCGAACATCAACGCCTCAGATGCGCCTGCGGTAACGATAATTTCGCTTGGCGAAAGTTCCACGCCGAGCGTTTTGTAGTATTCGGCAATTTTTTTGCGCAACGATAAAAAGCCTTCCGATGGGCTATATTCAAGCGTTGTGCGGTCGATTTTTTTGAGTGCTTGCAGCGCAATTTCGGGTGTCGGCAAATCGGGCTGACCGATGTTCAAATGATGAACGTGAATGCCGTTTTCCTTTGCCTTATTGGCAAACGGCGTAAGTTTTCTGATTGGAGATGCGGGCAAAATTTTCCCACGTTCCGATACTTGTACCATAATAGTTATTAGATATTAGAGTTTAGAAATTTTTGTGCAAAATTAATAAATTATTTTGAATAAAAAAAAGTAGTTTCCTGGGTAGTAATAAAAAGTTTTCTTCACAAAATCGTAACAAAATCTTTTCTGTTTTATAACTTTTTAGAAATAATTTTGTAAATTGAAAAGCCGTAAGAACTTAACAAGCCATAAGGAAAAAAAATGGAAAATAACATACCGATTTTAGAATTAAAAAATGTTTCTGTTGCCTACACGTCCGAAAAAAAAGCGATTGAAAATGTCTCGGCAGTGATTGAGCAAAACACCGTAACCGCAATTATGGGACCTTCGGGCTGCGGCAAAAGTACACTTTTGCGGGCAATCAACCGAATGCACGACCTCTACCCCGAAATCAAAACCACAGGCGAAATTTTGCTCAAAGGCGAAAACATTTTTAAGATGAACGCAATGAAAGTTCGGCGTTTGGCGGGAATGGTTTTTCAACGTCCAAATCCTTTTCCCACTATGAGCATTTATGATAATGTGTTGTCGGGCTACACGCTCAACGGCATCAAACTAAAAAAAGTGGAAAAAGATGAAATTGTGGAACAGTGTTTGCACTCTGTTGCCCTGTGGGACGAGGTAAAAGATGCTTTGACAAAACGCGGTTCATTCCTTTCGGGCGGGCAGCAACAACGTCTCTGTATCGCTCGCGCCATTGCTCTAAAACCCGAAATTATCTTAATGGACGAGCCGACTTCCGCCCTTGACCCGATTTCTACAAACAGAATTGAGGACTTAATGTTGGAACTAAAAAAACACTACACAATAATTATTGTAACGCACAATATGAGCCAAGCGGCACGCGTCTCTGACCGCTCAATGTTTATGTATCTTGGTGAACTTGTGGAACACGATGACACCAAACAGATGTTCACAAAACCGAGCGACAAACGCACAGAGGAATATTTGACAGGAGTGTTTGGTTAAATGAAGAGTTAAAAAATGAAGAATGTAGAATTAAAAATGAAGAATTCTACATTCTTCATTTCAAATTGAGTTCCACCCTTGCGCCCTAAATTCTATGTGTTGCCCATCTCTTGTAACAAGATTTCTGCCATTCTCTTTTGGCGTGATATGCCCAATAACGTGAATTTCCTCGATGTTTTTGATTTTTTTGTAATCAGCTATGGGAATGGTAAAAAGCAGTTCGTAATCCTCGCCGCCGTTTAGGGCAATGGTTGTGAGATTCATATTAAACTCTTCGGCGGTGGTTGCGGTTTCATAGTCAATCGGGATTTTTTCTTCATACACCTCGCAGCCGCAGTCGCTTTGCGTGCAGATATGCAGAATTTCAGACGAAAGTCCGTCAGAAATGTCCATCATTGCGGTAGGCAAAATATTATTTTTCGCCAAAATTTCGATAATATCTTTGCGCGCTTCTGGTTTGAGTTGGCGTTCCAAAACGTACTCTTTTGTTGCGAAATCGGGTTGAAACTCAGGGTTTTGTACTTGCTGAAAAACCTTTTTTTCTCTTTCCAAAAGTTGCAAACCCATATATGCCGCACCGAGATTTCCCGAAACACAAATCAAATCGTTCTCTTTTGCGCCGTTACGATATACGATTTTGTCCTTTTCCGCCTCGCCCAAGCAGGTGATAGAGAGTGTTAGCCCTGTCATAGAAGCAGAAGTGTCACCGCCCACCAAATCAACGTCGTATTTTTCGCAGGCAAGCAAAATACCTGAATAAATCTCCTCAACCTGCTCAACCACAAAGCGTTTCGATAGCCCAATTGTTACCAAAAGTTGCTTTGGTGTGCCGTTCATAGCGTAAATATCGGAAAAATTTACCACCGCCGCCTTGTAGCCGAGATGTTTAAGCGGCGTATAGGTCAAGTCAAAATGTATGCCTTCTAGCAAAATATCGGTTGTTGCCAAAAGTCGTTTTTCGCCTGTAAAAATTACCGCTGCATCATCGCCAACGCCTTTTTCTGACGAAGAATTTTTGAGTTTAACATTTTCCGTCAAATGCTTTATTAAGTTAAATTCGCCAAGTTCTGAAATTTGCATTTTTTTTTAATGATTAATTTTTTGCAAAATTACTTTAAAATTTTGAATTAGAGAAAAATTTTGTACTTTTGCAAAAAAAAATCAGAAGAATTATGATAAAAATGATAAAAGAAAAAAATATGATTTTTGGCTTACGCGCCGTGATTGAGGCGATAGATGCAGGCAAAGATATTGATAAAATCTTCATTCGCAGAGAGTTGGGCGGTGACTTGGCAAAAGAGTTATACGAAAAAATTCGTTCCCTCGAAATTCCTGTGCAGCGTGTTCCGCTCGAAAAACTCAACCGCCTGACATTGAAAAATCATCAAGGCGTTGTTGCATTTTTGTCGTCAATCACCTATCACGACATAACTAACATAATACCAACGCTTTACGAAGAAAATAAAACGCCTTTTATCGTGGTTTTAGACGGCGTTACAGATGTGCGTAATTTTGGCGCGATTGCCCGCACCTGCGAATGCGCGGGCGTAGATGCAATTCTTGTGCCTGCCCGCAGAGCAGCAGCAGCCAATGCTGATGCTGTCAAAACTTCGGCGGGGGCGTTGCACACGTTGCCCGTTTGCCGAGCAGAAAATTTAGAAAATGCGGTTAAATTCCTAAAAGATAGCGGCTTAAAAATTGTTTGCGTAAGCGAAAAAGCAGACAAAAATTTTACAAAAGAAAATTACAATACACCATTAGCATTGGTTTTGGGCGCAGAGGACATCGGCATTTCGCCCGAAATTCTAAGATACGCTGACACAAAAGTTTCAATTCCAATTTTGGGTAAAATTCAGTCGCTCAACGTGTCTGTTGCTGCGGGAATTGTGATTTATCAAGCGGTTGAAAGTAGAAACCAATAAATAAACCACAAACATTATCGGTTTATCTCGACCCTAACTCGTTAGCGACATATATTGCACTAATCACTTCTTCAACCGTAATTTTTACAGGCATATTAAAGATAGTTTCACCTTCGACGCAACTGGCTTCGGCAACCCTGCGTATCTTTTCATCGCTTATTTTTTTTACTCCGATACTATTAAGATTTGTTGGAAGACCTACCAATTTACAGAAGGTAACCACCTCTTCGATTTCTTCGATAGAAGCGTTTTCCAGTACCAGTTGTACAATCGTTCCGAAAGAGACCTTTTCTCCGTGATATACTTCGTGAGTCTCTTCAAGCACGGTAAGACCATTATGTATGGAATGTGCCGCCGCAAGACCGCCGCTCTCAAATCCAATACCGCTAAGGTATGTGTTCGCCTCTATGATATTTTCCACAGCCCGTGAGATAGTTTTATTTTCTACGGCAATCTTGGCTTTCAGTCCGTCTTCATACAGCGTATCAAGGCATTGGCGCGCCAACGCAAGGGCAGAAGCTGAACATACACCACCAGCCATAGTGTTTGCTTGCGACAGGTAACAGGCGCGGGCTTCAAAATAGGTAGCCAAGGCATCGCCCATACCTGCTACAAATAACCTGACAGGAGCATTGGCAATAATACCGGAATCAACCAGAACAAGTTCCGGGTTTTTAGGCAGTAGCAGATAACGTTCGAATTCCCCGTCTTCCCTGTAAATAACCGACAGGGCACTGCAAGGTGCATCGCTTGATGCAATGGTTGGAACAATTATTACCGGAAGTTTGGCATAATAGGCTACTGCTTTTGCCGTATCAATGGCTTTCCCACCACCGATACCCGCCACTACGTCGCAGCCCGACTTATTAAGATTGTCCAAAATAGTGTCAATCTCTTTTTGCGAAGATTCGCCGTTGAACTTCCAAGTAGCCAAATTCAATTTATCTGCTTTGAAACTTGTTTCGATTTTACTGCCGAAATGTTCCAGCACAAACGGGTCAATAATGGCATAAACGCCTTTTTCACCCAAAGACGAAGCATAAATGTTCAGGGTCGACAGTTCGCCGCTACCTTGAACATATTTTGACGGAGAGTTAATAATTCTTTTCATAATTGCACTAATTTTATGTCCTTGTTGGATGATTTAAAGATTCTAAATATGCGCAAAAGTACAAATTATTTTTTAATAACAAAATTTTTCTTAAGAAAAGTTTTCAACTACTTTTTCTATAACTCACCACCGCCAACCCATTGAATATCACCCCGAAACCAATCAGCACAAAAAGTTGTGGCAGCAAGTCAAAAACGCCACTGCCTTTTAGGTAGACCGCACGCATTACATCAATAAAATAGCGAAGTGGATTAGCGTAAGTGATTACCTGCGCCCATTCCGGCATACTTGCTATTGGAGTAAAAAGTCCGCTAATCAAAATCAAAATCATTATGAAAAAGAACATTACGAACATCGCTTGCTGCATCGTGGCGGAATAGTTAGAAATGAGCAGCCCGAGCCCCGAAACCGCCAGCACATAAACGCTTGCGTAGAGATAAATCGTTGCCAAACTGCCTGCGGGTGTTAAGCCGTAAATGAGCCGAGCGAGCAGCAAACTGATTGACAGCACCACAAAACCGATAAGCCAATAGGGAATAAGTTTGCCCAAAATAAAGATAAATTTGCTCACAGGCGTTACGTTGAGTTGCTCAATAGTGCCGACCTCTTTTTCGCTGACGATGTTTAGCGCAGGCAAAAAGCCGGTTAGTAATGTTAGCAACATAACCATTATTGCAGGTACCATAAAGACCTTATAATCAAGATATTGATTGTACAAAAATTGCGGTTTAATGGTTGATTTCGGAACATTTTTTCCGTCTTCTGCGAGCAAATCGGCAGAGAAGTCGAGAACAATACCTGTGAGATATTGCGCACCAAGTCCGCCCTTTGCGCCATTAACCGAATTAACCGAAATCATCACATCGGCTTTGTTGTTTTTAATCAGATTTTTTTCAAAATTGGGCTGAATTTCGATAATTGCGTCCGCTTTGCCTTTATCAATGCTTTTGAGCGCATCGCTGTAACTGCTCGAAACGTCCGACAGACGAAAATAGCCCGACGAGATAATTTTGTTTGTCAGTCGCGCCGAATAGGTGCTGTGGTCGTTATCTATCACGCTGAGGTTCATATCTTTAACCTCTTGATTTGCCGCCCAAGGCATTACCAGCAACATCATTATCGGAAAAACAAATATCAATTTCGGCAAAAACGGGTTGCGAAAGATTTGTTTAAACTCTTTTTCTATTAGGAATTTTAACATAATTTTTTATTTTTGTCCCCCAATCACTGCGCTTTATTGGGGGTTATGATTTTGTTTTTATTTATCTGTCATTTCGAGCGTTGAGCGAGAAATCGGTTGTTGTTTGCAGAAAAATAAACCTAATTTTTACCTGATTTTCTTACAAAATAACCTAAGTAACAGACAATTACACTCTTACGCAACCTGATTACCTGATTAGATTATTACAATATTTTTTCTAAATCATATTCTGTTGGTATTAGCACTTGGCGCGGTTTGCTGCCGTCTGGCGCACCAACAATTCCTGCCGCTTCGAGTTGGTCAATCAAACGTGCACAGCGATTAAACCCTATTGAATATTTGCGCTGAATATTCGATGCTGAAGCCATTTGCGTTGCCACTACCAAACGAGCCACTTCATCAAACATACTATCACGCTTGCCGTCAAAACTTCCTATAACATTACTTTCAGTAATATCAAGGTCTGGCAGATACAGAGCGGTTGGGTATCCGCATTGGTCGCCTATAAAATGTACAATATTTTCCTCTTCGGACATATCTACAAAAGCGCATTGAACACGAATTGGCTCGTCGCCCTGCGAAAAAAGCAAATCGCCACACCCAATAAGTTGCTGTGCGCCGCTGCTATCTAAAATCATTTTTGAATCTAAACTTGACAAAACTTTAAACGCAATACGCGCAGGAAAATTTAATTTTATTGCGTTTGTAATAACACTTTTATTTGGGCGAGTCGCAATAATCAAATGTATTCCGATTGAGTGTGCAAGTTGTGCAAGTCGTACAATCGGCATCTCAAATTCCTTGCCTGCTGTTGTCATAATTAAATCGCTATCATCAATTATTACAACAATATATGGTAAAAATCGGTGTCCTTTTTCTGGGTTAAGATTTCGCAAAATAAATTTTTCGTTATACTCTTTTATGTTTCTTGAATTCGCAAGTTTAAGCAAATCATAACGTAAGTCCATTTCTTTGCAAAGCGAATTTAAAGTTTGTATAATTTTCTGAGTATCAGTTATTACTGGTTCGTCTGCTTCGGGTAATTTTGCTAAAAAATGACGTTCAATATCATTATAAATATTCAATTCAATTCTTTTTGGGTCAATCAAAACAAATTTCAGTTCCGAAGGGTGTTTTTTGTATAAAAGTGATGTAATAATTGTTTTTAAACAGACCGATTTTCCCTGTCCTATTGCACCCGAAACGAGCAAATGCGGCATTTTGCAAAGGTCAAACATAAAAACTTCATTTGTAGTAGTCCGCCCCAAAGCCACAGGTAAATCGAAAGTTGAATCTTGAAATTTTTTTGAGGTAATTGTGTCGAACATAGAAACAAAATGTGTGTTTTCAATATCAGTGATTTCACTTTCTTGCTGTGGGTACTCTTTTAGCAACGAAATTGTAGGAAATTTATAATCAAACAAGTCCTTTTTCGGCTCATATGGTGGCAGAACTTCCATATATTCGGACGTTTTTTTCATTTCTTCAACTTTATCTTCAATAATGACAATGTTTTCATCATTTTCGATAGTTTCATAAATTTTTACGCTATGGTCAAAATTTTCTTTATTTTTCTTTTTAAATTTTTGAAAAAAATAATTTGTACTCATTTTTAATATTTGTTTAAAAGTTTTATAAATTTAATCAGGTAATCAGGTCGCGTAAGAGTGTAATTGTCTGTTACTTAGGTTGTTTTGTTTTAAAATCAGGTAAAAATTAGGTTTAATGCCCTGCAATTTTCAACCGATTTCTCGCTCAACGCTCGAAATGACAGCGTTTTTTTCATTTTCAACTTTCAATTTTCAATTCTCAATTAATTAATTCTTACTTTAAATTTCTTTAAACTGATTGTTAATAGTACCAAAGTCATACCAAATAAAATGGCAAATTCTCTTGCAACATACACAAAATCAACGCCTTGTATCATCAATTTTCTTACTGCATCAATGTACCAGCGCGCAGGAAAAATTGCTGAAAGCGCTTGTAAAGGCATCGGCATATTTTCTATCGGGAACATCAAGCCCGAAAGCAGCATTGTGGGCATCATCAAGCCCATTCCCGAAATCAGCATTGCCGCAACTTGACTATTTACCACGTTGGAAATGAGCAATCCAAACGACAGCGCAACCAAAATGTAGAGCAGCGAAAGCGTAAAAAGCAGCGTCAAACTGCCCGCCACAGGCACGCCAAGCACAAAAACCGAAAGCAAAAGTATCGTGATTAAATTGACAATCGACAGCGCAAAATATGGTATCGCTTTTGAAAGAATGATAAAAATCGGTCGTACAGGCGAGGCGAGCAGGACTTCCATTGTGCCCATTTCCTTTTCGCGCACGATAGAAATTGAGGTCATCATTGCGCAAATCAGCATCAAAATCAGCCCCATAACGCCCGGTACAAAGTTGTATGCGCCTTTCATTTGCGGGTTGTAGAGCATTTTGATTTCGGTATTTATAGTCGGTAAGTTTGTAAGTCCGTAAGTCTGTAAGTCGTTGGTTGGTACAGCAACTTGCTGACTTACGGACTTACTGACTTGCTGACTTATTATGCCCTGCGCATAACTCGCAAATGCTCGCGCTTGGTTTGGGTCGGTGGCATCGGCGATGATTTGCACTGAACTTTCGCCCGTCAAAATATTGTCCGCAAAATTTGCACCAAAAACAACTACCAAACTCACCTTTCCCTCTTTTAAAACCTGCTGAATTTCGTTTGGCGAATTTAGATGTTGAACAACAGAAAAATATTCATTTGCATCTAACTTGTTGATAATCTGCTCGGTAGCATAATCTTTGGACAAGTCAAAAACTGCCGTTTTGGTGTTTTTCACCTCAGTTGATAGCGCAAAACCAAAAAGCAACATTTGCATAATCGGCATTATGAACAAAATCAAAATGGTGCGTTTATCACGAAAAATGTGATAAAATTCTTTTTGTATAAATGTATAAAATTGTTTCATTTTATTGTTGATTTGTTGATTTGGTTATGTGTTTATTTTTCTTCGGCTTTTCAAGCGTTTGTGTTTAGCCGTCATTTCGAGCGTTGAGCGAGAAATCGGTTGTTGTTTGCAGGGTTTGTTTTCTGCTTTTGACACGAGATTTCTCCCTTTGGTCGAAATGACCGCTTTTTTCAAATTTTTATTCCTTTTCTATATACGCCTATTTTATCAAATTCTATGACTTTTTTAAAAGATAAATTCCATATATAGAAATTAGTTTCTCCAATTAAATATTTTATTTTATCAAAAATATCATTTAATTCTGATTCAAAAGATTCATTTCTACTTATAACAAAATATAATTTATCTTTACCAAAATAATTTTGAATAATTTTTGATATTTGGTCAATATTTTTTATTTCAAAACACCTCCATTCGTTTTCTTTTGAATTTTCAGGAAAAACCCATTCAACATTACGAATATATGTTTTTGAACTCTCATAAATTAATCTTGAATTCATAATTATTGTTAATTATTAATTGTTAATTATCGCCCCTTTCTGCACGCCTTGCGAGTTGATAAAAAACATCGTACATATCTTTTGCGTTATATTGATTTCTCAAATTCTTTGGCGAGTCCAACGCCTCAATTCGTCCATCAACCATAATGGAAAGGCGGTCGCAATATTCGGCTTCGTCCATATAATGCGTTGTAACAAAGGCGGTTATGCCTCTGTCGGCAGCATCGTAGATAAGTTCCCAAAACTGACGGCGGGCAGCGGGGTCGACCCCACCGGTTGGCTCGTCAAGGAAAACGATTTTCGGCTCGTGAAAAATGGAAACGGAAAATGATAACTTCTGTTTCCAACCCAACGGCAATGATTTAACAAGCGTTTCGCGCTCTTTTTCAAAGCCGAGTTCGTGCAAGATTTTGTCGGTTTTGTCGGCAATTTCTTTCTCTTTCATTCCGTAAATTCCACCGAAAAGCCGCAGATTTTCCCACACTTTCAAGTCCTCGTAGAGCGAAAATTTTTGACTCATATAGCCGATGTTTTTCTTAACCTCTTCCGATTGCTTAAAAATATCGAAACCCGCCACCATTCCTTTGCCAGACGTTGGGTGGCTCAGTCCGCAGAGCATACGCATAGCGGTGGTTTTTCCTGCGCCGTTAGCACCAAGAAATCCGAAAATTTCGCCCTTTTCTACCTCAAAACTGATGTTATCGACAGCGGTAAAATCGCCGAATTTTTTGGTAAGGTTTTGTGTTATGATTACTTTATTCATATTATTTTTGTTTTATTCTCTGTGCTTTAACCCCTCCGCTCCACTTCGTTCCGCTCGTCCCCTTTAAAAAAGGGGACAATTGAGGTGCTACAAATTTTTAATTTTTATCTATATATTAAAGTGCTTTTTTTGCACTTTTATTTCTTAGCAAATGTTTTTGTTTATACCTCCCTCAACTCTCCCCTTAAATTAAGGGGAGTACCCCACGACTGAAAGGAGTGGGGGGAGGGGTTGGCTCGGTGTTGTTAAAACTTCAAATTCTCCTTTATTCTCTCCAAAACCAACTCAGTATTTTTAAAAACTTCACAATTTTCAAATCTTATTACATTCACTTCTACGGAATTAAGAAACTCCGTTCTGTTCTTATCATATTCTTGTTGTTCTTCGTTAAAATGTACTTTGCCGTCTAACTCAATTGCTAATTTGTACTTAGGACAATAAAAATCAACCACATAATACCCGATGCTGTATTGACGTAGAAATCTCTCGCCGAGTTGTTTTCTTTGCAACTTTTTCCATAGAGCCGCTTCGGCAGGGGTCAAATTTTTTCTCAATTGACGCCGTCTTTCCTGCATTATTTTTAGGGTATTCAGTTCGGACATAATTTATTATTATTATTATAAAACCCCTCCGCTCCACTTCGTTTCGCTCGTCCACTTAAATTAAGGGGACATTTTAGGGGCTACCTGTTTTTAATTTTCAATCTAATAAATTTCTATATTTCTATTTCTTTACATTTTTTTATTTTGCTTTTTTATGTTCTTTTTTTAGCAAATATTTTTGTTTGCACTTCCCCAACTCTCCCCTTTATTAAAGGGGAGTACCCCACGACTAAAAGAAGTGGGGGGAGGGGTTGGGTTAGCACACCGCTAAAAGCACCGCAACATAATGACACATCGCCGCTGCAAGTACAAAAATATGCCAAATTGCGTGATGATACACCATTTTTTTGTTAAGATAAAATATGCAGCCGAAAATATAAAAAAAGCCGCCAATCATCAGCCAAACCGATACAGGCGTGGGCATAACAACAAAAAATGTTTTGCCGCCAACAAACAAAAGACAACCCATAGCGATATAAACCAATGTGCTGACAACCCGAAATCGCCCTGTATAACGCAGTTTGAACACCATTCCAATCACCACAAGCGACCACTGAACAGCCAAAAGCGTGATGCCGAAAGCATTAGGCATATATATCAGCAAAAACGGCGTGTATGTGCCTGCTATGAGTATGTAAATAGAAATGTGGTCGAGGGTGCGTAAGGTTTTTTTGGTGCTTATGTTCCTAACGCTGTGATACAGAGTGCTGAACGTAAATAACAGCAAAAAACTGAAAGCATAAATTGTAACACCCACAATATCGGGTAAATTGCCCGCTTTTACCGCTACGGCAGAAAGCACAGGCAGGACTGCGATACCGAACAAAACGCCTATTCCGTGAATTAGCGCATTTGCAAAGTCAAGTTTTTGTTCTTTATTCATTTGTTTTTTCAATAAAATTATTAATAACTTTTTCCAAAAAATCAATATTAGGACTAACCAAAGGCGCATAATCAATTGCACCACGCATTTCTAATTCAAAAAGATAATCAACTTTATTTTTCAATAAATAATACCTTCCTTTGCCTGATAATCTGTTAAGGTTTAAATACTCAGGCGGAATAATATTCGTTTGAATAATTTTTATTGTTTGACGAATGTTTGGTATAAGTTCAATAAAATGAGATGTTTCAATTAAATATTCCATTTCCATATTTCTTGAAAATATATTATTGGAATTAACCTTTTTTCCATACAATAAATAATCATATTTATGCCATTCTGTCAAATTTTCACAATGTTCAATTCCCCATACATACTTATAAGAAGTATCTATTATCTTTAATAAATCACTTGGTTCTGGGAAGTCCAAAATTACCATATAATGACCTTTATAAATCTCTTTTATTACATTAGTTTCAATCATAATATTTAATTAATTTTTATTTGATAATCTCATAAAACAATCTTCAATAGTCGGCTCAATTTTCTTTAATTCTACATTCTCAATTTTACATTCTTCATTAAAAAACGTAACGTGTATTGACTCGCCGAAAGAATACGCCGATTTTACTAATGGGTTGGCTTTGAGGTCTTTAAGCAATTTGTGCATATTTTCGCCCTCGACCGAAAATAGCGTTTCGGGGTAGTTGGCGATGATGTTTTGCGGCGTATCTACCTGCATAAATTCGCCGTTTAAGATTAGCGCAATTCTGTCGCAGAGCGTTGCCTCGTCCATATAGGGCGTGGAAACAAGAATGGTGATGCCCTGCGATTTGAGTTTTTTGAGCATTTCCCAAAATTCCTTACGCGACACCGCATCAACGCCCGTTG
>Ga0209737_10000790_pt1 | contig 24391 bp, 32 predicted proteins | sample TergutCu122P3_FD_187284 | JGI IMG/M metagenome (GOLD analysis project Ga0209737, IMG submission 187284) | Cubitermes ugandensis P3 segment gut microbial communities from Kakamega Forest, Kenya - Cu122 P3 (SPAdes) (version 2) | ecosystem: Host-associated > Arthropoda: Insects > Digestive system... | reverse complement strand
AACCTTTGATCTTGGTATGCAAACATTCCTCGGTACTGCTGCAAGTGCTGTTCCCGCAACTGGAACACCCCTGAATCCAGAGAATACCCTTGGTTCATTTATCCGTCCGTTGATAGATGCAAATCCAATGCTTCTTGATGCAAATGGAAATGACATCCACGACCAGCTCGCATCAACCCTGACCTACATCGACACTGCAACAGTTGCAGGTGGAATCAGTACCTTCAACAAGGTGTTCAATTACCAGTCAGGCGTAGCCTGTGAAAACTGCTAGAAGAAATCACAACAAAAAAATAGAGGAATTAGTATGAAACAATTTATGATATATGTCATAGCACTAATAATTGGCAGTTGCCTGCTTATCCCCGCAATGAGTGCAACAGAGTCAGTAAAACTCAGCAAAATCACTTCTGAAAACCTGAAGGGCGGTGCTTCTGGAAGTATGAATGCAGTTGCATATTCCTACGAACCCGTAACTCTCAAAAATCTCCAAAAAGCCAAAGATGCTAAAGTTCAGAAGAAGCATCCTTCAGCAGGCGGAAGTATTCAGTTTAAACATCCAGGGGTTATTAAGCTTACTGATTTGAAGTCTAAAGGCACGGCACAGACAAGCACAGCACAGAAAGGCACGACACCCTACGTCGTAAAAGCATCTTGTGCATCTTATTAATCAAGGCACCTGCCCCAGATAGGGGATAGCTTATGAAAACTCTCAGAATCAAAGCTATACATCACGGTTCAACCTGCCTCTGCCCTTCTCCTACGGAAGACAGAGACAGATAGCATCACCTAGGAACCTCCCTGGATAGGTGGGTAGCCTGTGAAAACTGCATATCAGGCGAATGACGCAAGTCATGCGCCTTCTATCACCTGTCAACCAAAGGGAAAGACAGGCAAAACATATTTTCTTTTTTTACGTTAATATTCTTCTTGTGCATTGACACTGCAATCACATGCCCGCGATCTGCAACTGCCTGCTGGTACCTCCTGTGACGACCAGAGGCAGACAATAATCGCAAAAGAAGCTATATTAATAAATAACGGAGAAAATAATCGGTAGCATGAAGAAAATGGATCTACCTTCCTCCAGCACAGCGGTAAGCCGACATTGTGCGAGTATGCGGGGAAAAGTGTTGGAGGTTGATTACTTTGATTCGTTATCTTTGCTTCCAGTATCTTCAATCATGTTCGAAATCAGCTTGCTGAAATCCACAGCATTATTTGAAGTGATGACTGGTTCACCAGTACAGCTTTTCAACGGCAAGTCGCGCTCCCCCTGCTGCTTCGCCACCAGCACGGGCTACAGCCTTGTTTTCTTCAAATGTATTAGCTATTTGTTTTTTGAAATCTCCGTTGTCATAGCTTCTTTAGCGCTGCATAGACGTCCTCTATATCCTGATCAGTACATCCTGTTGCAACCTTACTGATCGAGATAAGCTCAATCGGTAACATTTTTGAAAAAATATGTTCAGTCATGATGTGTTGCACTACCAAAAAAGAAAAGGAGAAAATTCACGACTCAATCGGTAACTGCGCATCTTTATCAGACTCAGACAGCATCGGCCAAGATGAAGCATCAGCCTTTGATCCAGTGTATTGTTTGAATTCATGCAGCGAGACTGTTAAATCGCGAGTAAATGCAAAATATCCTATCTGAGTACTGCGACAGAGTTTCATTGCCATCTCCATCATACCACGGGGATCTGGACGGCCTTCTCCAAGCCAGATATGAAAAATATTTCCGCCGTCTACAATAGGGAAGAAAATATGCTCAAGCTCTGCTCTGCGCTGCAGGCTAATATTTGCACCTGGCGTTACATGTGTACCATTTGTATAATACACAGGCAGATCACGAGTAACATGCAGTTTCGAAGCAGCAACACTCACATTACCCTTCGCAACTCGCATTGCTGCGTCATGATACTCGCGGCGAAGGAGATCTGAGACTGCAAAACGCTGTCCTGTTGTCTCCGCTGGTGTTCTCGCAAGAGCCAGTGTCATACCGGTATCAGCAGAGATCTTCTTCGAGTACAGCTCAAGCTCCGTCATCGTTCGAACTGCAAGCCGAAAAGCCTCATCAGACTCATGCAGCTGCTTACCAGTCATATGTTGCACCATCTCATTCAGCCCCACAATACCGATGGTATATACAAGTCCGTCGAAATCAACGGCAATCGCACCACGTTCACCGGTAATGGGATCTCGAGGTCGCTGAGTTGCAAATGGCATTCGATTACCCTTCTTAATCCCATCCATCCACCGGAGTTTGATTTTAAAGATCTCAACTGCAACATCCATCAATGCACGAAGCTCTGCAAACAACCGATTCTGATCACCACATGCTTTATATGCAGCTCGTGGAAGGTTGATAGAAACAACACCCCAAGAACCCATTGAAAAATGCAATCCATCTTCAAAATAGAGTTTTCTATCAAAATCAGAATCCTGATCAGCCACCGTTGAAAACTGATATGCACAACATTGATAGCAGGAAATACCTTCCCCAGCCCCTCGATATGCTGGCAGTTGATTATCATAATACGGTGTTCCAAACTTTGATGCAAGCTCAAACGTCAGAAGATACAGCTCATTATAGGTCGGAAGATATGGATGGGCTGCATTAAATACAGCATCCTCTTCCATAAAGTCAGGCTCGATACTAATCTCTGGTTTTGGGAAGTTAAACGGCTTGCCCCAGTAATCACCCTCAAGCATAACCTCCATAAATCCTTTAAAAAGCAGACGAACCTCTCTTTCAAATTCACCGTACATCCGAGGAGGAGCATAGTGTCCATCCCAAACTCTGCCTTTATATACACATGGCTTATCCTTCCAGAGTTTTGGAACACCTGGAGAGAGCTGCACAGATGAAAAAACAAGTTGGCCGCCCCTTGCAACCATCATCTGCGTCATCTCATAGATGAACATCTGCATAAGCTGCTGGATCTCTTTGTACTCCATACCCTCAAAGTAAGGAGCAATAAAAGTCAAGAAATTGTAATAGCCCTGACCACCTGCAAAATTCGTCTGGGCACTGCCAAGTGCTTTCACTGCATGCAAAACTGCAACCTCTGCTCGCATAGCGGGTCCGGCAACGGATGCTTTTGTACCATTTCCATCGGGCATAAGTCCATAATAAAAGAAATAACGAAGATCCCAGTCCTGACAAAATGGACGAGTTCCAAAATACTCAAGATCATGGATATGCAGATCTCCAACCAGATGCCTATCTGCAAGACTTGGAGGAAGTTGCAGCAAATATTGTTCTTTACTTATCTTATCTGCTTTTTTCTTATGAGATGTCTCGGCATTTTCCTGAAGATTTGCATTATCTCTGGCTTCAAAGCCACATCCAACATCGATCAGGTGGGCATCATAAACTGGAGTTCCAACACGAGTACAGACATTTCGGTAATTGATGAGACCTCGTTCAATGAGGCAGATATTGAGAATTTCACGAATCAATGGGCCAGATAATGACTTCAAACCCAGTTTGATAATACGGGTTTCTACTTCCTGTGCAACATCAGCGGCAAGCTCAGGAGTCATCCCTTCATCTCCATAAAACGCTTCAACAAGACATGATTCTGTGAGAAGCTGTTTTTCAATAAGGGTTCTATCCCATTCTAAAATATGGCCGTCACTACCGCGAACATTGGGAAGGGTCGGGGTTGGAATCCCATATAAGGTAAGTTGTTTTGATGTCGAGCTCACGTCTTACTCCAAAAGGTGCTGCGTAATGAGATCTTCACGAAGAACTCCACCAACAAAAAGATCAGCAGAGGTCAGAAACGTCTTTTTGATCTGAAGCACGGGTGCTTCTTGCACAAACACTCCGTTCATCCGCAGTTCAGTGAGGGCTTCAGGTGTTGACAGATCAAGAAGGTTGTACGCAATGCCTGCTTTATCTAGATAGCCCTTGAGAACCTCACAATTTGGACAGAACTTAAGACTATATACTGTATAATGTGTTCCCTCACTCATGATGTAGCTCTTCTGTTTGTATTCACATATCGATCTAAAATGAGATAAAGACCTCTACATCTACAAAAATATATGACACAAAAAATGTTTTCTAAAGTGGATAGATTTTTTAAAATCAAACATTACGGAATTACTTTTCAGATGTAACAAGAAATGCTTTGATGAATGTTGCAGTTTTTCTCTGTTGCATTTTCTATCGCAAGAAAGGCTCATGGATACGCACATGCGCATTACTAATTACACAAGGTACAACCTGCACTGTTGGTAGATTGTAAACTGTGCATTGTATATATTCATATACTTGAAAGGGTAACGTAATAACGCACATTTCATGTAGCAGCTGTAAAAACTCGAAAGAATATTTACATAAAGGCTGCGAGTATCAATATGATGCGCAATTATTGTTGAGATAGCCAAGCTTGGTATGGCGCAGGATTGCTAATCCTGTGTCCTCCGGGACGCGGGGGTTCAAATCCCTCTCTCAACGCTCATTATCTACGCTACTGCGAGGTATTGAATGACACAGGAAGAACAAGAAATAAATTACTTTGTTCGGGTAAGTAACACTGATCTTGACGGAACAAAACCCGTCCTCATCTCGCTCACCGGACTCAAAGGTATTGGCAGGCACACCGCTCAAGTCATTGCCCAAAAAGCCAATGTTGACAAGCATGCCCTTATGGGTAAGCTTGACGATGCATCGGTAGATCGTATCAGAGAAGCAGTTGCTGCATACTCTGAAAACGTTCCCACTTGGATGATGAATCGCCCAAAAGATGTCTACACCGGACAGGCAAGACACATGCTGGCAACTGACGTCATACTCACTCTTGAAGATGACATTAATATCCTCAAAAAAATCCGTTCCTATCGTGGAATACGCCATGAAACTGGCCAGAAGGTACGTGGTCAGCGCACGAAATCCACTGGAAGAACTGGACTCACCGTTGGTGTCAAGAGGAAGAAAAACTAAACGGTGAAATAAATGGGATATCCAGGAAAAAACCACAAGCAATACCAGACACCAAAACGTCCATTTGAAGCATCTCGTATTGAAGAGGAGACAAAACTCGTCATAGAGTATGGTCTTCGTAACAAACGTGAGGTCTGGATTGCGAAAAACGAGCTCAGACGTTACCGAAAAGCAGCACGTGAGATCATTGCACTTGCATCAGGTTCAACCGACACTGCAAAGATCGACCTCAAAACAAGCCAGTTGCTTGGGTACCTGAAACGTATGAATATTATGAGTGGTGACGTGGACATTGATGATGTGCTCTCCTTGCAGGTTTCTAATCAGCTCGGTCGCAGACTACAAACACTCGTCCATCGCAAAGGCTTTGCACGTTCTCCAAAACAGGCACGCCAGTTTATCACACACGGCCACATCGCAATCAACGGCAAAAGAGTCACCATACCAGGGTACCTCGTCAGTGCTGCGGAAGAAGACAATATTTCATACTACAGCAAATCCAATCTGGTGAGTGATATTCACGCAGAACGCCAACGCATTGCAAAGGTAGGAAGATAAGGGGCATTAACAATGGCAAACGAAAAAGAAAAATGGGGCGTTGCACACATTTTCGCATCCTTTAACAACACTATCATTACTCTCACCGACCTCACTGGAGCGGAGACAATCGCAAAAAGCAGCGGTGGAATCGTCGTTAAGCAGGATAGAAACCAGAGCTCACCCTATGCTGCAATGCAGATGGCAGCAAACATCGCACAGGCAGCCAAAGAAAAAGGAATCGTCGGTGTCCATGTCAAGGTTCGAGCTCCAGGAAGAGGAAAGCAGCGAAGCCCAGGTCCTGGTGCTCAGGCAGCCATTCGTGCACTCGCACGTGCAGGCATGCGCATTGGAATCATCGAAGATGTCACCCCTGTCCCTCATGACTCAATCCGGGCAAAAGGCGGGAGGAGAGGACGGAGAGTCTAGATGATGCTAGAGTTCAACAGTCTCGACGATACAACCACCATCTTTACTATAAGTGACATAGAACCAGCGTTTGCGAACTCGCTTCGACGGGCAATGACTTCAGAAATAAAGATATTTGCCATCGACTCCGTAAAAATCTACGACAATACGAGTGCACTCTTCGATGAAATTCTGGCACATCGCCTTGGTCTCATCCCGATCAAAACAGATCTCAGTACCTACATTCCAACTGAACGGTGTACTTGTAATGAAAAAGGATGTCCAGGCTGTACCATGACCTTTACCATGAGTGTCGAAGGCCCAAAACTGGTGACCTCAGAAGATCTCATATCAGAAGATCCAAACATCTCACCAGTTAGCCCTGATATTCCAATCGTGAAGCTCGAAAATAACCAAAAAATCATTATTGAAGCAGTTGCACGATTTGGAAACGGACTTGAACACGTAAAATGGCAACCAGTCACCATCTGTGGGTACAAAAACAAACCACGTATTACCATTACACCAGAATGTGACGGTTGCAGTCACTGTGTTGAAGTATGTCCAATGAACATCCTCGAAGTATCGAACGGTAAAGTCAGGGTAGTTCCAGATAAAAACGCTTCATGTTCATTATGTCGGCTTTGTGAAGTTGCATGCCTAAATAGCGGAATTGACACCGCCATCAAGATCGAGACAGAACCTACGACATTCATATTCACTGTTGAAAGTCTGGGTTCCCTGAAGCCAATAGAAATTATTGAACAAGGGCTGTTGATCCTCAAGAACACATCAGACGAACTGCTTGACGCATTAAGCGAAATCAAGGAATGAGAGTCATGAAAAAGAACGCAAAATCCAATCCACACACAATGGAACTGGTACAAGCACTTCGTAAAGCATCACGGGAACATGATGCTCCCATCTGGCGCGATATTGCAACCCGGCTTGAAAAGCCAAACCGAAGCTATGCCGAAGTCAATATCGGCAAGATCAACCGATATGCAAAAGATGGCGAAACACTGCTTATACCTGGAAAAGTACTTGGTGGAGGAGTGCTTGGTATCTCCGTCACCGTTGCGGCATTAAACTTCAGTGATGCTGCCGAGACCAAAATCACTGATGCAAATGGCCGTTGTATGAGCATTGAAGAGCTTGTGGCTGCGAACCCGAGTGGCAGCCGAGTCAGAATTATGAGGTAAAAGTATGGTAACCATAATTGATGGAGAAGGTCTCTTACTTGGAAGGCTCGCAAGCAATGTTGCAAGACGACTGCTCGACGGTGAAGAGATTGCTATTGTCAACGCTGAGAAAACAGTCATATCCGGAAATCGGGCACGAGTACTCAGCAACTACAATGTCAAGCGTCAACGTGGATCCCGTGAAGGCGGACCATTCTTCCCACGAAGGCCAGACCAAATCTTAAAGAGAACAATTCGAGGTATGCTTCCATACAAGCGCCAGCGTGGCTCTGAAGCTTTTAAAAATGTACGAGCATATGTTGGTGTTCCAGTAGAATTTCAAGGAAAAGTGATGGAAACAATATCAGATGTCCACATGAATACCTTGAACAATCCACAGCACGTGACACTGGGAGCTGTTAGTAGCTTCCTTGGATCAAAGTACTAGGAAATTTGGAGAAAGTATGACAAAAATCATAAATACCAGCGGAAAGCGCAAAACTGCTGTTGCAAGAGCAACATTTCGTGAAGGTAAAGGAATCATCCGAATCAACTCAGTCGTACTTGACTGTTATTCTACAGAACTTGCACGCATGAAAATATCAGAAGCCCTTTATCTTATTCCAGATGGTCTCAAAGGCATTGATGTCTCTATTAAGACAAAAGGTGGTGGAGTGATGGGCCAAGCAGAAGCTGCACGCACTGCCCTTGCACGTGGTATATTACAGTGGCACAACGATCCACGTATCAAAGATGCATACCTTGCCTATGACAGAACCTTGCTTGTAAACGACTCTCGTCAAAAAGAAGCAAAGAAACCTCATGGCCGTGGTGCTCGTAAGAAGTTCCAGAAGTCGTATCGATGAGAGTATATAGCCATAAGCATAACGTATAGAGGTTCAGTAGTATGATACCGGTTCGCTGTTTCACCTGTGGAAAGGTAATCTCTACCGTATATGAGGAGTACAAGCGCCGATGCGAAGAGGGAGAGGAACCTGAAAAAATCCTCAATGACCTTGGCCTCGACCGGTATTGTTGTCGCCGCATGCTTCTAACGCACAAAGAGATTATCGATGATATTAATCCATATCAATAGGGATCGTGGGGTAGCTTGGACTATCCTCGGGCGTTCGGGATGCTCGGACCTGAGTTCAAATCTCAGCGATCCCATCTCTTGTCTTATGGAAATGATATAAGAGGAGTGTAGCATGCAGAATTATACCCGCTATGAACGAGCACGCATTGTCGGAGCTCGAGCATTACAAATATCGATGGGAGCCCCAATTCTCATCAAAACCAGTAAGATTGATCCGTTGCTCATCGCCCTTGAAGAATTTGAAAAAGATCTCATTCCAATCACGGTTCGACGGCGATAAAACAACCTAAAAGAACAGAAACAGGATGCACCAAGTGAGAGGCTGCAATGAGTATTATATCAGATATTAAACTTCAGATCCGACTAGACAGGGCAGGAAATCCAGGGATTTCTATCCTGATCACGACGGATAAAGGAAGATCTGAAGTTTTAACATCTGTATCTTCACCCTCACCAGTATCTCTCTCTTCTTTGCAATCCAGCATTCAGCATGCAAAAAGCTCTGTAATTCCACACCTTATCGGCATAAACACATCTGATCAGACTCAATTTGATGCATATCTGCATGAAATCGACGGAACAAATGGTTTTTCCCAGGTCACCCCAGACATTGCCCGTGCATTGTCATATGCAAATGCACATGTCGCGGCACAGGAGTATGATAATGCATTGTATCGTCACCTTGGTGGAGTATATGCAGGAGATATTCCATTGCCGTTTTTGCATCTGGCCTGCAATAAAACATCACCATATCATCCAGTGCTTGTGCCAGTTCATGCAACCTCAATGGAAGATCTTATCCCAGTCATCCAAACAATCTATCACACAAAAATCACAAAAGGTAAAGATATTGCTTCCACTGAAGAATTGTTTGAGCAGATTCATCACATCTGTGGGAATGTACTCGAAGAATGTGGAATTACATTACAGCCAGGCTTGATTTGTCAGCCAGTGTATGGAGAAGATGAAAGATATCACGAAGGTGACACATCATATGCCAGTGATGAGTACATACAGAGTCTCATCGAACTGGTACAGACATATGATATTATCTTTCTTGAATCTCCACTTTGGGGTGGAGATGTAAAAGGATATGCATCACTAACAAGTGAAATCGGAGATACAACTCTTATTGCAAATTCAACCTGGCAAACAGCATCTAATACGCCAGTTCACATTCATGACGTATTAACATCAACAAACAGTATGATAATTTCCCCTACCCTTGGCACTATCAGTGATATCCATGAAATGAACAAGCGTGCCCAAAAGCACGGCCTTGAAACAATCATCGGAGATAGTGTTGTACCTGCTGATCCAACCTGTGCCCATATTGGATGTGCATGTGGTTGTATTGGTATTCAAATCGGTCAAAACGGCCAAGGAATAGAAACACTTAATGAACTAATTCGGATTGAGGAGTCCTTATGAATGGAAATGAGATGGAAATCGAATTAACCGAGCCCCTTGTATCAGTAGAGGAATACCTTGCTGCTGGCGTCCATATTGGAACACAGCAGAAAAGCATCGACATGAAAAAGTTCATCTACCGCGTACGCGGAGATGGACTGTATATTCTTGACATCTGTGCAACAGACGAACGCACTAAACTTGCAGCTAAATTTCTGTCACAGTTTGATCCAACCAAAGTTCTCGTTGTGACATCACGTCAATACGGCCAACACCCTGCCAAGCGATTTGCAGAAGCAATTAACGGCATCCCAATGGTCGGACGCTACATCCCTGGTACTCTGACAAACCCAAATCTTTCCCGCTACCGCGAACCAGAAGTCGTTGTTGTTACAGATCCAGTCAGTGACGCTCAGGTTATGAAAGAAGCAGTGCAGGCAGGTATCCCAATCGTTGCACTCTGTGACACAAACAACATGACAAGCTTTGTCGATCTTGTTGTTCCAACAAACAACAAAGGTCGAAAAGCCCTCTCAATGATGTACTTCCTGCTGACAAAAGAGCTGCTCCGCCACAAAGGAATTAAAACGGTGCTCACACCAGAAGATTTCGAGACGGATATGTAATGGGATAGAACCCTTACAACCTTTCTCTCATCTGAAATATTTTGGATATACTGGTCATGAAGGTCAGACCATGTGCCTATGCTGGTTCCTTTTATCCAGCTGATCCTGATTCTCTTCTTCGTACCTTAGAGTACTTGTTCTCTCATTCTGATAAGTACAATTCGACACAGGTATCTGAAAAGGCATATGGAATTGTATCTCCGCATGCTGGTTATATCTATTCAGGTCTAATTGCAGCAATTGCGTTTTGTGCACTTGGAAATAAAAAAAATGGAAAACCAGATCCAGATTTTACAGGAACGATTATTATCATAGGCCCTGGCCATAGAAGTCCATATTCTGCGATCTCATTATGTGAGTGGGAAACACCACTTGGAAACATCACCTCAGATGAACAACTTGCGAGTGCAATCTCTCATGTGAGTGGTATTGCAGTCAACGAACAAGTACATCTACCTGAGCATGGAATAGAGGTGATCCTTCCCTTTGTGAAGTACCAATTCCCAAATGCACAATTTATCGCGATTCAACTGGGAGATCAAAGATTTGAACCATCCATGGCACTTGGAAAAGCAATTGCTTCATGTATCACAGATTCAGGAAAGAATCTTGGAGAAGATGTATATATCGTTGCATCAAGCGATGGCTCTCATTATATCTCACATAATGAAGCAAAGAAAATCGATGCACAGGCCTTATCAGCATTATCAAATCTCGATTGTTATGAGTTTTATAAACGTGCAAAGCATACGACAATGTGCGGATATGGTCCAACAATCACAATGGTAACTGCTGCTCAGATGTGTGGAGCCAAACAGGGCATCTGTTTGGCATATAAAACATCAGGAGACGTTACTGGTGATAATGCGCAGGTTGTTGGATATGCGGCAGTAGCAGTGGTGTGATCACGAAATGGAAGTGAGGTAATGGCAACATGGAGTGCACCTGGAAAACTGATTCTGTTTGGAGAACATGCAGTAGTGTACGGAAAGCCATGTATTGCAATGGCAATTCGTCCTCGGGTGTATGTAACAGTCAGAAAAACCTCACATCCCCATCACGCCAGATCGATGTATATTGAACAATGTTTTCGAGAGATGGGAGTCAGGGGAAGTGTCTATATTAATTCCCAGATCCCAAGTTCTTCAGGTCTTGGGTCTTCCGCTGCAGTTACGGTAGCAACGCTTGCTGCAATTAATGAGGAATTTAATTGCGGAAAAACAACCCACGAAATTGCAGAGATCGCCTATAAGATCGAAAAGAAAGTACAAAAAGGGCGGGCAAGCCCAACAGATACATCAGTTTCGACCTATGGCGGCATGTTTCTGATCTTAAATGGGGAGAGAAAAAGGCTTGCACCACAGAATCACCAATTTATAATTGGAAATTCACAGGTATCGCACAGTACCTCACGAATGGTTGAACGGGTTGCACAGTTCAAAGAGCGGGAACCTGCCATCTGCGAGCCAATTCTCGACTCCATTGGAAGTATCAGCTATCAGGCTTTGCAACACATGCATGATCCTGTCCGCCTTGGAGGACTGATGGACATTAACCATGCACTGCTTGAAGCACTTGGGGTTGGGCATCCTTCATTATCACGCCTCGTGCTTGCATGTCGTCAAACCGGTGCATATGGGGCCAAAATTACAGGAGCCGGAGGGGGTGGATGTATGGTCGCGCTTGTTCAAAAGAATCTAAAGGGTCGAGTTGCTGGAGCAATCGAAGTGTTTGATGGTCGAGCCATTATTACATCACTTGACTGTGAGGGGCTTCGTCGAGAGGAGGAGGAGTGATGAAGGATTCTTCGAACAAATTGACGATGCTGAAGCTCGGTGGTAGTGTCATCACTGATAAGATGGCTGGTGAATCTGGAACCATTTTACATGATGTGCTCTTTGCTATTGGACAGGAGATTGCAATATCTGGCAAAGGAGTTATCATCGTGCATGGTGCAGGTTCTTATGGCCATCCACAAGCTGCACAGTACCGAATCCAGGAAGGAGTTACGACTGACAACGCAAAAGGAATTTATGCGGTTCATGCAGCAGTATCAGAATTGAACACTGCTGTTGTATCAGCACTCAGGAATGCTGGTATCGAAGCAGTGCCTGTGCATCCATTCCATGGAATGAATGCAAAGGATGGAATCCTGTGTGAATATCCAGTATCTTCATTGCAAGAGATGTGTGCTCTTGGATTGGTTCCAGTGCTTCATGGAGATGTTGTAATGGATCTGATTCGTGGTGCATGCATCGTGTCAGGAGATCAGTTGATTCGTGTATTTAGTCAGGCACTTTGTGTATCACAGGTAGGGATCGTAACAAATGTCCCTGGTGTACTGGCAGCAGATGGGTCTGTTATTCCTGAGATCTCAAGAGCGAATGTTGATGCATTGTTTGAATCTGGTACAATTGCTGGATCTGCTGGAGTAGATGTGACTGGAGGAATGAGAGGGAAGATCGAGGAGTTGCTTTCCCTTTCAGATGATGGAATCTGCTCAAACCTGTTTTCAAAGGAGCAGCTCTCAGCATTTTTGAAGGGAGAAAGTCATGAAGGCACAGTGGTTCGTCCAATAAATTGTCAAAACTAAATATATATTAAATTGAAATTATAAAACAAAATTAAGAGATATTCAAGAGGGTTAGATGGAAAAAGAGCGTTTTACATCTGGAAGGAAACTGGATCATTTACGTATTTGTCTTGATGAGCGGGTTGAATCTGGCTGGAGTGGATTTTCAGATATCCGGCTTGTTCACGATGCTCTGCCTGACGTAAACATGGATGATTTATCTCTGTCTGTGGCGTTTTTAGAGCGTTCTCTTTCATCTCCCCTATTGATCTCTGCAATGACGGGTGGTCACCCTGAGACAAAGGAGGTAAATCGCGTGCTTGGTATGGCAGCAGAGAAATATAATCTTGCGATTGGCACTGGTTCACAGCGTGCGGCAATCGAAGATTCTTCACTTGAAGATACATTTGCTGTCATTCGAGACGTGGCACCTCATGCATTTGTTATTGGCAATCTCGGTATCGTTCAGCTCCGTGACCATGGAGTTGAATGGGCAGAGCGTGCTGTTGAGATGGTTGATGCAGATGCGCTTGCAATTCATCTAAACTTTTTACAAGAAGCGATTCAGCCAGAAGGAGATCATGACGCTTCTTCGTGTTATGATGCACTAAAGGAATTGTGTAGTTCATTTTCAGTACCGATTATACTGAAAGAAACAGGCTGTGGTATCTCACGCAATGCCGCTGAGCGCGGATTTGCTGCTGGGATCTCGGCTGTTGATACCGGTGGATTTGGTGGCTCTTCGTGGGCGCTGATAGAGAGCTATCGAGCGAATCAAGAGACTATTTCAGGAAGGCAGTTGCATGGGCTTGGCTCTTTGTTTGCAGACTGGGGTATTCCAACAACAGTATGCCTAGCCGAGCTTAAGTCACTGCATAAACCAGTGATTGCAAGTGGAGGACTTCGCACAGGTATTGATATTGCAAAGTCTATCGTGCTTGGTGCAGAACTTGGTGGCATGGCACTTCCATTGTTAAAACCAGCATGTTCAGGTATTGAAGCACTTTGTGAATCGATCGATGCAATTCATCAGGAGCTATTGGTATCAATGTTTTTGACTGGGGCTCGATGTGTTTCTGATCTGGCAGATGTGAGATATTATATGTCTGGAGCAATGAAGCAGATATCTGATTCTGGCTTTTAGAGATTGAATGTTAAGTTTATGAATTGCATTCATTGATTGAATACATAAAAAAACGTATATTTGAAATAACGGACACGGATGTGATATATAATGGATATAGAGGTCCTTGCAGTCGGCGGATATAATGAGTTTGGACGGAATATGACCGCTGTTCGATGCGGAAAGGAAATTGTTATATTTGATATGGGGATTCGTCTTGATTCATTAATGATGAATCCTGATGTGGAGATGGAGAATACACATTCTCTTGATCTGATTTCGATGGGTGTGATCCCTGATGACACAATTATGAATTCTCTTGAAGGGAGTGTAAAAGCAATTGTGCTTTCTCATGGTCATCTGGATCATATCGGTGCAGTGCCAAAGCTTGCACACCGGTATAATGCGCCAATTATTGGTTCTCCCTATACAATTGAGCTTGTTCGCCAGCATATTGAAGGAGAAAAGAAATTTGGTGTGAATAATAAGCTGTTTGCTCTGAAGGCCGGACAGCGGTACACTATCTCAAGTACACTGACGCTTGAGTTTGTTGCAACGCAACACAGCATTATCGACACAGTGACTCCTGTTTTGCATACTCCACGTGGTGCAATAATTTATGCTCTTGATTTTAAGCTAGATAGGACACCTGTCGTAGGTGAGCCTCCTGACTTTGCACGAATGCAAAAACTTGGAAAAGAAGGAGTGCTCTGTCTGATCGCGGAAGTAACAAATGTTCGAAAAAGTGGTCGTTGTCCAAGTGAGCAGGTAGCAAAAAATATGTTGCAAAATGTTATCTCAAGCTATGAAGATGACCCAAGCGCAATCGTTATTAGTACATTTGCATCACATGTGGCACGAGTGAAGACGATCGCGGAATGCGTGCATTCAATCGGAAGAAAGCCAATTCTTCTTGGACGATCGATGGAGCGATTTTGTGCAACAGCTGAGTCGATGAAGTATGTGCGATTTCCAGAAGGGACAAGTATTTTCGGAAATCGAAGAACGGTTGAACGAACACTTCGAAGAGTGATGAAAGCGAAGCGTGACGAGTATGTACCTATCGTGACAGGGCATCAAGGTGAACCAGGTTCCATCTTGACACGTATTGCAGAGAAAGACGTGCCATACAAGATCGAAAAGGGTGATAAGGTAATGATCAGTGCACAGCTGATTCCGAATGATATGAATCGTGCACAGCGATACCGGATGTTTTCACTTCTTAGTGGTCAGGGAGCACGTATTTTTGATGAACTGCACGTGTCAGGCCATGCGTTTTGTGAGGACCACTATGAAATGCTTCAGATGTTGAAGCCGACATATGTTATCGCAGCTCATGGTGGGCTTGATATTACGTCTGCGTATGTAGATCTGGCGAGGGATTTTGGATATATGTTAAATAAAGATTTCTTCCTGATGGCAAATGGGCAGAAACAGAAGTTAACATGAAATAAATAGCGAAAGTTTGTATTCATCCCACTTTTCGCAGTTCCACAATTAAAAGCTGCATTTCTGTAAGAAAGTTGAGAGGTTTCGCGAATAGTTCTATGAAATCGAAAATCATCCATTTTTTATTACTATTTTCTAAAGTTATTGCGTATGACGAATTCTTAAAATAATTCGTATTCATGCGAGATGTGGGATTCATCATTGACAACGTTGCGAAATGAGATATAGGGGTGAGAGCCATCAAAAATTGTGATGAGGTAGGAGTTACGCACATCAGCCTCAAAAGCAGTAAAAGCGCACATGAATATATCTTTCAGACTACTATTGTAGTGTGTCACCTAAAAGTTATATAGCTATTAGGTACAATTGTTTCAATTTGCACCTCGTGTATGTGATTATGAACTGCTAGCTAACATTTTTCTGTGAATTTCATGCAACTTTTAGATGATACAATGTAATATGTCATATGAATCAATTTCTTTTTATTTTGATGAATAGCCCAATTTTGCTCCATAACGCCCTGTGGTGAGGACTGTCTCATGAAAAATTGGGTGACAAATCACAAAATTAAATTAGTTCACATGATATATGAAATTTTCGGCTAAAATAGTGAACTGCGTAACTCCTATGAGGATATCATCCCACATCATCCCCTTATCTTTCACTACTGGACCGCTTGGTTCTGTTTGTGAATAGAAATAGATTCATTTATATATTGTAAAATACAACGTATTAAAGCACACAGCTACGGGCTCGTGGTCTAGCTGGTTATGACGTCGCCTTGACATGGCGGAGGTCCTGAGTTCGAATCTCAGCGGGCCCATTCTTTTTGTATATTTGATTTGTCTGTTTTTGCATTTTATTACAGTATATATTGGATGCATCAGAGATTTTGTAATTGTTGTCTTTTCGCTTCGAAGTATTGTTGATCGATGATTCCATTGTCTAACATGGATTTATATCTTCGAATCTCTTCAGCAGGATCTAATTCGCTTTTTACTATCATCATATGGGAACTAGGTCTATGCACACTCTTATTCGGGGATGATAACTGAGCAGGGGAGGAGTTTTCTGTTTCCTGATGATGGTTCTGAACAGGTGCGAAGTCCTCTTCGCTCTCAGATTTTTTCTCTTTCACCTCTATTTTCGTTTGAATTGATTCTTTATTCCTAGCATAATTTGCATTATCTGGTGCCAGTCGTACCGCAATATCAATAGACTTTCTTGCATTTTCATACTCTTCAAGTTGCATAAGTGCGACAGCTTTTGTATTGTAAATACTCGCATCCAGATATTCCTGCTTTATAGCATTATTGCATTCGTGGATGCATTCCGAGAGCTTTCCCTGCTTATATAATGCACTTATCTTTTTTCGAACTGCTTTCATCTGTGATGAAAGATCATCTCCGTCGCTCACGCTCATGTTCTCATATCAATATTGTACTGCTTGGTGCAAAGATGTTTTCTGCTCCCTTGAAGCATATATGAGTATAATTCATAATCGTGAAAAGATCTTTTCAATGAAGAGAGTCCCACAGGAAGCCTAATGGATCAGTGAAGATAATAGCCAATAATTCCAAAAATATATGTAGCAAGTTATGATCTGAGCAGGATAGGAGACTGATGAGACGAGCAATGAAATTTGGTGGCACATCAGTTGCAAATGCAGATGTGGTGTGCAAAATAGCAGAAATTATCAAACAATATCATGATGCAGGCGATGAGCTTATAGTAGTTGTATCTGCGCAACGAGGGGTCACAGATACAATCATGAAAACAACATCTGAGCTGCTGCACAGATATGATGAAAATGGCATCTCAGAGCTACTTACTGATCTTTCTACTCGTCATCTTACTGCGCTGAAAGGAGCTGCTCCATCATATTATGATGAGGTATGTGTTGTTATTGAGCGTCGCATTGAAAATCTTGGCAATTTTTTGCGGGCGATCTACCATCTCAAGGAGCTTACGCCACGTTCTTATGATTATGTGAGCTCATTTGGGGAACGACTGAATGTGCCGATTGTAAATGCATGTCTGCGTGAGATAGGGCTTGCATCAACAGCGCTTGATGCCTGTGAAGCAGGATTACTTACGACTCGTTCTCATGGAGATGCAGTGGCGTTACCAGCAGGTGATCAGCGTATCCGAGACCGTGTTCTTCCTCTGATCACAGGTCAAGATCCCCTCATTCCAGTCATTACTGGATTTATGGGATGTACTGAGGAAGGAATTGTTACAACCCTTGGGCGGAGTGGGTCTGATTATACCGCATCAATCATTGGAGCAGCACTTGATGTTGATGAGATCTGGATCTGGACAGATGTAGATGGCATTATGACGACAGATCCCCGTCTCGTTCCGAATGCACGGGTTATTGATGAATTGTCATATATCGAAGTGATGGAGCTTTCTTATTTTGGTGCAAAGGTAATGCATTCACGCTCAATTGAACCCGCAATGCAGAAATCAATTCCTGTACTTGTGAAGAATACATTCAATCCAGATGCTCCTGGAACACTGATCTCGGCAGGAAAGTACAATGATACACGGGTTGTAAAAGCAATTACATACATTGAGAAGGTTGCAACCATCACTGTTGCAGGAGCTCAGATGATCGGGCGTCCAGGGGTTGCAAATTTCATTTTTTCTGCGCTTGGAAATGCAGGAATTAATGTTATGATGATATCGCAGGCTTCAAGTGAAGCAAATATCACTCTTGTTATTGATGAAGAGCAGGCAGAACGTGCAAAAGAGTGTCTGATGCCTCTAATCAGACAATGTATGGTACGTGATATTGTGGTTGATCGTAATGTGTGTGCAGTCGCAGTTGTTGGTTCCGGGATGAATGGGGCACTTGGAACGGCAGGCCGGACGTTTTCTGCGCTTGGAAATGCAGGAATTAATGTTATGATGATATCACAGGGTTCAAGTGAGGTAAATATCTCGTTTATTGTCCAAGGTGACCAGGGAGCCCGTGCGGTACATGTGCTCCATGATGAGTTTAGATTGGCACAGGCAGAGATATAAATGAGGCGCTCTGACTGGTTAATTGGGCTCGGGACTGCGTTCATTACAATTCCGACGATTTCGACTTTGGCAATCCTTTCGTATTTGGAATATGAGCATTTGACTGGACTGGCGATTGGTGTAGTTGTGGCATACCTACTCGCTTTATTATGCTTTGCATATGCTGTTGGACATAAGATTGAAGATGCGAGAAATGATAATTAATAAATTTAACACTAAGAGTCCCTGAAGTCAAAAGAATGTCTGATTCCCCACACCGGTAAATGTATGGTACGTGAGATTGCAGTTGACGTGATGTGTGTGCAGTCGCAGTTGTTGGCTCCGGGATGAATGGGGCACTTGGAAATGCGGAAATTAATATGATGATATCGCAGGGTTCATAGTGAGGTTAATATCTCGTTAATTGTTCAAGGTGACCAGGGAGCCCGTGCGGTACATGTGCTCCATGATGAATTTAGATTGGCACAGACAGAAGAATGATATAAAATAAGAAGGCAGGAAGCATGACACAGAAGACATACAAAGATGCGGGTGTTGATATCGATCTTGAGGCACAGGTAGTTTCTGCTCTTATCTCAAAGCTGACATTTCAGAGGAAAGGAGAGATTAAACCTATTTCCACATCAGGTCATTTTGCAGGGATGGTTTCATTTGGAGAATATGTACTTGCATTAGCAACTGATGGCGTTGGAACAAAGATGCTTGTTGCTGATGAGATGCAGGATTGGTCTACGGTTGGGATTGATTGCATTGCAATGAATGTGAATGATCTGTATGTGATGAATCTTGAACCGATTGCATTTGTTGATTATATCGCGACAGATTCACTTTCTTTGTCACAGATGGAGCAGATAGGTGAAGGGCTAAATCGTGGGGCTGAGCTTTCAAATATCTCAATTATCGGTGGAGAAACCGCAACCCTGAAAGGCATGGTGACAGGCCTTGATCTAGCTGGTGCTGTACTTGGTGTTCAAAAGCAGAGTGATGTAGTGACTGGAGAGAAGATCGTGCCAGGTGATCTGATTATGGGGATTCCATCATCTGGAATTCACAGCAATGGTCTAACTCTGGCACGTTCTCTTGTTCATGCTCATGCAGGGATGCATGAGGAGTTCCACGGTAAAAGCTTTGGAGAAGAACTGCTAACACCTACGCGAATTTATCATGAGGTGCTTTCACTGACGAAACGTTGTGATGTACATGGAATGTGTCACATTACCGGTGGTGGACTTTTAAATCTGAAACGATTGTCAAAATACGCATTTTCCATTCATAACCCCCTTCCGCCACAGGAGATCTATCGCTGGATGCAGCAAGTTGGAAATATTTCAGTTCTTGAGATGTATAAGACGTTTAATATGGGAATGGGGTATGTAGTTGTTGTACCTCCATCTGAAGCATCCTCTGTTATCTCTATGTTTTCTGATGCTCAAGTCGTTGGTGAAGTGATTGATGGAGCAGGTGTGTTTTTGAATGGAGAAGAAATCAGGTGAGATAGTATGATTGGACTTGAGATTGATATGGTAGTACAAGATAGCCTTGCTGCATTTACCTTGTACAAAACAGTATTTAACGCAGAAGAGATCGAGATAACGTCCTTTCCCAAAGGGCAGAATGAAGCAGTGTTCACGATGTTTGATACACGATTTCATCTCCTTGATGAAAACCATGAATATGGCTTATATGCTCCAACAGAAGACAAACCACAATCAATGTGGTGCAATCTGGTAGTAGAAAATATTGTGCAAACATTTCAAAAAGCAGAAGAAGCAGGGTTTCGTGTCATTCAACCAGTAACACATATGGAAGATTTCGGTGTAATGAATGCGATTATTGCGGATCCATTTGGATATGTCTGGATGCTTCATCAGGTCATAAAAGAGGTCAGCTGAAAAACGAGTTCAATTGATGAAGGATATGGATAACTGAGCTCAGTGCACAATTAACTATTCAGATTGGATTACAGTTTAAATGAGAGGTATATGAGATGGCAGAACTACCTGAAATCGCAAAGCTCACGGAACAAATGAATGATACCCTGGGAGGCAAGACCATTCAAACAGTGATTCTGCTACAAGAAAAGTGCACCAATATCCCTGCTCATGATTTTCAAAGCCGGTCCACAGGCGCAAAGATTACTGATATCCAAAATAAAGGAAAATGGATTATCACGTCGCTTGATAACGGAGAAAATATCCTTTTATCACTTGGGATGGGAGCAGACATTTTATTTTTTGAAAGTGAAGATAATGAGCCAGAGAAGTATCAAGTAAAAATCCTCTTTACCGATGGCTGCGGATATACCACTCGTTTTTGGTGGTTCGGTAAATATTTGCTCGTTTCTTCGAATGAGCTTTCATCAGAGCCAAATACAAAAGACATTGCGATTGACCCATTTGACGAAAGATTTACGCTTGAATACTTCACAACACTTCTAATGGGGAAAAAGACACAAATAAAGGCATTTTTGATGAATCAAAAAAATATTGGTGGCATTGGCAATATGTATATGCACGATATTTTATTCAAAGCACGTCTACATCCTCAAAAGAAAATATCAGATATGAGCGAAGATGACTTTATACTCCTGTATAACAGTATAATGGAGACGTTGAACCTTTCGCGGAAACATGGTGCGTTCGCTTATGAAAGTGATTTCTTCGGACAAAAAGGTGGATTCACTATGGATTATTTCCTCGTGGGCTATAAAGAAAACCAACCTTGCCCGGTTTGCGGTGAAGCTATTATTTCAATTAAGACAGGCAGTACTTCTACGTTTATATGCCCAGTCTGTCAGAAACTGTAAAACGTGAATATTACGAGGTTAAATCAAGAATAAGGTCGTGTAAAACAGACTAGCATTTTCATTTGTGCACCGAATTTGCTGTTTTTCTGTTGCCTGCCGACAAGCAGGTGAATTGCAGCAAAAAAAGGTTGTTCTGTGAGTTTTATCTTGGAGGATATAGATTCTACAGAGCAAGATTGTATTGGGGGTAATTCAGGTTTCTTTGGAGGACACGCGAAACCATCGAGGGCGTATTGGACACACCCTGTCATGCTCTATCGTTGTTTGAAACAGCATTTAATCATACTGTATAAACTCGTTCATTTCGAAAAATGGTTGTTGCTAACTGGTTGCAACTAATTTCAGACGATTATTCATACACAATATCAGCACCTTCATCAGCAGAAAAAACGCACGGATAACCAGTTCATGGAAGTTCTTCTCACAGTCATCATTGCAATCGGCCTCGCACTGGATATCTGTGCTATCGGCCTTTCTTCAGGCGCTACCATTCAGAAAGATCGGACACTTATCATCACGCGCATCGCTTTCCTTGTTGCATTATTTCATGCATTGATGCTGATTTGCGGCTGGTCATTTGGATTTTTCATATCTGAGTACATTGGAGACAAAACAAAATATGTCGCTGCTGCCCTGCTCATACTCATTGGTGCAAATATGGTACGGGAAGCGATTTCCGAGAAGGAAGAACAGACATTCCTTTCATTGCATACGTGGTCGGGGCAGATTATACTCGCATTTGCAACAAGCATCGACGCACTTGCAATTGGAGTCTCGTACGGTGTGGTACACAATAATGTTCTTCTTCTTGCACTCATCACAATACCGATCATACTTATAGCAACCGCGACAGCGTTCTGGTTGGGTGGAAAAATAAATGAAATCTTTGGAAAACGTGCAAACATATGGGGAGGAGTTGTGTTGATCCTTATTGGCATCTTTTTCCTTCTTTGAGTTCACCAAAAAAATACCGCTATCGATACTGTAACAGGTGCTGGTGGTGAGCACCCAAACATACTATTTTCCTTGGTTCAAAAAGAATATGGCTTTAAAAATGCAATTTTACATAACTCCAAATGAGGTTAGAGGTACCAAACATGAATCCAGACAATGACGCAGAGAAACAACAAAATAAACGAGGAAAAGGAGCAATCGCAATTGCAATGGTTGTGTTGATTATAGCTATTTTCATAGCTGGCACATATGTGCTACTTGGAGCAGGGTTCTTTGCAACCCAAAAAGCACAAGAAACAACATACAGAGGTTATGATTATTATGCTGCTGAATTTGCTCCATCAGTATACATGGATGAAGCCATTGCATCAGCACCACCTTATCCGCAGTATGAGGGCCCGATTGCATTTGATTCAAACTACGCTCGTTTTAGCGGCTCGCCCAACTTTAACTCCTTCAATACAGAGGAATATAATGTCATAAACGATCGCGGATTTGTCTCTCCCCTTGTCGAGCCTCTTTCCACGTTCGCAAGCAGTGTTGACACCGCGTCATACAGCTTAGTACGTGCAAAATTACGCAAAGGAGAGCCAGTACTTCCTGATATGGTGCGGATTGAGGAGTTCATCAACTATTTCAAGTATGATTATCCGAAGCCTTCAGACGGAGCTCCCCTCGCAATCAGTGCTGAACTTGGATATGCCCCTTGGGCTAAAGACCATCTTCTTCTGCAAATCGGAGTTCAGGCAGAAGAGATTGATATGTCAAATGCTCCTCCCGCAAACCTAGTTTTTCTCATCGATGTATCAGGTTCAATGAAAACGCCTGACAGGCTTGGATTAGTGCGTCAGTCTTTCATGTTACTGACTGAAAACCTGCGTGACACTGACCGTGTGTCAATAGTTACCTATGCTGGCACGGATGAGACTCTGCTTGATGGAGTATCCGGAGAAGACAAAGCCCTGATAATGTCAGTCATAGAATCACTTGAAGCGGGAGGTTCCACGTATGGCTCAGGTGGTATACTAGCTGCATATGATTGTGCTGAACGCAATTTCATTCAAGGCGGGATCAACCGTGTCATACTTGCAACAGATGGAGATTTCAATGTCGGTATTACGAATGCAGGCGAGCTCAGCCGCCTGATTAGCGAAATGCGCGATACTGGAGTTTTTCTCTCAATACTTGGGTATGGTATGGGTAATTACAAAGATAATAAAATGGAAATCCTTGCCAAAGATGGTCACGGCAATGCATATTATATAGATTCGCTGCTTGAGGCGGAGCGTGTGCTTATTGAGGAAATGGGTGCGACATTGAACACTGTTGCCAAAGATGTAAAATTACAGGTCGAGTTCAACCCCGCTGGTGTCAAAGCATACCGCCTCCTTGGATATGAGAATCGGATGCTTAATGCCCAGGACTTCAATGACGACAGCATCCATGCGGGAGCAGTCGGAAGCGGACACAGCGTCACTGCACTCTACGAGATCATACCCGCAGGCTCAAGTGAGGAAATACCTGGAATAGATTTGAAGTATCAGGAACGAATCACCATGCCATCTGACGAGCTACTGAACATTGCAGTACGCTACAAACTCCCTGATGGAGACGAGAGTAGTCGTATAGACTACCCCGTTACTCTTGCAGAATTAAGAGCAACACCCTCAGATAATATGCTTTGGGCTTCTGCCGTAGCCGAGCTCGGGCTCAGCCTGCGACAATCTACATTCGCACCTGGAGCAAGCATACGTGGAGCTCTTGAACTTGCCAGATCTGCTGACTACCGAACAGATCCCTATCGTGCTGAGCTCGTGGAGATGTTAGAATCTCTCGTTAAGAGTGCTGACCTATAATGAATTGACTTGAAGATATGAAGATCATATCTGATAAGAGGACTGCTTGAAACTGTTGAAAACATTTATTAACTAACTATACTTTCAATGAGTAGACCTGTTCTAAAACTTATATAATACATTTTTTTTACCTCTCTGCTGTGTTGCATAATTGCGTGAAGTAATGTCACTCCATGTTTACCTCTTGTTTAATTTTCTGCAATTTTATATTTTACATCTTTAAATTATCATATTCATTGCATACACATCATTAAATTACAATAATAAAATTTCCTCCATGCCTCTTGTATCATCCCTTTCTTTGATGTTGCCCGAACTGTCTCCCCAAATATTCTCTTCACACCTGAATAAAGCCCTTCAACCTTCCATCTCATCCCCTATCCTGT
>Ga0209737_10000789_pt1 | contig 24398 bp, 23 predicted proteins | sample TergutCu122P3_FD_187284 | JGI IMG/M metagenome (GOLD analysis project Ga0209737, IMG submission 187284) | Cubitermes ugandensis P3 segment gut microbial communities from Kakamega Forest, Kenya - Cu122 P3 (SPAdes) (version 2) | ecosystem: Host-associated > Arthropoda: Insects > Digestive system... | reverse complement strand
TATAACTATAGAATACCGATGTTAATATTTGCAAGTTTTGGTGTTTTGGCGCTCCTTCTCGGTATTTGGCTCAAAATAGAAGACCGCAAAAAAGGATTTGGGTTGGAACTTCCGAACAAAAAAAAATAATGTAACAACAAATTAATAAAATGCGACAAAAGTTTTTGTTAAAAAAGAGTTTAAAGAATGGTTGTTTTTATCTGTTTTTTTGCTTTCTACCTTTTTTGGTAGATGCACAAACAACAGAAGGGAAAGAATTTTGGGTTACATTTGGGAAAAACTGGCGAGAGGGAACAAGCATCGATGACCCTTTCGAAAACACAACACTGGTAGTTCCACGAATTATGATTGTTACAAAGGACATGCCCACTACTTATACTATTACATTTACCAATCAAAACCCACCCATTGCGCCCATTTCTAATACTATTCCCGCCCGAACCGTTCACGAAGTTGTACTTAATCCACAGCAAAAAGCGGCATCATATATCAAGTCAATGGGAATCTCTTCTTCGAGTATTCATATTACTACAGATGAGTTTGTTTCGGTATATGCAATGAATCAATGCAACAAGTCGGCCGATGCCACTAACCTATTGCCAGCGTCGGTTTTAGACAAAGAATATTACCAAATCTCATATCGACCTCAAGGCACTGCCTTTGATTCTGAGATTAACAAAGATGCTTATGCAGTTATAGCAACAGAAAATGGTACTGTTGTCTCTCATAATAGCCAAACAGTGGCCACGCTTAACAAAGGGCAGGTTTATTATCGTACCGATGTAAACGATATGACCGGAGCCAAAATTACATCTAATAAGCCGGTGGCTTTTTTTGCAATGAATCAAGGTACTTATATTGACCACAGCACAAGTAGGGATTGTTTGTTTCAGCAGTTGGCGCCGGTAAACACGTGGGGTAGGAATTTTTTTGTACCGGTTACAGATATAGCCAATATTCGAAAAAACAGAGTTCGTATATTAGCTTCTATGGATTTTACAAAAGTAAAAATTACAGGCGGAATACCTATAAAAGCACCGGATGTGCAATTTGGTCCTGTTTATAATTATACCATAAATGCCGGTGACTTTATTGAGTTTGAAGTAAGATACACAGATATGGGTTGTTTTATTGAAGCTGATGCACCGGTGGGGGTTTGTACTTATCTTACAACCCCGGCCAGCACAGAATACTTTTCAGACCCTGCGCAAGCATGGCTGCCTGCTATCGAACAATTAACCAACGAAGGATTGGTTTCTCCTTTTATTCCTGCTTCCGGAACTTCTCTTGAAAACTTTCACGCTGTAATTATTACGCCCACCGAAACAAAAAATAACACAAGAGTTTCTATAGGTACACAAGCTTCCGTACCTCTATTTGGAGGCCATTGGGTTGATAATGTAGCTTCCGATATGTCGTACTTTAATATGGCACTTACTAACCCAACAGAATCCTATTTTTTTACAAACTCAAAAGGTTTTATTATAATGGGATACGGTATTGGAAGCGCGGAGTCTTACTACTGCCTTGCTTTTTCGGCTATGCGTAATCTTGCAGCATCATTTTATGCTAATAATATTCATAACCAAAACTTACCCAATCATCTATTCTGCGTAAACGACGTAACATTTAGGGCGGAAATTGATGCTTACGGAATAGAGATAGACAGCATAAAGTGGTATATTGACGGAACAGAGTATCTGCCCGCTCAAAACAAAGAGATTTGGGAAAAAACCTTTCCCGCCGGAAATTATGAAATACAATTAGAAGTGTTTACAGACGATGAAAGCATAAAAACGATAAAAAGTAGTTTACATATTGGTGCAAAGATTACCATTACAAGAGATATTGAAAACGGAGGCACCACTACCGGTGAGGGGTGTTATAAAGTGGGCAATATGATTTCGGTTACTGCAACCCCTTTCAAAGAATTTTTGTTTACAGGATGGTCTGAAAACGGAACCCTGGTTCACGAAAACAATATTTATACTTTTAATGTTCAAGAAGACAGAGACTTAATTGCTCATTTCATTCATAATCTTTGTACCGTTAGTATAACCGTGAATAATCCGGATTATGGCTCTGCCACAGGTTCAGGAGTATTCCCAGCGTATTCAAACGTAAGAATAGAAGCATTGGTAAATGATTGTTATAGATTTTCTCACTGGTTAGTGAACAACAAAGATGTAATAAAGAGTAATCTGTATATATTTACCATTACCGAAGATATTCATTTTATCGCAAATTTTTATGACCTTGACTTCGACACGTACGCCCCTACACTTTGGGACAATACATTTATGCTCAATCTCAGAAAACTACGAGAAGATGGGTACGAAGTTACCGGCTGTAAATGGTTTAAAAACGGGATAGAAGAAAGAGATACCCGAACCATTAATGAATTTAGTTACTCGGCGGGCTTTTACGAAAGAGATTTGTTAGAATTAGCACCAACAGTTTATATGTTTAGGTTAGAAACTGCTAATTTTGGCCCTTTGTGTTCATCTCCAAAAACGATTGAACAATATATGTTTGCGCACAAAACACTTGTAGCATATCCTAATCCGGTTCAAAGTGGTGGTAGAATCATTATAGAAGGTTTTTCAAAAGGCAGTCCGCTATTTATCTACAACCAGTATGGTGCTTGTGTTGGCCAAACCACTGCTGCGGAGCATTCCACTTCGCTCACCCTGGAATACCCACCGGGAATTTATCTGATTCGTTGCCATAATAAAGGGGTAAAAGTAATAATAATGAAGTAAGAAGGAGGGAGAAAGTAATTTATGAAACGAGTGGTAATACACAAATATAACCTGTTAGTATTCCTCTTTTTTATAGGGGTTACATTAAGCGTTTTGAGTACTTCCGGTCAAAAAAACCAACACGAATATTCCATCTCTTGCGGGGGAGGGGTTTCAGCGTTTTTTTATCAACCTCATGTGAAAAATTCAAATTCTATAGGCTTTTATGGAGATGCCGCTGTTGGGTTTACCGGCTTTTTTTCACCCCAATGGGGCATCCATACCGGACTCGGATTGGGTTTAAATAATGTTAGCGTAAAAGTAAAAGAATTAAATACCATTACTCCAAAACAAATAGATAGAAATAATTTTCCTTTTGATTTATACACTACATTGCATGATTATCAGGAAAACCATCAAATCATCTCTCTTTATATCCCTTTAATGCTCCAGTTTCAAACCGCGCAAGAGCAAAACAGAAATTGGACGAAAGGTAAAAAAGCTGGATACTACGTGATGGGTGGCGTAAAAGCTCTCCTACTTGTCTCGAATAAGCATGAGGCGAAAGTAAAGTCGCTCTATAATGCTGCCTATTATCCGGAATTTGACAATTGGGCAGCTACCCAGATTTTTGCAGGATTAAGCAAATTCGATGGAAATAATACAGATGGAAATCTTAAATTAAACGCAATGATTTCCTTTGCTTTTGAAACCGGGCTGAAATGGCGAATAGGAAAAAACACTTTTCTTTATTCCGGGGTATTTTTTGATTGTGGTTTGAACGACCCTTTTAAAAACAACCGCCAACCCTTTAGCCTTTATATTTATGCAGAAAAACTTGAACATTTTACTCTTTTATCTATCTCAAAAAGAATGCATTTAATAAATACGGGGATTAAATTAAGATTAGCATTTATTAAAGCAACACCGGAATTTGCTTGTCCGTATCAAGGAAGAGTGCGTAATAAATAGTTGCCCTTACGAATAGATTTTAAACCACAGGTATGTGATAAAATTATACTATTTTCGCAAGCCTCTTTTGTTTAACAAAAAAAATATTCACATGAAAAAAATTATTATTATTACTGCGATTGTCTTTATTTCAATCAATCTTAATGCTCAATGGTTTATCGCCGGCTCGGTTGGATTAAACGTGTACGAAAACAAAGAAACTTTATTTTGGGATGAAGGTGTTTTAGAAAAAGCAACAACAACTTATAGCTCAATTGGGTTTTCTGTTTCTCCCAAAGTGGGTTATTATTTTAATGAAAAACTTGCCGCAGGTTTATGCCTTTATGTTGGCGCAGGTTTTAACAATACAACTGTTAATCATAGTAATATACACACGTATAATACAAAAAGACAAGCTATTCATTGGAGTGTTTGTCCGTACGTACGTTATTCGGTTTTTTCATATAAAAAATTCTCCATTATTTTGGAAGGAAGAACGGGGGTGGGTGGTTCGCACTCATTTTACAAACCGGATGGAGAGAAGACCGGATGGAGAGAAGGAAAAAATTATTCAAATACGTTAGCTGTTGGCGTTCTTAATGTTACTCCAATTTTGGGCTTTAAATTAACAGACCGTATTCAAGTTGAGGCAGGACTCCATTTTCTAAATCTCGGCTATAATATTGATATGATAAAAGAGGAATATATTGACGCATGTTGTGGAAATCCCAATAGAAAAAATACAACCAAGCATGACATAAATATCGGTTTTAACTCCTCCAGTATTCTCGTAGCATCCCGCTTGCAGTTTGGAATTATCTATAAGTTTTAGGCGATTTCTGTTTTAATTCACTAATACATTTCTATCAATTTTCGACTAAGCGTAACAATAGTTTAACGCAAAGACGCAAAGAATTTCCGCAAAAGTCGCAAAGAATAAGTGCTTTGAAATTAAACCTTTGCACTCTTTGTGTAAACCTTTGTTCACCTTGTGGTTAAATAAATATCGACTGTTAAGATTAACCTATCAAATAAAAATATTACTTTTGTCGGACATTAATGTTTTTTGGAAAAGTGAAGTGGGAATTTTGAAAACTTTGTTTACCTTTGCAGCCGATTCAAAATGTATAGATTTAATTCATAATTATGTTAGCAGCAGCCACAAAACCAACAATAAGAAAACCCAAACTCAAAAATATTGAGTTGGTTTATGACAGCAATAATCAGATGGCAAGAAAAACATTGAATTATTTTTTATCATTAGGTTTTTTTGAAGTGCAGAAAACAGAAAAGAGCTCAATAATGAACGGTTTAGACGAATATAGGCGCGGAGAATATGTGGTAATTAATAAAGGCAAAAAACTATGACAGAAGAACCCGGCAATTTCAAAATGACGATAGAAGCTTTTTTTGATGCGTTGGCTTCTAATCGAGATTTTATTTATGCTGTGGCTTATACACTAACTCATTCAAAAAGGATTTAAAACGGTGCTTCAAGCAAAATTTAGATTTGAATGAGTTATACAAAATTATTGAAAAATTAGCAAAAATTGAAGAATTACCTCCGAAAAATCGCGTACATTCATTGACAGGTTTTGGAAAAGAGAGAAAAGGGGAAAGATTTATGGAATGCCACATTTTGCCTGATTGGTTGCTGATTTGGGTACAAAAAGACAATGAAATGATTTTAATTTTAACCAATACAGGAACTCATAGTGATTTATTTTGAAAAGGAGTATTTTTACATTCTACATCTAATTTGTCATAACGAAAAACAAGTCAAAGTCAAGAAAAAAACTGATTAGGCGAATTTTGCAAAAGTCTCATTATTTACCCAATCTTTTTATCTTTGCCACTTCATTAAAAAACAATTTTTATGTACAAATTAGTATTAATTCGACATGGGCAAAGTACTTGGAATCAAGAGAATTTATTTACCGGCTGGACAGATGTGGACTTAACCGAACGTGGGGTAAATGAAGGGAAAGAAGCTGGGCAGCGTTTAAGGGAAGCTGGGCTCAATTTCAGATTTGCTTACACTTCTCTTTTAAAACGCGCCATAAAAACACTGAACTATGTGTTGGAAGAGATGGACTTAATGTGGATTCCTGTAGAAAAAACATGGCGTTTGAACGAAAAACATTATGGCGATTTGCAAGGAATGAATAAGGTGGAGATGGTTGATAAATTTGGCACCGAACAAGTGCAACTGTGGCGCAGGAGCTACGATGTTCGTCCACCGGTTATTCCTATAGAAGACCCTCGCCACCCCATCCACGACCCCCGCTACCAATTCATTACCGAAAAAGGAGCGCAACCGAGTACCGAAGCTCTCATTGATACGGTAGAACGCATTGTTCCATACTGGGAAAGTGATATTAAAGAGAAACTAAAAACACACAAAGAGGTATTGGTTGCCGCACACGGGAACAGCTTGCGTGGAATTATTAAGCATTTAAAAGGCATTTCAGATAAAGATATTGTTTCCTTGAATCTTCCAACAGGCATTCCATACGTTTTTGAATTTGACCCAAATTTTAATATCCTCAGCGATTACTTCTTAGCCGATGAAGAAACATTAAAAAAACTGATGGATGAAGTGGCAAACCAAACCAAGAAATAAAACCAACAAAAAATAATCAATATGATAAAAGACGATTTTACAGTTAGACATATCGGACCAAAAGGCGCTGAAATTAAAAAAATGCTGCAAATATGCAATGTAAATACTTTGGATGAACTTATTACTGAAACCGTTCCGCCAGCTATTCGCCTGCAAAAACCGTTACCCTTACCCGAAGGGTTGCCCGAAGGCGAATATTTACAAGCAGTAAAAGCGATGTTATCGAAAAACAAGCTGTTTAAATCATATATCGGAATGGGTTACTACAATACGTTTACCCCTGCTGTTATTATGCGCAATATTTTTGAAAACCCGGGTTGGTACACCTCATATACTCCCTACCAAGCCGAAATTTCACAGGGTCGCCTCGAAGCGTTGCTCAACTATCAAACGATGATTAATGAACTTACGGCAATGCCGTTATCGAACGCCTCTGTGTTAGATGAAGCCAGTGCCGCCGGTGAAATGATGTTGATGTTTTTCAATAGCCGAAGCCGAGAGGCCGTAAAAAACAACGTAAATAAATTTTTTGTATCGGAAGATATTTTTCCGCAAACCTTGGGGGTACTAAAAACCAACGCTGCACCACAAAATATTGAAATTGTAGTTGGAAACATAGAAAAAACAGAACTCAACGCTACTTTTTTTGGTGTCATGTTACAATATCCAAATAGTTGGGGTGAAATACATTGCTATAAGCAATTTACAGCAGATGCACAGACCTTAGGCATTTTTGTAGGTGTGGCAGCCGATTTGTTGGCATTAACGGTTTTAACCCCTCCGGGAGAGTGGGGGGCCGACTGTGTGGTAGGCTCCACACAACGCTTCGGACTTCCTATGGGTTTTGGAGGTCCTTCGGCAGGCTTTTTCGCTTGTAAAGAAGAGTTTAAGCGCCAACTTCCCGGCCGTATTATAGGAGTTACGGTTGATGCGCATGAACATCGCGCCCTGCGTATGGCGCTGCAAACCAGAGAACAACACATTAAACGCGAACGCGCCACCTCCAATATTTGTACCGCTTCCGCCTTAGTCGCAATTATGTCGGGTTTTTATGGAATGTGGCACGGAGCGAAAGGATTGCAAAACAAAGCGCTTAAAATAAATGTACTTGCCGGCGTTTTGGCAAAAGAAGCCGAAAAATATGGCTACAAACAACACAACAAAACATTTTTCGATACCCTTTGTTTTGAAGCCCCCAACGGTATTTCTACCGAAGATGTTAAAAAAGTAGCGTGGGCACACGAAGTAAATTTCTACTATTGGTGCGAAACTTGCTTCTCGCTTTCGTTAGACGAAACTGTAAAATTAGAGGATGTTAATTTTATCTTGTCTATTTTAGCAAAAGCAGCAAGAAAAGAATTTGTTCCCTTTGTTTGCAAGCCCCATACACCCGAATTGAATGTTCCAAAAGAGCTACAACGTACCTCAACTTTTATGCAACAAGAAATCTTTACGAAATATCAGTCGGAGACAGAGATGATGCGCTATATAAAGAAGTTGGAAGTTAAAGATTTGTCGCTCAACCGCGCTATGATTCCGTTGGGTTCGTGCACAATGAAACTCAACGCAGCGGCAGAAATGATGCCACTAAGTTGGGCGGAGGCCGGTGCGCTTCACCCATTTGCCCCCGTTGAACAAACACAGGGCTATTTAGAAATGATAAAAGAAATGGACGAGTGGTTGCAAACAATTACCGGATTCAAAGCTATTTCGTTTCAACCCAACTCGGGGGCGGCAGGTGAGTACGCCGGCTTGATGGTAATTCGCAATTATCATATTGACAAAGGAGAAGCGCATCGTAATATCTGCTTGATTCCTGCCTCGGCGCACGGCACAAACCCGGCAACGGCAGCTAAAGCAGGCTTGGAAATCGTCATCATTAAATCAACAGCAGAAGGCGAAATTGATGTAGAAGACTTGCGCGTAAAAGCCGAACAATACAAGAACAATTTGTCGTGCATTATGATTACATACCCTTCTACGCATGGTGTTTTTGAAGAAGCGATTTTAGAAATCATCAAAATTATTCACAACAACGGAGGTTTAGTGTATATGGATGGTGCCAATATGAATGCACAGGTTGGTTTAACCTCTCCGAGTGCGATGGGCGCGGATGTGTGTCATTTGAACTTGCACAAAACTTTTGCCATGCCGCACGGCGGCGGCGGACCTGGCGTTGGCCCCATAGGAGTTGTCGAACACCTCGTTGACTACCTGCCTAACCACGAACTTTACAAAGTAGGAGGAGAAAAAGGTAGTCAAGTGGCCGCATCGCCTTATGGTAGTGCATTTTTATTGCCCATTACATACGGATACCTAAAAATGTTGGGAGGAAACGGATTAACCGAAGCTACAAAAATGGCAATACTCAATGCAAACTATATGGTTGCGCGTTTAAAAGAGCACTATAAAATTATGTATCTTGGTACTCATGGCCGCTGCGCCCATGAGTTTATCCTCGATTGCAACGAGTTTGACCGCTCTGCAGGCATACAAGTTATTGATATTGCCAAACGTTTGATGGACTACGGCTTTCACGCGCCAACCGTAGCATTTCCCATACACGGAACTCTGATGGTAGAGCCGACAGAAAGTGAACCGTTAAGCGAGGTTGACCGCCTATGTGACGCACTGATTAACATCCGCGAAGAGATTCGTGAAATAGAAGAGGGAAAAGCCGATAGAACCAACAATGTGATTAAGAACGCACCCCACACCGCAAAGGCTATTTGTGCAAACGACTGGAACAAACCCTACCCACGCGAAAAAGCCGCCTACCCCATACCACACGAAGACAAATATTGGCCTACCGTAGGAAAAGTAAACGATGCACACGGCGATAGAAACTTAGTGTGTTGCATTGAATAGAAAAGTGATGAAAAGAACCGGAATTATACTTATTAGCACGGTCCTACTTATAACTGTAGGTATTGTTTTTGCATTTATAGCAAGAAAAGTAGTGTTTTACACACCCAATACTACAACTGCTTCTATATTAGTTATTCCTAAAAATGCAACTTTTACACAGGTGGTTGATTCTCTACTGCAAAAGAAAATCGTAAGAAATGTCCGTACTTTCACAACTGCTTCAAAATTACTAAAATACGACATAAACGTGATGCGCGGTAGGTACGAAATAAAAGAGAATGAAACAAACTTACAGCTTATTAGAAAATTACGAAAAGGACAACATTTTCCGGTTGTCTTTACTTTTAATAATGTGCGAACGATGCTTGATTTTGTACAAAGAACCGAAGGAAAATTTCTTTTTTCAACGAAGGAACTTCAAACTCTTTTAGAAAACGAAGAATATATACATAGTTTGGGCTTTACAAAACAAACCTTGCCGGCGCTTTTTATCCCAAACACTTATCAGATTTATTATGATATTGATGCTAAGGACTTTGTAGAAAAATTTGAAACTTTTTATCGTAATTTTTGGAATGATAAACGTTTGCAGCAAGTAAAAGAGCTTTCACTTACGCCTATAGAGGTAGCTATCTTAGCCTCTATTGTAGAGGAGGAAAATTACAAGGAATTTGAAAAACCCATCATTGCCGGCGTGTATATCAATCGTTTAAAAAGGGGTATGAAATTGCAGGCCGACCCTACGGTTAAATTTGCAGTAGGCGATGTAACACTGAATCGCATTTTGTTCAAACATTTAGAAACAGATTCTCCTTATAATACGTATATGTATGCGGGTTTGCCGCCGGGCCCGATTCGTTTTCCTGAGCCTTCTACTATAGATTCCGTTTTGCAATATTCAAAACACAACTATTTGTATATGTGTGCGAAAGAAGATTTTTCTGGGACACACAATTTTGCTGTTACACATGCCGAGCATGAGCGCAATGCTGCAAAATATCGAAATGCTTTGAATAAATTGAACCTAAAAAAATAAAAAGTGTTTCTTTGCCGCAGCAAAGGCTCCGTAGTTCAGCTGAATAGAACGTCAGATTCCGGTTCTGAAGGTCGTGGGTTTGAATCCCGCCGGAGTCACAAAAACCCCCCCCTCACTGTTTCGTAATTGTTTCTTTTCTAAAAAAAAAGAGACTGTGGTTTGAAGACAGCCTCTTTTTTGTTGCACACCAACATTACTTACGGTTTTGTTGATTACTTTTTAACGAGTTCAACAATAGCTTTAAATGCCTCGGGATTGTTCATTGCGAGGTCGGCGAGGGCTTTGCGGTTAAGCTCAATACCCTTCTTTGCAAGCGTACCCATAAAAACGGAATACGATAAGCCGTGTGCTCTAACGCCCGCATTAATACGGGTAATCCACAAACTTCTAAAGGCTCTTTTTTTGTTTTTACGGTCGCGGTAGGCGTATTGTTGGCCTTTTTCCCAAGTGTTCTTGGCAACAGTCCATACGTTCTTGCGGCGTAAGAAGTACCCTTTGGTACGATTCAAAATCTTTTTTCTACGTGCTCTTGAAGCTACATTGTTTACTGATCTTGGCATAATTTTTTTCCTTTCTTTTTTTTACGTCAGCGTTTTGCTAAACAAACTCTTTATGTGCTGATGGTAAATTAATAATTCATTTTAATTAGAGTCCCAACATTTTTTTGATGGTACTTTCCATGGTCTTATCCACGATTGCGCTATAAGCCAAATTACGTTTTCTCTTGATAGATTTTTTCGTAAGAATGTGGCTGTGATAAGCATGGTGTCTTTTCACTTTACCGGTGCCGGTTAAGGTAAACCTTTTCTTGGCAGCGGATTTAGATTTCATTTTTGGCATTTTTTAGTAATTTTTTTAAGGGTGAATAATATAGTATGGTGTGCAATTTCTATTTTTTTGGGTTTAGTATCATGATCATTCTTTTGCCTTCTAATTTGGGAAGCTGTTCCGGTTTTCCAAACTCTTCAACTGCTTGTGCGAATTTTAATAAAATGAGCTCGCCCTGGTCCTTATAAACAATCATTCTGCCTTTAAAAAAGACATCAACTTTTACTTTTGCTCCATCTTTCAAGAACTTAACCGCATGGTTTACTTTAAAGTCGAAGTCATGGTCATCGGTATGGGGTCCTAAGCGAATCTCTTTAACCACTACTTTCGCTGATTTAGCCTTTATCTCTTTCTGCTTCTTCTTTTGTTCGTAAAGAAACTTTTGATAGTCCATTATTTTGCAAACCGGCGGATTGGCTTGGGGGGAAATTTCCACTAAATCTAACTCATATTGTTCGGCTACCGATAGGGCTTCTCGAAGCGACAGAATTTGAGGTTCTATGTTATCTCCTACCATACGCACCATAGGCGATGTAATAAATGCATTAATTTTGTGGGCGGCTTCTCTCTTCTGCGGTGCGCCTCTACGTACAAATGGACGAAAGTTTTGTGTTGCGATGTGTATCTCCTTTCTTTTTGGTTTATAATAACTTTACCCCCTTTTTTTGGGGTCGCAAAAATATATTTTTTATTAATATATAGAATTGGCAATAGCGGCAAATACTTTTTTTCTTGCGTTGGGAAAATAAGCAAGGGCTGCACTGCCCGATTTTGCACCGCCCGTAGTGTCTGCCCCATCATTTCTCTGCACTCGGCATAATCCACAGCAAAAAACAGAAGAAAAAAGCAAAAAAGTTAATCCCTACAAAGGTTTCCCAATTTGCTTCTCCTAAATTTGCTGCTAACATACTTACAAAGAATATAGTAACTAAGAACGAGTTGCTTTTTCGTCCTTTTAGAAACACCCATATCAATATCCCCAAAATATAAAAAGTACCCAACACACCAAAGCGATAAAGATAGTTAAGATATTGGTTGTGTGAGGAATTTAATACTTGAGGCTGTAATTTTGAGCCGGTTTCCTTAATCGCTTTTTCATAAGCCAAGGTGCTATTTCCCAACCCAATGCCAAACCAAATATTGCTTTTAATTATGCTACAAGCTAAAAGCGCTTGCTCTATGCGCTGTGCAAAAGTTTTTCCATTTGGGTCCCTATAAATTTTATAAAGGTCTATTTCCCAAATCGTTTCATAAATTCTTGGATAAACACTTAATTTATTCTCTGCATAAATATAATTAGGATACCCATTTTCAATATTTTTAATATCTGCTAAAGAAAGTTGGGCAAATCCATCAGCATCTTTTGTCAGACCTCTACTGGTCATATACCTCTTTATTATGGAATGAAAAGAGAAGCCCCCGGAAGTTTCACTGTGATACTCAATAGTACTATTTGCATTCCACAAAGGAACCAATTCCTCCTCACATATAAACAAGGAAACATAATTCCCATTCTCCTTCATTTTATTGTTGAAATCATGGTAGTAAAGATTTCCATTTGAAGTATGTTTTTCAATGGTATCATAATGATATTCTGTTATCGTATAAAACTTTTTAACGCATTGATATACATATACTATGGGAAAAGTGGTAATGAAAATGAATATCCCTATAAAGGTAAATTTGAGAAATCTCTTTTTTGCCGTCCAAATTAGGATGAGCAGTGCCGGAAGTGTCATTCCGGCAAAATAAATATAAGCGTTGAACGACTTTAACGAAAAAAAGGTTACAAGTAAAAAAAGAACAAGCAAAAACAGTAACGCTTTTGTTGCCTTATTAAGTTTTTCATAATAAATAAAATAGAGAGTAAGCCAAAGCGCAAAAGCGATTTGATAAGAAAACGGAATGTGGTCAATTAATGTAACTTGTCGGAAGTCAAAGTAGTTAATGTGAGCAGCAAATAGCAATTTCAGTAACGCGAATAGTGCCACCCATGAAACGGCAGCAATATAAACTCCTAATAATCGGCGGCTATTTCGATAAGATATTTCTGAAGATGAACCTAATACAAAAGCAAAGATAAACCAGTATAAGCTTTTATTTAGCTCTTGTATTCCAATAGTGAAATTATGGGTAAAGCAAAGCCCTATCAAGTATAGTAGCGGAATACTCATCATGAGCCATGCGCCTATGTTTTTTTTCAGTCTATTCCATTTTGTTTTATAATCTCCGGTAATAATCCAAACCACCAATAGGGCAACAGCCGCACAACTGATAAGTGAAATTGAAGTAGGCAGAGCGACTAAAAACGCAGCTAACGAAAAAAGATAAAGATTCTCTTTCCAGTTATTTATAAACGATTTCCGGTATTTATTGAGCATAGTAAATAATATAGCGTAAAATAGGGTTAATTATTGCACGTATTTCTTATGTCTATTTTCTCTCTTATTTCTTCAATCGCCAGAAAATTTCTCGGTGAAACGACATCTAACCATCCCGATTCTATTGGGAATACTCTGTTTTTTTTTACTGCATCTAATAGTGTGTAGGGGTATGTTTTTACAAAATGTGGCAACTCCTCCTTACGTACAAAAATGAAATCCGGATTTTGAGCAAACAAGTATTCGCGGCTCACATTCCAGGTAGAGAGCGCATCGCCAATATTTTTTCCACCGGCGAGCCTAATTATTTCGCTAATATGGGTATTTGCGGGTGCTGTAAAATCTCCTGCTGTGCCAAAACTCACAACATAATACACACTCTTTGGTGTGTTTTGCCTTTCTCCTGCGCACATTGCGGTACTCATAACACCATTTTGGTAGGTTTCTAATTTCTCTTTATAGTACACAACCAATGAGTCAGCGAGCGGCACATTATCTACTATTTGGCCCAGAACTGTTATGGCTTCCAACATTCCTTCCAATTTTTCTTCCTGCTTTATAGCAACTACGATAATACCGGATTTTTCCAATTTATCTACTTCGTTTTTTGGGATGATTGAGCCAATGAGTACTACGTCGGGGCGGAGCGAAATAATTCTTTCAATATTGATATTTTGCAGCCCTCCCGCTTTAGTAATATTTTGGGTTTCTGGTGGGAAGTTGCAATAATCTGAAATTCCAACTAACTTGTTTTCAGCACGAAGCAAAAAGATAATCTCCGTAATACCGGGGGAAAGGGAAATAATTCTTTCAGGCGCTTTGTCTATTTTTATTTCACGGTTATACGAATCGGTTAGGCATAAAAAAGTACCTGCCGTATCGGGAAGATACAGGCAGGCACCACACAGAGAAATAAAATAAAAATATACTAACGCCCTAATCGGGCGGATAGTCTTGTTATTTAACACGGCAAAAATACAATTTATTATATACGCTCAACTTTTCAAGCACATTATTCTTAATATGAACATAGTCGTCAATGCCGGCTTCATTCAGAAGGTCTATATATTCTGTTGGATTTCCGGCAATTACAACAGGTATCTTGTTGTTTTTCTTTTTTATTGTCTTAACAATTTCTACCCCCATAGTGGCGTATTCTTCATCGGAGCTACATATAACTACTATGTCGGGGGCGCTTTCTAAGGCAGTTTTTACGCCTTCTTCCGCGCTTTCAAAGCCAGCATTGTCAATAATTTCGTAGCCGGCGCAACCGAAGAAGTTGGTAATAAAGCCTGCCCTTGCTTGCCGCATGGCCAAATTTCCCACTTTTAACAAGAATAGTTTGGGGCGGTGGTTCTCTTTTGTCCACATTTCGGTTTCCAAACGCAACGCCTCAAATGCGGCAGCCCCGCGCTCCGATTTCAACCCTTCCGAACAGCAAGTGTTGTGCTTCTCCATTTTATCCAACATAAACTCATGCGTGTTGGGATACTGGTTGGTACCCAATAGTATAGATTTGCGTGTAGCAATGTCCATCGCACGTTTTTGCGCACTTTTCTCAATCTCGGTTTTTATTTTATTATTTTTTATTTGTGTGATGAAACCTCCGTCGGCTTCAGTCTCACGGAATAAATTCCAAGCATATTCAATGATAGAGTGCGTTAGATTTTCTATATAGTACGAACCTCCCGCAGGGTCGGCCACTTTATCAAAATAAGACTCTTCCTTTAAGATGGTTTGCACGTTTCTACTAATACGGCTTGAGAACTCATCTTCTTGCTTGTATGCCATATCAAAGGGTTTCAGCGCAATTGAGTCTGCCCCTCCCAAAGCTGCCGCCATAGCTTCAGTGGTAGCGCGAAGCATATTTACATGCGGATCGTAGAGCGTTTTATTCCACGATGAGGCTACCGCATTGATGGAAATGAGATACGCGCAATCACAGGCCAGAAGGTACTGCTCAACAAGGGTAGCCCACAATACACGCATGGCTCTTAATTTAGCAATCTCCATAAAGTAGTTTGAACCTACAGAAAGCGTAAACTGCATTTTAGAGGCTATTGTTTCAGAGGGAACTCCTTTTTCGGTTGCAAAGGCAAGATACTCATTGGCAATGGCTAAAGCGTAACCCAATTCTTGAACAAGGGTTGCCCCTGCATTGTGTAAGGCCAAACCATTAACATTTACTATTTTAAAAAGTGGAAATTCTGATGTTAGCGTAAGTAAATCAATTACTTCTTGTAAATCGGCGTCAGTATCTCTATAAAACTTCCCGTTTTTTAAAGCAAAAACTATAGCATCAAAATCTATTGAACCGGCCATTTTAGTTTTATCAAACTTTTGTTCCTCAACATATTGCACAAACCATTTTAGGAGTTCAATATAAGAAGAAGCGCACCGAAACTGCACTGCATTTTCCTCTAAATTTATATTTCTTAATAATGAAACCAAATCAGAGTATGCAACGATATTCTTCGTGCAAAAGGAAATAGTATCTGCACCTTTTGCTAATGCATCAATGGCAATTTGGTTGGCTTTAAAAGGATTAGTTTCTGTAATTTCCTGCACAATTTTCCAGTCGTTATCTTTGTTTTTAAAACCTCTGGTAAAAGGGAACTGATTGGGCAGTACATCTAAATAATCTAACTCTTTAAGGTGTTCAGCGCGATAGCAGGGCTGCACGTCAAAACCTTCATCGGTGCGCCATACTAATTTTTTTTGATAATCAGCACCTTTTAAATCTTTGATAATCAATTCTTCCCACTGCTCTGTTTGAATCGGTGGAAACTCTTGAAATAGTTTGCTTTCAACATTCATTACGCACAATTATTTTTAGTGCGCAAATATCTACTATTTTTTTCTATTATTCCATTAGGCTAAAGCTTTTTTCTTGTGCCGAAAAAAAAGGCTGCCCCCGCAAGAACAGCCTTTTTTAGTGAATAGTGATTAGTGGTTAATGATTAATTTCTTAGTGTCCACTCGTGCACCGTTGATGTAGAGGGCGTAGTGGTAAATTCCTTTGGGCATATTGATAAGGGAAACAGTGGCTTGGTATGTACCTTCCTCTTGTGTTCCTTTCGGTATTTGTAGTACCAATTGACCTACAGAATTATAGACAAAGATTTCTACTGCCCCTTCTGTGTAAAGTTCGTAGCTAATGGTGGTAGCTCCGGTACTCATCGGTCTTGATTTTTATCTCTCGCACTTGAATATTTAAGATTTCATATATTTTTGCAGCAAATAATAACTCCTAAAAAATATTGTGATGACTTAAAAAACAATTATTAACAGCTAATAAAGAAGCGTTAGCCTTTATTCTGATTGTCCAAAGTTCCACCAACTGCCTTTAAAGTAGGCAGACAATCGCTCATGAATAAGTTGGTAGATGCTCACAATTGCGTGAGACTAACTTATTGGGCGATTATAGGTCGTGGAACACCTTGGACAACAAGTAGAGGAAGTTTCACGCTTTTTTATTGAAAAAATAAAATACAATGAAAAATTTACATTATCTGATGAATGATGGCATACTCACTTTAAACAAAGAAAAGTAGAAACAGATTATGAAAGATATATATATTGGTCAAATAATAAAGCAGAAAGTGTTAGAAAGTTCTATAAGTATACAAGAATTTGCAGACATGATTAACTGTGATAGAACAACGGTATATGATATTTTCAAGAGAAAAAGCATAGATACCGAAAGATTAATAAGAATCTCACATGCCTTAAATTTTGATTTCGTGAATGAAATTTATTTTAAACAAAATGTATTACCACCAAAGCCTAAAACAATTTTCATAGCCATTGAAGTAGATAAAGAGATTTTACAACAATTAAACTTACCAGATTATTTCACAAAATTAATAAAGGAATAATAATTATACTCTTAAATTTAACCGTATTATAATTTGATAAAAAATTAATAATCTGTTTATTATTTCCACGTTTTTGTTGAATAATTACACAAAAAAATAGACATAAAGCAAAAAATGAATCTATTTTTGTAGCGACTAAAACAAGCATTATTTGTTTTTGACTATAACATGCTGATAAAAAGAAAAACCGAGTTAAGGTACAAGGCCCTGTATGGGGAAAATAGGCACAACGTTAAAGACTAATTTTGCTGCTTACATAGGTGGTATCCCCCCTGTAGCCAATGTATATATAATTTAGTTAAAATGGGGAGAGTCGAGAGTTGTCATATCAAAATGATATGAATTTCCTGCGAACTCATGTAAAGGGTAAATGGAAATGCAACAATTATCTTAAAAAATAAAAACAATGAACAAATTCGCAAATTTAAGTACAGCTCGTCAATTGACCGACGAAGAAATGCTAGAATTAAGAGGAGGCGCTGCTCAGGCGTGTAACCAATCTTGTAAACCAGGATGTTCTGCAGGGTGCAAAACAGCTTGCCAACCGGGTAATCAAAATGGTACTGGTAGTACAGTAATTATTGATCTTCTCTAACATACGATAGAGCAGTAGGGGCATTCATTGCCCCTACTGCTCTTCTTAATTTACTATGATGGAACAAAATATAAACAGTAAATATATATTGAATCCGTACTATGCTTTAAAAAATGATGGAAAAAGAATTATTATATGTAACTCACCAGCATTTAAAGTACCGAATACAATAGCGGAAGACTCAATATCATCTTTTATTCATCCTGCTTATGCAATGGCTTTAAGTTTTTTTAATGGTGAAAATACACTGGATACTTGCTTAAATAAAATATCAAAATTATTCGAAGCAACGAAAGAGGACAGTTATAATTTTATTGCACCTTTATTAGATAATAAAAAAAGAGTAGGCATTGACTACGATAATCACTTTAATGAATTTCCCCATAGAATATTACTCAATAATGCTCAATTTAATCTTCCTAAAAGAGAACTGAATTATGAAGATTATGAAATTAATGAAGAGTTTGATTTTAAAACATTTAGACTAATTAAAACACCTTCAAGGATAGTTCTTTTATTGAATACTATTTGTATTGCGGATTGTATTTATTGTTATGTACAACGTGATAGGAAAATAGATTGCCAAATTCCTATTGAAAAACTTTGTGAAATAATCAAAGATGCTAAACTAAACAAAGTTACAAATTTTGATATTGCCGGCACAGAGGTATTTTTATATAAACACTGGGATATTTTATTAACAACATTGTTACATAATGGTTTTTACCCATATCTTTCAACCAAAATTCCTTTGACAAAAGTTGATTTAAAAAAGATTAAATGTATAGGAATAAATGATTTACAATTATCAATTGACACAGCTATCAACGAAGAAGCGCACATAATAAATAGAACTAATATTGCTAATTATGCCGATAAAATGTTGGAAACATTATCATTTACTGAAGAAATAGGCTTAAATATAGCAGTTAATGTTGTAACTACAAAATATAACTCTACAAAATCCGGAATAAAATTATTGTTGGACAAAATTAGCAAGAATAACAATATTGAAAGAGTTACCATTAATCCGGGAGAAGTTTCGTTGTATTGTTCAGAAAAAAATTTTATTGATTTTAAAAATTCTATACAAGAAATTGAAGAACTTGAAAAGTATATTGATGAAATAAGAAATAATTATAAGTTTTCGATAAATCTTGCAAATTATACTGAAATAAAAGAATATAAAGAGGGTTTTGATGAAAAAGCAAAAATATTTTATGCGAGGTCTTTTTGTACGGCTAATATTAATCAGTATTGCATATTACCCGACGGACAAGTTACAATTTGTGAAGAACTGTATTGGCATCCTCAATTTATAATAGGTAACATTCTTGAAAATTCTATTTCAGAAATCTGGAAATCAGAAAAAGCATTAAAACTCTATAATATTTCACAAGAAGATGTATCGGTTCATAGTCCTTGTAAGACTTGTAAGGGTTTTTCTTCATGCCGTAAATATGAAGGAGTTTGTTGGAGTGATGTACTTACAGCTTACGGTAACGAAAATTGGGATTTTCCTGCCTCAAATTGTCCGTATGCCCCATTTCCATATTATAATATTTATCATGAGTAGTCGTTTAAAAATAACAATATTAAACCTATGAAAAAACTGATTATTATATCTGTTTTACAAGTAGTTTTTCTTTGTTCCTTTGCACAAGTACATTTTAGTATCAGAGGTACTTTAAAAGATGATACGGTTAGTGTTAAGAATACGATAATAAAATTATGGGAAGGCTCTGTTTTGATGGCAACTGCTATATCTAATGAACAAGGTAATTTTGTTTTTGAAAATATTCCCCAAAATACATATCAACTACAGGTAGTGTCCTATTTTTATGAGCCATTTATCGAAGAAATATATCTGATACAGAATTATAGTTTTGGTGTTATTCCATTAAAAAGATTGGCATCATTGTTAAAAGAAATTGTAATTGAAACGAGTGTTGAGCCAATAATCATGCAACCTAATGGGGTAACTTTAAATGTTGAGAATACTCCTCTCAAAGATTTCGGTTCAGCATTAGACTTGTTGAATTACGCGCCTGTTGTGTTTATAAACAATACTTCTCAATTTGAAGGCGGTGGACTGCAAATTCTCATCAACGGAAAATCTGTCAATATTCCTCCTGAGCAGCAGGACAATTTTCTAAAATCTATTTCTACAAGAAATATAGAAAAAATAGAAATTATAGATAAACCCGATGCCAGTTTGGAGGCTAATAAGTACGGTGAGGTCAATATTATATTAAAGCAAACGAAGGGTTTTTCCGGTGATTTGGAAGCGAAACTAATGTATTACAAAACTTTTTTTCAAAGCTATGATGCCAGTTTCTTCTTTAATTCTGAAAGGTTTCGCTTATATGTTCTTCCTAATGTTGATATTAGGACTTTTCTGTATCAGAATATTGGATTTGAAGATAGAGGCATCATGCAAATACAAAAAAATAGTGATTCCAAATATGTCTGTAATACCCCAACTTTAACTATCGGTGGCGATTATCAAATGACTGAACAATCCAATTTAGGATTTTTGTATTCTTTTTATTGGGAAAATCAAAAACAAATTAAATTTTCCGATAATTATACTTTTACGGCAGAGAATATGACCAACGATTCTCTAATAAACAAAGAGTCAAATCAAAAGCATAATTATTTTTCTCATACTTTTTCACTATTTTATACACTAACAACCGACACTCTCGGTTCAAATTTTTCTACGTCTATTGATTTTGCTTCTAATAAACAGAATGGGAGAACCCTATATGATTTCTCCTTTTGGCATGATAAATATGATAACATTCCATCACAAATTATGAATTTTAAACAACAAAACTATAACAAAAGTTATGTTGTTTCTTATAATGCCAAATACAATAAAATTTTTAGAAATTCGTCAGCTTTAAATGTCGGAGCGAAATACAGTTTTACACAATGGCACAATGGTTGGAACATCTTTACCTCCAATGACAGTTTAGATGTAGATAACTCAAAAAGCATCATTTTTAATGAAAATATCATGGCGTTATTTGCGGGTTATAATTTCAGATATAAAAAATCTTATTTTTCAATAAGCCTCAGATACGAACACACTATCAACAAATATAAAAACAATAACGATAGTTATGCTACAGTAACAAACTGGTACATTTTGCCTACATTCTTACACAATATAACCATCAATAAAAACCACCGAATTTATTATTATTTTACAGAAAGAATTTATCGTCCAAACTATTTCTATTATATGGAAAGTGCTATCTACGACCCAATAAATCAAACTTTTGGAAATTCTAAACTGAAACCTCAAAATCAATATGTATTTATGTTGGGATATATAATGAGAAATAAATATACTGCTACTTTACAATTAATTAGAAATGAAGAACTGTTTTTAAAAATGCCGGAACTATCTGAGAGCGTATTAATATATTCAACAATTAATGGTGGTAATTCTACTTCGATAGCCTTAACTATCGGTTTGCCGGTTATTATTTTCGATTGGTGGGAAACAAGTACTAATTTATCGTTATCTTATATCAATAGAAATTTTACAAAAAATAACGGAAAATACATTTCCAATAATTGGCAGGGCAATATCTCACATTCAAGTTATTTCCATTTGCCAAAACGTATTTCAATCAATATTGATTATTCCTATACTTCAAAATCAAGAACATTCTTTTATAGTCAAGCAGATATTCATAAATTAGATGCAGGTATTTATTGGAGAATAAATGATGATTTCGGGCTTGGATTTAGTGTTTCCGATATACTTAATTCAGTAGCAAAAAACATCACTTACAACTATTTCGACAAAATTACCGGATATAATAATCACAAACAAATCACAAGCCGTACTTTTTCACTTCGATTTTCCTACAGTTTTTCTGTAGGAAAAGAAAATAACAACTACGATACTTTAGAATCCGGAATTGAAAATCAGAAAGGGAGATTGCGGTAATGGCAAAAATACGTTTTTACTTTCAGTATGATGAGATGGATTGCGGTCCAGCTTGCATCAGAATGATTGCAAGTTATTATAACATTTTTCCATCGGCAGCCGAAATCAAAAACAACTCCTATATCCTTAAAACAGGAGTAAGTTTAATAGGCTTACAGGAAGCGGCAAAATATATAGGGTTAAATTCTATTGCGCTATTTTTATCCGTTAAAGATTTAATCACTAACAAAAAGGAATTACCTGCCCTTTTGCATTGGCATCAAAATCATTTTGTTGTATTGAAAAAAATAACCAAGAACAAACTAACTCAAAAATATTATTTCCACATTGCTGATCCTGAATATGGTTTTATCAAATTATCACAAGTGGATTTTGAACAAGCATGGATTAGTTCGGAAAACTACGGCACTGCTATGTTTTTTGAATTAGCAGATGATTTTAAATCAAAAACAAATCAAAATATTAAAGAGAAAAAAATATCAATAAAAAACTTGTTATCTTACTTATTCCCTTTTAAAAAACAAATAGTATTAATGTTTGTAATGCTATTTTTGGGAAGTTTACTCACTTTAATTTTGCCTTTTCTTACTCAAAATCTCATAGATAAAGGCATAAGTGCAAAAAATATCAATATTATTGTTATTATTTTATTAGCTCAACTTGCCGTTTATTTGGGAACTTTAATTTTTGAAATTATTAGAAATTGGTTAATGCTCGTAATAGGCACAAAAATTAGTATAAAAATAATATCTGATTTCTTAAAAAAGATACTATCGTTGCCCATAAAATTTTTCGACAGCAAAATGATTGGCGACTTCAACCAAAGAATTACCGATAATGAAAGAATAGAGCAGTTTTTAACTTCTCAAAGTCTATTAACATTATTTTCTTTTATCACGTTTTCAATTTTCTTCTTTGTTCTACTATACTATGATGTTAAAATTCTGCTTGTATATTTATTATTCACGGCATTATCTTTGTTATGGTCTTCGTTTTGGCTCAAAAAACTAAAGTTTTACGATTATTTTAGATTTAAGTATAGAAGTGAAAATCAGGAAAGCATTTATGAGATTTTTGACGGGGTAACCGAAATGAAGTTAAATCAATTTGAAGATTATAAAAGAAGAGAATGGAAAAATATACAGCAAAAACTTTTTAAATTGAATATTAAATTATTGAGGATAGATCAGTTACAACTTTCCGGTTTCGATTTTTTTAATCAAACTAAGAACATTTTTGTTACCTTTATCGTTGCTATATTTGTAGTAGAAAATAAAATGACTATGGGAGAATTATTAAGCGTTTCTTATATAATTGGACAAATGAACTCTCCTGTAAATCAACTTGTTTCTTTTTTTAGATCGTTGCAAGAAGCTAAATTAAGTTTAAATAGAATTAATGAAATTAATAGTTATCCGCAAGAAAATACAACTAATACTATAGATGTTGATATGAAATGTAGGAAAATGGATATAAAATTAGAAAATGTATCTTTTCAATATGAGGGACCAAAATCGCCTTATGCCTTGCAAAATATAAATTTACTTATTCCGCACGGAAAAACCACTGCAATAGTTGGAGCAAGTGGCAGTGGCAAAACTACATTAATAAAATTATTGTTGAAATTTTATAATCCCACAGATGGGAAAATATTTTTTGCTGACAATAATATTTTAAACATTTCTAGTCTTAATCTATATAAAAACTGTGGTGTAGTAATGCAAGACGGTTATATCTTTTCCGATACTATTAAAAGAAATATTGTTACGGCAGATGAAAATATTGACGAAGAAAAATTAAGATATGCCATACAAGTCGCTAATTTAGAAGATTTCATTAATAGCTTGCCACTGAAACTTAATACCAAAATAGGTAAAAGCGGCAATGGGATTTCAGGAGGTGAAAAACAACGCATTACTATTGCCAGAGCCATTTACAAAAACCCTCAATTTATTTTCTTCGATGAAGCAACGAGTTCCTTAGATGCCAAAAATGAGAAAATTATATACGAAAACCTGCAAAGTTTCTACAAGGGCAAAACAGTTATTGTGGTAGCACACCGACTAAGTACAGTTATGAATGCCGACCAAATTGTAGTACTCAATAAAGGAAAAATCGCAGAAATCGGCACCCATGCTGAGCTGACAGAAAGGCGTGGAGCATATTTTGAATTGGTAAGAAATCAATTAGAATTAGGAAATTAACGCATACTGGAAATACCGATGAACCTGACCCCTCTTGGCCAAATCAAATTGACCCCCTTTAGTTGTTGATTCAAAAAGAGTGAAATTGGCTTTAAAAACAGAGGTGTTAAAAGCGTTCATTTTTGTCGGTTGGTTAATATTAAGTTTTAGGCGAAAATATAGAATTTTCTTTATTTGCATTTTTTTTTCTTAACGATTCCAGGGCAAAATCATTAAAACTAAAAGCAGATTTTTGATAGTTGTTTGTTCAAAAACCTCATTTTCACCTCATTCTACAACAGAACAACCTTAGTAGCAGTGAGTTATTTATAGGCAATTCAACCTTA
>Ga0209737_10000788_pt1 | contig 24415 bp, 17 predicted proteins | sample TergutCu122P3_FD_187284 | JGI IMG/M metagenome (GOLD analysis project Ga0209737, IMG submission 187284) | Cubitermes ugandensis P3 segment gut microbial communities from Kakamega Forest, Kenya - Cu122 P3 (SPAdes) (version 2) | ecosystem: Host-associated > Arthropoda: Insects > Digestive system... | reverse complement strand
AAGCCGATTATCAAGCTGAGCATGGGTGCCGGTATCATCGGTGCGGGTGATCTGGATTATCGTCTTGATGTTAAAACCGGTGATGAGCTTGAGGAGCTTGCCGAAACATTTAATATAATGATCGACAATATCAAAACAATAACCTCTGAAAAAGAGCGCATCGGCGCTGAGCTGAACGTCGCTACCAAGATCCAGGCAAGTATGCTTCCTGCTATTTTCCCGCCCTTTCCCGAACGTGAGGAGTTTGATGTCTATGCCAGTATGCAACCGGCAAAAGAGGTTGGTGGCGACTTCTATGATTTCTTCCTTATTGATGATAATACCCTTGCCGTAGTTATGGCGGATGTATCCGGTAAGGGTGTTCCGGCGGCATTATTTATGGTTATTGCTAAAACGCTTATCAAAAATAACGCACAGTCAGGAATGAACCCTAAGGAAGTTTTTGAGACTGTCAACAACCTCCTATGTGAGGGTAATGACGCGGATATGTTTGTGACTGCGTTTATGGGATATTTTGACATCCCCACCGGTAGGTTTACTTTTGTAAATGCCGGGCATAATCCACCGTTACTGCGCTCGGGAAGCTGTGGAGATTCCGGTGACCCCGGTGATTCCGGCGAAAAACGCTTTGATTGGTTAATTACAAAACCCGGTTTTATTCTTGCGGGCATGGAGGGTATGTCGTATAAGCAGCACGAGATCACCCTTGAGCCGGGTGATGAGTTGTTCCTGTACACAGATGGAATAACCGAAGCCATCAATAATGAATACGAGTTATTTTCCGACCCGCACCTGCTGGAGGTCGCCAATAAGTATCTTGATTTACCGATCAAGGAGTTTACCATTTCAATTAAACACGAGATAGACGATTTCGCCGAAGGTGCCGAGCAGGCAGATGACATTACAATGCTTTTGTTGCGCCGCTTGAAGTAGTTGTGACATTAAATAAAAATACTCGATGGCGAGCCCAACGTAGTGGGTCGACATCGAAAAGGAGGAGCAACGGAGTGGGCGTAGTTTTCGGCTTTAGACGGAAACGGAGCTTAACGTAGTTTGCGACGACGCCATGAAAGAGCTTACTATAGCTGCCAAAGTAGAAAACCTGAATACTGTGCTGGATTTTGTGAACGCTGAGCTTGAATCTGTTGATTGTGGAGTGAAGATGGCAACACAAATTGCCATTGCAGTTGAGGAAATCTTTGTAAATATTGCCCATTACGCGTATAGTCCCAAAACCGGCGACGCAACTATCCGTATGGCTGTGGATCCTGAAATAATAATTGTGTTTGAAGACAGCGGAAAACCGTTTAATCCTCTCGAAAAAGAAGACGCCGACATCACAAAAAGCGCAAAGGAGCGTGAAATCGGCGGTCTTGGTATCTTAATGGTCAAGAAAATAATGGATTCATTGGAATATAAAAACGAAAAAGACAAAAACATTTTGACGCTCAGAAAGTCATTGGTATCCTGATTTAAGAAACCACGATTCTAACCGTTATCCTCACGGGATTATCCGAGCCTTGAAATGATACATTCAGACGCACATTGCCACCTTGTCCGGTTCTTGGGTCGATTTGCCCTTTATCATCAAGATTGAAGCCTATAGCGAAACTGCCGTCCTGAACCTTCCTGATGGTGTACAATTCATTGTTACGCTTGCCATCTATCTCTACTCCGGAGATGGTAGCGGAAGCCGGATTGATTATCCCGATTTTTACAATATCCTCACAGTAGGCATCCCTGCTCAGTAGTAGTATCCGGTTATTAAATTGCAGTTTTGGCCGAACCTGTCTTGGTGTTATCCCTATGGGTACGGATTCAATACCGTCATATACTAATGTAACATTCTGCCTCGTGGTTGGTTTGATAATAGTTTTGCCATCCTTATCAACCTCTTTCATCCGTAAGGTCACTGTTCCGTTAGGCGTTTCACTGCCGGGTACGATGTAAAACGCGCTGTTTTCAGCATCTTTGATCGTTATTTTTCCTGTATCACTGTTCCGGTTATAGTTTGTGAACCCCGGTGTTAACGTGATGGTACTGCCGGGGTCGGCGACATTGAATACTCCTCTGGCTGAAAGTCTTATAACCGGTTCTTTGTCAACAACACGTACAGTCAGTACGGCAACTCTCCGGTCTCCTTCTTTGAACTCCACCCTGTAGGTGCCTGTGTTTGCGTCGTTCTTAAGCAATACAGTCGCAAATCTGTCTCCGGGGCTCCAGTTTACTGTTATGTGCCTTTCGGCATCACCTATGTATTCCCGTGTGAATCCGATGCTTAAATTCGCGTCAACCGGTGTGGGCATTATGTTTATGATCTTGTTATTACCTCTTGCCAATGCGTGAGTGCTAAGTGTGACCGAGCTGCTTGACAATCTTATCGATGTATTCCCTTGTGCTCTGACAGAAAGATTCAGAAACACACTACCGGCATCCTCACCGGCAAACCTTACCTCAAATCTCAGTTTGGCATTTGTGGTGACATTATCTGCTGTCCCGGGTTTATAAATCAACCGGAATGTACCGTTAGGCTGTTCGCTGAGCCACTGTACGGCATAGTCTCTGTAGACCACATCATTTCTACTCCGGGGTACGAGTGTTACAGATTCTATCAGTCTGTCGCTGTTGACACGCAACTGAGCCTCTTTTATTTTTGTTACCGTGGAGGAACTTAATCTTGCACCCGGTATTGTCCTGCTTACTGATACTGAGACGTTTTGATTGAGTACCCAGCCGAATCCTTCGACCATAACATCAAATGCTAATCTTCCGGGATTTTGACCGGGTTTTAATCTCAATATCCGGTTTACTCTGTCGTACGTTACAAAACTGTTCTCCTGCATATTGCCGTCTTCTATTCCGGCAAGCCTTATGTTTGTGATATTGCCTAAATTCGATGTCGCGATTACGCTTACAGGGTCGCCGGGGAAGAAACTGTTGAATCTTACCGTAGCAAACCTGATCGTCGGAACCGTCCTGCTTACACTAATCGTCAGCACGTCTGTAACATGTGTTTTGCCGTCAACCAGTTCGACTGTGAGTGTGGTTGGTATTGACCTTATGTTGTGATTTGCCAGAGCGGTTGTTGGAGTCATCTCCACAAATCTGTCATTTATCACATTCACGACAAAGAAGCTTCTAAATTCCTCTTGCAGGGTGACTCTTTGTACGATGTTTTGGCTTCCGGTTCCGTTAACCTCCATAAGACCTGTTGATTGCGTGGCAGCGTTTGGCACGGTGTTTGTAAAAAGCAATTGCTTTGGAATCAAAAGCGGGCTTAAGCTGCGTGCGTTTATTGTAGCTCCGGTTTGCAGAAGCCTTACGCCGGTCACGGCTCCGGCGGTAGGAGCGACGGCGATAACTTCCACCCGGCATTCAGCGGAAAGACCATACTTATCGCTGATAACGCGGACGGTTGTTGTTCCGGTACCCACTGCTGTTACCACACCGGTAGAGCTTATCGTTGCAACGTTATTATTTCTGCTTTCCCAACGCAGATTACTGAGGATGTCGTAATAAGCACAAATGTTAGAGGTTGGTGTAAGCGTTGTATTATTGCCGTTTTCCAGTAACACAAAGCTTCTGTTAAGCTCCAGAGCAGGCGCGATGACCCGCACACTACAGGTCACTGTCCTACCACCATCTTCGGTAATTGCGGTGATGACTGCATTACCGGGAGCGACCGCTCTGACAAGACCATCGTTATTGACCGCAGCAACAGCGGGATTACTGGTGTTCCAAATTACATTCTTATTCGATGCGTTATCCGGTGTTATGCTGACTGTAAGTCTTTCGGTAAAATTCGGGATCAGTGTGATATTGGTTTTATTTATACTTGCATTGCTTACCGGGATAGCGACCGTTGCCGGGAAGACAGCGGTGACCACACGACTGCCCGCAGCGTTTGATACGGAACTTGCTCCTGCGACGGTAAAGAAGTTAGAGGGTACACCTAAGGGGGTATAGAATCCTCTATCCTCCAGCGTGATCGTTGCCGTATATACTGTGCGTGTCGCGAATGTGTCACTGACACTTGGCGACCACGTAACCGTTCCTGTATAATGCTGCGACGGGGTAATTGCGGTTACAGGCGCAACTCCGCTTACAGGGGGAGTTATGCCTTGTATGGCGGGGATATTAGTGGGTGTTCTTGTACTTTGAAGTCTAATATATCCAAAAGTATGACTCCAATTAAACACTCCGGGACCCCCGGGTTCTGTAGTGGGTGGAGTTGTTGTTGTGCTGGTTAAATATAGCCAATTATTGCCGTTAACGGTGACGTTTTCGCTTAGAACTGACGATGAAACGTTAATCGGAGCTCCTCTGCCGATTGCAGAGGATAGTAGACCTGCCGTTGCAGTTATATTTCCACCGTTTATTGTTATCGTGCCACCGTTACCATTGGTTCCTCCGCCAATGCCCGCTGCATAAACACCGCCTGTTGCAATTATATTCCCGCTGTTAATGGTTATCGGACCACCCGTACCCGTAAGCACTTCTCCACCACCGATGCCTGCACCATAATTACCGCCTGTTGCAATTATATTCCCGCCGTTGATTATTATCGTACCACCGTTACCGGCACCAAGAGTACCTCTACCGCCGATGCCTGCGCTTGCGGTTCCGCCTTGAGCGGTCAGTTTACCCATATTTACGCCTTTGGACTGTGCATAAATGTGCAGTGTCGAGTCTTCAGGTACGTTTATTCCCGAGTTCTGATTTGCACCTGTTACTTGTAAATGGCTGCCGTCCTTGAGAATAAGATGTGCCGTGTTTCCTGTGTTTACGGCGATTTGCCCGCGGCTTATATTGCCGTCTACCACCCAGTATCCGTTTGTTATGGTGGTAGTACCGGCTGTTATAAGCTGGTAATTATTTAAGACAATTGTCTCACCCTTATCGTTAAGGTAAGACAGGGGCGGAAGGTTAAAATTCTCTGATTTCTCCGGCTGTATCTCTAAATTCGGCTCTTCTTCTCCGCTTGATTTTGCACACCCGCAATCAGGAGATTGACAAATATCGCATTCCGGGTCATCCGGTTCTTCATCTGTGCCGGTTCCGGCACACCCGCAGACATTTTCACATATGTACTCACATACATAATCGCATTCCGGCGGTACCGACATACCCGTTACTACGGAAAAAGTACTCGTAATTATAATAATCACAAGCAAAACCGATATTGATTTGTTAAGTTTATTCATTGCATTACCCTCCAATGGGTGCTGATGATTTACAGTTGTTAACCGGAGTAAATACAATCTATTAGCCTTATCTCATCATTGCACAAAATCACCCTAATGTCAATCTAAATAGTGTGCTGTAGATACCATTGACTTTGCAAGAAAGTTTATGCTAATATATCTCATGTATGTAAATAGTGGGGGTCTAAATGTGAACGACTTTGAACTGACAAAAGAAGAAACTATCGCTTTTATTAAACTCAATGGCGGTACAAAGGAAGATATCCTGAATATTCTTTTGGAGTTGCAAAAGGCATCCCCTATGGGTTATATCAGCTTTGATACGGCTCAGATAGTTGCGGAATTTCTGCAAATGACATATGCGGAGATATATCAGATTATCACGTTTTATGATATGCTTGAAACCAAACCTCAAGCAAAATTTGTGTTTAAAATATGCACAAGCACTCCTTGTTATTTTTCAAAATCTTCGGAAATTGCTTCCTTTTTTAAAACCGAACTTGGTGTTGAGCCCGGCGAGTCAACAGGGGACGGTTTGTTTTCTTATCATTTTATTCCCTGCGTGGGTGCTTGTGATATTGGTCCTGTGATTGTTCTAAAGGATGCGGTTTACGGCAATCTGACATCTGAGTTTCTGCGTGAATTGATAAGCGATTTACGTTCCGCCAAGCGTGTAACATAGGGAGAGTCGTAGGGGACGCGCCCCTGCGCGTCCCGTCAGTTGTAGGGGACGCGCCCCTGCGCGTCCCGTTGGTCGTAGGGGACGCGCCCCTGCGCGTCCCGTCAGTCGTAGGAATTATGGAAAAGCACATTCTATTAAAACGTCTGAACAAGATGAAAAACCCGGCGTCTGTTGAAGAATATATAACGACAGGCGGCTTTGAAGCATTAAAAAAAGCAATTACAATGTCAACAGGCAACATCCTTGATGAGTTAAAAACCGCAAAACTCCTTGGCAGAGGTGGTGCGGGTTTTCCACTGGATATAAAATGGAATCAAATGGTTAATGCCGGAGATTTTCCAAAATACATTATATGCAATGCGGATGAAAGTGAGCCGGGTACGTTTAAGGATAAATTGCTTCTTGAAGCCGACCCATTGAATGTGATTGAGGGTATGCTTATTGCTGCTTTTCTGTTTCGCAGTGAAAAAAGTTATATCTACATTCGTGGTGAGTACAGGGTAATACAGGATCGTTTTCAAGAGGCGCTTGACAATGCAAAAAAAGCCGGATATCTCGGGAATAGCATTTTGGGGATACATGACTTTAGTCATGATATTTCCATTATATCAGGCAGTGGCGCTTATATCTGCGGCGAAAATTCGGCACTTTTAAACTCTATCGAAAAGGGTGTCGGCAGACCTCGAATCAAGCCGTCTCATGAAATGGGTCTGTATGGAAAACCCACCCTTGTTAACAACGTTGAGACGTTCGCCTGCATACCTGTGATTTTAAATCTTGGCGGAGAGGGTTTCCTGAATTTGGGTGATGAATCCGGTGGTGGCACAAAACTGATTTCTCTGTCGGGTCATATAAAAAATCGCGGTGTGTATGAAATACCGCTGGGAACACCAGTACAAACCATACTGTATGATGAAAAATACGGTGGCGGAAGCAGTACCGGCAAATCAATCGAATTTTGCCATTTTGGCGGACAATCGGGTCCGATCGGATTTAAGGAGCAACTGCTTTGCAGCTATAGCTATGGTGACATGGAAAAAAATGACTTAGCCATAGGCTCCGGAGCGATTGTTGTTATGGATTCCGGTGTTGACATTTTGGAGTATCTCAAAAAGGTACTGGAATTTTTTGTGTTTGAATCGTGTGGACGCTGTACACCTTGCAGAATAGGTACTATGCGCGTTCTGGAGCAATTGGAGTGTTTTTTAGATAATCGCGCCAAAACCGGAGATATTGATAAACTGGAGGATTTAATCAATAATATGACTGCACTGTCAGCTTGCGGATTGGGTAAGACTGCAGGTCGAGCAGTGCTGTCATGTTTGAGATATCGACGAAATGTGTTTGAATACAGAACGCGGCAATCCAAATCGTAGGGGACGCGCCCCCGCGCGTCCCGTCAGGAGTTAGGAATTATTACAAAATGGCAGATACTCAAACAAAAATCAACATAACAATTAATGACATAACCACCCAAGTCCCGTCAAATGTCACTATTCTTGAAGCGTGTAAAATGCTTGACATTGACATTCCCACCCTTTGCCATATGGAACAAATTACATCTGACAGTTCATGCAGGATATGTGTGGTTGATGTTAAGAATGGCTATAAAGATGGTCTTGTAACATCCTGTACCGAGATTTGCAGGGATGGAATGACTGTCAAAACTCACAGCAGTGAAATAAAAGCCGCAAGACGGTTTATACTTGATTTATTACTCAGCGACCACTTACTCGATTGTTTTGCATGCGGGAAAAACGGCGATTGCGCTCTGCAGCGATATGCGCTTGAATACGGGATTGATGAAACTAGCTTTAGCTTCTCTCGAAGTACCTCACCAAAACAAAAAGACATATCCAACCCCTTTTATGATTTTGACCCCGCTAAATGCATACTTTGTACACGGTGTACACGGACATGCCGGGAACGCCAGGGCTCAAGGGCAATTGAACTTATCGAAAGAGGATGGCGCTCTACAATAAGTCCGGGTTTTCACATGAGTTTGTCAGATTCAAACTGTGAGTCCTGCGGCAACTGTGTGTCTGTTTGTCCTGTTGGAGCACTCTTGCCAAAGCAAAAGAATCGTTTTCGTATGTGGGAAACCCAAAAGGTACGTACGACATGCCCTTACTGCGGTGTTGGCTGTCAGATGGACTTGCTGGTAAAAGAAAACCGCATTGTGGGTGTTGAGCCGGTCCACGGTATATCAAATGAGGGGCTTTTATGTGTAAAGGGCAAATTCTCATTTGATTTTATAAACCATCCAAATCGCTTGACCGACCCGCTCATTCGTAATGCCGACGGCAATTTACATAAAGCCACATGGGACGAAGCACTTGATTTGATAGCTTCAAAAATAATCAAAATCAAACAAAAGCACGGTTCCGGTGCTATATTTGGGATTGGGAGCGCAAAAATAACCAATGAAGACAACTTCCTTTTTATGAAGATGATGAGAGCGGCGATAGGCACTAACAATATTGACCATTGTGCACGGCTTTGCCACAGCTCAACGGTTGCCGGACTCGCCGCAACGTTAGGCAGCGGTGCTATGACAAATCCGCTCGCCGATGTGAAAAATACTGATGTTATTTTTGTCACGGGTTCAAATACCACCGAAGCGCATCCCATTATGGGAGCATTTATAAGACAGGCAAAAGCTGCCGGAAAGAAGCTCATTGTCGCAGACCCTGTGCGAATCCCTCTTGCGGAAATAGCCGATATTTTCCTACAAATAAAACCGGGTACAAGTGTTGCGCTCAGTAACGGTCTATTACACGTGATATTTAAAGAGGAACTTGAAAATAATGAATATATTTTGCACAATACCACCGGCATAGAAGACTTAAAGGAATCCGTAAAAAAGTACACCCCCGAATATACCGCAAAAATCTGCGGACTATCTGAGCAGGATATCATCTCAGCAGCACGAATGTACGGGTCTGCGGAACGCGCCTCGATTATCTATTCAATGGGGATCACACAGCATATAAACGGCACCGATAATGTGATCAGCTTATCAAATCTGGCACTTGCTACAGGAAATATCGGGCGGCCCGGTACCGGTATCAATCCCTTACGCGGACAAAACAATGTTCAAGGCGCGTGTGACATGGGAGTACTGCCAAATCTGTTCACCGGATATCAGCAGGTAAAAAATCCTGAAATACGCAAAAAATTTGAAGACGCTTGGGGTGTCAGACTATCTGAAAATCCCGGGAAAACGATGACTGAGGCTATCCCCGGGGTGCTGGAAGATAAAATTAAAATGCTTTATATCGTAGGTGAAAACCCTGCTGTCTCTGACGCAGACTCAGGGCAAACAAAAAAAGCTCTGAAAAAAGCATTTCTGGTCGTACAGGATATTTTTCTTTCCGAAACCGCAGAATATGCGGATGTTGTTCTCCCTGCCGCAAGCTATGCCGAAAAGGATGGTACCTTTGTCAATAGCGAACGCCGTGTACAACGTGTCCATCAGGCGGTTCCCGTAAAGGGACTGCCCGATTGGGAAATATTTATGAGATTAATGAACCGCCTTGGTTTTAAGTGTCATTACGAAAATCCGGTTGAAATATTTAATGAAATGAAAGCACTCACTCCATCTTATAACGGCATGACTTACAAAAGAATCGAAGAAAATGACGGGCTTTGCTGGCCATGTCCCGATAGCGGGCATCCCGGCACACCGGTTTTGCATGTTAACGGTCCGGTAAAGGGCAAAGCTGAGCTTCGTGCTGTTAAATGGAAGCCGTCACCGGAAACAAATATGGAAGATTATCCAATCGTAATGACAACAAACCGTTTGCTTTACCATTTCCACACAAGGACATTGACGGCAAAATCCGAAGAGATCGATAATATGCATCCGGATCATTTTATTTTGATCAGCACTCATGATGCTGCCAAACTCGGCATCGCAGACGGTGACGCTGTAAAGGTGACATCCCTGCGTGGTATGGTACAAACCCGCGCCGTAGTTAATGATTCAATAAAAAAAGGCGTAGCATCCATGCCGTTTCATTGGGAGAACGGCGCGAATGTCCTGACAAGTGCCGGGCTGCTTGATCCTGTCAGTAAAATCCCCGGTCTGAAGCAAACCGGGGTCAGAATAGAGAAAGCATAACTTTTTTTGTTACCTTTATTGCCTTTTATACAATATGTGGTATAATCAGTAATTACAAAAGCTAATTATTGGGAGTATTAGATGGGAGGACAGTATGAATACGAAAAAGTTCTATATAATAACGACGGCAGTCACCTTGTTGATAATTACAGTAGTAGTGTTGCTTTTGACCGGAAGATGTGGCGAGGATGAGCCGGGCATTATTGATGTGAAGTTTTACATGAATGACGGTACCTCTGATGTATTTACTGTCATCAGCGGAATTCCCGGTGAAACCGAATTTGTACCCGACAGCAATCCGGAAAGAGATGGATATAGTTTTTCAGGCTGGTATTTAGAACCGGATGGCAGAACCTTTTATTCAGACGGAGACTTAACCGTTTTTCCGGATACCACAGAGAGCTTTAATGTATTCGCTGTATGGAATGAATTATTATCCGTTGATTTTTTTGCTGAATTTCTCGAAATACCTACAATTTTTGTAGAGAAAAACAGCTTGATCGAAGAGCCGAATGTCCCGGAGCGCGAGGGCTATTGGCTTGACGGTTGGTATATGGATTCAAACTACTCGATTATATGGGATTTTAAACATGACCGCGTATTTGATGACACCACACTTTATGCGCGCTGGATCCCGGATGAACCCGAGGTATTATTTTCCGTTGTATTTGTAACCAATGGCGGAAGCCCGGTGGAGCCTATTTTGGATATACCACCTGACTCACTGATTGAGAAACCCCTTGATCCGAAAAGAGACGACGATATATTCGAAGGATGGTTCCGTGACCAGGCATTCACAGAGCGCTGGAATTTCGCGCTTGATCTTGTGACAGAGGATATTGTCCTTTATGCAAAATGGGGGGTTGTGGAGACAACTCAAGATACAAATCAGGATACGAATCAAGGCGCTACATTCACAGTCCATTTTAACTCAAATGGCGGTACTGCCGTTAACGCACAGAGAAATGTTGCCTTAAATGCTTTGGTGAAAGAACCGGCTAATCCCACCAGAGCCGGACATACATTCGCAGGATGGTTCACCGACAGTAATCTGACAAACAGGTGGAATTTTGCTACCGGAAAAGTAACACGTGACATGACTTTATTTGCAAAATGGGACACCGCCCAGACATTTACGGTCAGGTTTGACTCCAGGGGTGGCAGTGCAGTAAATTCGCAAAATGTCCAGATGAATGGTCTGGTAACAAGACCCACGAATCCCACCAGAACCGGACATACATTCGCAGGATGGTTCACAAACAGTAACATTACCGGAAACGCTTGGAACTTTGGAACCAGCAGAGTGACCGGTGATATGACACTTTTCGCCGGATGGACAGTAAACGCCCAAACATTTACAGTGACATTTGACCCCAATAATGGCGGTGGTGACAGCACGGTAACAGTAAATGCAGGTGCTACGGTTTCACCCCCTTCAGTGTCCCGTGAAAACCATACCCTGCTGGGATGGTGGCATGGCTCTGAACAATGGAATTTCGCAAACCCAGTGAACAGTAACATAAGACTTACCGCCAGATGGGAACAAAATGTAATTGTAACAGGCGACAACGATTGAACGTAACATTTTTGCTGCCTAATACTAGTATCGCAAAAAAAACGTTGTTATCAATTATTGGAAGCCGGGAGATCATAGATGCTTACATATATGCAAGAGCATACGACCGTCCCATCGCCTGCTCTATATTACAACTTTGAGCACGCACAGGATTTGATATTGAAAAAAGACCCGTATCAAATTGCGCGTGACGCGAATGTCAGCTTCGATGAAAAAAACTCACATTTTTTGTTAAAAAGCCTCAATCAAAGCATTACGGTGAGTTACCCGCAGTGCAAAGCCGTGTTTACAGAGACCGGAAAAGCCCCCGACCTTAGCTGGCACATGCCGATACTGCACTATTTGGCAATAGCGGATGGAACGCCGCTCAGCTACGATTTTGCTTCTATTCGTGATTTGAAAAAACATGTCGCGCATCCGGATCTGTTTGAGCGTGAAACGGGATTGAGGCTTATTAAGTTCTTCGACGGAAAAAACATAAACCGGATAGAAAAGGTTTGTATAGCTCTCGGAGGCGAAATCCGGGAATCGAACGCGGATTTGTTTGCTACGCTGGCTTTTTTACCGCGTTTTTTATTACATATCAAACTGTGGATGTCGGATGATGAGTTCCCCGGCACCGGCAAGATGTTATTTGACAAGTGCAGTTTGCACTATTTAGACGAGATGGACATACATATCCTAAGCCCGCTTGTTGTAAGTTTTTTAATAAAGCATTATAATATGATCGATAAGTGTGAGCAATAGGTGGAGGAAGATAAAACAAGAATGGAGGTTAGTGTGAAATATACAATACTGTTTGCGTTTCTTGTTTTTTTAATCCTTCTTACCGGATGCGGGGAGGATAACAATACAGGAATCGATTATCCTGCGGTTGAGAATTCAAGAATCGGTGTTTTAACCGGATCGACGGGTGAGAGATTTGCAAGAGAGAATTTTCCCAATGCTGAAATTTTTGTGTACGATGCTATTCCTGATGCTGTGGTTGCGCTTCAAGCAGCAAGAATCGATTATATAGTTACAGCATATTCAAATGCTCTTGGATTTCTCCGCCATAACAGAGATCTGGAAATCGTACCCGGGACATTACTTAAAGATGCCGCGGCGATTGCAATTAACAAAAATAATACAGAGCTGTTAAACGACATTTCCGGGGTTTTGGAGAGGTTTAAAGAAGATGGTACGCTCGATGACATTCTTTTTCGATGGGTAAAAGAGGATGGCAGCGAATATGAACGGGTTCCGGTTCCTTTTAATCCTGATGGTGAAGTGTTGATGGTTGGTATAGCGGCAAACAGAGAGCCGATGTGTTTTGTTGAAGACAGGAAAATCATCGGTATCGACCCTGAATTGATTGAGCGCATCGCATATGAACTCGGAAAAAGAGTCGAATATATGGATATGAATTTCACAGCACTTATACCTGCTCTGGAGAGTGGTCGTGTAGACGTGATAATTTCAAATATATCTGCTACAGAGGAACGAAAGCTGGTTGTGAATTTCACCGAAACATATTTTGATAATCCGCAAGTCCTTATGAAAAGAATAGAGGATACAGCTTCGCTCGAAGCACTCGCAACCGGGAATTTTCTTGAAAATCTTTTATTCAGCATCGAGCGTAATCTTCTGCATGATAACCGCTGGATGCTGATTCTGGACGGTTTGCAAATAAGCATGATAATAACTGTCTTCTCTTTTGCTTTAGCAACACTACTCGGATTTGGTGTCTGCAGCTTAAGAATGAGTAAAAACACGATACTCAGACTTATCGGCAGCACTTATATTACCGTATTGCGCGGAACACCTATCGTTGTATTATTGATGATCGCATTTTACGTCATCTTTGCCGGAACAAGTGTCAGTTCGACCATTGTAGCGATTATCGCTTTTGGTGCAAACGGGGCGGCTTTTATCGGTGAAATTGTACGCAGCGCGATATTAACGGTTGACAAAGGTCAAATAGAAGCGGCTCGAAGCATGGGGTTCAGTAAGGCAGGAGCCTTCCTTACGATCACCTTCCCCCAAGCTGTCCGGGTCGCTTTGCCTGTATATAAATCGGAGTTTGTATCTATGTTTAAGATGACCTCGGTAGTTGGATATATTGCCATAATGGATTTAACAAAAGCCGGTGACATCATTCGCTCCCGCACATATGACGCATTCTTCCCGCTTATTATGGTAGCTGCGATTTATCTTATTGTAGCTTCGCTTATGATTTTTATATTTGATCATATCAATCGCGCGACAGATAAGCGTCACCGCCTGAAAAAGCAAGCTGCCAAAAAGTATTAAATCAATTCGATGACGTGCCCAATGAAATGGGTCGGCATCGAGAAAGGAGGAGCAACAAAACGAAATGGATGCCCGAATATATGAGGGCGTAATGGAGTGATGTTTGCGACGGCGTAATGATTACTATTTCAAATTTGAAAAAAAGTTTTGATGATCTTGAAGTTATAAGCGGAATCACAACCACCATCGAAAAAGGTGAGGTTATAACAGTAATCGGACCATCGGGAACGGGAAAAAGTACTTTTTTACGTGCTATTAATATGCTTGACCCGCCTACAAGCGGCAAAATAGAGTTTGAGGGTAGATGTTTAATGGACAAGCAAACTAATATTAATGAAGTCCGTAAAAAAATGGGGATGGTATTCCAAGGCTTTAATTTATTCGGTCACTTGAGTGTGCTCAATAATTTATGCGTCGGGCAAATTAAACTGCTTAAGATGTCCAGACATGAAGCGGAATTAAACGCCCATGAATTATTAAAAACAGTGGGTCTCAGTGAAAAAGCCAATAGTTACCCCGATGAGCTTTCAGGCGGGCAAAAGCAAAGAGTAGCGATTGCCAGATGTCTATCAATGAAGCCGGTTATTATGTTGTTTGACGAACCAACATCTGCGCTTGACCCCACGATGGTTGGAGAAGTGACAGCAGTTATCAAACGCCTGGCACTGGAAGGCATGACCATGGCGATCGTCACGCATGAAATGGAGTTTGCCAGAAATGTTTCCACTAGGATTTTATATATGGACGAGGGCGGTATTTATGAGGAAGGTTCGCCTGTCGAGATTTTTGAAGCTCCAAAGCGCGAAAAAACTAAAATATTCATAAATCGTCTGAAAAGCTTCCGTTATGATATCAGCTCCAAGGATTTTGACTACATTGAGCTTAGCAATAATTTGATAAACTTTTGTCACTCGCATTATCTATCAAGGGCTGACACAAACAAAGCCCATCTGTTAATTGAAGAATTAACGATGAACTTGATTCCAAATCATAATATCAATAGCGTCAGTTTTAGTTTTCCCGATGATCAATCGTCGTTTGAGGTGACTGTTTCTTACGGTGGCGGCGATTATAATGTGGTGCATGGTGATAGTATGCAGGTGAACATTATCAAAGGAATCGCCAAAGAAATCAATCATAATTTTGATGGAGCAAATTATCTGAATATCCGTTGGTAAGAAAACCCCCATCATTGCTGTAGGGGACGCGCCTTCGCGCGTCCCGCTGATTTGTTACCTCTGTTATTCTTAATGTTATGTTCGTTTTTCGTATTTTTATGTTATAATGTGCAAACCAGTAAAAATGAAAGCAAAATTCAAAGGTGATCAAATGAAAAGTGATTTATTTCGCAAAGAAACCGTTGATAAGATAACAGGTCCGGAGGAGCTTAACGCGTATATTAAGGTGTTTAATCCCAGGATATGGCTGCTCCTTGCCGGTATTGGTATCGCTATAGCAGGTTTGGCTGTTTTTGCCGCTTCCACAGGTTTCCCGGTATGGGACCTCTTTTTTGGTCATACACGTGTATAGACAAGGGTAGGGAGTTAGCGGATTGATAAGCTTATTGAAATCTATGGGATTAATAAGAAAAAAAGTGCCGGTAATTCTTCAGCTCGAAATCGTTGAGTGCGGAGCGGCAAGCCTTGCTATGGTCATGGCATATTATGACAAGTGGGTTCCGCTTGAGCAGGTTCGGGTTGATTGCGGTGTGTCCCGTGATGGCAGTACGGCAAAGGGCATCCTTCAAGTAGCCCGTATGTACGGCTTTGAAGCAAAGGGATACCGTGTAGAGCCGTCCGGATTTGACTTAATCCCCATGCCATGTATTATTCACTGGAACATGAACCATTTTGTTGTCCTCAATAAGATAGATAAGAATTTCGCGTATATTAACGATCCTGCAAAAGGCGAAGAAAAAATATCACTGGAGAAATTCAATGAATCATTTACAGGTATCGCCATCGCTATAACTCCGGGTGAACACTTTCAGCCAAGCGGCAAACCTGTCACCGTGTGGCCGTTTGCAAAGGAACGTCTGAAGGGTACGGCTCCGGTGTTTGCTTTTGTTATTACTGTAGCGGCTCTGACTTCGCTGATAGGTGTTTTTTCATTGTTTTTTGACCGGGTATTTATTGACGAAATGCTATCAGGGAACAGACCCGAATGGGCTGTAGGTTTTGTAGTTTTGTTTCTCGCATTTCAGTTTTTGACGATATTACTTAGTATAATCGACACCAGAACAAATCTCAAAATCGCGGCAAAATTCGCAGTTGTGTCAAGCGGTATGTTCATGTGGCATGCACTACGGTTACCCGTAGATTTTTATGCTTCCCGCCATGCGGGCGACATTGCTATGAGGCAAAGCGAAAACGATAATATTTCATTATCGCTTATACAATTATTCGCTCCACTCTTTATCGATGCTGTAATGATGTTCTTTTATTTGTTTATCGTGTTACAGTATAGCGTATTGCTCACTATCATCGGTTTTTCGGCATTGATAGTTAATTATCTCGTCAATAGATATATCACCGAAAAAAGTGTCAACATTTCACGTGTGGTTGCAAGGGATGCCGGAAAACTCGGTTCTATGACAGTCGCAGCCGTTGAAATGATCGAAACCATCAAATCGGCAGGTGCCGAGGACGGTTTCTTTGGGAAGTGGTCGGGTCTGCACGCAACCGTTTCCAACTCAAATATCAAACAACTCAAGCTAACGCTGACCTTTGGGCTTATCCCCGAATTTGTGTCTTTGGTAATCAACATAATTATCCTGATGATAGGCGCGTATCTAATTATGCAGGGTAATATGACTGTTGGTATTTTTGTCGCGTTTCAGGGTTTTTTGGCTGCGTTTATAACGCCATTTACAAAAATAATCAACGCACGCCTCCAAATGCAACAAACAAAGGTTTCAATGGAACGCGTACAGGATGTTTTTAACTACAACCCCGATGTGGAGTACAAGACGGAATGCGGAATGCGGAATATAACGCGGAATTCGGAATACGGAATAGTTAGCACTGAAAACGAAGCCTCTTATTCCGAATTCCGAATTCCGAATTCCGAATTTTATAAACTATCAGGTGCACTTGAAATAAAGAACCTCACTTTCGGGTATAACAAACTCTCCCCGCCCTTACTCGAAAACTTCAACCTGAAACTCGAACCCGGGCAGTCTGTGGCACTCGTGGGTGCCTCAGGTTGCGGTAAGTCTACACTTGCTAAGCTGATAAGTAATCTATACAAACCATGGAGCGGAGAGATATTATTTGATGGTAAACCCTGCTTAGATATCCCCCGTGAGATACTCACAAGCAGCGTTTCCGTTGTGGATCAGGATATTATTTTATTTCAGGACAGTATCAATAACAACATCAAAACATGGGATACGTCTATCGAGGATTTTGAAGTAATACTCGCATGTCGCGACGCGCAGATACATAATACAATCATTGACCGCAACGGTGGATACAGCGGCGAAGTGCTGGAAAACGGCAAGAATTTTTCCGGTGGTGAGCGTCAACGCCTGGAAATAGCATGTGCTCTCTCAGGTGAGCCCACTATTATCATACTCGATGAAGCAACCAGCGCGCTTGATGCCAAAACTGAATACGATGTAATAAACGCGGTAAGAGACAGAGGTGTTTCCATGGTTGTTGTCGCTCACCGTTTATCAACGATTCGTGATTGTAACGAAATCATAGTACTAGACAAAGGCAAAGTCGTCCAACGCGGCACACATGATGAACTATATGCACAGGACGGGAAGTATCGGGAGTTGGTTTCTACAAATTAGGAATTAGGAATTCCGAACTCCGAACTCCGAATTTATTAAAACCGGAGGTTTTATGAGGACGTGGTTTGAGGATCAAATAAAAAACAGATTGCAAAACGATGAGGATGTTTTTTCCTCAGCGTTTGCTGAGTTGTCTTCGATCGTTATGGGTGAAACCGCGGCAAAAGCCGGACTTGTTACATCCCGTCAAAGAACACATAACGCAATTCAAGAAATACTCAGGTATTTAGGGCAGGATATTATCCCTGTGCCTGATCAAATAACAGATACTGATGAATATATTAACTATTGTTTAAAACCCTCCGGTATCATGAAACGCAAGATAAAAATCACCGGTACCTGGTGGAAGGATGCTTTTGGTCCCATGCTTGGGATTTTGGAGGGGAATGATACTGAAAAAAACAGCTCTGTAATCGCGTTGCTGCCATCGCCAAAGGGCTATACATATTACGACTATGATAGCAGCAAGTACATTGTTGTAAACGCTTCTACAGCGAAAAACATTCAGCCTGATGCCTACTGCTTCTATAAACCATTTCCCGCACATGAATTATCAATCATTGATTTGATAAAATATATTTATAGTGTAATCACATTGGGAGATAGGTTTTTCTATATCTCGATCCTGACGGTTACGACTGTAATGGGGCTCATTCAACCCAGACTGACACAATTACTGTACTCATACGTTATTCCGCAGGGCAACATGAGTGTTTTAATGGCGATGGGCGTCCTGCTTATTACGCTTGCGATATCAACACAGATACTTAATTTCAGCCAAACCATTATAATGCAAAGACTGACCCTCCGGCTCGAAAACACAGTCGAACCCGCCACTATGATGCGTCTTCTCAATCTGCCCGCGGGTTTTTTCAAAAAATATGCCGCCGGTGAGCTTAGCCAAAAATTTTCCAACGTAACATCAATATGCAGTACTATTTATTCGACTATTACAGGTACACTCCTGACTTCGCTATTTTCACTGGCATATCTTTCTCAGATAATAAATATTACACCAAAGCTCCTGACACCTGCGCTTCTGATTATTTCTGCAACACTCGCTTTTAATATAGTGACTACAGTTGTTTCAATAAAAATTCAAAAACGCTCAATGCTCGCACAAGCTGATTTGTCCGGATTAACATATTCCACCTTATCCGGAATCCAAAAAATCAAACTGACCGGCTCGGAAAAGCGGATGTTTGCAAGGTGGGCTTCAAAATATAAGGCTGCTGCCGATTTTATATATAACCCTCCGCTGTTGCTAAAATATACAAACGTGATAAGCACTGCTATTTCCGCTATAGGGGTTGCAATCGTATATTATGTAACCATCATTTCTAATATAAATGTCGGTGAATATATGGCTTTCACCATTGCGTTCGGTATGGTTTCGGCATCAATTTTAAGTCTTGGTTCTATCACAACAGTTTTCGCAGGCTTAAAACCGCAATTGGACATTGTTGAGCCCTTCTTAAAGGCTGTACCGGAAATCAGCGGAGATAAAACTGTAGTTACAAAGCTCTCCGGGAGTATCGAAGTGCAGAATCTCACATTTCGTTATGAAGATACCGATCAAAATGTACTTGAAGGCATAAGCATTAAAATTCGCGCAGGTCAATATATCGCAATCGTAGGCAAAACAGGTTGCGGAAAGTCTACGCTTGTGCGTCTGCTGTTAGGCTTTGAAAAACCGGATAAAGGTGTTATCTATTATGACGGCATGGATATATCAAAGCTCGATTTGCCCTCCCTGCGTCGTAAAATCGGTACGGTAATGCAAAACAGTACGTTGTTTACCGGGGATATTTTCTCAAATATAGTAATATCCGCGCCACATCTTTCCCATGATGACGCATGGGAAGCGGCACGGATAGCGAGCCTGGATAAGGATATTGAAGATATGCCAATGGGCATGCACACGGTTATCACCGAAGGCAGCGGCAGTATCTCCGGCGGTCAAAAGCAACGGCTTATGATAGCCCGCGCTGTTGCTCCTAAACCAAAGATTCTTATATTAGACGAGTCCACAAGCGCGCTGGATAATATCACACAAAAGCATGTTTCCGATTCCTTGGCTGCACTGAAATGTACCCGTATTGTCATTGCGCATCGCCTATCTACAATCAAGCATTGTGACCGTATTTATGTGCTTGATGAGGGTAAGGTCATCGAAGAAGGTACTTTTGATGAACTGTGCGATAACAAGGGATATTTCCATGAGCTGGTGAAACGGCAAATGATTGATAAGAAAGAGTAATTACATCCCCTTTGGAAACAGGAACTTTACGCCTTTTGGTATTAGTTTGAATGATATCTTATCAGCTTTGATTATTTCCCCGTCAATATTTATTGTCAGTTCACTATTGCCCTCAATTAGCATCTCAGTGCCGCGTATATGGGTAATAAAGTTCCGGAGTTCTTTATACTTTCCGTCAGCATACTTTCCGACAATCTGTGCAATCTTAAGACGGGAAACGCCATCTACTATCAGAAAATCAATTATCCCGTCATCGGGTATCGCATCGGGAACGGGATTAAAGCCACCACCATAAAAACGCCCGTTACACGCGCAAATCAGTGTAGTGGGCGTTTCATGTATTACATCATCATATGTGATTTTAACGTTCTGCTTAACACCTTTTATGATATTGGCAAGCAATGCCACAACATAACCTGCAGCACCACCGATTACCGGAATCTTACTGTATTTATGGACATCATTGGCAACACGTGCATCAATACCTACAGAGCAAATATTTACACCATATCTGCCATCGCAATCAATGATATCTAAAGCTCTTACTTCGCCTGCGATAAGCGATTCCAGATTACAAAATTTATGTGCATTCTCTTTACCAAAGGTCTTAATGAAATCATTTCCTGTACCGCACGGAAAATGTGTAACCACAACATTTTCCCGGTTTACGGCAGCATTGACACACTCATTAAGAGTCCCGTCACCACCACATGCATAAACATAGATCTTTTCATCCGATTGTGCTGCCTCTTTGATTTTATTGGTAGCATCAAGCGGACCTTTTGTCATATAAATCTCAAACGGGTCTTTTAGTTTTTCCACGCATCTTTGTATTTCCTCTTTTGTCTTCTCAAAGTGCCTATTTTTGCCACCCGCAATAGGATTAATGATAAAAAGATGTTTCACTCACCTTCTCCTCTAAATCTTCGCTCGTAATGTTTCTACCATTTTCGCAATTGCGGGCTTTGCGTCTTCCATGAGTTCGTCCCAGCCATCGACATAGTCATAAGTAATGTCGCCACCATCATTGATGCGGCGTAAATACCCATGAAACATCTCATAATCACGCTCATACACATGAAGACTGTTAGCTCTGTGAGTGTAGCTGCCGACCGGAACACCAACTGCATCCGCTATTCTCTTTTGAAGCATAATCAGGGCAAAAGCATTCATAAAAGTCGCTTTTGTCAGATCATTTGAGCGGAATAGAGCCTTGCAGTGCAGCTTCCCGTCACGAATCAAGTATTGCAGGATTTGCAGACACGCAGGCGATTCGGATTTCAAATCATCCTCTGCGCGAATCGCGATCACAGCTCTGCGTGTGTCGGGATTGCGTTTTAGTTCCCCGATTACCCACGGCACATACTTTTCCATACGTTGATGATAGGTATAATCCCAGTTCCCGCGCTGTACCTCGAAATCCAGAATACCATCAAGTATCTCCTGTCTGTACTGCTCAAGGGAATGCGGGTCACCGATAAAAAGTTTACTGATCATCGGTTCCATTAGCGCATTTTCTACAACAAACGTTACAGAAGCTTCCTTTTGATTGGTGTCATAATCCGGGCACGGAACTATTTCATGATTTTCGGCTAGTGCCTTTATAGCACGATGATATGCCTCCGGAAGCGACGAGCCTTTTACAAGTATTTCATGCATGCTGAATCCTCCTAATTATCCCAATATAGTTGATCTGTACAAATCAAATGAAAAACATATATCATTATGCTTGATTATATCACCCTTGTGCATCAAATCCCAATCCGGTAATTTGTCAAGATCCTGAAAATATCTGTCAGAGGGTGTTTCAATATCGATTTTTGTAACATAAACATAAGAGCACCATGGCAAAAACTGAGCATAAACCTCAGCACCACCAATTACAAAGACCTTATGGCTGCTGTTTGGCGGGATTTTCTGAAGTGCCTCATTCATTGAATGAACAACAGTAACACCGGGTATTTTAAAATCTCTTTTATTTGTCAGCACGATGTTTTTTCTTTGCTTAAGTGGTTTGCCGATACTTTCAAACGTTTTTCTGCCAATAATTACTATACCGCCACTTGTGATTTCCTTAAAGTATTGTCTGTCCTCGGGTATTGTTATCGTTTGTTCTCCTTTGTACCCTATACCCCAATCCTTATTAACCGCTACAATAATATTCATACAAACCGCCTCGAAAAGGAGTATATACTTTTCACAACAAAATAACAATAGAAAAATTTCTATTGTTAACCAATTTTTGAATCTGTACTATTCTGTTGGTGTGGTTTCTTCGTCGCCTCCTGATGCATGACCGCAGCTTAAGCTTGCCTCACTACCGGGGTTATTTCCTGTGGAAAAACCACTATCGCCACCGGAGCTGACAGAGCTTGCTGATTGTGCCGCAATGGTCGCTTGTGCTGCCTGCCATGCCATTGCTTTTATTTGCGCGTCGGATGGCATACCGGACGAAAGAGTACCGGGGATTTCCTGACAATCATCATCATCATGGTCGTTATCGCGAAGATACTTTTTCTCACGTTGCTTACGCTCTAAAAGCTTGCGCTTTAATTCCATTTCTATCTGACGCGCAAGCTCTTCTATCTCTTTTTCTCTTGCGCGGGTTTCTTTTCTGCGGAGTTGATCTTCGTTGTTTAAGTCTCTGACCTTACGGGTTGCTCGACGAATCAGCTTATTAAGCCTTCTAAGAATATTCCTTGCTTTTTCATCACCATAAGCCGCGGCTTGAATGATTTCTCCCATGTGTTTGAATGCTTCGGAAAGGACGTTATAAACCTGATTTATACTTTTCGCCGCAACAAGCATTCTGGTGAGCTTACGGGTCGGGTCTTGTACACCGCTGCCTTTATTATCTTCATCGATTTCCCGTGCAGACTCCGGCATAATGCCTTCAACCAGGACATTACGGGCGTTTTCTTCAGCCTCAAGCAATTCTTCCAGTAAAGATTTTTGATTTGATGGAAGGCTTTCATCTTCTGTAATGCCACCTGGCGTTCTACCCGCAGCCCTAAGCGTTTCCATTGCTTTAGCACTGATTTCAACTTTATCAAAAACAATGTTTACTCCCGGGTTATTATTCAAAAGTTTATTATTGAACGAATGAGCATTGCTGCTATATGTCGTATAAATATTTGTTTTTGCAGCATTATTTGAAGTAGCAACAGACATGAAAAAATAACCCTCCTTGATTTTAGTTCTACACGCTTAATCCATTAAACGTTGATTATTTAATTATTACAAAAGACAATATCCCTATACGTTATATCGGAATAATTTCGAAAAACTTTAGGGATATTTTTAAATTTTTTATTTTATACCTTTAGGGGTAGGGGAGTCGAACCCTAAGCGCCGGCGGTGATGTAGAAAAGCAATAAAAATGCTCTGTCTGCCTTTGCCGGATTGTTTAATGCTTCGTAAATAGTTCTGTAACCATCAAAAATCTCAATTGTTGTGGGGCGCAAGGCTTCATTGTCGACAGAACCGATAATACCCCAGAGCACGAGATCGTCGCCAACTAATAAAGTAGTTTCAAACTCACTGTTCCTGATCAATTGCATATTGCCCGTTAACAACGGAATCTCAAGTTCAGTCACATCACTGGTGTAAGCCCATCCCTCTCCCGATTGAATGTGTTGAATGGTTATCTCTCCCTCATTAACCTTACCACCGATAATAAAAGAACATCTGGTTATTTTGAAATCCTCAACAGGAGACGGTTCAAATGAATAAAGGGTGAAATCTTCTCTTTCACCATTTTTAATGATAGCGTAGCCTATTCTATAACCAAATCTATCACTTATAGCCTCAACATCAAAACCGAAATAATTCGATTTCGCAGAAACAGTCATATCCTTAGGCGGTGAGGTGGAATAATTATTGACTAAAGCCACCTCGCCCTCAGCGGGTCCATCATCACCACCGCAGCCTGCAGCTACAACGATTATCGAAATGCACAGTAGTATCAACATCGATTTACTAAATACTTTTTTCATCATTCTCTCCAAAATCATTTAGATTCGCAGCGATTATACCACATATTAGACTGCTTTACATATTATTTACATATTTTTCATAGTTTTAAAATTTTCTTGACAAATATTTATCTAAGGTGTATCATGTCGGGTCATTGAAAGGAGCAATCATTATGAAACACATACCTTACAAAACATATCTTCCCGAGGAGAAACTGCCGAAAGCATGGTATAACGTCCGTGCCGATATGAAAGAGCTTCCCGAACCTATGATTCATCCGGGCACACATGAGCCGATGACAGTAGAGCAGCTTTCAACTATCTTTGTTGAAGAATGTTGCAAGCAGGAGCTTGATAACAAGACACAATATGTCGAAATCCCCAATGAGGTAATGGATTACTACAAGACTTACCGTCCGTCGCCCCTGTGTCGCGCTTATCATCTGGAGAAAGCCCTGGATACTCCCGCTAAGATTTGTTACAAATTTGAAGGCAACAACACAAG
>Ga0209737_10000787_pt1 | contig 24419 bp, 32 predicted proteins | sample TergutCu122P3_FD_187284 | JGI IMG/M metagenome (GOLD analysis project Ga0209737, IMG submission 187284) | Cubitermes ugandensis P3 segment gut microbial communities from Kakamega Forest, Kenya - Cu122 P3 (SPAdes) (version 2) | ecosystem: Host-associated > Arthropoda: Insects > Digestive system... | reverse complement strand
CCGGTCCCATCTCGAACCCGGCAGTAAAGTCCGCCCGCGTATCTCTCTGTACTGTACTGCGCAAGCGTACGGGAACACTGACACGCTGTCAACCACTTTTTTTCCTCTTTGTTCATGATAACTATTAAAACAACAATTACCATAATTCAGCGATGATACTGATCAAGCTCGGGGGGAGCATCATCACCGACAAGACCCAGTACAGGGTGTTCAACGGTAATGTCGTGCGCAGGCTGTGTAAAGAGATAAAATACTCCGGAGAAGAGGTCATCGTCGTACACGGGGCCGGGTCTTTTGGTCACATTATTGCAAAGGAATACTCCCTGCAGAACGGTTTTTCCGATAAGAAGCAGATACATGCTGTGGCTAAGGTTCAAAGCGACGTCAGAGAACTTAATCTTCTGATAATCAACGAACTGCTGAATGCCGGCATACCTGCGGTCTCTATGCCTCCCGGTTCCTGCTTCATCATGGACAAGGGGAAACTGTTGATAGAATATCCCGAGGTCCTTCACGCGGTTCCCAAACTCGGATTGATGCCGGTGTTGTTCGGGGACGTGGTCCTTGACCGCAGCAAAGGGTTCGGAATTTGTTCCGGAGATCAAATAATGGAAGTGCTTTGTAAATTCTATGATCCGAAAAAAGTTGTCTTCGTTTCGGACATAGACGGATTATACGACAGGGACCCGAAAAAATATCAGGATTCGATACTTCTGAACGAAGTTACCTCAGAGATGCTAAAGAAAGTATCCGCCGACAGCACCGTTGATGATGTCACCGGAGGAGTGAAAGCAAAAATGGAATCCATGCTGAGGATGACCACTCCGAAAAGAGAATGCATACTCATCAACGGTTCGGTGGATGGGAGATTATACTCAGTATTAAAGGGAGAGAGAGTTATCTCCACCACAGCCAAAGGAGGATTGTGATGGCCCCCATCAAAGAAAGGAAAGCAGACCACATCGAAATTTGTCTAAAAGAAAGGGTCGAGCCCGGATATTGTTACTGGGACGATGTCAAATTGATCCACAATGCTCTTCCGGAGGTGAATGCGGACGATATTGATATGTCGACCGAAGTATTCGGAAAAAAGCTGGATCTCCCTTTCATTGTAACGGCCATAACGGGAGGGTTCCCCGGCGCCAAGAAGATCAACGAGAACATTGCGAAAGCGTGTTCTGAATTAAGGATAGGGATGGGGGTCGGAAGCGAGAGGGCTGGTGTTGCAGGTATCGATCCTGAAAGTTACTCGATAATCAAAGAATACGACATCCCCTTGGTCATAGGGAACATCGGGGCGCCGCAGCTTGTGGCGCAGAAAAGCAAGGACAGATTCTCATCCGACGATATAGGCAAAGCAAAGGACCTTATTGATGCGGATATCGTAGCTATACACCTCAACTTCCTGCAGGAGGTCATCCAGCCGGAAGGCGATACGAACGCGAAAGGATGCTTCAATTCAATTAGAGAAATAGCAAGAAAATATCCCATCATCGTAAAAGAAACAGGTGCGGGGATCTCAAAGGAAGTAGCATCAAGATTGAAAGGTACTGGCATATTGGGAATTGACATCGCGGGGATGGGGGGAACGAGCTTCTCCGCTGTTGAGTTATACAGGGCGATGGCCGCAGGAGATATGATCAGAACGAATATGGGCAGCTCCTTCTTCGATTGGGGGATCCCTGCTCCCGTATCTCTGATCGAGGCACAGAACGGCCTTCCCATCATCGCCTCCGGAGGTATACTCGACGGTATACACGTTGCATCGGCGATCGCAATGGGGGCGTGCTGCGCGGGTGCTGCTCAAGCAGTCCTGAGAGAAGCGACCGAATCGTCGAACGCTGTGGTAGAAAAACTCACTCTCATTAAAGAAGAGCTCAGGGCCGCGATGCTGCTCACAGGCTCGGCTAACATCAAACAGCTATCCGATGCAAGGTACATTGTGCTCGGAGAAACGAAACAGTGGCTGGAGGGGTTACGGTAGACGCAAAAGAGTATTTGATGAAGACATCAAAAGAATTGGACGGCCCGATTCGAAAATATATCAAAGACGAAGAGCCGGCCAATCTGATCGAGGCCTCCAGACAATATCCGTACGCCGGTGGCAAGAGGATGCGCCCTGCCATGGTGCTCGCTGCGACAGGGGCAGTGGGAGGGGATGTGAAGAAAGCTGTGCCGTTGGCTGTCGCCATCGAATACATACACAATTTCACTTTGATACATGATGACTTCATGGACGGCGATGAAAAGAGAAGGGGAATGACCACCATCCACATCGGGTACGATGTCCCGACGGCGATCTTGGCCGGTGATGCGTTATTCGCTAAAGCATTCCAGATCATTGCAGAATTGGACGTTCCCGACAAGAACATGAGAGAAGTTCTGAGATATGTGTCGCAGGCGGTATGGGACCTTGCAAGAGGTCAAGAGATGGATATCAACAACGAAAGGAAGATCGTTTCCGAGGATGTTTACATTGAAACGATCAGGCTGAAGACCAGTGTCCTTTTCGCTGCTGCGGCGGCCGGAGGAGCGCTTGTGGGCGGTGCTGACAAAAAGGTCGTTAAAGCACTTCATGAATATGCGATGGCCCTCGGCCTCGGATTCCAGATTTTCGATGACTATCTGGGCATTGCGGGAGACCCTGCAAAGACCGGGAAGTCGGTAGGCAACGACATCCGAAAGGGGAAATGCACGGTCATGGTGACCCATGCCATGAGATCCATAAAAAACAAAAAGGTAATCGAAGAATTCAAAGGAATTCTCGGAAACATGAATGCTACCGAAGAACAGGTTCTGAGGGCTAGGTCGATCTTGGAGGAGGCCGGGAGCATCGCTTACGGAAAACAGCTTGCCAAGAATAAGATCGATGAAGCTCTGTCGAAACTCGATGTGCTTGCGCCAAGCGAGTACAAAGATTTCATGATCGCTTTGGCAAAGTATGCGATCGACAGAGAGGTATGATCAGATATCTTCGATCCCTGTGGCGGTTATCTTATAATTCGCATACCTGCCCTCAGGCAGGCTGCGGTGCTTTATGATCACGGCCGTCCTGACGCTGTTGATCTTCTTATCCAACCTTAGAATTGTTTTTGAATTGTGGCTGAGCGCGTGTCCGCCGAGGAACTCTATCCCGCCCGTCATTATGTTGGAGTAGACCTGAGAAGTAAGCAGGACCGTAACGTCATTCCTTCTTGCCATTCCCAACAATGCCTCGATCTGCCTGACGAAATCGTTTCTGACCTTCAGATCATCGTGGTTCACCCTGTAGTACATGTTAATGGAATCTACGATCGCAAGATCGATCACACCCTTGTCAGCAAGGTTGACGGTCTTGTCCACCCGGTCGGACTGCTCCTCGAAGCTGTGCACCTGCGAAACAAGAAGGTTCTTTGTGTTCTCTCCGTTGGACCCGAATATCTGGTTCACCCTGTCGTATGAGATGCCTTCGGAGTCGATGTACGCCACCCTCTCCCCTCCCCTGATAACATTTCGGGCTGTCTGCAAACAGACGTTCGATTTGCCCGAACCCGCTTCGCCGTAAAGGAGGGTTATGCTTCCTTTCTCTATCCCTCCTCCGAGAAGATCGTCGAAGGCCCTGCATCCCGTGGGTATCCTGATCACAAAAGTAAAGAGTAAAAGGGATTGATAAAGATGTGGACGAGGTCACTCGTCCTTTTTCCGGGAGTCCTTCTCTTTGACGGGTTCAACGTCATCGAGATCGTAGGTTGCGCCGGTCTGATAGGTCTCCCCTTTGGCAACGTAATACGGAAGGGCAAGGACCACCGTCAGGAGGAATATGATCGCAACCACTATCAATATGATAATGACCGCCACCACTACCAACACGATCAGGCTTGCGAGGATGCCCGGATTCAATAATAAAAAGATGACGATCGCAACGATCACCGCCACCAGCAGCAGTATCAGCAGTGCGGATCCCAGTGTGCTTTTCTTTTCTGTTCTTATTGTGTTTACCATAAATTCACCTCATTGGCTCGGAAGGAACGGGACCAAAGCAAGCGCAAGTTCCGAAAGCGTCATCGACTGTATGATTATCTTTCCCGGCCCGGTAAGGGTGGTGACGAACAACCCCTCTCCGCCGAACATCGCTGTTTTGATGCCGCCTGCCGCAGCTATATCATATTTCACCGTGTCCTGCCATGCCACCGCCTTTGCTGTGGCTACTTTGTACTGCTCTCCCGGCTTCAGGTCGACGATGTTGAAGTCCCCGCATGCCGCTACGAATGCTATGCCCGTCCCGCTGAGCTGCTGAAGGATAAGTCCCTCTCCTCCGAACAATACGCTTCCCAATCTCTTCTGGAATGCTAAGCTGAGTTCCACCGTCGGCTGGGATCCCAGGTACCCTGTCTTCTGGACGATCCATTTGCCCTTTCCGATGTCCAGATCCACTATCTTTCCCGGCACGGACCCTCCTAGACCGACGATCCCCGTGCCTCCTTTGGATTTGAATTCCACCAGGAACAGGGATGCGCCGGATATCGACCTTCCGATCCCCTTTAAGAGGCCTCCCTGCATCTTTGCCTCCATTACCATGTTGCCGGTCATGTATGCCATGGCCCCTGCCACAGCTTGGAGCGTTTCATTCGGGTCAAGCTGCACATTCACGAACTGAAGATTGTCTCCGGTGATGGTGTATCTCATGATATCCGATTATCATACGGCTATTTATTTACATTTGATTGAAGATAAGCATCCATGACCGACCCGGTGCCATTGGCCAAAGGGGCGGAGGCGGACATCTACGCCACGCTTTTCCTGGGAAGAGAATCTCTAATTAAGATCAGAGCTGCTAAAAGATACAGAGCGGCAGAACTCGACAACGATATCCGCTCTTCCAGGACGAGGAACGAGGCCAGGCTCATGAAGGAGGCCAGGAAGGCCGGCGTAAGGACCCCCGTCGTATACGACGTTGATATGAGGGAATTCTCGATCACGATGGAATTTGTAAAAGGAATGAAAGTGAAAGAAAAACTGGATAACGATCCTGATTCTGCAACAACGATCTGCAGAATGATCGGAATTTCTGTCGCGTCCCTGCATAATTCGGGGATATGCCACGGCGACCTCACCACATCGAACATGATACTTACGGAAGACGGAAGGATCTGTTTTATCGACCTCTCCATGGGAAGGACGAAGGCTGAGCTTGAGGACATGGGAGTGGACGTGCATCTTCTGGAAAGAGCGTTCACATCCGCCCACCCGGATCAAAAAGAGGCGTTCTCGGAAATGATGCAGGCGTACCTTTCAATTAAAAAAGAACCGAAGAAACTGCTCCGGAAGATAGAAGAGATCGAGAACAGGGGGAGGTACACCTGAGGATCAACATCGTGACCTCAAACCCCGGGAAGGTGAAGGAATATCAGCGCTCATTGGAGGAGCTGGGAATAGAGGCCGTTCATCTGAAGGTCCCATATGAAGAGATCCAATCGTCCGATCTAGAAGGGGTAGTGAGAAAAGGCTTGTCCGAACTGAAGAGCAAAGGGATATCCGATTTCATAATAGATGATTCCGGACTATTCATTGACCGCCTCAACGGATTCCCGGGAGTATGGTCGGCGTTCGTGCAGGGGACCATCGGAAACAAAGGCATATTGAAACTCATGGATGGCGTCGAAAATAGACGAGCGAAGTTCAAATGCTGCATCGGATGCAGCCTGGGCAGCAGGGACATCGTTGTCACCGGAGTGTGCAACGGCACGATAATCGAAGAGGAAAGAGGATGCGAGGGATTCGGATATGACCCTATTTTCAGTCATGACGGGAAGAGGACCTTTGCTGAGATACCCATCGACGAGAAGAACGGCATCTCTCACCGAGGGGATGCGGTCAGGCTGCTTATGGAAGAGCTGAAAAAGAACCTCTGAGATGCGAAATATTAATAATCGGTTGCTCATGCTCGATGTGTGGGCCTATGGGCTAGCCTGGTATACTTGTGGCTTTGGGAGCCATTGACTCCGGTTCAAATCCGGATAGGCCCACCAGTTTTCACTAGCCAGACGTTCATTTTAAAAAACAGATTTGTTTTTGAATGCTCTGACAACCCAAATGTGCATAGCACACTTCGACACTCCTATTCCGTTTTGTATGGTGCATGCTGGCGAGCGGCTTGGATAGGCCCGCTCCTTGCATGCGGCTTTCCTATCGATCATTGACTGATTTGTCGTATGTATCTGCTCCTGATTTTACTTCTTCTTCTCTAAACGATCTCGTTCTCCAATTATGGAATTTGCCCGTTTATTGATTATCCATATTTTATCGCCGGCGACCGAGAGGTGCTGTTTTTGTATGTTTACTCGTTGCAGACAGTACATATATCGGTAGAAGGGCCTTTTTCGCCATCTTTTTCGGTGTTATTCTGCCTTCTATGCCGCAATATGTATCGGCTATTTTTTTCCTGTCTTATTATATATGATAATATAACTAATTATATTCAGAATATATATCTAACTTGAATATAATATATGGCACCTTTTTTTTCATTTCAGCCACAAAAGAGCTTATCATTTGCATGAATCGTAACAAATGATCCGACGTCTGCCGTACCCCGCTCAATGTGGTATACCATTTATTCAGAGCGACGATACTAAGGGTGGACAGAAAACATATTGTATATGGTTTGCATACTTTACTCAACCGTCGGTAAGCAAAAAACCGCCCAAAATAGCGTCTAGATAGTTGTTCAAAAAAATGTGTAGAACCCCGAATATAATAACAATAAACACCCTATAAGAGTATATATTCCCTATAGTTTATATTTTGTAGATATAGATATTATTATATCGTTAGCACTCATAACGTCAAACATGGATGTTAGACGTGTTCAAATAACAGGGGGTTCATCGTACATGATAACCCTACCAAAAGAATGGGCAAACTCGGTCGGGTTGAATAAGAACGACACCGTTGGTGTTCAAGCTCACCCCGACGGCAGCTTGTCGCTGTATCCCAAAGGAAGCGCACCTGCTCCCAAACGCTGCACAAAGGTCATCGATGTTTCGAAAGTGAAGGATCGGGGATTTTTGAACAGGCAGCTGATAGGAGCATATGTAGCGGGGCATACATCGATATTGCTTACATCAGAACAAAATATGTCATCGACGGTCTCGGCCGCGATCACCAACTTCGTACAGACCGCTATCGGACTTGAGATCATCGAAGAGGATGAGAATCATGTGCTGATCGCAGACCTGCTCGAGCATAAGGCCATCGACCCGAAGAAAACGATCGAGAGGATGAGACTGCTGATAAGAGGAATGGTCCGCGATGTGTTCGAAGCCTCGTACACAGGCAACCTCGACGGCATAATGGATATGAAATCCAGGGATACAGAGATCGACAGGATATACTGGCTGACCTCCAGGCAATGCAACATTGCCCAGAAGGACGTTGCGAACTCAAGCAAAATGAGCCTCCCTCTGTTCGATATGACGGCCTGCCTCATGCTGACAAGGGTCCTGGAAGTAGTGGGCGACCATGTGATAATCGTCGCAAGCTACCTAAAGAAACTGAATGAGGGCGAGGGCACCTGCAGCAGGATAGACAAAGAGACCTTCGACTTCGGAATGAGGGCCAACGACATCATGGCCAGCGCTGTGAAGAGCTGGGTCGACAAAGACATGTTCCTCGCCGAGAAGACAGTAAAAGAAGCGGATGAGATGATCGAGATCGCTTGCAAAGCATCGAAATCCGTCGCAGTGACCGAATGCATCTCCGTGTCCGCAAAAGACCTGATGCTGTTCAGTGCGAGAAGGATGAGCGAATACAGCAAGCTCATCGCAGAGTCCGCATTCGACGTCGCTATGGAATGATAACACTCCCCCAAACCCCTTACCCAAACCTCTTTCAATAACTCAATCCTTGTATTTTCTGGGTGCTTTCTGATTTAAGTAGATTTATTAACCTCCACCGTCATCGCACATCCGGTGCGGGAAATGACCAAAAAGATCGGTTTTATCGGTGCCGGGAACATGGCCGAGGCCATGATGAAAGGGATCATTGACACGGGACTCTACTCTATCGACGAGATCATCGCCAGCGAGGTGTATGAGCCGAGAAGGAAGTACATCGCCGACACGATGGGGATCGATGTCCACGAAGACAACAAGATCGTAGCAAAAAGTACGAAATTCATTGTGCTTTCGGTCAAGCCCCAGCAGATCAACGAGGTCCTGACCTCCATAAAAGGAAGCTTGACGAAGGATCACCTGATCATGTCGATAGCCGCAGGGGTCACCCTGAAGACATTGGAATCGATTGTGCCGGCATGCCGCTTTGTTCGCGTCATGCCGAACCAGCCGTGCATGGTGCTCGCAAGCGCGTCGGCGTTCTCACGTGGGGCCAAGGCGACCCAGGAAGACTGCGTTACGGTCGACAAGGTCCTGAAAGCTGTCGGGATATCTTACGAAGTAAAAGAAGAGCTCCTTGATGCCGTTACTGGCCTCAGCGGCAGCGGGCCGGCGTATGCGTACATCATGATCGAAGCGTTATCGGACGGCGGAGTGCTCTTGGGGCTTCCCAGGGATGTTGCTACGAAGTTAGCGGCGCAGACCCTGCTGGGAGCGGCCAAGACGATCCTGGAGACGGGAGAACACCCCGGTAAGATGAAGGACATAGTATGTTCTCCGGGAGGCACAACGATAGAAGCTGTCAGAGTGCTCGAGGACTGTGGCATAAGGTCTGCGCTGATCAATGCCGTCGAAGCGTCCGCTTCAAGGTCCAAAGAATTAGGCAAATAACCGGCCCCGCTGGGGCCGGCTTTAATAAAAAGTACGGACAAAGAGCTGTCCGCAGATTCAGGATGCCGCCTTACTTATCGTCGTCATCGTCATCGTCGTCGTCATCGAACTCGTCGTCCACCGGACAATTCCATGGATCATCATCGTCTTCTTCTTCAATGATGTCAGTGAAGATGTCTAAGGCGATCTCGCGAAGCCAAAAGAGCTTTTCCTTGTCCATCGTGTCGTTCCCTTCGACGACGCCGATAAGGGTCATCGTTATCTCTATCAGCTCTCTCCTGCCGATCTCCAGCTCATCTCTCAGCAGCTCACGGCCGAAGCCGCCCATCATCTCGATCAGGAAAAGGGTTTCCTCCGCCGCAAGTTTCTCATCAAACTCCAGATCAATTTTCATTTTTTGCCTCCGTTCTGCATAGTTCCCTTTCATCAAAGAAACGCTTGTACACAGGAACCCCATGGGATGTTTAACTAATTTCCGTTCAAATCATGGTTAAATACCAATATATTCTTTCATAATGTATGATAATCCCGTTCCTTGCAGCAGGTCTCGTTCTTTTGGCCGCTTTTGTCCTCCACACCATCACGGGGACAAAGGAATACCTGGCGATCAAGCCTTCCGAGGAAAAGTCTTTCGTACGATGGGCGATGGGCGCCGGGGCATTCCAAATGGTCACGATAGATCTTCTTCTGACCGGCATATTCGCTTTGATGCTCGGCCTGGAACTCATCGACTACAATTACTATCTGGCGCTGTTCATAACGCTGTTGTACGCTGGGTATCTGACCGTGTGGCTTACGATGCTTGCGTTACTGCGCATAAAGGGACCGCAACACAAGTACCTGGGCCAGTGGGTGATATTCCTGGTCGTGATGGCGCTGATGGCATACGGCATCTTCATGCAGTGACCGTAGCATACGAACGGGACTGACACAACAGATAGAGAAGGTGGGCCCGTCCAGATTTGAACTGGAGCCAACAGCGCCACGTGCTTCGACAATATACGTTGCAAAGATCAGGTTATGTTTCCTTTGAGCTCCGCCAAAATGCTTTCACATTCCTTTTTCAGCTTTGGAACATCCTTCGAAATAGTATTCCAAAACATCGATAGATCGACACAATTGTAATCATGCGACAGTACGTCTCTGAATCCTGCAATGTCTTTCCATTCTATTTCTGAATATTTCTTAACAAATCCTGGAGAAAGCCGTTTTACCCTCTCGCCTATCTGAGCTATCGCAAAAGCACAACAATGTTGATATTGTACATTGTTAAGAAAGTCCTCTTCATCTTCACCGAACATTGAGATCGCATCTTCAATATCGGTGCAATATTTGACAATGAAACCCATCTGTTTTATGTCATGCTTCATAGATGAGTCTTCTGTCACGAAGTACCTCCTGCAATAAATCTTCTTTTATACGGGGGTTTTCTGATACAATGTCAACCTCATTCCCAAGAGCCTCTTTAAGATCCTGCATAAGGCCGCTAAGGCCGATCAGGCTACGGATGCGCCCGGGAAGAATATAGAAATCGTAGTCACTCTTTTCATCATTGTCTCCGCGTGCCCTTGAACCAAAAAGGTATACTCTTTCGACACCACGCTTTTCAGCTATAGGTGCAACTATTTCGCATATCTCCTCGAATGTGAGATCGTGTTTGGAAACGGCACCCATGCAAATACATCTGCAAGATACTCTATAACTGTTTTTATCGGTAAGTTATCCTCAGAATGGTAAGTGGTGGGCCCGTCCAGATTTGAACTGGAGTCACATGCACCCCAAGCATGAAGGATACCAAGCTACCCCACGGGCCCATTAAGAGGGTTTTTTAAAAGAGTTTATCCGAGAGGCGCTATCTCTCCGATGAGGTCGGCGTGGGAGACGATCATCCTGCGGCAGCAGTATCTCTCGAACCCAAGTTTATCCAACACGTCCTTCGGGTTCTCTCCCATACCCACGCACTTTATGTACTCTGGGTATGCGCTTCCGACCACTTTTCCGCATGTGAAACATCTCACCGGTATTATCATGACATCACCTTAACGATATGACTTCTGCTTCTTGGCGCGTGCACCGTGCCCGAGCGGGTTCTTGGGGAGCTTTCTTCTGTCGTCGTTTATGATCAGCGTTCTGTCATATGCTCTGAAGGTAGCTTCCATCTCCTCGTCCTTGTAGAAGTCCACCAGGCCTCTAGCGATGGCGGTCCTTGCCGCCGCAGCCTGACCCATCACTCCTCCGCCGCTGACCAGCACCATTATGTCCACTTTGGACACTTTATCGGGCACCATGTTCAGAGGCTCCTGGATCTTGAGCCTTGCGAGTTCAGGTCCGTAATTGTTCAACGGTACCTTGTTGATCGTCACTCTGCCGGTTCCTTCTTTGACGGTCGCCCTTGCGATCGCCGTCTTCCTTTTTCCGCTTGTATTTACGTGCTCCATGAGATCATCTCACGTTGGATCCCAGGAATTTTGACACGGCTCCCAGGGTTGTGTATTTGCCGGTGATCTCTCTGACAGCCTCTTCCGGCCTCAGTTTCTCGCATGATTCGAATTGTTTTGGCGTTCCGACGTACACATGAAGTCTCCTGTACGCCTCTCTTCCGCTTGTCGTTGTCCAGGGGATCATTCCCCTTACGCAGCGTTTGAAGAGCAGATCCGCCCTGCGGGGGTAGAACGGTCCTTTTCTTTTTGTGGTGTCTCCGCGGTCGACCTTTGCTTTGAAGTCGGCGAATATCACATCTTTCTTTCCGGTTATTATGATACCTTCTGCGTTGAGTACCACTACCTCGTCCCCGTCCATGATCATTTCGGCGACGTTGCTGGCAAGCCTGCCGTGGATAAGTCCTTTTGCATCAATTACCTTAACCATCATATCACCTCATGATCCTCACGTTGGAGCCTTCCGGATTTGCTTCCATCAGCTCTCTTATTGTCATTGTCTTTCCACCGGCAGCGGAAATTCCTGCTGCCGCAGCATCCGAGAAACTGTATGCCGCCACTGTTATCTTTTTTGTTACACTGCCTGCGGCGAGAACTTTTCCGGGGACGATCACTGTGTCCCCTTCCTTCGCATACCTTTCGAGTTTGCTGAGGTTCGCTTCGGCCCAATTCCTTTTTGGTTTTTCAAGCCTGAGCGCTATGTCTCGCCAGACGGCAGCTCCGTTCTCCCTTGTCTTTGCCTTGAGGTCTGTTATCAAGGCAATGAGCTGGGGATTCGTTTTTACGCTACCACTCATTTTCTGACTCTCCCGACATTGGGTAAGCGTCGTATGGATAGGTTATTTATAAACCTATCTTGGAGTATTTTTAAATCTCCTAACTGTTATCCGTGTGCGCACCTATTTAATATACCCCCGCGTTGACTGGTCGCAGTTGGTGATACCCTGATAAGATTCGGACCGGCCGGAATTCCCTTGTCCTGTAAAGGGCGGACACTCAAAGATGGGATAGAAGATGTACATAACCTGAGTTTGACGGCCCTCGGCATCCAAATGGTAAGGGCGGGGGTCTACGGAAGATACCCGAACGAAGAGGAGATCGGGACCAGAATAAGAGATATCACCGAGGGCTTCGTTATAGAATTGGATAGGGACGGCGAGTTGATCACCGACCCAGAGACAGTCATTGAAGAGGAAGATGGCCTCATCTATATGTCGTCGGGGATAACAGACAATTTCGGCGAGCTTTATGAGATAGGGAACATCGCAAAAAGATTGGATGTGAATGTATCGCTGCATACCCCGTACTACATGGACCTGGGCTCTAATAACGATCTGACGGAAAGCTGCATAGACAGCATAAGAAGAGCCGCCGTTATAGTGAACGCCCTTGACGGCGAGGTCGTTGTGACCAATCTCGGCCTTTACACCGGAAAGATCCCCGATGATGAGATAGACGCGAATATCGAAGAGAATGTTGCGGGTATCATGAAGTGGTGGAAGAGCAACAAGATCAGACCCAAACTTGGCGTGGAGATAACAGGCTACCAATCGGTCTACGGATCGCTTGAACAAATATTGGATCTGTGCGATTCGATCAAAGGAGTTGTTCCAGTGATAAACTTCCCCCATCATCATTCCAGAACCAACGGTTCACTGGCGGAGGCCGAGGATTTCATTGACCTGATCAAACAGGTCGAACCCTATTGCAAAGAAAGGATCCACACGGTCTTTGCCGGCGTTGAGTATGAGGACCATAACGAAAAGAGGCTCACTCCGATAAAGAAGGGCGACCTGAAGTTCGAACCTTTGGCGGAAGCCCTCTGCGAACTGAAGCCCGAGGCAACGGTCATTTCCGCATCCCCTCTTTTGGAGCATGATGCGATGTATATGAGGATCATAAACGAAAGGGTGCTCAGCAAAAGGGTCGCCAAGGCACTTAAGGAAAAGAAGAAGGCGGAACTGGCTGCAGCCGCAGAGGAATGAGATCTTGCGGGAAACGATGGACTATCTGAAAGAGCGGTGCAAAGCTGTTGTTTATTCTATTCCGGAGGAGGACTGGAACAAGCTCATTCATCTTATCAAGACTAAAGAGAAGATCTTCGTATACGGTTCAGGAAGATCCGGCCTCATCGGGCAGCTGTTCTCGGTCAGACTGGTTCAGATAGGATTGAAAGTTCACTTCGTGGGAGATATGACCACACCGATAATCGGGAAGAACGACCTTACAATACTCGTGTCGAACACAGGTCAGACCACATCCGTTGTTCAAACCGCAGAAATAGCAAAGCGCATCGGCTCCCACGTGGTATCGTTGACCTCGTCCGCAACAAGCAAACTTGCGGCCGCTTCGGATACGGTCATTGTGCTAAAGATAAAGAAGGACGAGATGGACCCGATACTGGCTCCGCTTGGTACTATTTTTGAGGACACCGTGCTTTTCTTCTTCGACTGCATTATTCCGGAACTGATGAAACAGCTTAATGTCACAGAAGACGACATGCGGAGAAGGCACGCGATCTGGGTATGATCAGATCAGTATTACCATCTGAACGTTCTGCTGTTTTCCATCAATACAAGTGAACGTTGCGAGAGTGGAATCGGACGGGTCGATCACAAGTGCGAACCCCATCTCGTTCCCGAATATCCCGGCATGCGTTCTTATATCCACATCCGAAAGATAACACCCGATCCCGAGATGCGAATGGTACCATCCTACCACAGCGTCCCCTTCGCATCTGTCCATTGATTCGAAAAGCCCTTCAAGATCGTCCTGATCGAATCTGACGCTTGCATCGTCCGCATCCAGGCCGGAAGTGGCTGCGCCGGTCACCTTCACATATGTTCCTTCATTATCGATAAAAATGTGCCCGATCATAAGACCCAGCACTTCTTTTCCTTCAAGATATCCCGCCTCGGCGTGATCTATCATCTTTGATATGATATCCTCTGAAACAAAAAGGGATACACCTTTTACCGGCCTCGTCCTGAACTCTGCCTCTCGAGTATCGGTCGATATGATCTTAGGCATCTTTTCCACCGTATCTCACTTTGGCTTCGAACTTGGGCTTGTTGGCGTCATACCACCTTGCCGCCTCGATGCAGGATTCCGTTCCGTAAGGGTTCTTCGGGTTCGGGTCCGCTATCAGCTGCTCTACGCCTTTCACGAAAGACAACAAAGAAGAACCGAACGACCAGTTGTCAAGCATCCTCACGCAGACGAAGCCTCCGTCCTCCGGCATCATGATGTTCGGGTGGAATATAGGGGACATCCACTTCGCCCTCGGCCTTTCATAGGGATAATCCTCAGATACGATTATCAAAAAAACATGCTCGCTGCCCACCTTATCTCTGGTTATCCTTGCAGGAGTATTCTTCAGGGCTATGCTTATCTCAATGGGGAACCCCGCGCCTTCGGGAACAGGCGGGATATTCATCCCCAGGCGCTCGTTCAATCCCCCGATCTCGTTGTTGATCCTTTTTATCAGAACCGGCTTTACCAGACCCATGTCAGCTTCCGCCTTCCGGGTCCGGGATCATCTCGATGACGTCATCTTCTCTTAAATTGATCTCGTCGATGCTCTGGCCCTTGTTGAGCAGTTTCGATCCTTTCCTTAGCACATAGGCGCCGGCATCCTTCCCCCAGTAATCTGCGGCGGTATCGATGATGTCCGCCACGGACTCATAGGGTTCCAGCTCCATCTTGATAGATGAATTATTCAGCGTGTTGATCACAGTTATCCTGACTGTCATTTCGATTCCTCCGCATTGTGGTTCATACAGTTGCTGTCTTCCGGGATCTCGAAGGACTGCATCGTACCCGATACCCCGTCATAATACATGACGTTCATAATAATCAACTCTCTCTTACCTGATAATATTTTCATTGCTTCCCTTACCTGCACAGCCGCGATCACAGAAGTTGTTGTGATCTCTGCTGCAAGCTTCGGAATGAATATCGTTCCCCCTCCGGTGCATGAGAACCTTTCATCAATGACTTTCATGTGAGAGCTGTTCATCCCGCATTCGAGGCACGGCCCTTTCTCCAAAACGACCTGCACCTTCCCTCTGAACCCATCGGTGGCGCCGTCGATATACGGGATGTTATGATATCTTGCGTGTGAATTCACATGAAGTCTGGCGGATATGTTATCGAGACACCCCATCACAATATCGAAGTCCCAGTCCTCCAATTCCTGCACTTTCGCTGCGACAGGAGTTATCTTTGCGCCGGGATAAAGGTCAGCTGCCCTTTCCGCCACGACCTCCGCTTTCTTCCTTCCCGCATCACTCTCCCTGAAGAAAACGCAGCGGCTGAGATTTGAAACGGCTATCTCATCCATATCCACCAGAGTTATATCCTCGAATCCCGCCAGAAGCATGCACTTTACAACTTCGTTCCCCAGCGCTCCCGCTCCTGCCACCAGGCATCTCGATCTTTTTATTTCGATCAGATCGATCCATTCGATCCTCTTCATCCTGTCGAACCGGTCGCGGTCGTATTCCCTTGCTTTCACTCAATACCCCACTCATTATGTGTATAAACGGTTGATGGAAGGCTTCGCCTAAGGGGAGTGATTTAAACTATCATAACGATTGACCATTATGTCCCTTAGGCTGCCTGAACACGACCACTGCAAATTCTGCGGGGATCCCGTTCCTTTCGAGCAGGCGTACTGCTCGGAGGAGTGTTACTACAATGAGGAGGCAAGGGTCGGCAAAGAAAAGAGAAAGAACTATCTGTTCGTAGCGGCCGCGGCCTTAAGCATCGCGGTCATTTTGCTTATCGGTTTTTTCCTGGGTTGATTCAGATAAGGCGGTGAACGCTGAGGTGGGCCCGTACTTTGCGCACGTTATGCACTCGGATTATCCTTGCGCCACTCTCCGCGGCCTTTTTTGATGCGTGAGCGGTAGCCTCGTCCCATTCCATGTCTTGATAATGATGTGAAAGGAATCTTTTTCTGGACGGTCCTATCATCACCGGGAACTTGCTGCCGAACGATCCGCAGTTCTCTATTATCCTCATGTCCTGTTCGGGGGTCTTTCCGAAACCGACCCCCGGGTCGACGATGATGTTCTTCTCATTCAGTCCTCTGCTTATTGCGTACTCGGACCTTTCATCGAGGAACCTTGTGATCTCTGTCACAACATCTCCTTCCATGAAATCGGTCTCGAATGTCTTGGGATTTCCGTGCATGTGCATGATCACCGTCAAAACATCATAAGAAGCCGCAACGTCTATCATCGCCTCGTTGCTTAATCCGCAGATGTCGTTGATGATCGATGCGCCGACCTTCACTGCCTCTTCCGCAACGAACGGTTTCGATGTGTCGACCGATATCGGAACGTCTGTGGTCTGGACAAGCTCCTCGATCACTTCGATGACCCTTCTGTATTCCACTTTAGCTGTGACCGGATCGGCTCCCGGCCTTGTCGACTCCCCGCCCACATCTATTATGTCTGCTCCGTGTTCAATAAGGAGATGGGCGTGCTCGATCGCGCTCTTCCTTGAAGCGTACGCACCTCCGTCAGAGAACGAATCCGGCGTAACGTTCAGTATTCCCATTATGAAGGGTCTGCCGGGGGTTCTTTTCCTGAGGTCCGATGGGTGCATCAGAGGTGTGTATCGACCAGTTCTGTCAGGTCAATGATCTTTACCTTGCTGTCGCCTTTGGCCGTATCCAGATTTATGACGCAGAACGGGCACGCTGTGACGATAAGGTCTGCGAACGTTGCTTCGCTAAGCCTCGTTGAAGCGATGTCCTTTGCTTCCTCTGGGTATGCTGACCTGACGCCTCCGCCTCCGCCGCAGCAGTGGCTTGCGGACTTGTTGAACTTCATCTCCTTGAATTCGATCCCGGGGAACTTCTTCAGCACTTCTCTCGGAGGTTCGTAGATCTTACAGTGTCTTCCGAGGTGGCATGGGTCGTGGTATGTTACTTTGACATTCCCGAGGGGTTTCAGCTTAAGGTCCTGTTTCGCAAGGAACTCGGACATATGGAGGACCTTGAACGGTACTTCAACATGTTTTGGATACTCGATCTTGAACATCCTGTAGCAGCCGGCGCATGACAATACTAAAGTTTCTATGCCGAGGGCTTTTATTGCGTTGATGTTCTTCTGCATCAATTCTTTTGCATATTTTTCATCGGCGCCGATCCTCTGAAGGACCGATCCGCAGCACACTTCATCAACGGTGGTGAAATCCGTGCCCAGTTTTTTCAGTATAGAAAGGGTCGATTCGGAGATCTTCTTCTCTCTGTATGTTGCCGTGCAGCCTGCATAGTATCCGATCTTCGCTTTGTGAGGCTCCTTCCCGAGGGTCTTTACAATAGAGTCTTTCTCTGCGTAGGGGTTGTTGTATTTGATCACATTTTCTACAACGGTCTTGTGCTTCGGAAGGATGTGCCCGTTGGCCACAAGGTCCGTGCGGCAGGACTCTATTATCTCTACAATATCAACATTAGAGGGGCAGCGCCTGTTGCAGTCTGCGCATGTTGTACATGTGTATATGTTCTCGATCACCGATTCATCCACACCGATCTGCCCTGTAAGCAGTCCGTACGTCAGGATCAGCCTTCCCCTCGATACTGCCGAATCCCACCCTATCGACTTGAACGACGGGCACACTGCTTTGCAGAACCCGCACATTGTGCAGGTGTTCAGCGCTTCTTTCACTATCTCTATCTTTTCTGCTTTGAATTCGCTCATCTTTTCAACTCTGGGTATTGTTACGCTACCGTCCATCAGTACTATGACCTTAGCGTCAGGCTTCTGTCTGAGCGCTTCCTTCACAGCGGCGTCCACCGTGGGGAACGGTGTGATGTTTGCTGCCTTTATCATCTCAGGGTCCAGGTCGGTCACCGCCCATATCTCGGCCCAGACGGCTATCTCCGCCATCTTGGCCGCTTTGTGGTATCCGAGCTTGTACTCTTTGCTGAGATTCTCTAGAACTTGTTTCGGGTCCTTCGATGATGAGAGCTGGTTAAGGAACGTTGCGTGCCCCACACCTTCTCTGCATTTGGAGACCATCAATATCTTTCCGCCTTCTTTGAGTGCCCATTTCCCGTTGTCAAGGGCCTTCTGGGATTGATAGAGGTCCACGTCCATCGGATACGGTGCAACGGAAATAACGAAATCTGCCTTCTCCGGTATAGGTACCGAGAACACCTTGTTCGCCCATTCCACCGCCCTGTCGAACGCCGGATTCAGGCTTCCGGATGCCACTTTGTAAATGTGCTGATGGCGGTCCAGGACCATCTGTATCGAGAAGATCTTTTTATCCTTCACCACTTCCAGCGCATCCATCATATCCTCGTGCACAGGGTTGCCTTTCAGGACGAGGGATTGCGCCTCCTGCCTCATGGCAAGCTTGTGGTTGGTCTCAATGGTCAGATATGATGCTACACCCGGAAGGAATGATTTTCTTCCTCCCGTATATCCTGCGAAATAGTGGGGTTCGACGCTTGTGATGATCACCAAACGATCGGCGTCCACCGCGATCTTGTTAACTTCCATGGGCGTGCCGTTCTTCGACTTGCCCAGGTTGACGCATTCGGATTTCTTTGCGTCATGGAATATGATCCTGTCCTTCAGGTTGCTGTAATGCTTGCCAAAAACGAAGTCGTACTCCTCGGGGGTCATGTCCCTGTGCGTTCCTGATGCAATAAGGTACCTCGCCTTGCGAAGGTCCATCCTTTTCGACAATGCGTCTAGAACCTTTGCAGTCGGCGTCGGCCTTGTTCCGTCGTTTACAATGAACACTATATCCTTTCCGCCTTCCAGGAATTTTGAAAGCGATTCGTATCCGATCGGATTGTCAATGGATTCGTTGATTACCGTATCCGGATCTCTGCACTCGACGTCCATGGGATAGAAGGTACCGATGTAGTTCTTATCGGGTATCTCTGTTTTTTGGACGCCATCTTTGCCATACTTTATGTCTATTTTCATTTGAGACCGACAACGTAAATTGCATAGTCTTATATTAATTACTTATTCGACAAATGCAGGATTTATTTTTAAGATAACTTATTTATTGGTCACATTATACGCAATATCAATGGTCTCCTTGAAGGAATTGGGGGAAAGAGCGCTGATCGAAGGCATACGTAACATCATACGTCGACCGCCGGGTATCGGCCCGGGAGATGATTCCGCGATCATCCCTTCGAACGGCGGCGACATCGTGACATGCGTGGACAGTGTTACGTTTGAAAGACATTTCCCGAAAGGGATGACATACGAAGAATTCGGATGGATGGCCGCTGCCGTCAACCTAAGCGACCTTGCAAGCATGGGGGCCGAGCCCCTCGGCCTGTTGGCCGCCCTTACGATGCCGCCTGAATTGGATCCCGCGAACATATACGACATCATGGCGGGAATGGACCAATGCGCCGGGACCTTCGAATCATATATTTACGGAGGGGACACTAAATTCGGATGCGGGGCTGTGTCGTGCACAGCTATCGGAACGCTCAACGGCAGGAAGCCGATGCTCAGGTCCGGAGCAAGACCGGGGGACGTCGTAGCGGTCACAGGCTCGCTCGGAGCGGCCGCGGCAGGATTCTTTGCTATCGAAAACAACCTTGAAGGGATCTCTGCAGAAGCACTCATGACCCCTATACCCAGGGTTGCTGAGGGGATCGCTCTTTCTTCAAGCGGGGCTGTTACGTCATGCATCGACCTGTCGGACGGGCTTGCGGAAGGTGCGAGAAGCATCTGCGATGCAAGTCACGTCGGAATGGAGATACACATGGCCTTTCTGCCGGAAGGAGAGGGCGTCGAGGAAGTATTCTCAAAGATCGGCATTTCAAAAGAAGAAATGATGCTGTATTGGGGCGGCGACTATGAACTGCTGTTCACGTTCGACAAAGCAAAAATGGAACCATTGTATTCCGAAGACATCGAATTCACCGTGATCGGCATAGTCTCGAACGACAATGCCCCATATATCAACTATATTGACAACAGAAGGGAGGCGATGGGCCACGGCAGGCATTAACCCGAATATGGAAGCGAGATATTATCACAAGGATGGCGACAGGTACGTATGCGACCTTTGCCCCCACAGGTGCAGGATAGCTGTCGAAGGGTTCGGAAGGTGTGTTTCGAGAAAAGGCGAGGTCGACAAACTCATAGCCAATAATTACGGAAAGGTATCATCGTTCAGCGTCGACCCCATCGAGAAGAAGCCGCTTTATCACTACTATCCGAAAAGCAAGATATTCTCCATCGGCGGGATAGGATGCAACATGTCCTGCAAACACTGCCAAAATTACATGATATCGATGTCTCCGTCGGGAAGGAAGAGGACCACTTACGAATCTCCCGAGGAGATAGTCGAATTCTGCAGGAAAGAGAGGTTCGATGCCATTGCGTTCACGTACAACGAGCCGGTGATCTGGTTCGAATACATCATGGATATAGTGAAAGAGGCGCCGGACCTGAGGATCGTTCTGGTAAGCAACGGCCTGATATGCGAAGAGCCGCTCCGAGAGCTTTGCAAAGTCACGGATGCCATGAACATCGACATAAAAGGATTCACCGAAGAATTTTATATGAAAGTATGCGGCGCGAGCCTTGCCGATGTCATGAAAGCGTCTGAGATAGTAGCAGAGGAAGGCGTTCATTTGGAATTGACGTACCTGGTGATACCGGGGTACAACGACTCCAAGGACGAGATAGAACAATTCGCAACATGGGTGAAGGACAAACTGTCACCGGAGACGCCGGTACACTTCTCGAGGTTCCATCCCGACAATGCGATGATGAACGTTCCGATCACTCCGATCGAGACTCTGTTCATGTGCAGGGATACGGCGATGGATTGCGGACTTGTTTATGTTTATGTGGGGAATGTCTTGACCGAGGACGCTTCCGACACCCACTGTCCCAACTGCGGTACAGTAGTGATACGCCGCACCGGATACATCGTAGACATTGTGGCATTGAACGGCAACCGCTGTTCCCAATGCAGGCAGAAGATGAATATCAAAAGATGAAGAACAGCGGGCTCCCTATCAACAGAACAACTGCAGTGGCAGCTGTTATCATGATAACGAACGGGACCATCGGAGTGACCCAGACATCTTCGCGCCCGGCCTCCCTGAGCCTGGAGAATATAGCTTCTCGATCATCATCCTTCGGTATCTTTATCGACGATAACTCACCATCGACTATATCCTCTAACGGCCAGACGTCTGAGTTCTCAGCTTTCGATAACTCCATTCTGTATCCGGAGAATATCTTTTTTGAGAATTCTTCTTTATTCCGATTCTTCGCAATGAAGAATATGATCATGGGGACAACCATCAGCGCCGCGATGAATAATATCGAGATCGATGGGACGAACATCTGAACCATAAGGTTATGAGGTACTCCAAAAAGTGGCATTCCCAGAAATTGAGGGTACAGGGGGAACATTATCGAAATGGTAATGAGACACTTCACATCCGCCCCTCCTCTGATGATACCCAGATAATACATCCCCACATAGAACAGGAAGCAAAGAGGCACCGAAGCCCATGCCCTCATGATATCCTCCGACATATTGTTGAATAACGGAACAATGAAAAGCAGGGCCATCGCAAAATAGAAGACGAACGGGTTGAACTCCTTGTCCCAGAGTATGTCTATGAGGATCAATACCGTTCCTGCAGCAAGAAGAAGGTACTCCCACCTGAACCCTGTCAGTTCGATCGAGAGAAGGATCGTCAGGATCAGCCCGACGGTACCCAGTACCGCCCAATGGATATCCGAGACCTCCCTCTTCTTCCAATCGCCGACACTTGCCGATATCAGCACGGCGATCGTTATGACGAAAGCCGAAAGCCCGAGTATCTCTGCTGTATCCACACGCTTACAAACACATACAGATATTTTATATTCTGTTATTTTGTCATGGTCATCATGAGGTATGCGAAAGCACCGGCTTTGCTGATGGTCATTCTGGCAGCGTCGGCACTGTTCTTTCTGCCTGCGGCATCGGTAAATGCGGATGCCGCCGAAGGAGATGTGGGGCTGGTCGCATACCCGACCGACCTTAAGGTCAATGCCGGCAACTCAACTACTTTCATGATAGTTGTGGTCAACTACCTCAGCTACGCAGCGAACGATATCACCAATTACAGAATGGTATCGATAAGCTTCAAGGCCGATTACGCCGCAGCAGATTACGACATAAAACTTTCTGTGGCCGATAGCGACAGGGACTTCGTCCTCAAGGGACAGGAGCATAGGTCCATAACGGTCACATTGGATGTGGGAAAATATGCAGCCGCGGGGCCCCACGATATAAGCATCATTCTAACAGTGAGAACTCTCCTGGAGACCTCGAATATCGTAACGGCAGATCCTCTGGTCTTGGACCTTGAGGTGCTGTCGCCGCTGTCGTCCGGGGACGCTTTCAACAGATTGCTGGGGCTCTTCCACAACCCTCTCCCCGCCCCGTTCAACACTCCGTTAGCAACATCGGTGATATCCTTCATCCTCTGGATGATCATCGGTGTCATCGTCTTATTTGTTGTAGTGCCGGTCTTCTTACGGGCTTTCGCACATAGGCATATAGAGGAAAGCAAGAAACTGAAGAAAGGACTGCGGAGGTTCGTTCCCATAGTTGTGATGTTGTATGCGTTCGATGTCAGCCTCCGTGTGTACGGCGCCCCGGAAAGGATAATCGGCCCGATCGAGACATTGTTCGATATCTTCTACATCATACTGGGGGCGTTGATCGTATGGGTGGCATACCTCGCATTCGTTCATCGTACGATCTCCAAGATGTCAAAGAACAAGCGCATCGACCATAAGGATATGGACATCGAGCCTCTGCTGCGCCTGCTTGGAAAAATAACGATCGCGGTGATGGCGGTGGCTTTGATGATGACGGCATGGGGGTTCAACCTCACCGCCGTGATAACCGGCGCAGGGATAGTCGGTCTCGGGATAACTCTGGGAGCGCAGCACGTGCTTAATCAGTTCTTCAGCGGGATGGTCCTGCTCCTGACCCGGCCGTTCAAGTCCGGCGACCTGGTGAAGATAGGCACAAATACAATGATCTACAGAGTGTCTTCTGTGAACATAATGAACACGGTCTTCGAGAACTGGGAAAATAAAGAGACCGTGATAATGCCGAACAACATGGTATCCTCATCGGCGATAGTGAACATGACCGGGGACGGCCTGATCTACAAGATAATGGTGTTCATGAACGTGGGAATGGAAACCGACCTGGAGGCGGCGAAGACCCTCATGACGATGGCCGCTTTAGCACACCCGAGCGTGATATCGAATGGGTCAGTGGACATCCCTTCGGCGAGGACGACCGCGATCAACGATTCGAGCATAGAGCTCAGACTGTCCTGCTACGTCTATGACTTCAACGACGGCGGGAAGATCGCCGCCGAGTTGAGGGAATCCATATTCGAGTCTTTCAAGCAGAACGGGATCAACGTTCCATTACCTCAGATGGACGTCCATGTGGACCCCGTACGCAAAGGCGGTACCAAAAAGCACAAAAAGGATCGAGCCCCCCCTCAATAAACAACGTTTTTCGTTGTTTCATTAACGCACAATATAACAATTTTTATATTAGTTAGGCTTATGCGCAATCGATTTACGAAATCTAACAATTATAGTGATAAAATGATAGACAACCTTGACAAGCGGATATTGGAGATCCTGAGGAGGGATTCCCGCAAGCCATTCGTCGAAGTGGCGAACCAGCTGGGAGTATCCGAGGGAACGGTAAGAAGCAGGGTCCACAGAATGACCGAAGAAGGAATAATCAGAGGGTTCACCATCAAGACCAGCTCCAAGAATGTCAAGGCGCTCGTCGAGATCAGGATAGATGTGAACGCCGATACCGAAGCCATAGCCAAGGAATTGGCAAGCTACGAAGGTGTGACCGAGGTCTTCGAGGTCACCGGCGACCAGGACATCATTGCCCTGGTGGACGTTGAGAGCTCTCAGAGGCTCAACGACATCATCGAAAAAGTAAGAAGATACGATAGTGTGCTCAGCACGCGTACCAGGCTTATTTTGAAGGAACACTTTGGAGCGAATTGAGATGTTCAGAGGCACATCGACAGCGATAATCACCCCATTCACAAAGGATAATGAAGTGGACGAGGACGGCCTCAGAAGGCTTGTGGATTTCCAAGAGGAGAACGGCATAAAGACAATAGTTCCTTGCGGGTCCACCGGTGAATCGGCGATGCTTA